>Ga0194116_10000105_pt1:0-37500 | contig 168070 bp, 141 predicted proteins | sample TA2MahsurfametaG_4_FD_148617 | JGI IMG/M metagenome (GOLD analysis project Ga0194116, IMG submission 148617) | Freshwater microbial communities from Lake Tanganyika, Tanzania - TA2015008 Mahale S9 surface | ecosystem: Environmental > Aquatic > Freshwater > Lake | place: Tanzania: Lake...
CCGAGACGCAGCCTGAAGCCTAATTTGGTGGACGCGCGCCGCGAAGCATTTATGTGTTATTTTCGCCTGTAAATGGCGGGTTGGATCGGCAAATTCCTCACGGTGCTCAGCGGAGCTCCCCAAGTGGGTAGCGACGAGGTTTCTGAACCCAATTTGGGCAAGTTCTCTGCGCTCGAAGACCCCGTAGACCTGGCCTTTGTACGCCGCTTTACCCAGTCGGGTGGCCTCTTTTTGTACTGCGGCAGCATCGACGAAGTGGTAGACAACCTCAAAGCGGTGGGCTCCGAGACCGGCCAATCCCAGTTTTTTGTTCCCGAAAAACACCTGCACGCTTGGTTTCAGCAAGCCGGATTGCAGGTTGTCCACGACAATCCGCTCGAAGCCGACGCCATGGCAACTACGTGCCATGCGGCCGTCGCCCAGACCGGAGGAATCATGATCACCGATGCCCAAACCCAAGGGTTGAAGTTTGCGCAGCTCCCCGCCGTGCACCTCGTGGTGGCCCGCGTGTCGCAGGTCGTCAACAGCCTTTCAGACGGAATGGCCGCCATCAACAAATTTCACCGCGAGCAGCGCCCCCTGAGCATTATTACCCTCAAAGGCAAGCGCGACGAAGCCGTTCTTCAGGCCAAAGTCGACCCCAACAAGGGACGCGAGCTGTACTTCTTCCTCGTCGAAGACCACCTTTTTGCCGACCTATGATGCTGCGCAGCATCTGGGGCCTCGTGTATGCCCTGGTCGTCGCGTTTTTGTGCCTCGGTTTTCCGTGGACACCCGCCCTGCTGTTCCTGCTTTTGGCCGGAGTCGCCTACGAATTCACCCGGCTCCCTGAGCTGAGTCCAAAACTTCGCTCGGCCGGCATCCTTTACACCTTTGCGAGCGCCATCGCAACCGGTTGGCTTTGGGGCGTTGGCGGAGGCCAGTCCATCTTAGCGGTCTTTGTGCTCATTTGGCTTTCGGACTCCATGGCCTATGTGGGCGGACGCCTTTGGGGACGCACCCCCATGGCGCCCGTGCTTTCGCCCAAAAAGACGTGGGAGGGCCTAATTATCGGCGGAATCTTCACCGTGGGCGTGGGCCATGCCCTACTCCACCTGCTTTTGCACACGTCGATGACCCTGTCCATTCTGCTTCCGGTAACCGTGGCGGTGTCCGCGCCGCTGGGCGATTTGGTTGGCTCCTACTTCAAGCGCGTGGCCGGCGTCAAAGATTCAGGAGTATTCTTGCCGGGCCATGGCGGATTTATCGACCGACTGGACAGCTACCTCCTCTCGAGCATTGTACTCGTCCTCGTCTTAATCGCCGTTCAAACGTTTTAACTGCCGCAATCATGCTCCACCGCGAAGGAACCAAAACCATTTTTGTCAGCCTCCTAATCTTGGCCTTGCCCTACGTGCTCCTGACCCAGTTGGGTGCCCCAGAATGGGCCGTGAGCGCCTACCTCGCCGTGGGCTTGGTCCTTTTGGGCCTCGTGCTTCAGTTCTTTCGCAACCCAACGCGAACTACCGTTGCCCAAGCCGGCGAGGTGATTGCGCCCGCCGACGGCACCGTGGTGGTGATTGAAGAGGCCGAAGAACCGGAGTACTTCAACGGCAAGCGCAAGCAGATTAGCATTTTCATGTCTCCGCTCAACGTGCACGTCAACCGCGCGCCGGTCAGCGGTAAAACGGTGTTTGCCAAGTACCACAAAGGCAAATACCTCATGGCCTGGCACCCCAAATCAAGTACCGAAAACGAGCGTACGACCTTGGTTTTTGACACCCTCAACCACGGAGAAGTGATGATTCGCCAAATTGCCGGAGCCGTTGCGCGCCGCATCGCCGTGTACGTAAAACCCGGCCAGCCCGTTTCAGTGGGCGAAGACGTGGGCTTCATTCGCTTCGGTTCGCGGGTCGACATCTTTTTGCCGCTCGACGCCGAAGTGCTATGCAAAATCGGCGACAAGCCCCTTGGGGGCGAAACCGTGATTGCCCGGCTCAAGGCCGTTGGCCAGTAATCCAAATCACGAATTCACGGAAGCCACGAGCTTCATCGCCGCGTCGAACAGCTCGTCGGGCGAAACCTGAGAGTTGTCAAGCACCACAGCATCGTCCGCAAGCAGCAGCGGACTATCGAGCCGCTCGCGGTCCTCTTTGTCGCGCTGAAGCAGGTTGGCCTTGACCTCGGCAAGGCTCACCGCTCCGGGTTGGGCGGCGTCCATTTCGGCAAATCTGCGCTGCGCCCGCACGTCGGCGTCGGCGGTCACAAAGAGCTTGAGTTCCGCGTCGGGAAAAACTACGGTACCAATGTCGCGGCCGTCCATGACCACGCTGTGGCTTCGGCCCATGGCTTGCTGCTGGGCAACGAGCCTCCGGCGCACGGGAACCAGGGACGACACCGCACTGACCACGCGGCTCACCTCCATGCTCCGAATCGCGTCTTCGACGTCTTCGCCGTTAAGGATGGCCCGATTGCGCCCCTGGGTGTCGCGCGCGAAGCCCAGATGGAGCTGCTCCAAGGAAGCATTGATGGCCACGGCGTTGATGCCCGTGGGCGAAGCCCATCCGTGGCGAATGGCGTGAAGGGCCACCATGCGGTACATGGCACCAGTGTCGATGTACAAAAATCCGAGGGCGGCCGCCAAGCGCTTGGCCAACGTGGACTTTCCGGTCGAGGCGTAGCCATCTACGGCGATGCGAATCGGGATCATAGCGAACGGGTGTAGGAGAACTGGGTGAATCGGCCCGCCACGTGGTAGACCGACTGCGACCACTGAAACTGGCTTTTGCCCGCCTTAAGCCCAAAACCCAGACTGAGTCCGGAGTTGGTGCGGCGCGTGGGCAGCTGCATTTCGAGCTGCCGGCGAAAATCGTAGCCAATTTGGGCGTGGAGGCGTCCGCCCAGCTCGGCCTCCACGGCCACGGCCACGTGGCGCAAGGCTAGGTTGGCCCACGACGGCGCACTGTAGGTCGATTGCCCGGTCAACGGGTCGCGCACGTCGCGCAACGGCTCGTAGCCCGCAAGGTTCCAGCGCTGAAGGTCGCGGGCCGCCAAATGCACCCGGAACGGTGCGTAGCGAAACTTGCGGCTGAGGGCGGCGTGCAGCGCCGTAGGAAGGGGTTCAGCGGTGGCCCCCAATGGGTCGAGGCTCAGGCCCGCATGCTGAAGTACAAGCGCCGCATGCACGCGTCCACTGTCCGCCACCAAGGTCGCGCCCCAGTCGGTGCTGAGGGCCTGGGCGACGAGGTTCGAGGCTGTCTGCAGGGTCCAGCGCAGCGAAGTTCCCACCAGCAGCTGTGCTCCCCGGTCGCCCACGGCCCAGGACCGGGCTACGGTCACCCTGGGACGGGATTCCTGAAAACGAAAGCTGCCAATCACGGCGCCCAGTTCGTTGGTTTCGGGCATGGCGCCGGTGTTGAGGTAATCTGCGCCAACCGCTGCATACCAGGCTTTGCGGCGAAACGCAGCGCTCATGTGGCCCAAGCGGAGTCCGCTCGGAAGTCGCCCCGTGCTCAGCACAACTTGGCTGCGGTCCAACCCTGCCGCCAACGACGGATTGAACGTGGACGCCGCCGCATCGGCCGGAAAAGCCCAAGCTGCCCCCGCCAACGCGTTCCAGCGAGCCGAGCCCGCCGTGTTCAGCGTCGACCACGAACCTGTTTGGGCGGCTCCGTTCACCGCGACCGACAACAAAATTCCAATCAGGCCCGTGCGCACCGCAGCAAGTTACGCTTTAGCCGTGGACGTTGCTGAGCCCTCAGCGGGCTGCGCGGGTTTGCGCACGCTAAGCACCTTGGCGTTTTTAACATTTTTGTCGGTGACGGCGTACTCAAGAACCTCGCGCATCGACCTCACGTAGCGCACCTCAAGACCTTTGAGGTAGTTCTCAGGAATCTCGCGCACGTCGCGCTCGTTGTCGGCGCAGAGGAGCACGGTTTTGATTCCGGCCCGCTTGGCAGCGAGGAGCTTTTCGCGGATTCCGCCCACGGGCAGCACTTTGCCACGAAGCGTGATTTCTCCGCTCAAAGCCAGGGCGTTGCGCACCCGGCGCTGGGTGTAGAGCGAGGTCAATGCCGTTAGCAGGGCGATTCCGGCTGAGGGTCCGTCTTTGGGCACCGCGCCCTCCGGCACGTGAAGGTGCACGTCGTACTGGCTAAAGTGCTCGGGTTCAAGACCAAATTCCGCGGCGTTGGACTTTAAAAAGGTCATGGCCAAGGTGGCGGACTCCTTCATCACGTCGCCCAGGTTGCCGGTGATGCTGAGGCGGCCGCTGCCCGGAGCAATGCTGGATTCCAGGTACAAAATGTCGCCGCCCACCGGGGTCCAGGCGAGACCGGTGGCCACGCCCGCCACGCCGTCGTTGGCGTAGTCGTCTTTGCGGAACCGCGCCACGCCCAAAATTTCAGTTAGGTCGGCCGCGGTGGGTTTGGTGGGGAAGTCCTTGCCTTCGGCGCGAGCCAAGGCAGCTTTGCGGGCCAGCTTGGCCAGCTGCTGGTCTAGGCGCCGCACGCCCGACTCCCGGGTGTATCCTTCGATCAATGCCGAAGCAGTGGTCGACTCGAGTTTGAGCGCCTTGGGCTCGAGTCCGTGTTCGCGCAGCTGCTTGGGCATCAAGTGGTTTTGGGCAATCTTCACCTTCTCTTCGCGGGTGTAGCCCGTGACTTCGATCAGCTCCATGCGGTCGCGCAGGGCGGGCTGGATTCCGCCCAAATTGTTGGCCGTGGCGATGAACAGCACCTTAGACAGGTCGTAGCCCATTTCGAGAAAGTGGTCGTGGAAGGCGTGGTTCTGCTCGGGATCCAGCACCTCGAGCAGCGCACTTGACGGGTCGCCTTGGGCACCCATGCCGAGCTTATCGATTTCGTCGAGCACAAGCACGGGATTGGACGCGCCTGCCTTTTTGATTTGCTGCAGGATGCGGCCGGGCATGGCACCAATGTAGGTTTTGCGGTGGCCGCGAATCTCGGCCTCGTCGCGCATTCCGCCCAGCGACATGCGCACGTAGGGGCGGCCAAGGGACTCCGCAATCGAGCGACCCAGCGAAGTTTTGCCCACCCCCGGAGGGCCGTACAGGCACAAAATCGGACTTTTCAGGTCGCCTTTGAGGGCCAGCACCGCAAGGTGCTCGAGGATGCGCTCCTTCACTTTTTCGAGGCCAAAGTGGTCGCGATCGAGGATTTTACGGGCCTTCTTCAGGTCGTGGCGGTCCTTAACAAGGTGGTCCCAGGGCAGGTCGAGCATCAGCTCGAGGTAGTTGCGCTGGATCCCAAAATCGGGTACCTGCGGATTCAGCCGCTGCAGGCGCGCCAGCTCCTTGTCAAACTGCTGGGCCGCTTCGGCGGGCCACTTTTTGGCGGCCGCTCGCTGGCGGAACGACTCAAATTCCGCCTCAAAGCTGTTGCCGCCCAGCTCCTCTTGAATGGTGCGCATTTGCTGCTGCAAAAAGTACTCGCGCTGCTGCTGGTCGAACTCCACGCGCACTTTGTTGGCGATGTCGTTCTTGACCTCGAGCAAGTGCTTCTCGTGACTCAAATGCTTGAGGACCTGCTGGGCGCGTACCTTCAGGTCGTGCTCCTCGAGCAGGAGCTGCTTGGCCTCGACCTCAAGGTTGGTATTGCTTGCGATAAAGTGCAGCAAAAACGTGTCGGACTCGATGTTTTTGACCGCAATCTGTGCCTCAGTCGGAATGTTGGGGCTCTCCTGAATGATTTCGAGCGAAAGCTCGCGGATGGTCGACATTAAGGCGGTAAACTCCGTATCGTTTTCGGCCGGAACCACGTCGTCCAGGTACTCAACCCGGGCGCGGTGGTAGGGCTCGTCGGTGATCAGTTCGACGATGCGAAACCGACGCTTGCCCTGCAAAATGGCCGTGATGTTGCCGTCGGGCATGCGAAAGGACTTGACCATCTGCACAAGCGTACCGACCGGATGCAGATCGTCGGCCGAAGGGGTCTCGGTGTCGGCGTTGCGCTGCGCCACGACGCCAAAAAGCTTTTTGCCCTTCTGGGCCTCCTGAATTAGTCGAATTGACTTGTCGCGTCCGGCCGTGATCGGGCTGACGACGCCCGGAAACTGCACCGTGTTGCGCAGCGGGAGCAGGGCCAACTCCGGAGCCAAATCAGCCTCGGGGACCGAGTTGTCTTCTTCGTTGGTGATGAGCGGAATAAGGTCGGTGTCCTCGGAGAGGAGCGAAAAGCGGGGTACGTCCATGGACCGACTAGGGGGCAATGGCCGTGCCACCGCGGAGCGGCGCCGTTTGCGCAAAAATTTCGGACAAAATGTCGGTAGTCCCCGCGTCCAACGGCAGATTTCGGCGCGCCAGCACCCGCTCGGCCGTGGCGAGGGCCTTGTCAAGACGGTATTCGGTCATGCCCTGGGGTCCGCCCCAGCTGAAGTCCGGAATAAAGTTGCGCGGAAACCCCGCGCCAAACACGTTGCATGCCACGCCCACCACGGTTCCGGTGTTGAACATGCAGTTGATGCCCGCTTTGCTGTGGTCGCCCATCACCAGCCCGCAGAACTGAAGGCCGGTGGGCTCAAATCGGCCGCTCGGGTAGCTCCACAGCTTGACCTCGCTGTAGTCGTTTTTGAGGTTCGAATTGTTGGTGTCGGCGCCCAGGTTGCACCACTCGCCCAAGACGGCATTGCCCAAAAATCCGTCGTGGCCCTTGTTGCTGTTGCCCCAAAGCACCGCGTTGTTGACCTCGCCTCCTACTTTGCTTCCCGGGCCAATGGTCGTGGCGCCGTAGATTTTGGACCCAAGCTTGAGTTGCGAACCTTCGCCCAGCGCGAGGGCGCCGCGCACGAGGCTGCCTTCCATGATTTCGCTGCCAGCCGCCAAGTAAATGGCGCCGGTTCGGCTATTGAGCACGCTGGCCTCCACGGCCGCGCCTTCTTCGACAAAAATGCGGTCCCCGATCAGGGTATTGGTGCTGCTAATCACCGCAGAACGGCGTCCTGCCGTCAGCAGGTCAAAGTCAGCCTCGATGGCCTCGGCATTGGCCGAAAACACGTCAAAGGGCCGGCGAATCAGCCGCACGGGGTCCGAAAAAACCTGCGTTTCGGTATCCCCAGATCCGCAGCTCGCCAACCATTCTCCGTGGGCATCAACCAAGGACTGGCCCGGCTTGAGTGCCTCCACGGCCGCCACGAGGGCCGAAGTTGCGACCGCTGCGCCGCGCACGTGGCGCACCAAATCGCCTTCGGGCTCTGCAAGGTCAAAGCGTCCGCCCAAGTACGGCTGCGAATGGAACGAAAACGAGGAACCCGGGCTGCGGAGCGACCATTTTTCGCGAAGGGTAGTGATACCCACGCGCAGGTCGGCCACAGGCCGGGTCCAAGTAAGGGGCTTGAGCGTCTCGCGCTCACCGCGGTCGTGGAAGATGTAGTGCATCCCCACGAAGGTAGCGGCTTACTTCGAGAATTTCGCGTAGCGGTTGCGGAACTTGTCCACACGTCCCGCCGTATCGAGAAGCTTCTGCTTGCCCGTGTAGAAGGGGTGCGAGTAGCTCGACACTTCCATCTTCACGAGGGGGTATGCTACGCCGTCAACCTCGAGGGTTTCTTTGGCGTTCGCGCAGCTGCGAATAAGGGTTACGTCGCCGGTGCCCATGTCTTTGAAGGCGCACACGCGGTAGTTGGTGGGGTGCAGATTTTCTTTCATCGCTTTGTTGTTTTAGATCGAGTTTTGGCCCGATCCCCATTTTTTGCGGACGGCAAATGTACGAAATACTTTGCACACGAGTTAGGTACGAGTGATTTATTGCACCGATCCCTGCCCAACCGCCCCAGGCATGCGCCCGGTTTGCGACCTTTGCCTCTGAAATGAAGCGCCTGATTGCCCTTTTGATCGCCCTATCGGCCCTCGTCGCCTGCCGGCCCGAGTACCGGTTTGCGCCGCAGCCCGTGGCGTTGACGCGCAGCCAAGACACCGTGTTCCTCGACACGGTCTTTGCTACGGTGGGCAGCTCGACGCGCAGCGTGCGCTTGGTCAATCCCAGCGCCTACGACGTCAACTTAAGCCGGGTACATTTGGGTCGGGGTGCCGAATCCCCGTTCCGCTTTAACGCCAACGGGCAGCCGGGGCCTGACCTCAACGACGTGGTGATTCCGGCGGGCGACAGCATCTGGGTTTTTGTGGAAACGACGGCCCCGCGGGGCGACGGCGAAATGCTTTGGGAAGACTCGCTGCTCGTGGAGCAAGGAAGCTTTCGCCAAAGCATCCACCTCGTGGCCCTCGCCTGGGACGCGCATTTTCACTACCCGAACCGGGTACTCACCATCGATCAGCCCGAGCCTTTTGCCGACCTGCTCATTCCGTATGTGGTGCTCGGCGCCCAAGAAGTATGGAGCGACGACAAGCCCCACGTGGTTTACGGTTATGCGGTGGTCGACAGCGGCGCCACCTTGACGATTTCGGCCGGGGCGCGCGTGCATTTTCACAGCGGTTCGGGGCTTTGGGTGGCCTCGGGCGGAACCTTGCTCGTCGACCCCGCCAACACCGGTTCTTTTGACGCCCCCGCCGTGCTTGAAGGCGATCGCCTGGAGCCCTTTTACCGGCACATCGCCGGCCAGTGGGGCGGACTTTTGGGCGGAATTTTTATTCAGCGCGGCGCCCGGGCGGTGATTCAAAACGCCTGGATTCGCAACGGAACCTTGGGCCTTCGCTGCGACAGCGTGGCCGACGGCGAACCCCACAACCTCATCGTGCGGCGCAGCCGAATCACCGACTTTAGCCGGGCCGCCGTGTACAGCGGATTTGGCCGCGTCCGCCTCGAAAACAGCGTCGTGAGCAATTCAGGCCTGTACAACGTCTATACGTTAGGCGGACAGCTTGAGGCCGACCACTGCACGTTTGCCAACGCGTTCCCCGGCGCCCGGTCCACCCCGTCGATTGGCCTGTTTAACCGCTACGACGACGGAACCGGAACCTACCGCTACCGCGCCCTACTGCAGGCCGACGTGCGCAACTGCATCGTCGACGGAAGCCAAGAGTCCGAGGTGGGTTTTGGCTACGGGCCCCAGGCGGCGTTCAACTACCGATTTGAAGGCTCGCTGATCAAGCTCAACCGGTTTCCGAGTCCGGCGATTTATGACGTGACCGATCCGCAGCGCTTTGGCGGCTGCGTGTTCAATGCCCCGGCCCTTTTTGAATCCGCTGGGGAGTACGATTACCGCCTCAAGTTGGGTTCGGCTGCCTTAGGTATTGGGTTGCCGGGTGCTACCAGCCAAGTCCCCGTTGACGCCTTGGGGAATGCCCGACCGCAGCCCGCAGACGCCGGCGCGGTGGAAACGTTGTAGAAGATCGGGTTTAACCGCCCCGTTCAGCGCAACTGCGCCAAAAACGCTGGTGTGTCCACGCCGTCTGCGTAGTCCCACAACGCGGGAAACTGGCTTTGGCCAAATGGAGTCCGCCCACGACCCACCACCGTTTGAAGCTGGTCCGACTGGGCGTCCAACCACGATTCCGCGGCAGCCGCATCCTTGTGCCAGGTGACATGGACCACCGAAAGAGGCGGTTTCAAGCTGTCGTGCTCGCGCAGCACCACCCAGTTGTTTTCGAGGAACGGCTCGCGGTTGAGCATAAACAGTGCGCGGTGGTAGTCGTAGTTCGATCCATAGCGGGCGTGCTCGGCAATCCGGCTCCACTTCATCCACGAGGCAAAAAGGCGCTGCACGTCAAATCCACGCTCCAACGCGAGGTGGGTGACGCTTCGGCAGCCCCGGCCGAAGTAGCGAAAGAGGTCGTCTGATAGGGCATCGAGCTCTTGGTCGGTGGCGTTGGTCGGAACCACCGCCGCCGAGGTGCGCGCCCCCCGCAAAATGCGCGGAACCGCCGAAAAGTACTGATCAAAATGGGCAACGGCTTGGTCGCCCCCGGTCGCAATTAAGGCCTCAACGCCGTTGAGCCGCTCTACCACCTCAAGGTCGGCCGAGGGATCCCGCTGCCGCAACCGCTTCAGAACCGCCGTGGTGAGCAGCGAATCCTCCGACGCAGGCTTAAAGCGCACGCGGTGCCCCGCGAGGTAGCCGCACAGCACGTCGTGCAGGGCCACCAGAGGAAGGTTTCCAGCCCCCACAATGCCCAGGGTGCGCGGGGCTCCCCACGCTTCGGGCCATCGGGTCCGCCAAGCGCGCAGCGATTCCGGTCGAAGGGCGTCAGCCCACGCGCGCAGGGCGTCTACCGAAAATTCGGGGGTAAACCAAGAATTCCGCGCCGAAACCTGCGCCAAAAGGTCCGAATCAGCCGCGAGCTGACGCAGGTCGTCGGCGAGTTCCGCGAGGACCAAAAAACGAGCGTCAAGGGGGGCTAAATCGAGCATGAACGGCAAAAAAAGGGCGTATCTTTAGGGCCACAAAAGTACGCTTCAACGATGGCCATTAAGATTACCGACGAGTGCATTAACTGCGGCGCCTGCGAGCCCGAATGCCCCAACAACGCGATCTACGAAGGCGGCATGGAATGGCGGTTTGCCGACGGAACCAAGCTCCAGGGCGACCTGGTGAGCAAGAGCGGTCTCAAAACCGAGGCCGGCAGCGCGCAAGAGCCGGTGAGTTTCGATTACTACTACATCGTCACCGACAAGTGCACCGAGTGCGTCGGTTTTCACGAGACCCCGCAGTGCGCCGAGGTTTGCCCGGTGGATTGCTGCGTTCCCGACGAGGACCACGTCGAAACGCGCGAAGAGCTGGAATCCAAGAAGTCGTTTCTGCACCTGGATTAATGAAGCGCTTTGCCCTGATTCTGTTTGCGCTGGCCGCCGGAACAGGGAGTACGTGGGCCCAAACGGCGGACTGGGCACGGCTGGTGGCGGTTACGCGCGACCGAAGCCTGAACGACGGCGCCCGCCTTGCTGCCCTCGACAGTTTGGCGGCAAGCACGCTGGACGCGCTGCGCCAGGGCGAATCCGCACTGCCCGAAAGCGCCCTTCGCGCAGAAAGCCCTGACGGAAGTTTTGCCCTTGTTTCGCTCAACGCCCCGCTTCACGACGGCAGCTACGCCTACCGCGGCCTCGTGGGGCGCCCGCTTCGGCGCGGCGAATGGTCCTGGTCCGCGCTCACCGAAGGACAGTGGCCCGAGGCCATCGTGTACCGGGTGGTGCACACGCGCTACCGCCGACGCAGTACCTACCTGGCCCTTTGGTACAAGCCGCACCTGAACGGCGTGCAAGAAAAGGGCATAGAGCCCGTCATCGCGACCCGGAGTCGGCTGGTGTTTGGTGCCCGCATATTTGCGGTAAAAAAATTCAACGACGAAGTCTTTCGCAAGCCGCCCGAACGGCTGGTGCTGCGCTTCGGCCCCAACGCCACGGCCGGAATCAGGCCCGAGAAGGCCGGAGTTATCCTCATCGACGAGGTGGCTCCGGTGCGCGATGCCCCCAAGGGCGCCTACCGCTACTACGGCCCGACGGCCGTGCAAAATCGACTCGTTTTTCGCGACGGAAAATGGTATTTCGAAACCTTGCCCTAACCTAAGCCCCCTACCTTTGCTCTTATGAAAAAGCACAACTTTACCGCCGGACCGTGCATCTTAGCACCCGAGGTTTTTGAAGGCGCTGCCGCCGCCGTTCGCGAATTCGAAGGAATGGGCCTGTCGCTCCTCGAAATCAGCCACCGCGACAAAAAGGTCGTGGCGGTGATGGAAGAGGCCCAGCAGCGGGTTTTGTCGACCCTAGGACTGGGCAACGACTACTCGGTGCTTTTTTTGCAGGGCGGAGCCAGCAGCCAGTTTGCCATGGTTCCGTTCAACCTTTTGACGCGGAGCGGCCGCGCCGGATACCTCAACACGGGAACCTGGGCGAGCAAAGCCCTCGAAGAGGCCGAGAAACTTGCGCCAGGCCAAGCAATGGAACTCGCTTCGAGCAAGGACCGCAACTTCAGCTACATCCCTAAAGGCTTCGCGATTCCGAGCGGACTCGACTACGTGCACTACACCTCAAACAACACCATTTTTGGCACGCAAATGAAGGCCTTCCCCAAGGCCGACAGCCTGATGGTCTGCGACATGTCGTCAGATATCTTCAGCCGCCAACTGGACTATTCGGCGTTTGACCTAATTTATGCCGGCGCCCAGAAAAACCTCGGCCCTGCGGGCGCAACCTTGGTCGTCGTGCGGAACGAAATCCTCGGCAAGTCGGGCCGCGTGATTCCCACGATGTTTGACTACCCGGTGCACATCAAGGGCGAATCGATGTACAACACGCCGCCCGTGTTTTCGCTCTACGTCAGCCTGCTTACGCTTCGCTGGATGGACGCCCAAGGTGGCCTCGCCGAGATGGAGCGCCGCGCCAACGACCGCGCCGCCGCACTGTATGGCGAAATCGACCGCAATCCGCTCTTTACCGGAACCGCCGCTGCCGAAGACCGCTCGCCCATGAACGCCTGCTTTTTACTGAACGACGAGTCCGCCCACAAAGACGTGTTTGACGCGTTAGCCAAAGAGGCCGGCCTTGTCGGGCTGGCGGGCCACCGGAGCGTTGGAGGCTACCGCGCCTCGATGTACAACGCGCTGGAGCTGTCGAGCGTCGAGGTCCTTGTCGAAGTAATGCGCGAAGTCGAGCGCCGCGCCTAACCGTTTAATTCGTTTACCATGATTGTACTCGCCAACGACGGCATCGCCCCTTCGGGCCAAGCCAAACTCGAGGCCGCCGGCCACACCGTACTCACCACCAAAGTGGCTCAGGAGCAGCTTGCCGACTTCATCAACGCCGAACAGGTTGACGTGCTGCTGGTGCGCTCGGCCACCACAGCCCGCGCGGCCTTAATCGACGCCTGCCCCGGCCTTAAAATGATTGGGCGCGGTGGAGTCGGCATGGACAACATCGACGTCGACTACGCCAAGAGCAAAGGCTTGGCGGTATTCAACACTCCGGCCGCCAGCTCCGAAAGCGTGGCTGAGCTCGTGTTTGCGCATTTGAGCGGACTTCTTCGCTTTCTGCCCGACAGCAACCGCCGGATGCCCCTCGAAGGCGAATCAGCGTTTGACGGCCTGAAAAAAGCCTACGGCAAAGGCCTAGAACTGCGCGGCAAAACCCTCGGAATCATTGGATTTGGCCGCATCGGCCGCGCCGTGGCCCGCCAAGGCTACGGCCTCGGCATGAAGGTGGTCGCCCACGATCCTTTTGTGACCGACGGCAGCTTTGAGGTCGCGTTTGCCGACGGGCAAACGCTCCGCACGTCAGCTACTATGCTCAGCATGAGCGAATTGCTCGCCTCAGCTGACGCCGTGAGCGTCCACATCGCCGGCAAGGCCGAAGTCCTCGGGGCAGCCGAGATCGCCCAAATGAAAAAGGGCGCCTTCTTGGTCAATGCCGCCCGCGGCGGAGTGGTCAACGAAGAAGCCCTGCTCAACGCACTCGACCACGGACATTTGGCAGGCGCCGCCCTCGACGTGTTCACCAACGAACCGACGCCGCACGTGAACCTGCTGATGCACGACAAGCTCTCGCTGACCCCCCACATTGGTGCGGCCACCGAAGAAGCGCAGGACCGCATCAGTGCCGAACTGGCCGACACGATCATCGCAAACGCCTAAACGGGTGGCGCGCTTCGAGGCTTTTGCGGCAGTGCGTCCGCCCCGAGCGCTCGCCGGATTGGTGAGCACGCGTTCCTATGTGACCTACAGCGAAGAAGAGTTGGTGCACAAGCTGGGCACCAACCCCTATTCGTTTCTGCACGTGCTTCAGCGACGCTCGCCTGAGGCCGACGCCCGATTTAGCGGCGTGCGCAAAGGCTACGAGGATTTTCTGGCCAACGGCTACCTTGTGGCGGACGCCGAGCCGCACATCTACCTGTACCGCCAGCAGTGGGCGGGCCAAACCTTTGTGGGCTACCTCGGACTCGTTTCGCTCGACGACTACCGCGCCGGTCGCATTATCAAGCACGAACACACCCTCGAAGCGCGCGAAGCGCTTTTTGCCCGATACCTCGAGACCGTTGGCTTTCACGCCGAGCCGGTGCTGCTCACGCATCCCCCCGTGCCCGAACTCCGCGCGACGGCCGCGCAGGTTCAGCGCTCAGAACCCCTCCTCGACTTTGCGACCACCGACGGAGCGGTGCACAGCCTGTGGACCGTGCCTGATCCCCAACCCGTGCAAGCGGCACTGGCGCAGCTCGGCCGGCTGTACATCGCTGACGGCCACCACCGCATGGCCTCTTCGGAACGCTTGGGCGAAAACGCGTTCGTCATGGCCTACCTCGTCGACAGCAGCCAGATTTCGCTCTCTTCGTTCCACCGCCACATTGCGGGGCCGGCGATCGGTGACTGGGTTTCAGCCTTGGGTGCGGAGCCCGTGGCCCAACGACCCGACGGCTTACCCGAAAAGGGCTTTTTTGCCCTTGACCACCGCGGTTGGTGGAAGTTTGAGCCCGACAACCTCGCCTTCCCCGAAAGTTCTTGGTTGTTTGAGCAGGTTTTGGCGCCGTTCTGGAACGTTACCGACGAACGGCACGACGCCCGGGTACGCTACGAACCCGGCGTGGTTGACCTGGCAAGAGTGGAGGCCGGACGCCGAGACCAAGAGACCATTTTTGTGCTTCCGCATCCGCACTGGGACGACGTGGAGCGCTGGGCCGACCAGGGCAAATCGGTGCCCCCTAAGTCAACCTACATTGAACCCAAGCTCCGCTCTGGGGTAACCATGTACGCCTGGAAATGAGCGCCAACCTGTTTGCCTACCGCGGCCTCCGCGACGCCCTGCCCGCCGACTGCACCTTAGTAGCGGTCAGCAAGTTCCAACCCGTTGAGGCCATCGAGGCCCTTTATGCCGCGGGCCACCGGGACTTTGGCGAAAACCGGGTGCAAGAACTCGCCGCGAAGGCCGCGGCGCTCCCGAAGGACATTCGTTGGCACATGATCGGCCGCATCCAAACGAACAAGATTCGGGAATTTGCGCCCTTTGTGCACCTCGTGCACAGTGTCGACCGCCTCGAAGTGCTTCGGGTGCTGCAAAATGAAGCCCTACGCGCGGGTCGCCGCATCGACGTCTTGCTCCAAGTTCACATTGCTCGCGAAGAAACCAAGGCGGGTTTTAGCCCCGACGAAGTACTCGGACTTTGCGCGGTAAACGTGCTCAACGAATACCCCAACCTTCGGGTCGTAGGACTCATGGGCATGGCGAGCTTCACCGAAGACCGCGACCTCGTTCGCGCGGAATTCGCCCTTCTTTCGAGCCTCTTTCGCGCTGCCCGGGAACAGCTGGGCGTCGGCCAAGTCACGGTGCTGAGCATGGGAATGAGCGGCGACTACGAACTGGCGTTGACCGAAGGCGCCAACCACATTCGCGTGGGCTCTCTACTGTTCGGGGCGCGAAGCGGCCAGTAACTAGCAACCACAAACTAGTTATGTACGCCGTAATTGATCTCGAAGCCACCGGAGGCAAACCCGGTTCGGAACGCATCATTGAGGTGGCCATCTTTATGTTTGACGGACGCCGCATTGTTGACCAGTTCATTACGTTGGTGCGTCCAGAGGTTCCGATTCCGCCCTTTGTCCAAAAACTGACGGGCATTCGGGAGCACGACGTGCGCACGGCTCCGCGATTCCACGAAATCGCCAAGCGCATCGTGCAAATGACCGAAGGGGCGGTCTTTGTCGCCCACAACGCGCCGTTTGACTACCGCATTTTGCGCGAAGAATTTGCCCGCCTCGGGTACGATTACGAGCGCGTGGTACTTGACACGATTCCGCTTGCCGAGCGGTTTTTGCCCGGAATGCCCGCCTACGGACTCAGCACCTTGTGCACCGAGCTGAACATCGCCCATACCCGCAAGCACCGCGCCGACGGCGACGCCCGCGCCACCGTGCAGCTGCTGCAGCTCCTACTCGAAAAGGACCGCGACAAGTACATCGAAGGCGTGTACCTCAAGCAACCGGCCGCCACGGGAAAGCACAAATTCAGCGACCAAATTGCGCGATACGTCAAGACGGTAGGGATTTACTACTTGTTTAATTCCGACGGGCGCGTGCTCTACGTGGGCAAGTCGGACCAACTGCGGGTGCGCATTGATCGGCACTTTTTGTCGACCAGCGAAAAAGCCTTGGCGCTCCAGGCCGAGGTGGCGAGCATTCGCGTAGAAGAAACCGGCAGCCTGCTGCTGGCCGATATTTTGGAGCACGTGGAACTTAAGAAGCTCAAGCCTCCCTACAATCAGGCCAAGGACAAGTTTCGGTTGCGCTTCGGACTTTTTCCGATCGAAACCGAAGAGGGGGTGCTTTGGGACGTGCGCGGAATTCGCCGCGAGCCCCCCGTGCTTCAGGTCGACTCGGTGGCCGACGGAGTAGCGCTGCTGAGCGGAATGGCCGAGGCACGCCAGTGGTCGCTCCGCGACGTGTTGCTGCCGCGGCTTGTACCCGACCGCGCAGACGAAGCGTCGCAAACAGCTGACCTGCCGCGCACCCTGAGCGAAGCGGCAGAAGCCCTTGAAGCGTTTTTGTGGCCCGAGGGCGTGGTCGTGTACCTCGACCGCGGACGCGAGCCCGGCGAAAAAACCGCCTTCTGGGTGGACGGCGGACGCTTCGTGGGCTACGCCTACGTGCGGCTGGAGCAAGAAGTCCACGACGAAGCCCGACTCAAAAACCGACTCACGCTGCTCCCGCAGCAGCCCTACCTGCGCAGCCTTCTTGCGGAATACGTGCATTCTGGGCGCCTGCAGCAGGTACGACCGGGAATTTTTCCTACCTTAGAAGAAGATTAAACCATTCGAATCATGAAAAAGATTGCTGCCCTCGCACTTGCTGCGCTGTTTACGGTCGGAACTTTTGCTGCGGCCCACGCCGGCACGGACCCGAAAAAACCCGAGACGACGGTAACGTCGACCAAGAAGAAAAAGAACAGCGGCAAGGATGCGGCCCATTGCGCTCCGGCAACCGCCGGCAAGATGCAGGGTTGTGCCTCTGCCCCGACCGGCGGATCGTGCTGCTCAAAGCCCGCCGCGGCGACAACCGGCGGAAGCGGCAAGTAACGCACCGAACCCCCTGAACGAAGAAAGCCGGCGCTAAGCAGCGCCGGCTTTTTTTATGAATCCGCTCGACACCGCCTCAGAGTTTGAGGGCGGCCGACGCGATGAATTGGTTGATTCGGTTGTCGGTTTCAAAGTCGACACCGCCGAGGCTCAACGTCTGCCCAAATGCCGAGAGCGAACCTTCGTACCGAGCGCTCACCTGAAGTCCGCCCAGCTTGACACCCACACCCACCTGACCTCCCCAACTTCCCGCGCCGGGGGTGGCGAGGTTGAGTCCGCCCGTTTCAGCCAAAGCAAGCGAATACACGGGGGCCACAAAGGCCAACAGCGGTCCGAGCTTGACGCCCACTTCAACCGGAACGTCCACGCGGATCAGGGACCAGTCGATGACTTCGGGGCTGAAGCTTCCGTCTTCAATAACAAAGCGTTGGTTGAGGCCCGTGAGCCAAATTTGGGGCTGCACGTACACCAATCCAGCGGAAGCTCGGTAAAAACCGCCAGCGTGGTAGCCCGCACGACCCGTCGCCACGGGGGTGAATGTAGGGTCGATTAGCGGATTAAACGAGATGCGCACGTCGGCGAGGTGGTAGCCCGCCGTGAGGCCGCGCGTGATTTGGGCTTGGGCACCCAAAGCCATAAGCCCAAGGCAAGCAGCTAAAAAAAGTCGATTCATGCGGGATTTGCTGCCAAAAAACGTTCCACGTTGGCGTGGATGCGTGCTTCGGGGTCGCCGGCAGCCGCCGGTTCAAAGGCTTTACCGGTGACTAATTCGTAGAGCTGAATGTAGCGCTTCGACACGTCGGCCGCCCATTCGTCGGTGAGTTCGGGTATGGCTTGTCCTTCTTTGCCCTGAAATCCGTTGGCAATCAGAAACTGGCGAACAAACTCTTTGGACAGCTGGATTTGGGGTTCCCCCGAGGCTTGGCGCGCCTCGTACCCCTCTGCGATGAAGTAGCGCGATGAATCGGGCGTGTGAATTTCGTCGATCAGCACGATGCGGCCGTCGGGAAGCAGTCCGAATTCGTACTTGGTGTCCACCAAAATGAGTCCGCGCTCGCGGGCCATCTGCTGGCCGCGGGCAAAGAGCGCCCGGGTGTAGTCCTCGAGCTGGGTGTAGTGGGCTTCGCTGACGATGCCGCGCGCCAAAATCTCTTCGCGGCTGATGTCTTCGTCGTGGGTACCTATGGCCTCCTTGGTGGTCGGCGTGATGATGGGTTCCGGCAACGGGTCGGACTCGCGAAGGCCCTCTGCCATGGCCACGCCACAAAGCGTGCGACCGCCGGCGGCGTAGGTGCGCCACGCGTGCCCGCTCAGGTATCCGCGAATGACCATTTCCACTTTAAACGCTTCAGCCGTGTAGCCCACGCTTACCACCGGATCAGGGCTGGCCACGCGCCAGTTGGGGACCACGTCGGCCGTTGATTCGAGAAAATGCGCTGCCATTTGGTTCAATACCTGGCCTTTGTGCGGAATTCCCTTCGGAAGCACCACGTCAAACGCCGAAATCCGGTCAGAGGCCACCATGACCATGCGGCCGCCCCGAAGGCGGTACACGTCGCGCACTTTGCCGTGGTAAACCGACTCCTGGCCGGTGAAATGGAATTCAGAATGGGTCAGCGCCATGATTTAGTTTTTGGGGGGTTCGTGATCGGCTTCGCGGGCAGTTCGGGCCGCCATGTTTTTTTGGCCTTCGGCGTCGTAGGCCGCAATGATCTTGCGCACCAGCGGGTGGCGCACCACGTCGCGTCCGTCGAGCTCGATGTGACCGATGCCCTTCATTCCGCCCAGCAAGCGAAGGGCGTGCGGAAGCCCCGAAGCGGTGCGCGGCGGCAAATCGGTCTGCGACGGGTCGCCGGTGACGATGAATTTCGACGACGGCCCCATGCGGGTCAAAAACATCTTCATCTGCGACACCGTGGTGTTTTGGGCCTCGTCGAGAATGACAAACGCTCGGTCCAGCGTGCGTCCGCGCATGAAGGCCAGCGGCGCGATTTCGATGGTGCCGTTTTCGAGGTACTGCACCAAGCGCTCAGCTGGAATCATGTCGCGCAATGCGTCGTACAACGGTTGCATGTAGGGGTCCAGCTTCTCCTTCATGTCGCCCGGCAAAAAACCAAGGGATTCGCCCGCTTCCACGGCAGGTCGGGTAAGGACCAAGCGGCGAACCTCTTTGTTTTTAAGTGAGCGCACCGCTAGGGCCACCGCGGTGTAGGTCTTTCCGGTGCCGGCGGGGCCCATGGCAAAGGTCAGGTCGTTGGTTCCGACCGCGTTGACCATGCGTTGCTGGTTAGCGGTACGCGCCTTGATCTCGTGGCCGTTGACGCCGTGCACGATGACTTCGTCGCCCTCGCTCAAGCTCTTGAGGATCGACGGGCTGTCGTCGAGCATAATCCGCTCCATTTGGGCCGCCGTGAGCACGTTGAACTTGCGAATGTGGCGAAGGAGCAGGTCGAGCTTCTCCTCAAATGCGGCGACGTCTTCGGGGGCGCCCGTGAACTTGATCACCTCGCCGCGGGCCACAAATTTGAGTTTGGGAAAATACGATTCCAGCTGGCGCATTAGGGAATTATGCTCCCCGTACAAAACTCGGGGGTCGACGTCTTCGAGGTGGACGATGCGCTCCATTACTTTTACAGCTTCAAAGGTACACCTGTGGCCGTCATCACCCTCACCACCGACTATGGTTGGCGCGACCCCGATTCGGCAGGCCTGCGCGGGCGGGTCTATGCCGAGATGCTCCGCACCGGTAGCGTGGCACCGGTCGTCGACCTCACCCACAGCGTGCAGTCGCGCAACCTCAACGAGGCCGCCTACATACTGCGCGGAGCGTACCGCGACTTTCCAGAAGGTAGCATTCACGTGGTGCTGGTCGACAGCATCTACTGGCCCGACACCCCCCTACTGGCCTGTTCCCTGGACGGTCACTTTTTTCTCGGTCTGGACAACGGTCTCTTGGCGATGATCCGGCCAGATCTGCAGCCTGCGCAGCGCATCCAGCTCGACCTTAAAAACCGCCTGGACTGCACCACCGCCGAGGCCCTACTCGCCGCCGCCGCCGCGCACGTGCTCGACGGGGGGAGCCTGAGCGTGCTGGGGCCGGTGCGCGAAGACTGGCAGCAGCGCGCTGTCCTCAAGCCCGAGGTACGCGGCGAGCAGTCCGCCCTTGTGCACATTCAGTTCGTCGACCAGTACGGCCAGCTCGTGACCGATGCCGACCAAGCGTGGTTGCAGCGTTGGGCGCAAGGACGTCCGTTTGAAACGAGTGTTCGCGGTCAAAAAGTCCGCAAGTGGTGGAGCGCCCATGGCCTCACGCCTGGCGACCTTTACTTTAGGACCAACCGCTTCGGCTACCTCGAAATCGGGCTCCACGACGGCGGGGGAGATAGCGCCAACCGAGCCTCGCGGCTGCTGGGCGTGCGTCCGGGCGACTCCCTAGAACTTCGCATCGCGTGAGCACTCCGCTGATCCGCATCGTTCACCTGCAGGTCGCCCCCGCCCATCGTGCGGCGTTTGAAGCATACGTCGCCACCAAAATCAAGGTGGTCGCCAACCAGCCCGGATGCCTCCGTGCGACCTGGCTTCGAGCTCACGACGGCAGCTACTTCACCTACAGCGAGTGGCGCAGCGAAGAGTTTCTTCAGCAGTACCGTGAGTCCGCCACTTTTGCCGAAATTTGGCCCACGTTAAAGGCCTGGTTCGACACCCCCGCGCGAGCTTGGTCCTGCGACCTCCTTACGTAACCTCCATGCTCAGTCTAGCCCGCCGCGAATTCGCATCCTTCTTTCAGTCCGCCACGGGCGTACTCGTTTTAAGCGTTTACCTCGGACTGAATGCCGTGTTTCTCTGGCTCATGCCCGGCAGCTTTCACCTGCTCGACAGCGGGTACGCGCAGCTCGACGGGTTGTTTATGCTGTCCCCGTGGGTCTTTTTGTTCCTGGTTCCCGCCCTCGCCATGCGCATGCTCGCCGAGGAACGCCGCGCCGGCACCCTCGATTGGCTTCGCGCCAAGCCCTTGACTACTTGGAACATTGTCACCGGAAAATGGCTGGCCGGCATGGCCCTTTTGGGGCTCGCCCTACTCCCGACGCTCCTTTATGCGGCCTCGCTTTACGTGCTGGGCAACCCGGTGGGCAACCTCGACCTGGGCAGTACCGCGGGCTCCTACCTGGGTTTGTTTGTCTTGGGCGGGTCCTACCTCGCCATTTCGTTGCTTTTCAGCGCCGGCACCGACAACTCCATCGTGGCTTTTGTTGGCGGAGCGGCGGGCAGCTTAGCCATGTACGCGGGCTTTGATGCGTTTGTCGACCTTCCGAGCGTGGCCACCCGCGGACTCTACCTCGTTCAGTGGGGCATCGGCGAGCACTACACGTCGATGAGCCGGGGCGTTATTGACGCCAACGACGTGCTTTATTTTGGCGGACTCACCTTTGCCTTTTTGGCCGGCGCCCGGCTGCTGCTGGAGCCCCGAAAGGACCTGCGCCGCATGGCTCCGCTCGCGGCAGCCCTGGCTGTGGTCGCGCTGTCGACCCTTCGCCCCGTGTTTCTGCGCTTGGACCTCACCGCCGACCAGCGCTTCAGCCTGAGCGACGCCACCGAGGCGCTCCTTGAGCAGGTCGAGGAGCCCATGCTCGTCACCATTTACCTGGAGGGCGAATTCCCCGCCGGATTCCAGCGCCTACAGGCCGAAACCGTTCGGCTGCTCGACGAATTCCGCGCCCGCAACCGCAACATCCGGTACGAGCTCGTCAACCCATCAGAAAACGCCGACCCGCAGGTGCGCCGCGACACCTACACCCAGCTTCAAAACCTCGGCCTCGGCGCCATTCAGCTCGAAATCCAGGAGGCCGACGGCGTGAAAACCCAGCAAGTTTTCCCCGGGGCCGTCGTGAGCTACAACGAGCGCCAATGGCCCGTTTCGCTGCTCCTCGAGCAGTTTGCCCAAGCCCCGGAGGCCCAGATCAACGCCAGCATCCAAAACCTGGAGTACGCCCTAGCGGCCTCCCTTCGCGGACTGCTGCAGACGGAGCGCAAGCGCGTCGCCTTCATCGACGGCCACGGTGAACTTGCGCCGATTCAAACCGCGGCCCTGGAACTGAATTTGCGCAAGAGCTACGACGTGTTCCGCTTCAACCTCCGGGAGTTTCCCGTCGACAGCACCACCGGCGAACCTTCGCTCACCGAGCAGGTGCGCCGACTCAACAGCTTTGACGGCATCATCTTGGCGAAATCCCGCGAGTCGTTCACCGAACTTGACCGCTGGCTGCTCGACCAGTACCTCATGAACAACGGCCGCGCCATTTGGATGGTCGAAGCGGTGCACGCCGAGATGGATTCGCTGAGCTATGCCTCAGAATTTTTGGCGTACCCGCAGCTCGACTTCATCGGGCTCGACGGGCTGCTGTTCACCTACGGAGCCCGCGTGAACACCTCGCTGGCCACCGACCTCGTCTGCGCCGGGGTGAACGACCAGCGCTCCGTGCGGCCGTGGATCTACTTTCCGCTGATGCTCCCGCAGTCCGAACACCCGATCGTGAAAAACCTCAATGCCGTGCGCTACGAGTTCGGAACCACCCTCGACACGATTCGCGTACCGGGCGTCACCAAAACGGTACTGCTGCAGACCTCGCCCTACGCGCGCCGCCGTCCGGCCCCGACCCAAGTGAGCTTGGCCGAGCTCTACAACGAGCCCGTGCGCGGCCACTACACCGAAGGTCCGCTCGCTACCGCGGTGCTCCTGGAAGGCGAGCTCCCCTCCTACTACGCCAACCGCATGGTGCCCAAAACCGAGCTGCCCGCGCCACCCGCCGCGGCAAAAGACGCCAAGCTGCTCGTCGTGGGCGACGGAGACTTGGGCAAAAACCAGCGCAACATCGTGCGAAGCGACATTCCGCGGGGCGCGCCCCTGCCGCTCGGCTACGACCAGTATACGGGCCAGCAGTTCGGCAATTCTGACTTTCTGCTGAACGCGATGGACTACCTGCTCGAGGGCAGTGGACTCATTTCGGTGCGCGGACGCGACGTCAGCTTGCGCTTGCTGGACCGCCCTAAAGTGGACGCCCGCGCCGTCTTCTTTCAAACCCTGAATACGGTCGCACCGATTGCGCTCGTCCTCGTACTGCACGCCCTTTACCGCCGTCTGCGCAAGCGCCGGTTCGGCCGTCCCCAATTTGAATTATGAAGCAATCCAAACTTCCCGCCCTGCGCTGGTCTGTGATTTTGGGCCTCGCCTTGGTAAGCCTGGTCGTCTTTTTAGTCCTTCGCGAGTCGCAAAGCCACGACGACTTGAGTCCCGAAGCCTACGACTTTGCCGTCGCCGACACCGCGGCCATTGACCGCATTGTCCTGTGGAACCGCAGTCCCGACACCGCCTTACTCACCCGCGAGTCTGGCGTATGGCTCATTAACGGCGCCCATCCCGTGCGCCCCGACGCCATTGAGGTGCTGCTCGAAACCCTCTACCGCGTGCGCCTTCGCGGATTTGCGCCCGACGCCGCAACGGCCAACATCCTATCGGCCATGTCGACCTACGGCACCCACGTCGACGTCTTTGCGGGCGACCAAAACCTTAAATCGTTTACCGTCGGAACCGAAACGCCCGACATGCTTGGCACCTACTTTTTGCGCGACGGATTCGGCCGTCCTGTGGCCGTGCACATTCCGGGATTCAACGGCTTCTTGAGCAGCCGATTCTTTTTGCGCGAGGACCTTTGGCGCCACCGCATCCTCTGGTCGAGCAACGAGCCCGTAACCTCCATCCAGCTGCGTTTTGCCGACTCGACTGCAGCGAGTTTTTCGCTTCGCGAGCAGGGCGGAAGCTGGACGCTCGAACAAAACGGTAAAAAATCGCCGGCCGACGGAATGGCCGTTCAAGCCCTGCTGAAGGCCGTGGCCTCAAGCCAGTACGAGGGCGTGGTAATCCCAAGCGACCTTGCCTATGCCAAGCAAGACAGCCTTAAAGCCTTGGAGCCGCGCATTCGCGTCGACGTCCTTCGCGCCGACGGGAGCCGCAACCACCTAGAACTGTACCATGTTCCGCCCGACCCCGAGGCGATGACTGAAGACGGCACTCCGTTGGAATTCGACCCCAACCGTTTTTATGGGCTTTTAGATGACGGACGCATGGTGCTCGTTCAGCGGTTCGGTCTTCAACACCTGTTGAAAAGTTCTCGCGCATTGAGTGCCTCGAGGTAATTACTTTGCAGCATGAAGTTCATCGTTTCCAGCGGACACTTGCTCCGCGCCCTGCAGACCGTTTCTGGCGTTATTCAATCCAACCATACGCTCCCAATTTTGGACCATTTTCTGGTGGTCCTCGAGCCCAATAAGCTCACCCTCACCGCTTCAGATCTGGAGACCACGATGACCACGACGCTCGACGTGTCGTCTGAAAGCAGCGCCACCGCGGCCATTCCCGCGCGAATGCTGTTGGACACGGTCAAGAGCTTTCCCGAGCAACCGCTAACGTTTACGTTCAACCCGAGCGCCCACAGCCTCGAAGTGAGCAGCGACTTTGGTAAGTACGCCATTTCGTATGTCGACGCGGCCGAATACCCCAAGGCGCCTGAGGTAGCGGCCACCGTGACGGTAGAGCTCCCCGCGCACGTGCTGGGTACGGCAATCGGAAAAACACTTTTTGCCGCCGGCAACGACGACCTTCGCCCGGTAATGAGCGGCGTATTTTTTCAGCTGACTCCCGAAAGCCTGACGTTTGTGGCCACCGACGCCCACAAGCTCGTGCGCTACCGACGCAGCAACTTCGCGGCCCCCCAAACCGCCGAATTCATCATGCCCAAAAAGCCATTGAATTTGCTGAAGGCCACCCTGGGGAGCAACGACGACCTCGTCGAAATTCGCTACACCGAGCAAAATGCGCAGTTTACCTACGACGGCGTCACGCTTGTTTGCCGACTTATTGACGGCAAATACCCCAACTTCGAGGGCGTAATCCCCAAGAACAACCCGAACCGCATGACGGTCGACCGCGGCGCCTTCACCGGAAGCGTGAAGCGCGTGAGCCTGTTCGCAAATAAGACCACCCACCAGATTCGCCTTAAAATGGCGGGCAACGAACTTTTCATCAGTGCTGAAGACCCCGATTTTGCCAACAAGGCCCACGAGCGCCTCGCGTGCAGCTACGAAGGCGGCGATCTTGAAATCGGATTCAACAGCCGGTTTATCGTCGAGATGCTCGGCAACGTCGACAGCTCGTCGGTGGTTTGGGAGTTTTCGGCGCCCAACCGCGCCGGCCTCTTGTTCCCCGATCGACCGGGCGAAGACGGCGAAGACCTGCTCATGCTGGTCATGCCGGTGATGCTGAATTCCTAAAACGTTTGCCGTGAACCTTTTGGTCGTTGCCGACGTGCACGGGTGTTCCAAAACCCTGAAGACGTTGGTGCGCGAGCGGTGGAATCCCCACGACGAGTTCCTCATTTTTGTTGGCGACCTCGTCAACAAGGGGCCCAAATCGGCTAAGGTGATTGAGTACGTGCGCGGACTTCAAACGGAGTACCCCTACAGCGTGTTTGTCGTGCGCGGAAACCACGAACAGCTCCTGGTCGATGCCTTCGACGAAGCCGCACCCAAGCTCGGGTTTTACGACAAGTTCAAGAAGGACCTGCTAAAGCGCGGAATTCCGCTCAAAAAAACCATTGAATGGATGCGGCGCCTGCCGCTGAAGTGGGAAAACCGGTACGTGCTGGTCACCCACGCCGGGGTGGCCCTGCACGCCCGCGACCCGTTTGTCGCCGGCAATCTTCGGTCCGTGCTCCACAACCGATCTGCCCTCAAAAACGTCGGAAAGCTGCAGCTCTTTGGCCACGTGATTCAAGAATCGGGAATTCCGCGCTTTTACCCTTCGGCCAACGCTTGGGGTCTGGACACCGGATGCTGGCGCGGCGGCGGACTTCACGCGGTGCGCCTCACTCGGACCGGAGAAATTTTAGAATTCCTTCGCGAACCGACCCACAGTTCCGACCTTTGACCTGAATTAACGCCGTCCGCGGCTGCACAACCCAATTTTAGCCATGCCCAACGCCTTGTTTTCTGTTCCCCAAGCGGTAAATGAACCCGTTTACAGCTACGCCCCAGGTACCCCGGAGCGCGAGCGCCTTCTGAGCACCTACGAGCGCATGCTGGGCGAGCGCATCGATATTCCCATGTTCATTGGCGGCCGCGAAGTGCGCACCGGCGAACTCCGCGACTGCCGTCCGCCGCACGATCACCAACGCGTGATCGGCCAGTACCACTGGGGCAGCGCCATTCATGTGCAGCAAGCCGTCGATGCCGCCTTAGCCGCCCACGCCACCTGGTCATCGATGCCCTGGTTTGAGCGCGCCGGAATCTTTTTGCGCGCCGCCGACCTCGTAAGCGGCCCCTACCGCGCCACGATCAATGCGGCGACGATGCTGGCCCAGTCCAAGACGGTGCACCAAGCTGAAATCGATGCCGCCTGCGAATTCGCTGACTTCTTGCGCTTTAACGTGCAGTTCATGACCGAGATCTACGCCCAGCAGCCGCAGAGCTCACCTGGGGTGTGGAACCGCATGGAGTACCGCGCCCTCGAAGGATTCATTTTGGCAATCACCCCATTTAACTTCACGGCCATCGCCGGAAACTTGCCGTCGGCCCCGGCCTTAATGGGCAACGTCGCGGTGTGGAAGCCCGCCGACACCCAGATTTACTCGGCGTGGGTGATCATGGAAATCTTTCGCAAAGCGGGGCTCCCTGACGGCGTAATCAACTTGGTGTACGCCGACGGTCCTGCCGTGGGCGACGTGGTCTTTAAGCACCCCGACTTTGCCGGACTGCACTTCACCGGGTCGACGGGCGTATTCAAGCACCTCTGGAACGAGATCGGAACCAACATCGACCGCTACAAAGCCTACCCCCGCATTGTGGGCGAGACCGGAGGTAAGGACTTTGTCCTCGCCCACCCCTCGGCCGACGCACTTGAAGTGGCCACGTCACTCAGCCGCGGTGCCTTTGAATTCCAAGGTCAAAAGTGCTCAGCTGCTTCGCGCGCCTACGTTCCGGCTAGCCTGTGGCCCGCCGTTAAGGCCAAGCTCGTCGAAGACGTCAAGAGCTTCAAGATGGGCAGCCCCGGCGACCCCGCTAATTTTATTACCGCAGTCATTGACGAGCGTTCGTTCGACAAAACCGTCTCCTTCATCGACTACGCCAAGGGCCGCGAGGACGTTGAACTGCTCGTCGGCGGCGGCCACAACAAGTCCAAAGGCTACTTCATAGAACCCACGGTAGTGGTGACCACCAATCCGCACTTCCGCACCATGTGCGAAGAAATCTTCGGGCCGTTCTTGACCATCTTCGTATACGAGGACGCGGCGTGGAGCGACACCCTCGACCTAGTCAACCGCACGTCGGAATACGCGCTGACCGGGGCTGTTTTTGCACGCGACCGATACGCTGTTGACGAAGCCACCCGCCGCCTTGCCTTTGCCGCCGGCAACTTCTACATTAACGACAAGCCAACCGGAGCAGTAGTGGGCCAGCAGCCCTTTGGCGGAGCGCGCGGATCGGGAACCAACGACAAGGCGGGTTCGGTCCTGAACCTGCTTCGCTGGGTTTCGCCGCGCACGATCAAGGAAACCTTGGTTCCCCCGACCGACTACCGCTACCCGTTTTTGGGGTAACTGGCTGCTGGTTACTGGCTGCTGGTTACTGGCAACTAGTTACTAACAACAAGAAACAAGAAACTTGATTAGGCCGGTAGCTCCACGATGACCTTGGTCTCGTAGAATTCCCCAGGAAGCCACTGCGGCAAGGGGTGAATTCGGTGGCGGATACCGCGTAATTCTTCGCTGAGGTCTCCACCTTTGAGGGCGTAGAGCGCCGTGTTGGGCTTAGACGACCAGTGGCCTTTCATCCAGTGCTTGAGGTCGGCTGCAGGTGCCACGGCGCGGGTCACGGCGAGGTCAAACGGACCCTTAACGGACTCCATTCGGCCCCATACTGCGCGCACATTGGTCAATTCCAACGCGTCGGCCACCGCCTGCACCACCTTGATTTTTTTGGCAATCGAATCCACGAGCACCCATTCCACCTCGGGAAAGGCGATGGCCAATGGAATGCCCGGAAAACCTCCGCCGGTACCGATGTCGGCTACGCGAAGCCCGGGAGCCAACGGGAGCACGTACCCCAGTACGAGGGAATGCGCGATGTGGCGCTCCCATAAGTTGTCAAGATCTTTGCGAGACACCACATTGATCTGGGCGTTCCATTCGCGGTACAGCTCAGGCAGGGCAGCGAGCTTGCGCGGTGCTTCCTCACGTAAAAACGGAAAAAGGTCTAAGTCCATCAGCCCTTCCAGAAGGGTTTGCTCATGGGATCGCGCTGCGGAATTCGGCGGCGAATCGCGTCCCAACGCACCCAGAAGGGCATGCGAAGCGCGTCGGTCCAGTGCCCAAATCGCGCGGCATGAACCACCAGCAGACTGCCCACCACCGCGTGGAGGAGCAGCCAACTTCCGGCCGCAAAAAACGCTTGGTCGCGGTAAAAATCTCGAAGCGGATTAAGGCCTTCGGCCTGAACCAACCACAGGTGCCCCCCGAGGCCCAGCGCCGCAACAAGCCCAGCGAGGTCGCTGATCCAAAGTCCCGCAAACCCCAGCATCAACGCCGTCTGTTCGCCCGATGGACGAACCTCGCGCAGCTTGGGGTCGCGCTGAATTCCGCCACGGCGCGTGACCACTGCATGGTCCACCAGTTCAATTCGACCCTTTTGCTTAAGAACGGCAAGGAGCAATTCGCCTTCGCCGCCGTCTACGTGCATACTGTCTTGAAATCCCTTGAGCTCCATGAAATCGGTGGTGCGAAACGCCAAATTCACGGGAATTACCGAAGTAGGAAGTCCGCCCATATTCTGGCGCATCCAGGCCCACAGTTGACCCGCGTGCATCGGAACGCGCGTCACCGGCTTGCCGTCCAGCACCTGCACCGGCCCCCAAACGCCAGCTACTGCGCGGTCCTCGAGCGGACGGCACAGCGCACCCATCCAGCCGGCGAGATCCGAGGGAGGAATTGTTGCCGCGTCGACCCAAATCGCATTTGTACGCTTAGTAGCCTTAATACCCAGGGTCATGGCCAACTTGCGCGTGCGCCAAAACCTATCGCTATGAGGAACCGTTACCACAACCAGCCACTGGTACTTAAGGCGAAGCTGCTCCACGCGATGAGCCGTATCGTCCTCACTTTGATTATCAACAACGACTAATTCCACCACTTGGGTGAGTCCGCTCGCGGCAAAAGCCTCAATCCATTCTTCAAAGCGGCCCGCGGCGTTGCGGCCTACCACCATCAATGCTGTATCGCGAAGTGCTTTCACTGGCGCTCCCTCAATATGGGGTTTGAGCGACCAAATTCCGCGCGAGGCAAATGCCACCAACCCTAACGCACTTAACGAAGCAAGTGCCGAGCCAACCCATAAGGCCGAAGCTATTGGACTGGTTAACCAGGGAATTACTGTTTCAAACCACGCATTCATAATGGAGGCAAAAGTAGTCCAAGAACCCAAGCCGTACCTTTGCCGCGTGCAATTCGAAATCCAAGCCAAAGACCCCCATTCTGCCGCACGGGCAGGCGCCCTTCATACGGCACACGGCGTGGTTCCGACGCCCATTTTTATGCCCGTGGGCACCCAGGGGACCGTCAAGGCCGTGGGGCCCGATTTGCTGGAGCATGACGTTCGCGCGCATTTGGTGCTGGGCAACACCTACCACCTTTACCTGAGGCCGGGCACTGAGGTGCTGGAGCAGGCGGGCGGGCTGCACGGCTTCACCACCTGGAGCGGGCCGATGCTGACCGACAGCGGAGGATTCCAGGTATACAGCCTAGAGGATCGACGCAAAATCCGCGAAGAAGGCGTGAAATTTCAATCGCACATCGACGGCAGCACCCACCTCTTCTCCCCCGAATCGGTCATGGACGTGCAGCGGAGCATTGGCGCCGACATCGCCATGGCTTTTGACGAATGCACCTCGTACCCCATCGAAAAAAAGTACGCCCGCGAGGCCATGGAGCGCACGCACCGATGGCTGGACCGATGCCTCGTTCGGTGGAACGCCACCGAGCCCAAATACGGCTTTGAGCAGGCGCTTTTTCCAATCGTGCAGGGTTCGACGTTTTCAGACCTTCGCGCGGAATCTGCCGAATTCGTGGCGGCCAAAAACGCCTGGGGCAACGCCATTGGCGGCTTGAGCGTGGGCGAACCCCACGACGAGATGTACGCCATGACCGCCGAGGTTTGCGCCATTCTTCCGGCCGACCGTCCGCGCTACCTCATGGGCGTCGGCACCCCCGCCAACATTCTGGAGTCCATTGCGTTGGGCGTAGACATGTTTGACTGCGTTATGCCCACCCGAAACGGGCGGAACGGCCAAATCTTCACCCGCCAAGGCACGGTAAACCTGCGCAACGCCAAATGGGCGCGCGATTTTAGTCCGCTGGACCCCGACGGCGACTCCGCCGTAGACGCGCGCTACACCAAGGCCTACGTGCACCATTTGTTCCGCGCCGACGAAGCCCTCGGTCGCCAAATTGCCTCGCAGCACAATTTGCGCTTTTACCTGGCGTTGGTCGAAGAGGCCCGCGCGCGGATTGCCAACGGGAGCTTTCGCAGCTGGAAGGACGCCCTGGTCCCCAAGCTCACGCAGCGCCTGTAGCCCTTAGCCCGATTTCATGACCCGCATGTTCCTTCGCATCGATCGCTACCTGCTCGGGCAATTTTTGGGAACCTTTGCCCTGTTCATGTCCCTGATCATGGCGATTGCGGTGGTCTTCGACATTTCCCAAAAAATTGACAACTTTCTAAACCAGGGCATCACCGTAGGTTTTGCGCTGCAGCACTACTACGGTCACTTTTTGCTGTACTACGGCTCGACCTTCAGCGCCTTGATTTTGTTTCTATCGACCGTGTTTACCACGGCCCGGCTGGCCAACCGCTCGGAACTCATGGCCGTTCTCGCCGGAGGCATGCCGTTTCGCCGGTTGATGCGCCCGGCCCTTGCAAGTGCGGGCGTCGTCTTTCTCATCATGATGCTGCTCGCGCACTTTGTGGTTCCGCACAGCAACATCGCGCGCCTTGAATTCGAAGACCGCTACGTGCAAGACGTCGCGCCGAAGCGCCCCATTAACATTCACCGCCAAATATTGCCGGGTCACTACATCTACCTCGAAACCTGGAGCCCTGAACGCCAAGCCGGCTACCACTTTAGCTACGAAGTCTTTGACGGCAGCCGACTGGTGAGCAAGCTGCGCGGCGACTACCTGCGCTACGACAGCATTGCCCAGACGTGGAAGCTCGACAACTGGAACCGCCGTCAGTTCAACGCCCGCGGCATCAGCCGAGTAGCGCAAGGGCGCACGCTCGATTCCAACTTTGCCTTCAAGCCCGCATTGCTCAACCCCGACCAGCGGCGCACCGAAACCATGACGTCGCCGCAGCTGCGTCGTTTTTTGGCCCAAGAACGTCTCAGCGGTTCTGAAGCCGTGGTTTGGCACGAAGCCGAATGGTACCGCCGCACTGCCTACCCCTTCTCGATGTTCATCTTGGTTGTCATGGGATTTGCCCTTTCGTCGGCCAAACGCCGCGGGGGCCTTGGCGCGCCCATTGCCCTCGGCCTGCTGTTTGTCGTCATCTACATCTTTTTCATGCAGCTCGGCAGCATCAGCATGATGGCCCTCAACGTGCCCCCATTTTGGGCGGTCTGGCTCCCCAACCTACTTTTTGGCGGAATCACCACCTACCTCTACCTCAAAGCACCGAAATAACGGCACACCAAGCATGTCCCTGCTTCGACCCAACGACCACGACCCCGTCGGAATTCACCACGCCTGGATGCACTTTATCGTGCTCATCTGGGGGTTCACCGGGGTGCTTGGGCGCTTGATCAGCGTCAATGCCCTCGACCTGGTTTGGCACCGCATTGTGCTCGCCGTAGTTTTTTTGTGGGCCTACCAACGCCTCCTTGGCGGGCGGCTGCAGCGCCTCCCCAACCGCCGCCTTTCCACCACGCTGGTCCTCAACGGCCTAGTCCTCATGTTGCACTGGGTTACCTTTTATGCCGCCATTAAGCTTTCCAACATTTCGTTGACCCTGGCTTGCTTGTCGACCGGCCCGCTCTTTACCGCCTTCCTTGAGCCCCTGTTCTTTCAGCGCAAGTTGGCCTGGAGCGAAGTCGCCGTGAGCTTTGGCGTCGTCGTCGGACTCCTCATGGTCGTCGGCTCAGTGCAGGGCCAGGGCCTCGCCATCGCCGTGGGTCTGGTCAGCTCGGCGCTGTCCGCCCTTTTTTCAGTACTCAATGGGCGGATCGTGCGCGACATGGACGCCGCCTCCATTTCGTTTTGGGAACTTCTTGCCGGACTCGCGGGCCTCAGCATATACCTCGCGATCGCGGGCGACCTCAGCACGACGCTGCGCGCTCCCAGCGCTTCCGACTCGGCCTACCTAGCCCTACTCGCCAGCTTTTGTACCGCATTTGCCTTTGTGCAGTCCGTGCGAATTATGCGCTACCTCAGCCCCTTTACCGTGGTTCTCACGATTTCCATGGAACCCATTTATGGCATCCTGCTCGCCCTCCTCGTTTTCGGGGCGGACGAAGCCATGCCGCCGCTCTTCTACGCTGGTTTTGCCGTCGTCCTCTTTATGCTCCTAGCCAACGCCTGGGTGCAGCGCCGCAGCCGAGCGAAGTTATCCACATAAGCCCGCCAAGGCAGCAAAAAGTTGTAGGTTTGAGGCCCTGAGATCATCTGCATGGAATACCTAGATTTTGAAGCCCCGATTCGCGAACTGGACGAGCAAATCGCCAAAGCCGAAGCCCTTGAACAGGAGACCGGCGTTTCGATGAAGCAGTCCATCGACGAGCTCACTGAAAAACGCGACGCGACCTTTCACGAGCTCGCGAGTTCGCTCACGGCATGGCAGCGCGTTCAGCTCAGCCGCCATCCAGACCGCCCCTACACCTTAGCCTACATCAACGCGATGACCAACGGGCAGTTCAGCGAGCTTCACGGCGACCGCTACGTCAAAGACGACAAGGCCATGGTCGGCGGTTGGGGCTGGCTCGACGGCGAATCCTTTATGTTTGTCGGCCAGCAAAAAGGCATTAATACCAAAATGCGCCAGCTGCGCAACTTTGGAATGGCCAATCCCGACGGATACCGCAAGGCCCTGCGCCTCTTCAAGCAGGCCGAGAAGTTTGGTCGCCCCATCGTAACACTCATCGATACTCCAGGCGCCTTTCCCGGCCTCGAGGCCGAAGAACGCGGACAAGGCGAAGCGATTGCCCGCAACATCATGGAAATGACGCGCCTCAAGGTGCCCGTAATCTGCGTGATTATTGGCGAAGGTGCTTCGGGTGGAGCTTTGGGCATCGGCGTAGGCGACCGGGTACTCATGCTCGAAAATACTTGGTACTCGGTCATCAGCCCGGAATCCTGCTCGTCCATCTTGTGGCGCAGCTGGGACTACAAAACCACTGCCGCTGAGGCGCTCAAGCTCACCGCCAAAGACATGCTGGCCAACGGCCTGATCGACGGCATCGTTCCCGAACCCCTCGGAGGCGTGCACCGCAACCCCGAGGCGATGTTTGCCACGCTGAAGTCCGAAATTTTATCGCACTACCGCGAACTCGCGAAGCTCGACCCGCTAGAACGCGTGGCGCTCCGCATGGACAAGTTCAGCAACATGGGCGTCTACGAAAACGCCTAATTTCCCGTGGAAGCCAATCAGCCCCTGCCCCGCACCAGTCCCCGCCGCCCCGCGTCGGGGAGCATTTCGTTGCCTTCCGCAGCCGGCAAGCTTCCGCCCCAAGCCATTGAACTTGAAGAAGCCGTACTCGGTTCGCTGCTGATTGACCGCAATGCCCTCTCCAAGGTCATCGACATCCTGACGCCTGAAACGTTTTATGCCGAGTCGCATCAAGCCATTTTTTCAGCCGTCAAAGACCTTTTTTCAGACTCCCAACCGGTCGACATTTTGACTGTGGCGCAGCTGCTGCGCAAGAACGGCAACCTCGAGCGAGTGGGCGGAGAAGCCAAGCTCATCAACTTGAGCACTCGGGTTTCGTCTTCAGCACACATTGAGTACCACGCCCGAATCGTGGTGCAAAAGCACATCCAGCGCGAACTCATTCGCATCTCCAACGAGCTAATTGAAAAGGCCTACGACGAGACCAGCGACGTGCTTGACCTGCTCGACAGCGCCGAGCAATCGTTGTTTAGCGTTTCGCAAGGCAACCTCAAGCGCAACTACGAAACCTCGCTCAACCTCGTCAAGCAGGCGTTGGACCGCATCTCTGCCATTTCGCAGCGCGAAGGCCTTTCGGGCGTTCCCAGCGGATTCCGCGAAGTGGACCGCGTGACGTCAGGGTGGCAGCGCTCGGACCTGGTCATTTTGGCAGCCCGACCTGGTATGGGTAAAACCGCCTTCGTGCTCAGCATGGCGCGCAACATGGCGGTGGGACACAAAGTGCCGGTCGCCGTGTTCAGCCTAGAAATGTCGTCGGTTCAGCTCATCACCCGCATGATTTCGTCAGAAACGGGCATTGGTGCTGAAAAACTTCGCCGCGGAAACCTCGATCCTACCGAGTGGGCGCAGCTCACGTCCAAGGTCAAGGCCCTTCAGGAGGCGCCGATTTTCATCGATGACACTCCGGGATTGAGCATCTTTGACCTTCGGGCCAAGTGCCGCCGTCTGGCTTCTCAGCACCAAATTGGCGTTATCGTGATCGACTACCTTCAGCTGATGACCGCCGGAAACTCCAAGGCCGGTGGCAACCGCGAACAAGAAATTTCATCCATCTCGCGGGCACTAAAATCGATCGCCAAGGAACTTGACATTCCCGTAATCGCTCTTTCGCAGCTTTCCCGTGCCGTTGAAACGCGCGGAGGCTCCAAACGCCCGCTGCTTTCTGACTTGCGCGAATCGGGAGCCATTGAGCAAGACGCCGACATCGTGTCGTTCATCTACCGTCCCGAATACTATGGAATTCATGAATGGGACGACGACCAAACCCCTTCTGACGGACAAGCAGAACTCATCATTGCCAAGCACCGTAACGGATCACTTGAAAATGTTCGCTTGAGGTTTGAAGGTGCAATGGCCCGCTTCTCTGACCTTAAAACCGGCTACAGCGCCCGAGGTTCGGTTACCGACGACCGTTCTGATTCAGTGTTTGAATCTAAAATGAACCGGGTTGAGCCGGGCGACGGCGACGACTACCCGTCGTTCTAAGGCAGGCCCCGTCTCTACGCCATTCGCTGAGCCTATTCGAACATGCGCCAGCGCAAAAACCAGCGCACACTCGCGGGAGTCACCGGATAGTGCTGGGCCATGAATACCGTGTTGGGCACCCAACCCTGGTTGGCGTTTTGGCACAGCACCCCCAGTTGCGCCTCGCCCAGATACACCGTCAGGGCCGCATGGATCAAGCCGCCGGCAGGCATTGGGTCTGACTCGTCTGAATAGCCAAAAAGTCCGCGCTCGGCGACCCATACCGGCCGCTGCCAGCCGCCCGACCAGCCTTGGCCCTGCAGCTCGAGCTTAACGCTCATCCCCGGGTACAGTCCCGCAACGGACCGCGCATAAACCAGCTTAAGCGTTCCGTTGGCCGGCGCAAGTCCAAGCTCCGGAGAAGACGCCCAGCGCCCTTGCGCGCTCAGGTCAAAGGTCCAGAACCGGCTCAGGCGGACCGCTGAGTTCCAATCCACTCCCGCAACCGTCCACGCTGGACGTGCCTCCCATCGGGCCACCGAAGCATACCAGCGCTCCAAGCGAAGAACCGGATCCGAAGAACTGACCGTCGCGTGCAGCGTCAACGACCGCCAAGGCTGCACCCATAGGGTAGCGCGGCGCACCTGGTCTACGACCTGTCCCTCCCAGGGCATCGTCCATCGCTGCACTACCTTCACCTGCGCCATGGGCTCGTTCTCGATCAGCCGAGCGTACGAAGCCTCCGCCGCTGCGCGCAGCACATCCCATTCCGCGTTCAGTACATTGCGTCGACCTGGGTAGGCCCAGCGAAGCACCGGAGACCATTGGGGCCCCACGTTCCTCTCGGTCCACACTCCTGAATTCCATGACTGGACTTGAACTCCTCGCACCCCCATGCTCCATTCCGCCCGGATGCGCGGCAGGAGAAGGATGCTGGAAATTCCACGCATGGCCGGCTCCGACCAGTACGCTTGGCTGAATCGCCCCACACGGAGTTCCAACGAAGAATACTCGAGCGAGTCTGCCGTGGTCGGTGCCCCTCCAAATCCGTGCGTGCTGCGGCTCCAATCGACCTGAAAGCCGAGCTTGCTGCTGGCATGGACCATAGCGGCCTGCGCGGTCACCGTCCCTCCGCTGCGCTGCGCCGTCGTCCAGCGGGTGGGCACTAAATTTCGGTTGGGCTGCCACGACGACGCTTGGGTTAACGGATCTAAATTCGGAACGCCACCCGACTCGCCGTCGACGTTTCGGTGCAGGCCCAACTGCACTCGGTACCGCCATGTGTGCGCGGAATCTCGGCCCCAAAATGCCGTTTTGAGCCGGTCCGCAAAATGGTCCTCCGGGAGCAAGCCTCCGGCCATCTGCAGGCGACGGTAGTCCACCCAAAAATGCTGGTAGTATTGGGGCGACGCACTGGCCACGATCCCAAATTCCTGTCCGCGCCCTTGCGCCGACTGCCCCACCCAATCCACGACGGGTAGGGGCCCTTTGCGAAGTGCCCAATGCTCTGGAAGCTCTTGTACGGAATTAGTCCAAAAGCCCAAGCGGATCGCGTCGACTGAGCCCGCGTACTGCAGTCCTCGCCCAAAAATCCAATCCGGACCGCCCAAAGCGCTCACGGGCACTCTGTCTGGTTCTAAAGGAACTCGGGCGGACTGGTCTTCCTTGGAACTGCGTTGAAATTGCCAACCCCTCCACACCTGCGTATTCCAGGGAACCGGACGCAGGGTGTCCTCCATACGCAGCGCAGGGGAGGACACAGTCGTATCCGCGGAGCCCCCAGCGGCCACGAGCGACGCGGTGCCCGGACCAGGCTGGACTTGGGCCCAAGCAACGGGGCATAAAAAAACCGCCCAAGCGATTAACGTGCAGAGGCGGTGTAAACCTGCGTTCATCACTACAAATATGATGCGAATAAAAACAAAAAACCCCCGCCTAAGCGAGGGTTTCTGTATAAGTATGGCGGCGACCTACTCTCCCAGCGTACTAGTACCATCGGCGCAAACGGGCTTAACGACTCTGTTCGGAATGGGAAGAGGTGATCCCCGTTGCAATAACCACCATGTTTTTACAAAGCTTTTTCATTGACACATTGGAAGCAACATAAAACATATCCTGGTCCGAATCCACGGGTAATTAGTACTACTCGGCTATGACATTGCTGCCTTTACACCTGTAGCCTATCAACGTCCTAGTCTTGAACGACCCTTAAGAGAAATCTCATCTTGGGGTGGGCTTCGCGCTTATATGCTTTCAGCGCTTATCCCATCCGCACATAGCTACCCTGCGATGCAGCTGGCGCCACAACAGGTACACTAGAGGTGCGTCCGACTC
>Ga0194116_10000105_pt1:42500-168070 | contig 168070 bp, 141 predicted proteins | sample TA2MahsurfametaG_4_FD_148617 | JGI IMG/M metagenome (GOLD analysis project Ga0194116, IMG submission 148617) | Freshwater microbial communities from Lake Tanganyika, Tanzania - TA2015008 Mahale S9 surface | ecosystem: Environmental > Aquatic > Freshwater > Lake | place: Tanzania...
CCTGAAGGCTTTCAGCCAATCCCGCCATAGCCATCTTGCTCGTCGCGTAGGCCAAAAGGCCTGGGTACTTGGACGCGCCTTGGTATCCGCCCATGCTGCTAATGAAAACCGTGTGCGCGCCCGGGGCAAAGTGCGGAAGTAGAGCTTGCACCAGCAGCGCGGGGCCCGACCAGTTCGCCAAACCCATGCTGGCGAAGTCCTCAGGAGTAAGTTGAGTAAAGGGTTTTGAAACCAAGGCTCCGGCATTCAGCACGAGGCCGTCGAGCGAAATGCCGTTGAGCTGGTGGGCGAACGCTTCCCTAGACTCTGAAGAAGTATGGTCGAGCACGTAGGTGTGGCAGCCCGCTAGGGTAAACGGAGTCCGCGAAGTGGCGTGCACCGCATGTCCTTGGGCCGCAAGGGCAAGGGCGGTTTCGCGCCCAATTCCGCGCGAAGCACCGGTCACTAAAAATTGCTTCATGGTACCGAAACCGATGTTGATTGGCAACCGCAGGCACCGCTGCAGGCTGGTTGGGGAAGAATGCGAACGACGAGGGCGAGCACGCTCCACCAAAAGGCTGTCCAAAGCACTACCGCTATCATATTATATAGTAAGGTATGAAATGAAGCGGAATGCAGACCACGCCGCCACGTAGGCGACCCCGGCATAGGCGGCGAACTGCAGCAGCGCAAACCGCCAACTCCGGGTCTCGCGCACGACCACGGCCAGCGTACTCATGCATTGTAAGGCAAAGGCATAGAACAGAAGCAGCGAAACGCCTACGGCCAAATTGAAGTAGGGCTTACCGGTTGAGGGGTTGATTTCTTCGGCCATCCGCTCACGAACGGGCGCGATGTCGTCGCCATCCACACTGTAAAGGGTAGCCATCGTGCCGACAAACACTTCGCGCGCTACAAACGATGAGGCAATGGCGACCGAGATTTTCCAATCGTAGCCCAACGGCGCGAGCGCTGGCTGAATTCCGCGGCCTATGCTGCCCAGATAGCTTTCTTCGATGGGCATCGGTTCATATTCCGCACTAAAGTTGGGTAAGCCCTTAGGACCGCTGTTGGCTAAAAACCAGAGCACCACGCTGATCGAAACGATGATTTTTCCTGCCTCCACCACAAAGGACTTCGAACGGGTCCATACCGCGGTAAAAACGTTTCGGCCAATGGGCATGCGGTAGGGCGGCATTTCCATAAGAAAGGGGGCGGACTTTTGCTGCGGAACCCAACGGTTCAGCAACGCCGAACCCGCAAGGGCCGCCGCAAACCCCAAGGCATACAGTCCAAACAGCGTCAAGCCTTGCAGGCTGATTCCCATCCAGGGCGCATTGGGAACTACCAATCCAATAATAAGGGCATACACCGGCAGGCGTGCACTGCAGGTCATCAGGGGCGTTACCGCGATGGCAAGCCAGCGTTCGCGCGCCGATTCCATGTTGCGGGAACTCATGACGGCGGGGATGGCGCAGGCGGTACCGCTGACTAAGGGCACCACCGACTTGCCGCTCAGCCCAAAGGGCCGCATGAAGCGGTCCATGATAAACACGACCCGGGCCATGTAGCCGCTTTCTTCGAGTAGGGCAATAAATAGAAAGAGCAGAGCGATCTGCGGAAGAAAAATAAGCACCCCTGCCACGCCCGGCACGAGTCCGCTCGTCAAAAAGTGATTGAAAAATCCCGCGGGAAGTGCGGCGTTGAGCCAAGCGGAAAGCCGGGCGATTCCCCCGTCAATGGCGTCCATGGGGGCCGAAGACCCATAAAAGAGGGCCTGAAACAAGACGAACAGCACGCCGAACAAAAGCACACTTCCCCAGATGGGGTGGACCACGAGTCGATCAAAGCGCGCGGCGGCCCGGCGGTCGCGCACGGGGTCGTAATGGTACACCTTGCGCAGCCACTGATTGACCCAGCGGTAGCGCTGTATGGCTTCGTCGGCCCGTGCCCGCTCCGGACTGCGGCCCGACTCGCGCACCTCTGCGGCAAATTCGGGGTCGCTCAATCCGTCAAGCCACGCCCGGTAGGTCAGGCCGGCCCCAATACACTCCTGCTTTTTTTGCAGCCAGGGCAGGTGCGCTCCGGCCGGTTGAAAAAAGGGCGCTTGCTTGCTCGGCTTGGCCGAACCAATCGCTTCGCGAAGCTCGTCAAAGCCCAGGCCCGTGCGGCTGTTTACCGGCACGACCCGAACCCCGAGTGCGGCTTCCAATGCGGGTAAATCAAGCTGCGCCCCCCGGCGTTCCATTTCGTCGACCATAGTCACCGCGAGTACCGCGGGAAAACCCAAATCAAGCACCTGGGTGAAGACAAACAAGCAGGTCTTGAGGTTGGTGCCGTCGGCCAGCCCCACGACGACGTCGGAACGCTCGGCTTCTGAGGTCGTGGTCAAGGCATTCAGCACGACGCGTTCGTCGTCCGACGAGGGGTGCAGGCTGTAGACCCCAGGTAGGTCAACGACCTCGGCGAGGGTGTTGCTGCCCAACTTGGCCAAACCCAAGTGCTTTTCCATGGTCACGCCGGGGTAATTCCCAACCTTTTGGTTTAAGCCCGTCAGCCGGTTAAACAGCGACGACTTGCCCGTGTTCGGGCGGCCGATCAGGGCCACGCGGAGCGCGCGCTTAGGCGTCATGGGGCTCTGTAATGGGAATCAACTCAGCTAGTTCGCGGCGCATGCTCACCAGAGTACCCTGTACTCGAAAACACAACGGATCCCTAAATGGAGCGGCAAACACCAGTTCCACTTCTTCACCCGGCAGGCAACCCATTTCAAAGAGCTTCACGGGAAGCTCCACGGGTGCCTGCAAAATTAGGGCCTTCTGCCCCACTCCAAGTTCCGAAAGTTTCATGCCTCCAAGGTACAATAGGACGCCAGCAGCGTTGGGGTATTTAGATTCATTCTAATTGTGCGTGCTGGGGCTAAAAAAGGGCGGAACCTTCCGCCCTCTCATTAATTAAAGGATCAGCGATAGCGGGCGCTCGAGGTAGCCCTTGACGCTGTTCAAAAAGGCAGCACCCGTAGCGCCGTCAATGACCCGGTGGTCGCAGCTGAGGGTCATCTTCATGACCTGGCCGGGGACTACCGCTCCGTTTTTCACTACCGGCACGTCCTGAATTCCGCCCACGGCCAGAATGGCGGCATCGGGCGGATTGATGATGGCGGTAAACTCTTCAATCCCAAACATTCCAAGGTTTGAAATTGTGAAGGTGTTGCCGGCCCAATCGCTGGGCTGCAGCTTTTTGTCTTTGGCTTTTTGGGCAAAGCTGCGGACTTCAGCCGAAATGTCGGCCAATCCCTTGGCGTCGGCGTGGCGGACCACCGGCACGAGCAGGCCATCTTCCACGGCCACCGCTACCCCGACGTGCACGTCGTAGTTGGTGCGAACGCTATCGCCCATCCACGAAGAATTGACCGCCGGGTGTTTTTTGAGTGCTTTGGCCACGGACTTAACCACGAGATCGTTGAACGAGATCTTCACGTCACCTGCGGCATTGATTTCGCTGCGCGCGGCGGCGGCGGCCGACATGTCGACCGCAATCGTCAAGTAGAAGTGCGGCGCGGTAAACTTCGATTCGGCCAAACGCTTGGCAATCGTTTTGCGCATTTGCGAAATGGGCGTGTCCACGTGGCCGGAGCTTGGGTACGAAACCGTAGAAGCCACGGCGCTCGATCCGGCACTTGCCGCAACCGGTGAAGCAGCAGCGAGTTCCACGTCGCGCTTGGTAATGCGACCGCCGTCACCGGTGCCTTGAACGCTCGCGAGGTTAACCCCTAATTCTTGGGCCAGCGAACGGGCAAGCGGTGAGGCCTTAAGTCGCGCATCTCCCGACGAAGGTACCGCTACAGGCGCCGCCGTTGGAACCGCTGAAGGTGGTGCAGCAGGCGCTGGAGCCTCCACTGCCGGGACCGCCTCAACCGCGACGGGCGCGGCCGTTACTGCAGGAGCTGCTGGTGCCGCCGAGGCTCCGCCCGAAAGGAGCGCTGAAACGTCTTCGCCCGCAGCGCCTAAAATCGCCAGAATGCTGTCGACCGGAGCCGTTTGGCCTTCTTGTACCCCAATGTGAAGGAGTACGCCCTCCTGTCCCGGGAACGCTTCAAAGTCCATCGTCGCCTTGTCGGTCTCGATTTCGGCGAGCAGCTTGCCTTCGGTGATCGTGTCGCCCAACTTGGCGTGCCACTTGGCCACCACACCTTCGGTCATGGTGTCGCTCAAGCGCGGCATCGTAATTACTAAGGCCATAACTTATTCAGTAATAAAGGGGTAATCTTCGTCGACGTAGACTTGCTGCCAAAGCTCCTCGGCGTCGGGGTACGGTGACTTTTCGGCAAAATCCACGCATTCGGCCACGAGATCTTTGACGCGGGCGTCAATGGCTTCGAGCTCGGCTTCGGTCGCCCACTTCTTTTTGAAGAGCATGTCTTTCGCCGTCAAAATCGGATCGATTTTTTGGTATTCCGCCACCTCATCTTTGGTGCGGTAGTGCTGGGCATCCGACATCGAGTGGCCCTTGTAGCGGTAGGTGCGGATTTCGAGGAAGCTCGGACCTTCTCCGCGGCGGGCGCGTTCCACGGCTTCGTACACCGCATCGTACACCACCGCCGGATCCATTCCTTCTACTGGTGCGCACGGCATTTCGTAGCCAAGGCCCAGCTTGTAAATGTCGGTGTGGTTCGCCGTGCGTTCCACCGAGGTGCCCATGGCGTATCCGTTGTTTTCCACGATGAAGACCACCGGAAGCTTCCACAGCATGGCCATGTTAAACGTTTCGTGCAGGGAGCCTTGACGCACCGCGCCGTCGCCCATGTAGCACAGGGTTACGTGCTTCTTATCCAGGTACTTGTCGGCAAACGCCATTCCGGCTCCGAGCGGAATTTGGCCGCCCACAATGCCGTGTCCGCCAAAAAAGTTGTGTTCCTTTGAAAACATGTGCATCGAGCCGCCCTTGCCGCGCGAGGTACCGTCGACTTTCCCGAGCAATTCTGCCATGATTTTGCGGGGATCCACACCCAAACCAATCGGCTGAACGTGGTTTCGGTAGGCCGTAATCATTTTGTCGCCCGGCTCCATGGCCAACAGCGAACCGGCAAGCACGGCCTCTTGTCCGTTGTAAAGATGCAGGAATCCGCGAATTTTTTGCTGGATGTACAGCGCTGAGGTCATGTCCTCAAACTTGCGCCAGAAGAGCATGTCTTCGTACCACTTGAGGTAAACCTCCTTGGTGAGCTTCTTTTTTGCCATGGTCAAATCGCGCCTGAATGCGCGGTGCAAAAGTAAGGTTTGACGACGATACGATCTTGCCGTAGTTCGTACACTAACCCCCTACTTCATGATTTGGTTCAAATCCACGAGCGCACTGAAGCGAATCGTGTTTTCGAGCGGAGACCGAACGGTCTGGTCCGCCGGGAACAGGTAGGCAAAATCGAGTCCGATGAGGTTGTAGCGCACGCCAAATCCCAGGGTGAAAAAGCGGCGGTTTCCTTTGGTCACGTCCTCGTGCTGGTAGCCCGCGCGGACCGCAAACTGGTCGTTGTACCAGTACTCGCCGCCCACATTGACCATGAACTCGCGCATCAGTTCCTTAAACCCATCGGGCTTGGCCGTAGGGTCCCAAGACTGAATGATGCCCGGGATCACGCCGATCTTGTCGTCCTTGCCCGCCAAAATTTCGCTGCGGTCGCCGTCGTTGTCGGCGTCGAGCACGTCGCGTTCGGGCTTGGTCGGAACCATCAACTTATTGATGTCGGTGAGGAGCGTGAGCCGGTTGTACTTGTCCAACTTCCAGTTGAACCCCCCGCCCAAGCGCATGTTCGTCGGAATAAAGTCGGCCTCGCCGCTCTCCGAGTACTTGATTTTGGCCCCGATGTTCGACAAGGTGAGTCCGCCCACCCACTGTCCGCGCTGGCCGTCGGGCATGCTGAATTCGTCGCCTTGGTAAAACATGCTGATGTCGGTGGCCACCGTTTGGCCGACTTTCGTGAGCTGTCCGCCGACCACCTGTCCTTGCGCCAAGTCCGAAAGCGCGTAGCGCAGCGAAACTCCGCCCGAAAAATGGTCCGAAAGTTTGAGCGCATAGGCCACGTCGAGGGCCATTTCGTAGGGGCGGTAGGTACCCTGCTCTTCGCCCTGCTCGTTGCGGAACGTGATTTCGCCCAGCGAAAAGTACCGCAGGCTCGCGCCCACGCCGCCGCGCTCCCCAACGCCGGCCGCCACGTTGGCAAACATGAGTTCAACGTCGGGAACCAGGCGGCGCAACCACGGCGTGTACGATAGTCCGCCATAAACATTGCCCTTGCCCACAAAAGCGAGCTTAGCGGGATTCCAGAAGATGGCGTTGGCATCAGGACTCAATCCGATACCGGTATTGGCCATGCCCCCCGAGCGCGCGTCGGGTCCAATGTTGAGCATGGGCATCGCCGTCGTGACCACATTGAGGTCGTTCAAGCGATCGTAAAACGTTTGTGCTCGGAGCGACCCGCAGGCCAGCACCGCCGAAAAGCTTAAGAAAAGTGCGCGAGTATGATTCATAGAGAACGGCAAATATAGGGTGTAGGCTTAGGGGCGAATTAAGATGAGCCGGTCGACTTGGTGCACCACTTGGCCGTCGCGGGGACGGACTACGCGAACCTTGGCGAAGTACCAACCGTTGGGTAGCGGAGCCCCGCTGGGCGTCGTAGCATCCCAGTCGGGCGCCTGCAGTACCGACGTTGTGGCCATGCCAATCCACTGATATCCCCAAACCGCTCGGCCCGAAGCATCGCTTACGGTCCAATCGACCTTTAGACTGTCACCGGCGGAATTGTGCTCGACCTGCCAATGCGTCCAGCCTGGACTGGGATTGGGAAAGAGCCGAACGGCCCCGAGCTTGAGTTGTTCGCGGGAAAGCACCACGAAGTCAACGCTTGCCTGGCTCGGATTATTGTACGTGTCCCAAGCCCGAACAGTAAATCGGTGCATACCATCTTCCAAATCATGAAAGGGCCATGTTGCTGATCCGCGCTGGTAGGTGTTGGGATCGGCCTGGTACCGGTCGTTCATAACGAGCGGCTCACTCCAATTTTCGTCGAGGAAGCCAACCAAATCGTGGCCAATACCTGCGCCAATCGCGTTGATTCCGTTGGGATCCGCTAAACGAACTAAGCCCACGGGATGTGCCCCAGTAATTCCTCCAGAAACAAAATTGGTATCATCCATGAATACACCGATCAGCGGTCCAGCGGTATCCAAGGGAGCATCGCTCGCTAAGTCCCCTAGCCAGAACGAAGAATTTGCACCTGCGGCATCCCGATCGGTGCTTTGAGCATACGAAAGAAGCTTGCCTTGGCCCCAAGCGAGCACGACATCTAGAGGCATGCGCCACTCAGCCGAAAACTGGCCAGCTTGTACGTCGACCGTGCCTTGGTAGGCCAACTGGTTCCGAAACGCATAAGATGCCTCGTAGCCCACATTGTCATTATCGAGCATTTGTTTAGGCTGAACCTTATCGTACAGCCGCAACCGCGCCTCACCTTCAAAGCTGGAGTCTAGGCTTCCGTCGCTGCGAAGTACCGAACCCCGCAAGCGCACCAGGTCGAGTGCTCTCAGGCTATCAGATGCAACCCATTGGTTTAAAGTCGGTCGGTATACTTCTAATCGGTTGAGGCGAAGTTGCTGTTCTGGTCCATTTAGTCGAAGTGCCGGATCTCCTAGCAACGTAAAACGAAGCTTATCGCCCGCGCTCACAGAGTTTTTCGCCTTTTTAATAATCTGACCCAGGGTTTGGTAGGCTCCGTTTTCTTTCTGCAAAACCACATTAAAGACGCTATCAGTCAAAAGCGTCGCCCCACCCACAAATACCGCCCGAGTGGTCGTAAGCAGGGCAATCGCACCCCCCTCGGGGTTATTCATCAACTCCTCACCCGCCGAGGTCCTGAGCGGATCATCGTAGCGAGAAAACTCACAGGTAACCGTAATAAATAGCGGCAAAAAGCTACGATTCGAAAAATTTCGACAGTCGTCGATTTGCAGAATATCCTCACTTGCCCAGTTTACCTCACCCCCGTGGCCGATGTAGGTAGTAATAAGGTTGCCCTCGTTTACCGAGCGGAGCAAATCCTCGCGAAGCTTTGGGTAGGACTGGTTTCCCGCACTAGACACTTGCGCATAACCGTCTGCAAATAATTTGCGAACGTCGAACTCCGCATGCTGCGTGTCCACCCGTTCGGCAATTCGGTCTGCCACCAACGTCAAAACCTGCTCCCAATCTTCGTCCACGTCGTCAGCGACAAACTGCACCCGCTGCCGCCACGGGCCCATAGACTGCTGCGGATCAGCATATCGGCGGATTTTGGCCACCACTCCGCGCGCTTGATCCAGCGAATTCACTGGAATGCGGCCGATTCCGAGGTCGAGCGTGGAGGCCGCAAGGTTGGCGCCTTCGCCCGGGTCGAGGTAGCCATAGACGTCGTCCGAAACAAACGACGTTTTGATGCTCATGCTCGACGGCGACTGGTAAGCCGGAACCCAGTTTTGCTTGGGCGTCAACCGCCCCTTGTAGTCGTAGGAGGCGTCGCCAAAAAGCAGTAGGTACTGCAGCTTGGTGGAGTCCGCCGAGCGCGACCAAAGCATGCGCAGAAGGTTGCGCAGCCCCATAAGGTCCTGAACGCCCCCAGAAAACTCGCGGTAGGCTTGGGCCACATCGACTACGGCAACCTTTAGCCCGCGGGCGCGGTGAAGGTCAGCGAGGTCTTCGGCAGCCGGCAGAAACTCGTTGGGAGCATAAATCACGTAGTCCACTGAAGGCATTCCGTGAAGATTTTGGTTCGGAATCCGACTGCCCAACGTCGGCGTTCGGGCCGCCTCCGGAGCAATGTACCACACAACGTGGGCCGAATTTGGCGCAAGGGTTCGGCTTGCGGGATCAAGGTTTGCAACATCCAGGGCGCTGCCGTCTGAGCGCGTCCGCCAAATCCACGTCCCCGCAGGGGCCGTCGGAAGCTGTCGGGCCGAGTCCGCGGGCAAAAAGCGGTAAGCTTGAATGCTGCCCGCCGAAAACACGAAGGGGGCGTCGGACTGAACGGCTACGTAATCGATCCACGCCTTAGCCGCGGGGTTCGCGCTACGCTCCAGCTCCACCGTCGCAGTTCCCCAGGCGGCGCCAACAGAAACCTGAGTCCACGACTGCGTAAACTGGCGGGCGTACGTGTCCCCGTTCACCCCCGAAACCGTTTGAAACGTGCTGCTTCCGACAAAACCCTGGCCGGTGCTTAATTGAAGTTTGGGGCCAAAAACCGTCGAGCGCCCAGCGCCCGATAAAATAAATCGGGCCACCGACTGCCCGTCGAGGCGCGAAAGCCCTAAGTCAACCTGCTTGCTCAAGCTGTAATCCAGCACGTCGCCAAACCAGGCTCGGCCGCTACCTACAAGGTTGACCGCATCGAGTTCGCTCCACGCCACATACTGGTAGCGGTTGACGGGGCGCACTGGCCCAGTAGGTGTTGAGTAGGCCGGCATCGCGCGCCCACCCTCGGTGGTAGTCACGAAGTACGTTTGGGCGTCAGAATAAGGATGATTGGGCCGAAGCCAGCGGTTCGAGACGCTGTCGAACGCCCACACATGCGGACTTTGACCTAAAAAGTAAACAAATTCGGTTGCGGACAACTGCCCGTCTCCACCATCTTCAATGCGAATCGGAAGCGCAAAAAGGTCACTCGGCTTCCCGGTGGATGAATTAAGCTCACTGAGCACGCCGGCCGGACGCCCCCAAATGCCCAGGTTGGCCGTTGCAAAGGGCGGAGTACCCAGCCCGAGCTGCTGCAAGTCGGCTCCGCTCAGGCGGTAAATATGCTCATCGGTCGTGTACACCTCGGCCCAATTACCCTGACGAAGCACCGACTGGGCGGGCCAAACTTGACCCCAAAGCGGTTCGTTGCCCAAAAGCACCACACCTAAAAGTGCAAGGAAAAACGTACGAAAAAGCCTCATTCTGCGTTCAAAGTTCGTAAAGTCAAACGCGGTTTTTCGAGAAATCGTTTACAAACGCTCGGAAAATCGTATAATTGTGGCTTCTAATGATGCCCTACTCCATGGCCCTACGACGCCTGATTGCGGTCGCCCTCCTAGTGGCTCACGCTTGGTCCGCCCAAGCGCAAGACCCCCATTTCACGCAGTACTACGCGAATCCGCTGTACTTAAACCCCGCATTTGCTGGAGTCAAGCAGTGTCCTCGAGTAACAACTAACTACCGAAATCAATACCCCAGTTTGGGCGTTTATCAGACGTTTTCGGCGTCGTTCGACCAGTACGTTGATGGGTTAAATGGGGGCGTCGGACTGATGATTATGCAGGACGAAGCCGCCAACGGCGACCTTTCGCTCACCGAAGCTTCGGGAATTTATTCCTACCACCTGAAGGTAAACCGCGACTTCATGCTCCTATTTGGCGCCCAAGCGACCTTTCGCCAGCGCTCGCTCAACTGGAACAACCTGACCTTTCCCGACATGATCGATCCGTTTTTTGGATTTGTCAAGCCAACCAATGAGATCCGCCCAGACCAAACGACGGTTCAGCAATTTGACTTGAGCTTTGGGATGCTTGGATTTACGGAACGCTTTTATTTTGGCGCCTCAGCACACCACGTTACGCAACCTAACGAGGCCTTTTTGAGTACGTCCACCCTACCCATTAAGGTGACGGCTCAGGCGGGCGCGACGATTCCGTTGGGGCGCAAGCGCCTGTACAACGACCTGGACAACTTGCTGATTCCGAACATTGTGTACCAAACTCAAGGCGGGGCCCATCACATGACCGCTGGCGTGTCGTTCAACCGTGGTGTGCTCACAGGTGGTCTTGGTTACCGCCAAGCACTCGGAGTCGTGAGCACAAACCCTGATGCGCTGATTGCTATCATCGGAATCGCCCCGAACGACGTTCCTTGGAAGTTCGGTTACTCCTACGATTATACGATTTCAGCACTAGGCAACGTTTTGGGTGGAGCGCACGAAGTTTCGCTTTCATACCAATTCCCCTGCCGTAGCCGCCGTTCGCGCTACAGCGAAGTCAAGTGCCCCAAATTTTAACCTTCCCCACCATGAAGCGTTCTATTTTTTCTTCAACCCTCGCCCTGGGTGCGGTTTTGCTCCTCGCCTCGGGTTGCGCGAAGACCCGTTCGAACTCTACGGGCATGACCTACAACGACCGCAAAAACGGCGGATTTCAAATTAACCTCAAGTACAAGGGCCAAGAAACGGGTCCGGGTCTCGTGTTCATCGAGGGCGGAACCTTCATCATGGGCCGCGTCGAAGAGGACGTCATCAAGGACTGGAACAACCAGCCTCGCCGAGTGACGGTAGCTTCGTTCTACCTCGACGAAAACGAGGTCACCAACGCTGACTACCGCGAATACCTCTACTGGCTTCGCCGCGTGTACGACTACGACTACTACCCCCAGATTTACCAATCGGCGCTGCCCGACACGTTGGTATGGCGCGACAAAATGGGCCTCAACGACATGTACGTGGAGAACTACCTCCGCCACCCGGCCTACAACTTCTACCCCGTGGTAGGGGTGAACTGGGAACAAGCCATGCGCTTTTGCCAGTGGCGCACCGACCGCGTGAACGAGCAGATATTGATTGATAAGGGCATCCTTAACGTGATGAACACCCAGGCGGACGATCAAAACTTCAACAGCGAAGTTTACCTGTACAAGCAAGGCGAGTACACGCAGCAGAACCGCAAAGGCCTAAAGGACCTTAGCCCCGCACAAGTATTTGGCAAAGAAGGTCGCCCCGCTCGCATTGAAGACGGCATTTTGCTGCCGAAGTACCGCCTCCCAACGGAGGCCGAATGGGAGTACGCCGCCTACGCCGAAATCGGACAGCGCGTCTACAACCGCCAAATCGACCGCAACAAGTACACCTGGAACGGTTCGTCGGTGCGCAACAAAAACAAGAAAGTTCAAGGCGACATGCTTGCGAACTACAAGCTTAGCGGCGGCGACAACATGGGTATGGGTGGCTACTTGAACGACCAGGCCAACATCACCATGCAGGTGAAGTTTTACCCCCCGAACGATTTTGGCTTGTACGATATGGCCGGCAACGTAGCGGAATGGGTGCTTGACGTGTACCGTCCGCTCTCGGCGCAAGACATGGACGACCACCGTCCGTACCGCGGTAACGAGTTCAAGACGTTTGACGACAACTACGAAGGTTTGGGTGAGCTTACCGTGCTGACCGAGCCGCAGTACGAGCGCAACGCCAACGGCGACAGCGTACTGGTGCGCCTTCCGGGACAGCTCCCGCAGCGCGCCGTGACGGTTGAAGAAAACCTGAAGCGCCGCAACTACCAGAAGTCAGACTACCGCGATTTCTTGGACGGTGACGTGGAATCGTCGCTCAACTACCGCAACGCCGGTGAAGAAGAGACGGGCGATCAAATGTACAAGTACGGCGAGACGACGCTGATCGGTAACACCACCCGCGTGTTCAAGGGTGGTTCATGGCGCGACCGTGCGTACTGGCTGTCTCCCGGTTCACGCCGCTACCTGGAGCAAGATCAGGCTACCGACTACATCGGATTCCGTTGTGCGATGGACCGCGTAGGATTCCAAAACGAATCGAGCAAGCGCACGAAGTCGTCGCCGAAGCCCAAGCAAGATAAGTTCGTTCGCTACCGCCCGTAGGACAATGAACGAATGGTATGCGCGCTTTGATGCGCGTGTAGGAGTCTGCTCCGACAGCCGCACGTTGGCTTCGGGGCAGATTTTTTTTGCCCTTCGGGGCGCCTCATTTAACGGGAACCTTTTTGCGCCCCAAGCCTTAGCGCTCGGGGCGAGCACGGTGGTGGTAGACGAGCTCGTCGAGGGCCTCAACCCTGAAGATGATCGTGTGGTGCACGTTCCCGACGCCCTGAAGGCGCTGCAGGGCTTAGCGCACTACCACCGGATGAAGTGGGGCAAAACGGTGGTTGGACTGACGGGCAGCAACGGGAAAACAACCGCCAAAGAGCTTTTTGCGCACGTTCTGCAGCAGAAGTTCGCGGTGCTTGCCACCCAAGGAAACCTAAATAACCATATCGGCGTTCCGCTCACCTTGCTGCGCCTGCTGCCCGAGCACGACATTGCCGTGGTCGAAATGGGCGCTAACCACCAAGGCGAAATCGACGAACTCTCGCGCATAGCGGCGCCCAACCTAGGGTACATTACCAACTTCGGCCTGGCCCACCTCGAGGGATTTGGCGGGCCCGAAGGCGTAATCAAAGGCAAGTCGGAACTCTACCGCTACCTCGCAGAAACGGGTGGACGTGCCCTCGTGTACTACGGCGACGCACGCCAGCTCGCCGAATGTACCAGTGCGCGTTCGGTATTTGGCGAAGGACTGAAGTTTGCGGCAAACGAGCACGGACAAATGAGGGTCGAATGGAACCGCCAGTGGGCGCAAAGCCACCTAATTGGTGATTTTCAGGACCGTGCGCTGGCCGCCGCCGTAGCCCTAGGCGCCCACCTTGGCCTCAGCGACGACGAGGTAGCTCGGGGGATTGAAGCCTACGTTCCGAACAACAACCGCGGCGAATGGCGCAGCATCAACGGCTACCAGGTCTTTATGGACGCCTACAACGCCAACCCCAGCAGCATGGAGGCTAGCCTGCGCAACGCAGCGCCGCGTCTGGAGCCCGAGGATACCGTGTACGTCGCTGGGGATCTTTTTGAGCTCGGAGGTTACGCCGCTGAGGCCCACCAAAAAATGGTCGACCTCATGGTGGCGCTTGGAATCACCCGAGCGGTGCTTGTGGGACCCCTTTTTGAAGCCACCCGTCATCCGTACACCTCGGTACGAAGCACCGAAGAGCTCGCCCAAGAATGGCGCAGGAATCCGCCTAAGTGCGGCCGAATTTGGGTGAAGGGCTCTCGCGGAATGGCGCTTGAGCGCGCCATCGCAGCCCTCGGGCCGGAGGCTTAGAGCGCGTAGCGAATTCCGCTCGATAGCGAAATCCAAAGTGGATACTCCTTGTATGCCGTGGTCGGGGTCGCTTCAAACTCCGTAAAACCGTTGTCGAGGCCTACCAGGCCGAACCAGCTCCAGTTTTCGTTGAGCTTTAACGATGAGCCAAGTTCGATACCCGCAGACGTCATGGTGCGCGCCACTTCGGTCGAAATCCCGTCGCGCTGCACCGATTGGAGCCGGCGGTAGGCAATGGGAACCCAAACTTCAAGGGTTGTTACATCAGACACTTCGGTGGCAAAGCCCAAGCGGCCCCGAAGTAAGAGGTAGTTGCTCTGGGTGCGGAGCAGGGTTTCGCGGTCCGGACCTTGGCGGTAGGCAAAGTTGCTCTGAGCCACATCAACCCCGAGGCGAAAGGGCTTAATGTTCGCGTTCAACGCGAGGCCGTAGGCTCCGCCCAGCGAACCACGAAACAAGTCAGTGACCTCTGGCTGGGTGCCCACCACCTCGCCCACAGTGCGCCGAAATACCGTGTTGGCCTGCACGAACGGGGCAATAGACAGGCTTCGCTCGCGCACGTCGCTGTCGGTGTAGTAAACCTGAGCCGTAAGGCTCGTGCCAACCAGCAGGGCGGCTGTAACTATGCTAAATTTTGCCATTTTTCGTGGAATGCGGTAAGTAAGTTAGAGATTCCGGCGGGATTTTTTCCTCCGGCCGAAGCATAAAAGTCTTGGCCTCCGCCGCCGCCTTGAATGTGGGCCCCCAGTTCGCGCACCCAGTTGCCCGAATGGACCTTGGCCACGGCTTGCGCTCCAGCGGCTAGATGGGCCTGGGCTTTTCCGTCTTCTTCGATCGCCACGAGAATCACCAGGTCGGGGTTGGCCTTGGTCAGGCTAAAAACAAGGTCCTTGGCTGCTGCGGCGCCCAAAGGGAGCTGAGCGGCTACCCAACGGAGGCCCGCATGCTGCGCGGCGTCGCGGAGCAGATCTCCCTCGGCACCCGCGGCCTGCGCGCGCTGTGCCGCTTCGAGTTTTTTCTTTAGGTCGGCAACTTGCCCCCGTAAGTCATTAAGTACCGCCGCCGGACTTGCATTTTTAGCCTCCTCGACGACCTCGTTCCACTGGCGGCGAATGCCTTTGAGGTAGGCTTCGGCCGAGGCACCCGAAAGGGCCTCAATGCGGCGCACACCCGAGGCTACGCTCGATTCCGAAACCAGCACAAACGGAGCAAGCATTCCGGTGGCCGCAACGTGCGTTCCGCCGCACAGCTCAACCGAAGGGCCAAATTGAATGACGCGCACGGATTCCCCGTACTTCTCGCCAAACAGGGCCATGGCGCCGAGGGCCTTTGCTTCGGCAATGGGCACGGAGCGTCGCTCCACCAGCGGGTGGTTGGCGCGAATCGCCTCCGATACCTGCGCCTCTATGCGGTCCAGTTCGTCAGCCGTGACCTTTTGAAAGTGGCTGAAGTCGAACCGCAGGGTTTCGGGAGACACGAGCGATCCGCGCTGCTCGACATGCGCCCCCAGAACGCTTCGAAGGGCGTGATGCAGCAGGTGCGTCGCGCTGTGGTTTTGGGCCGAGGCGGAACGGCGTTCGCCGTCCACCGACAACGTAACCTCTGCGGTCCACTGGGCCGGTTCTGCCACCAGGTGGTGCAGGATCATGCCGGTCTCTTTGGTCGTGTTCCGCACGGCGATGCGTTGGCCGCCCACCTCCACCCAGCCTTGGTCGCCGACTTGGCCACCTCCTTCAGGGTAAAACGGCGTGGGCGAAAAGCAGGCCTGAACTACCAATCCCTTGGCCGTTTCGACGCTGCGGTAGCGCAGCAGCTGTGCCGAGGTCGTCACGACGTCGTACCCAACAAAGGCGTCGCTGGGTGCATCGCTCAGAATCGTCCAATCCCCGACTTTTTGGGCGGAGGCTTGGCGCGAACGGCTTTTTTGGGCCTCCATGGCGGCGGCAAAACCCTGTTCATCGACCGACTTGCCCTGTTCGCGGCAAATCAGCGAGGTGAGGTCGAGCGGAAACCCAAAGGTGTCGTACAGCTCAAAAGCACGCTCGCCCGAAAGTACCGTGGAGTCTGCAAGCGAAGCATCCAGGCGCTTCAGTCCCGACTCAAGGGTGCGCAAAAACGCGAGTTCTTCTTCGCGAATCACCTGCTGAATAAATGCGGCCCGCGCGGGAAGCTCTGAAAACGCGGCGCCCATCGTGTCGACCATGACCGGCACGAGTTCCGCCATAAACGGTTCGCGGAAGCCCAGAGTGCTGTAGCCGTAGCGAATGGCGCGGCGCAAAATGCGGCGAATCACGTAGCCCGCACCGTTCGAGGCGGGCAACTGTCCGTCGGCGATGGCAAAAGCCACGGCGCGAATGTGGTCCGAAGCCACGCGCATAGCGATGTCGGTGCGCTCTTCGGCACCGTACTTCAGGCCACTCAGGGCCTCGAGGCGGCGCAGGTAGGGCTTAAAAACCTCGGTATCGTAGTTGGACGAAGCGCCCACAACGGCGCGGGCGAGGCGCTCAAAACCCATTCCGGTATCGACGTGCTGGGCGGGCAGCTCCACCAGCGAGCCGTTGGCTTTGCGTTCGAACTGCATGAACACCAGGTTCCAAATTTCGATAACCTGCGGGTCGTCGTTGTTCACGAGCGTAGCCCCATCTACGGCTAGGCGTTCAGCCGCTCCGCGCAGGTCGACGTGAATTTCGGAACAGGGTCCGCAGGGCCCCGAGTCGCCCATTTCCCAAAAATTGTCCTTTTTGCTTCCGTACAAAATGCGGTCCGGCGATAGGTGCTTGAGCCACATACCCTTGGCCTCTTCGTCCGATGCCAAGCCGTCGCCCTGGTCTCCGCCAAAAACCGTAACGTACAGGCGGTCTTTCTCGAGCTTGCACACCTGGGTAAGGAATTCCCAGGCCCAGTCGATCGCCTCCTGCTTGAAGTAGTCGCCAAACGACCAGTTGCCGAGCATTTCGAACAGCGTGTGGTGGTAGGTATCGATGCCCACTTCTTCAAGATCGTTGTGCTTGCCGCTGACGCGCAGGCACTTTTGGCTATCGGCAATGCGCGCGTGCTCCACCGGTTTGGCACCGATGAATACGTCTTTAAACGGATTCATGCCCGCATTGGTGAACATCAACGTGGGGTCGTCCTTGATCACCAAGGGCGCCGAAGGCACGATCACGTGGCCTTTAGACGCAAAAAAATCAAGGTATGCCTGGCGGAGTTCGTTCGGATTCATGCGGGTGGTTTTGCCTACTTTTGAAGGATACAAAAGTATGCGCCGCGCTAAGTACATCTACGACCCATTGACCCTCGCCTACCACAAGGTCGAGCGCACGTGGAAGCACATTCTGCGCGACACCTCCCTGTTCCTGCTTGGTTCAATGCTCATGGGGCTGATTTTCTTCTTCGCCATCCAGTACTTCATGGATTCTCCGCAGGAACGAGCGCTGAAGCGCCAGCTCGAAATTTCGGAACAGACCTACTCCGAACTCGAGGACCAGATGGTGGAACTTTCGACGGTGATTGAGGAGCTGGAACGGCGCGACAACGAAATCTACCGCGTCATTCTCGAGTCGGAACCTCCGGCCACGTGGGTGCGCCAGGGCGGACTTCCCACGAACGGTTCGAGCTACGAACGCATCCGCGGACTTTCCAACGAGACCCTACTCGAACGGAGCCTTCGGCGCGTCGACGATCTGAAAAAACGCCTCGCGGTGCACTCGGCCAGCCTCGACGAGGTCGCAGAGTTGGCCCAGAAAAAAGGACAAATCCTCGAGGCTTTGCCCGCCATTCGCCCAGTCAAAGACCAGCCCGGCATCAAGCTTTCGTCGGGCTTCGGTTACCGCGTCGATCCCATGTTTAAGGTGAGCAAAATGCACCAGGGCATTGACTTTTCGGCCCGCCAAGGAACCCCCATCTACGCCACAGCAGACGGCGTCGTGGTCTCCAACGAACTCTACGGAGGTCGCGGATTTGGCAAGCACCTCACCATCAGCCACGGCTACGGCTACCACACGCTTTATGCCCACATGAGCAAAGTCGTGCGCCGTCAGGGCCAACGCATCAAGCGCGGCGACCTCATTGGCTACGTGGGCAACACGGGCAAGTCGACGGGCCCCCACCTCCACTACGAAGTCATTTACAAAGGACAGCGCGTCAACCCCATCAACTTCTTCTTTAACGACCTCACTCCGGCCCAGTACAACCAACTGCTTGCGCAGGCGGCCACCAACAACCAATCCCTCGACTGATGATTCCGACGGAATTCACCAAGCGCTACTACTCCATCGGCGAAGCCGCCGCGATGTTTGACCTCAAAACGTCGACGCTTCGGTTTTGGGAGAAAGAGTTCCCCGAACTCCAGCCTAAAAAATCAGAATCGGGCGCCCGCAAGTACACGGCCAAAGACATGGAAAAACTCCGCCAAATTCACTATTTAGTGAAGGAGCGCGGATTCACCCTCGAAGGCGCACGGCTCAAGCTGAAGCACGCACCTGAAGACCAAATCGACCACGAAGACGTGGTACGGCGTTTGCAGAAGGTGAAGGCCGAGTTAGATCAATTCGTTAAAACCATCAAAACCCTACCATGAACCGTTCAACGATCATTTTGCTTTCTGTCTTAGGCGTATTTGTCCTGCTCATTCTGTGGAGCGTGGGAGCCTACAACCGCTTGGTTGGCCTCAGCGAAGGCACCGAAAGCCAATGGGCCAATGTGCAGTCGGCCTACCAGCGTCGAGCAGACCTCATTCCGAACCTTGTTTCGACCGTGAAAGGCTATGCTGACTTTGAGCAAGAAACCCTGACCGGCGTGATTGAAGCGCGCTCTAAGGCCACTTCGGTTCAAATTTCGGCCGACGACCTCACGCCCGAAAAAGTAGCCGCCTTCCAAAAAGCCCAAGGAGAACTCAAGGGCGCCCTGAGCCGCCTGCTCGTGTCGGTGGAACGCTACCCCGACCTCAAGGCCAACCAAAACTTTTTGGCCCTGCAGTCGCAGCTCGAAGGCACGGAAAACCGCATTAACGTTGAGCGCGACCGCTTTAACGAACAGGTTCGCACCTACAACTCGGCCGTGAAGCGCATTCCCACGTCGATCGTGGCGGCCATGGGCGGATTTGAAGCCCGCGGCTACTTTGAAGCCGAAGCCGAGGCCCAAGACGCCCCTGAAGTGAGCTTCGAGTAATGAAGGTCCAACCCGAGGAGGAACAGCGCATCGTCGCAGCCATTGAGGCGGCTGAGCGCGTTACCTCGGGTGAAGTGCGCGTGCACCTCAACAGCACGTGCAGCGGCGATGCACTTAAAGATGCCCAAAAGGCCTTTCGCAACCTAGGTATGCACCGCACCGCCGAGCGCAACGGAATTTTGTTTTACCTCGCGCTCGAAAGCCACAAATTTGCCGTGCTCGGTGACCAAGGCATCCACGACCGCGTAGGCCAATCGTTCTGGGATGGAATTCGCGACGCGATGGTCCCTGAGCTACGAGCAGGTCGCTGGGTAGAGGCCATGGAATTCGGCATCGCCGAAGCCGGCCGGGCACTCGCCGAGCATTTTCCGCACCAAGGCACCCGCGACCGCGACGAACTCAGCAACGAAGTGTCGCGCAGATGAGGCTGCTCGGACTTTTGCTCCTTCTCAGTGCAGGGCTCCATGCTCAACCCTGGGAAAAACCCAGCCCCAGCGAGGGACTTGTGGTGTGGCGCGGCGTTACGCCCGTGCTACAGCCCGACGAAGAAGCACGCCTCGAATCAGTGCTCGCCGCCATCAACGACTCGACTTCCACCCAAATTGCGGTGCTTTTTGTCGACCGCGTCAACGACGACCTCAACTTCGTGGCGGCCCAAACCGGAGAGGCCTGGGGCATTGGCCAAGCCGAAACCGACAACGGAATGCTCGTGCTGATCGCCCTCGACGATCGCAAAATGGCAATACAAGTGGGCCGTGGCTTGGAACCCACCATTACCGACCTCGTCAACCACCAACTTATTGAAAACACGCTGAAGCCCGCCTTCCGCGAACAATCCTATGCCGCTGGCCTCGAGGCGGTCGCTACCGAAGTGGCCCAACGCCTTTCGGGTCAATTTGAGGCCGTGCCAGCTGAGAAGGGACGTAGATTTCCCGTAGCCGGCGTGGTTGTGGCCCTGATCATACTCATCGCACTCGCACGCCGAGGCAATTCAGGCGGCTGGGGCGGCGGCAGTGGATCCCGCGGTATGTGGTTTGGCCCGATGGGCGGATTTCCTTCTGGCGGTGGATTTGGCGGACGCGGCGGCAGCGGCTTTGGCGGAGGCGGCTTCGGCGGCTTCGGCGGCGGAAGTTTTGGCGGCGGCGGCGCTTCAGGTTCGTGGTAATTTGCGACCTTTGCAGCATGATTTCAACACGAACCTTTCGATTGGGCGTTCTTGCCCTGGCGGTAAGCACCCTGGCGAGTTGCGGCGCTCCAAAATTTGCGCTGAGCTCCACGGCCCAAGGCCTGCAGATCAATGTGACCAAGCCGGTTCAGCAGTCCCTGAGCATTCAATCGGTTCAGGTGGAGCAAAACGGAAGCTGGTCGAGCCCCGCGTTTCAGGTGAAGTACGCCAACCGCGATGAAGTCGTGCTCGGAACCAAAGGTGAATCAAGTCTTCGCGTGTCGGTTCCAGGAGCCATGGATGCCACGGCGGCCCAGGTTGCGTTCCGCACTGCGCCAGGCAAGCCCCTGAAGACGAAGTTGGTTAAAGCCAAGTAATCCGTGGTGCACATTCAACGTCGCGAGGTGTTCAGCGCCGCGCACCGCCTGTACAACGAGGCCCTCAGTCCCGAGGAGAACCAGCGCCTTTTTGGCAAGTGTTCGTGGGATTACGGCCACGGACACAACTTCGAGGTTTGGGTTACGGTCAAAGGCCAGGTGAATCCGCTGACCGGTTTTGTGATGAACCTGGTCGACCTAAAAGCGCTCATGATGAAGTACGTGATCGAGCCGCTCGACCATAAGCACCTCAACCACGACGCGACGTTTATGCTCGGAATTTTGCCGTCGACCGAAAACCTCGCCATGGAAATTTGGAAGCAGCTGGCCGCACCCGTAGCCGGATTTGGGGCTGCGCTGCACTGCGTGCGGGTCGTCGAAACCGAAAACAATGCCGTGGAGTACTACGGAGAATAAGTTCATGTTCATGCCCCATCGGGGGCTTAGCTCTGATTGTTTTATGAAAAAAGCCTACGTTTTTCCCGGCCAAGGTGCCCAAGCCCCAGGGATGGGTCAGGACCTTTATGACGCGCACCGCGATTTGTTTGCGCAAGCCGACGCCGTGCTCGGTTTTGGGTTGACCGACCTGATGTTTCACGGCAGCATGGAGGACCTTACCCAAACCAAAGTGACGCAGCCCGCAATTTTTGTGCACAGCGTAATCAAAGCCGCGTCGCTCGGAGCTGATTTTCAACCCGACATGGTGGCCGGCCATTCGCTCGGCGAGTTTTCTGCCCTCGTAGCCGCCGGAGCGCTAAAGTTTGATGATGGGCTTCGCCTGGTGGCGGAGCGCGCCCGCGCCATGCAGGATGCCTGCGATGCCGAGCCGTCAACGATGGCCGCGATTTTGGGCCTCGCCGATGAGGTTGTTGAGCAGATTTGTGCCGAAACGCCCGGCGTGGTGGTTCCCGCGAACTACAATTCGCCCGGTCAGTTGGTGATCAGTGGCGCGCGCGCCGCGGTGGAAGCCGCGTGCGCTGCGTGCAGCGCGGCCGGGGCCAAGCGGGCGTTGATTTTGCCGGTGGGCGGGGCGTTTCACAGCCCGCTTATGGAACCGGCCCGCGCGCGCCTCGCCGAGGCGTTGGATGCCGTGGCGCTGCAGGCTCCGCGCTGCCCCATCTACCAGAACGTGGTGGCCGCACCGGTGAGCGACCCCGAAGCGATAAGAGCGAACCTCAAGGCCCAACTCACCGGATCCGTGCGCTGGACCCAATCGGTACTGGCCATGGTCCACGACGGAGCAACGCACTTTTATGAAGTGGGTCCGGGCAAGGCTCTGCAGGGCATGGTGAAAAAAATCGCACCCGAAGTCGAAGCCGTAAGTGCATAAATTGGTTCTAGCTGCTCGCTTCGGGTTTACCGTTGAAGCTAGCAACTAGCAACCAGCAACCAGCTACTAGCAACTAGCAGCCAGCAACCAGCAACGAGCAACGAGCAACGAGCAACGAGCAGCCAACCCAATGAAGTCCTCCTTCCGCGCCCCATCGAATATTGCCCTCGTAAAGTACTGGGGCAAATACGGCGTGCAGCTGCCGAGCAACCCTTCGGTCAGCTTTACGTTGGACGTCTGCGCGACCGAAACGACGCTCGAACTCACTGAAGCAGCGGGGGTCAGCGTCGCATTGGATGGGGTTGATACACCGAGTTTTGTTCCGAAGGTGGCGCAGTTCGTGGAGCGCATCGCCGACCGCCATCCGTGGATTCTTCGCTTCGGGCTTCGGGTGAACACGCACAACACGTTTCCGCACTCATCGGGCATTGCGAGCAGCGCTTCGGGAATGAGCGCCCTAGCGCTTTGTGTGGTGGATTTGGCGGCCAAACTCGGCCACGAGGTGGCCGATCCGCGCCAAGAAGCCTCCGTGCTGGCACGGCTGGGCTCGGGCAGCGCCTGCCGATCGGTGTACGGCGGACTCGTGGTTTGGGGCGAAACCCCCTCGGTGGACGGATCGTCCCAGGACTTTGGCGTGCCCTACGCGGATGCGGTGCACGAAGTGTTCCGCACCTACCGCGACACCGTAGCCCTGGTCGACGTTGGTCAAAAAGCGGTCAGCAGCACGGCCGGACACCAACTGATGGAAGCCCATCCGTTCCGCGAGCAACGTTTTGCCCAAGCCCATGCGCACCTCGCGGCATTGAAGCCCATTTTGGCGGCGGGCGACCTCGACGCCTTTATGGAGCTGGTGGAGCTCGAAGCGCTCACGCTGCACGGTCTGATGATGTCAAGCCATCCGAGCTATATTTTAATGCGGCCCAATACGCTGCACATTATTGAGGCAATCCGCACGTACCGACGCGAGTCGGGCGTCCCCGTCAGCTTCACGTTGGACGCGGGAGCCAACGTGCACATCCTTTACCCTGCGGCATTTGAACAAACGGCGCGTTCGTTTGTTGAAAATCAGGTAAAACCTTGGTGCAAAGACGGCCGCACAATTGCGGACCGAGTAGGCCAAGGACCGGTATCTTTGCAGCAATGAATCTGAGCACCAAGTACTTCGCAAAAATTCTCCTCTTTGGGGAGTACGGTGTCATTCGCGACGCCATGGCGCTCTCGATACCCTACACGAGTTTTTCAGGCGTTCTTCGCCTGCCCGAAGGCGAAGCGAGCTACGAGCAGCGCGAAAGCAATGCTTCGCTGGACCGATTTGCCGCCTACCTCGAAGAGCTTCAGGCTCTGGGCACGCTGTCCGCAGACTTGGATTTGCGCGCCCTACGCGCCGATCTGGAGCGCGGACTTTACTTTGACTCGAGCATACCCCAAGGTTATGGCGTTGGGTCGTCGGGGGCCATGGTGGCCGCGCTCTATGCGCGCTACGCACGAAACCCCTTGCCGCTTGAGGCCGCAAACGACGCCCTAAAGCTCAAAGCGCTGAAGGCTGAAATGGCCCAGATGGAATGCTACTTTCACGGCAAGAGTTCGGGAATGGATCCCACGATCTGCTACCTGCAGTTGCCGCTGCTGGTGCGCTCCTCCGAAGATTTGGGTACCGTTTCGATGCCCAGCCTTCCGCACGACGGCCAAGGAGGCATTTTCTTGCTCAACTCGGGCGCTCCGGGCGAAACGCAGCCCATGGTTCAGATTTTCATGGACAAGCTAAAGGAGGAGGGTTTTCGCCGCCTCATGACCGAGCAGTTCAAGAAGTACAACGACGCCTGCGTTTCGGCGTTTCTGGCCGGAAAAACCGACGAGTTGCTGCGCGAGCTCAAAAAGCTGAGCGGACTCGTACTGGAAAACTTCGGACCGATGATTCCGCACGACTACCACAGCCTGTGGCAAAAGGGAATCGACACCAATGCCTACTACCTGAAGCTTTGCGGCTCGGGAGGCGGAGGCTACATACTGGGCTTTGCGCCCGACCTCGAGCAGGCTAAGGCCGAGCTCGCCCCGCACCGAATGGACGTCGTTCTTCGCTTTTAAGCGAACGTCATGCGTCGGCGCACCAAAATACTCCTTCGCCTCACGGCCTTCTTAAGCCTCGTGCGCTGGACGCACATCTTATTTTTGGCAGTCGCCCAGGGATTGGCCGCTACCACGCTGCTCCGCGGCGAGGGTCCAGTGGCCTGGTGTACCCTGGGCGGAGTAGTGCTCACCACCGCCCTCATTGTGGCCGGGGGGTCGCTGTTCAATAGCTTTTATGACCTCGAGCGCGACCTCATTGAGCGCCCTTGGCAAACCATACTCGAGCGCCCGGTCGCCCGCAAGTACGGAATGCAGCTCGCGTTTAGCTTTTATGGTTTGGCCGTGCTGGTCTCCCTCGCCACCCTCCAACTGCCGATTGCGCTGGGCTTTGGATTCTATGCCCTGCTCGTGTTTTTGTATTCCCACAAACGCTGGGGCTACGGGGTCGGAGGCTCGCTCATCGTGAGCCTGCTCGCATTTGCTCCGTTGCTCCTTTTGACGGCCGCCCTGCTCCCCCACTCCTGGCCGGGTTTTGTGCGCGGACTTCCGTTGGCGCTTACCCTTATTGCCTTAGAATGGCGCCGGCAGTGGGAACGACGCCAGATTCCGCATTCGGCCAGCGAAGAGCGCCGCCTGAGGGTGCGCAATCAGTGGGCCTATAAGGTGATCTTGGCCCTTAGTTTGGGACTTATTCCGCTCGCGTAACCGAGCTAGCGGAACACCGTGAACATGCCGCGGCGTTCTTCAACGAGCCCATCGGGCAGCCAAATAAACAAGCGGTAGCTGTAGGGGCCGGCAGGAACCTTTTCGCCCCCGTAGGTGCCGTTCCAGCCGTTGGGATCCTCGCTGCTGTGAAAAACCTGAAGACCCCAGCGGTTAAACACCGCCCATTCCATGCGGTCGATTCCCGTGGCCACAATGCTGAAGCGCTCGTTGACCGCGTCGTTGTTGGGTGTGAAGGCCGACGGAATGTACACGTAGTGGTCCATCTTGAGCTCGACAGGGTAGGCCGCGCTGTCGCTGCAGCCTAAGGTGTCGCGCACGGCGAGCCCCACCCAGTAGGTGCCCGGACGTCCGTACACGTGGCGCGGATGAACCTTGGTCGAGGTATCGCCATCGCCAAAGTACCAGCGCACGTTCAGCGTGTCGGTCGAATAATTCGTGAATCCCACGTCAAGAGGGTTTCCGGGATCTTGCAGGTACGTGAACGAGGCTACGGGGCTCGGCACGACCCAGGCATACACCGAGTCGTCTTGCGTAATGAGGCAGTTGTCGGTCACCTGGTACCGGTACCACTGGCTCGAGGCCGGAGTTACCGTCCACAGCGTATCGGTCGGCCCGTTGATCCACTTGGTCGTGCGCTGGCCTTTGCCGAACTGCGAGCGCGCACGAAGGGTTGCGGCGTCGCTCGGACATAGGTACAGGGTGTCGGACTCGGTGCGGATGGAGTCGTAGGGCTCCACGTAGATGGTAATGCTGTCTACCCGCGGAACCGTGCTGCACTCGTCCCAACTGAGGTAGCGAAACTTCGTCGTCACTGGCGGTGCCACGGTGAGCAGTGTGGCTTGAAGGGTGTCCGATTCCCAGTATCCCCAGCGGTTTCCTTCTCCGCCCGACAGGGTTGCCCGCAACCGCGTCACCGAACCGGGGCACGCGAGGGTGTCATTACCCTGGTCAATGGCAAGCGCTGCCTGCACGCCTACCCGATCGCGAATCCAAATGTCGACCGAGTCGGCGGGGTACACAGCGCAGTCCGTCGAAACCGGCATCATGCGCACGCGCAGGAGCTCCAGGGGCTCGGCTATTCCGTCGTCAATGGGCTGAAACCACAAGGTGTCGGTCTTCTGACCGGGGTACAATATCAGGGTATCTGGCAATCCGCCCACAAAGTCGGCCGGGATCGCACTGCCCACGTAGTTGAACTGGGCAATAAGGGTGTCGCTCGTGGCCCCTTTGCGCTCAAAGAGCAAGTAACTTTTGGCACAGCCCTCGACCATCACCGTGTCGCTGAACGAGGCTCCCGCGTTGGTGGTAGGCGTCAGGTTGATTTCGGGCAGCTTAAACGAGCGGGCCCCGAGGAATACGGCCGAATTTAAGGCTCCGTCGCTCACGTCGGCAATCATCAACTTAATGGTGTAGGGCACACCGCACACTACCCCGGCCTTGGCCCGAAAGACGTCGGTAAAGCCCTCGAGGTTGACGATGCTCGATCCGCCGGTATTGGCGTTGTAGTAGGTGGCGTGCGCCACGTAGTTCGGGTTGGCCGTCAAGCAATTGGAGGCGGAATTGCCGCCCGAGGGATAGCCTTGATTGATGGTGTTCACGGCAACCGGCGTGGTCGTGCCCGGAATGACCGCAAGGTTGACCGTGTCGATGCGGAGGCTTCCGTTGGGATGGTACATCGGCATACCGTTGATGCCGGGTCCGATCAAGAAAAACCCGAAGACGTCGTTGAACCCGGAGCAGGTGTAGCTGGTGTATTCTTTGGACCCAAAAATGTAGTCAAACTGCACGCTGTCGCCGTTGGCCAGAAAGTTGAACTGGATGGACGCCCGGTCGTACTGACTCGATGCCGACGAACCAATGGTATTTAGTACGGTCGTTAGGTTTGCACTGGTTGTCTGCGCAGGGAAGGTGGTGAACGTTCCAGTTTGGCCGGGAACCACGTCGATGGCGTCGGTGGTGACCATAACGATTCCGCTGTCGAGACCAAAGGCGGGGTTGGAGCAGGTAAACTTGCCCAACTGAACGGAGGGCGGCTGCGAAACAGGCAAGCCAAATGCGTTCAACGGCGAGTAGACAAACAGGTTTGGGCCGACGAGCACGTTTTGAACCAACCACATCGGATCGTTTCGCGGCGATGTCGAGTTCACCACGATGTTTTGGCCCCCAGCGCCAAGCCCGAAGGCGAGCGAAAGAAATAGGAGTAGTTTTCGCACGGTTTCAAAGGGAAAGATACAACGCATAGGCCAAGCGGATTGTACCTTCGAATCATGATTGATTCGTACGTTTCCCAGCACCGTCAGCGCTTTCTCGACGAGCTTTTTACCCTTCTTCGCCTGCCAAGTATTTCGGCGGACCCCGCCTACAAGGACTCCGTCCTGGCAACCGCCGATGCGGTGGCGGGCTTCTTGACCCAGGCCGGAGCCCAAAACGTTGAAGTTTGCTCCACTCCCGGTTACCCGGTCGTGTACGGCGAGTACTTCGTCGACCCTTCGCGTCCTACCGTGCTCGTGTACGGCCACTACGATGTACAGCCCGCCGACCCCTTGAACCTGTGGACAACTCCGCCGTTTGAGCCCGAGGTGCGCAGCACCCCGATTCACCCGAACGGCGCCATTTTTGCCCGCGGAGCCTGTGACGACAAGGGCCAGTTTTTTATGCACATCAAGGCCTTTGAGGCCATGGTCGCCCAAGGCAACGTGCCCTGCAACATGAAATTCATGATTGAGGGCGAAGAAGAGGTTGGGTCGAACAACCTCGAGTGGTTTGTCAAGCGCAACCGCGAGCGCCTCGCGTGCGACGTGATTTTGATTTCTGATACGGGCATTATTGCTCCTGGCATTCCATCGATTTCGGTAGGTCTGCGCGGACTTTCGTACGTCGAAGTCGAAGTGACGGGACCCAACCGCGACCTGCACTCGGGCATTTACGGCGGAGCCGTGGCCAACCCGATCAACATCCTCACCGAAATGATCGCGTCCCTGCACGACAAAGACAACCGGATTACGATTCCGGGATTCTACGACAAGGTGCAGGTATTGAGCGACGTGCAGCGTTCCGACCTCAACAAAGCCCCATTCAGCCTTGAGGAGTATAAGGCGGCCCTTGACCTCAGCGACGTGCACGGCGAAACAGGCTACACCACCATCGAGCGCACCGGTATTCGGCCGACGCTCGACGTGAACGGCATCTGGGGCGGATACACCGGCGAAGGCGCCAAAACCGTCATCGCTTCGAAGGCGTACGCCAAGATTTCGATGCGCTTGGTTCCGGACCAGGACCCCGACGAAATCACGGAGCTGTTTGCCAAGCACTTTACGAGCATTGCTCCGGCGAGCGTCAAGGTCGAGGTTCGCCCCCACCACGGTGGGCACGCTTACGTGTGCCCGACCGACCACCCGGGCTACCGGGCGGCGCACAAGGCCATGGCCGAGACCTACGGACGCGAACCCGTTCCGACCCGCGACGGCGGTTCGATTCCCATTGTTGCCCTATTTGAGCGCGAACTTGGGGTGAAGTCAATTTTGATGGGCTTTGGGCTTGACAGCGACGCCATCCACTCACCCAACGAACACTACGGACTGGACAACTACTTCCAAGGAATTCGCACCATTCCGCGCTTCTACTTGCACTACGCCGAAGGCGCACGGGCTTAAACCCGTATGCGTTCCGCACAAAAAAAGGCGCCTCAGTGCGCCTTTTGCTTTAGGTCGAAGTCCGTTTAGGCTACGTACAGCTGGTGCACCCGGTGCATCAATGCGGTAATGTCGCGGAGCTCCATCAGCAGCTTGGTTTGCAGGTGCGACTGCCGCGTCGAAATCTCGCCGTTGCGGTAGCTCTGAAGTTCACGATCTAAAATGCGCTGAATGTCGGCGACAATGCGGCGCTTCGCAGCCAACAAATCGCTGTTGGACTCGCTGCTCCCTGTTTCGAGCGCACGAACGATTCGGCCCGAGTAGGCCGTGAATAGCGCAATGACCTCGGCATAGGCCAGCAAGAAGGCCCCGTGCGGACGCGCGTGCAAATTGGCGAGGTAGTTGTGTTCGGCCTCGACCATAGCGCGTGCGCTCTCGGTCATGTCGCAGACGTAGTCAAAGGCCAGCAAGTGCGCCCGGAACGAATCCGACTTGTCGCCTTTAAACTCGCGAATGATGCGGATCATGCGCAGTTCGAGCTTTTCGTGGCGCTTGTTGAGCAGCTCCACCTCTTTGAGCAAGCGGCGCGTAGTGCGCTTTTGGTTCGTTGCAAGGGCTTCGGCCGACATAATGACGATGTGGGCGGTGCGGTCGAGGTCTGAACCCATAAGCACGCGGCTGCTGGTCATGGGTTCATCGGCGTTGGCCAGTTTTTCGATTACGTCCTCAACGAGGTTCTCTGCTTTCATTTGGTCCGCAAAACCCATGTGGCTGCGCACAATGAGTCCAAGGGCGAAAACCGTCAAAACCAAGGCAGCTATGAACTCTCCGTAGAACAAGAAGGCGGCAAAAAGTGCCGAGGCCGTGAAGGCAATGACGGCGGTCAGCAGCCAGCTTCCGATTACGTTCACGACGCCGGCCACGCGGTACACTGCCGATTCCTCGCCCCAAGCGCGGTCGGCCAACGACGTCCCCATTCCCACCATGAACACGACAAACGTGGTGCTCAAGGGCAGACCAAGGCTGGTGGCGTAGGCAATCAAGGTCGACGCCAGCAGAAGATTGACACTTCCGCGCACAAAATCAAAGGCGGGCTGGGTGCGCGGATCGCTCAAATCTTCAGGCTGCGTAAAGCGTGCGTCGGTCCACGAACGCACCCCTGCCCCGGTAAAGCGAACAAAGACCTTAGAAAGGGCTAAAGTCGACGAGGTAATTCCGCGGCTGACCGCATTGGGCTTGAATTTCTCGGTGCCCTCGCCTTGACGGGCAAGGTTGATTGACGTCTCGCTCACCTTGCGCGCCTTGGCATTAGTCCACAAGGTTACGATCATGAGAATCCCCGCGACCAGGAGGATCGCAAATGGCGTACTTACTTTTTCTGCCATAGAGTCCATCATCAGGCTGTGTGCATCCGCTCCGCTTGCGTGGTACACTTGATAGGCCTGAAAAGCCGCCAGGGCGGGTCCGATAAAGTTGACCAAGTCGTTTCCGGCAAAAGCCATGGCCAGCGAGAACGTACCAAAAAGTACGACGTACCTGAGGGGATTCAGTCCGAGATAAACGGCGAATTGGGCGAGCAGCGAAAATCCGACAAAAAACACCCCAAGAAGCAAATTTTGGTGTCCTGCGAGCCACGTGCCGAGCTCGGCGTTCACGAGCACGCTTCCCTTGAGACCCTTAAAAATCAGGTAATTCAAAATGAAAGTGGCCGAAAGACCACTAAAAATTCCACCAAAAAAGCGAAGCGTATTCTCGAGCTTGTAGGTGAAGACTAAGCGCGCAATCCACTGCACCAAAAGCCCAGTTACAAAGGCAATTCCCACCGACGAAAAAATACCGTTGATGATCCGCACCGTGCTGTCGAGGTTTAAGTACTCTGAAAACTGAAACGGGTCGAGTCCGCGCTCCACTGCGGTGAGAAACCCGATTGCGGTTCCCGCGCCAAACAGCTCAAACACCAACGAAACCGTCGTCGAGGTCGGGATGCCGAAGGAGTTGTAGACGTCCAAGAGAATGACGTCGGTAAGCATAACCGCTACAAAAATGAATAAAAGGCTGTGAAAGGAGAAGTACGACGGATCAAACACGCCATTGCGGGCGACTTCCATCATTCCGCTCGAAAACAGGGTGCCCAGCACGACGCCAAAGCTGGCGACGGCTAATATCACGCGGTAGCTGCCGGCTCGCGTACCGAGGGCCGAGTTCAAAAAGTTGATCGCATCGTTGGCAACCCCAACAATGAGGTCCAACGTGGCCAACGACATTAGCAGAATGACGAGCAGAAAGTACGGATCCATGGGAACAAAGGTAACCTTACCCTCCGGCTGCCCATGTTATCAAGAGGTTAAGAAGACCGTTGCCCCAAGCGACTACCTTAGCGTGTGGTGAACCAACTGACGTCCGCATCGAGCTTATACCTGCAGCAGCACGCCGCCCAGCCAGTGCACTGGCAGGAATGGAGCGCCGAGGTTCTCGAGCGGGCCGCCGCTGAAGGCAAATGGCTGCTCGTCTCCATCGGGTATTCGACGTGCCACTGGTGCCACGTGATGGCCCACGAAGTGTTTGACGACCCCGAGGTGGCCGCGGTACTCAACGAACGCTGGATCAGTATCAAAGTGGACCGAGAGGAACGCCCCGACCTCGATCATTCCTACATGGCGGCTTCGCTGGCGATGACCGGTCAGGGCGGTTGGCCACTCAACGCCATTTGCTTGCCCGACGGGCGACCGGTTTGGATCGCAACCTACCTTCCCAAAGCTCGGTTTTTGTCGGCCCTCGAGCAACTCGACCGCGTTCGCCGCACCCACGGGCTTCAGGCCCTTGACTATGCCGGCCAGATTGCCGAATTTCTCAGTAGCTCGGCAGACCTCGGTTCGCGGGACGAGATGGAATGGACCGCGGTTCAGTCCGCAATGAGCGGCAGCTGGGATGCGTTTTGGGGCGGATTTCGGGGCGCCCCCAAGTTTCCCCTTTCGGCTTCGTGGTCGGCCCTTTGGCGGCTGGGCGCGCATCGCCCCTGGCCCGAAGCGCTGTCCCAGGTAGACCGCACGCTGGCCACGCTCATTCGCTCGGGCACCTACGATCTGGGCCGTGGCGGACTCTTTCGCTACAGCACCGACGGGGCCTGGGTGGTTCCGCATTTTGAAAAAATGCTCTACGACAGCGCGCTGTTTGCCCGCCTTTGTGCGGAAGTAGGAAGCGCCGAATCCCTCGTGGCCCTCGAAGAAACGCTCACGTTCTTGGAGCGGGACCTCCTTCGCGACGACCACTTGTTTGCGGCGGGGCTCGACGCGGACCACCCTGACGGCGAAGGCCGAACCTACACCTGGACCGAGTCGGAGCTGCGCGAAGCCCTTGGTTCTGACGCCCCAGGGTGGCTGGAAATGCTGGAACGCGAGAGCCGTTTGCACGATGGGGCATGGAACCTTGCCTGCGGTACCGCCGACGGGCCCAACCCGCGAGATCTGGCGGGCTTTGAAGCGCTCCGATCCGCAGCCCTCGCTCGCCCCCTGCCGCTCCGCGACCCCAAGTGCGTGCTGTCCTGGAACGCCCTGGCGGTCTGCGCGGTTGCCGACGCCGTACTGCGCACCGGAAGCCTCCCGCGCCGCAGCCTTTTGATAGAACTCGCTTCGGCCCATCGAAGGGCGTTTGCCGACGGGCAGGTCGCCGTGCACTACCCCGACGGACGCAGCTCGGGCCCCGCATTTCTCGACGCCATGGCGTACAGCATTCAAATGGCCGTGCGCTGCAGCCAAGTGCTGCTGGACCCTGCTTGGCTGGACCAAGCCATCGATTGGCTCGAAATCGTCCGCACCCGTTTTGAACGAGCGGGGCGCATGCACTTCGCGCCACAAAATCTTCGCGGCGGGGCGTTTGCCGACACCCTAACGTGGGACGACGACGTGCTGCCTAACCCGCTGCAAAGCCTGGCAGAATCTGCGCTCATCGTGGGGCACCTTCGGGCGCTAACCCGCTGGATAGATTGGTCTAAGCACTTGATTAAGATGGGTTTGGACCGCGCGGCAACCAACCCTGCCCGGCACGCCTCGTGGATCGCTTTAGAGCTCGTAGCGCAGGACGGTGCCGAACATTGGCTTATTCGCCCCCACGCAGTTCTTGGCGCGCGCAGCCTTCCCGCCACGCCCCTATGGGGCCCGATGGAGCGCGAAGCAAACGTTTTTGCCCAGCTCTGCGGCCACGATGCATGTAGGTTTGCTGCACGAACCGAAACCGAGTTTAATCATGGCCCTAATCCCTTCAACTAACGTCCAAAAATGCCCGTGGTGCCTCGGCGATGCGCTGATGGAGGACTACCACGACCGAGAATGGGGCGTGCCCGTGTACACCGACGCCGCGATGTTTGAGCACTTGGTGCTTGAAACGTATCAAGCTGGGCTTTCGTGGCGGACCGTCCTGCACAAGCGCGAAGCCTTGCGGGCACACCTATACGGATTTGATGCGGAATCCCTGCTGCGGTCAACCGAAGCGGATCGGGCCGCCTTTTTGGCCGATCCCGCAGTAATCCGCAACCGCCTGAAGTACGATGCGGTTCTCCACAATGCGCGCTGCATGATCGAGTTTCGAGAGCAGCACGGTTTAGGTTTTGCCGACTACCTCTGGAATTGGGTTGGCGGAATCCCAATGGACGGGCGACGCCAAGGAAGCTGGCCGGCCACAACACCGGAATCGGACGAGCTTTCTGCTCGCCTAAAATCCGCCGGTTTCAAGTTTGTCGGCTCCACGACCCTTTATGCGCACATGCAGGCAACCGGCCTGGTGAACGACCACTGGACGACCTGTCCGCGCTACGAAGTGGTTAAAGTACTTGCCCGAACACCTTGAGGTAGCGGGGCTCCCACGTGGCCAAGTCTTCGGGAGCTCCTTCAGTGATTTGGCGAAGTACCGGGGCCAGTGCATGCCGCGCCTCGGCATACCGAATGCCGCTGTCCTCGAGGCTGGGCCACAGGGAGCGCACTTTTTCGACGCCGTCGCCCGCTCCCAAAGCGGGTGCGCGCAGCGACCAGTCTTCGTTCGCAATGCTCGGTTGGTCTGTGCTCGTTCGCGTTACGTCCGATTGAAAAAAGGCCTCATAGACCTCCATCCGCCGAGCGTCCATGGCCGTCCAAATGGGCAAGGTCGACTGCGGATGCGCCTCGCGCACGGCCTCGGCGAGCAGTTCGAGCGAGCTTACACCGTAGCACGGAAGCTCCCAGGGCAGCGCGAGCCCCTTGGCTGCCGCCAAACCAATGCGCAAACCGGTGTAGGAACCGGGTCCATGGGCCACGCCGAGGGCGCCGATATCGCACACGGCGATTCCGCCCTCTTCCAAAACCGCATCAATCATGGGGTGGAGCAATTCCGCATGCCGGTAGCCCTGCGGATCAACCACCGAACGCGACACGACCACTTCGCCGTCGCAAGCTAGGGCAACACTGCAGCAGCGAGACGAGGTCTCAAGGAGCAGAATGTGCTTCATTATTCAGTTTTAGCACGCGTAACGGCCTTGCCGTCTTCGAGGCTACGCGAAACCGCGTCGAATGGGCCACGGACGATTTCCTCGCCTTCTTTGAGCCCCGAAACAACCTGAATAAACTGCTCGTCCTGGATGCCCGTCGTGACCGTTGCTTGGCGGACCGTACTGCCGTTGAGCACAAATACCACCTCGCGCAATTCACTGCTCGTGCTGTCGCCGCGTAGGGCCACCGCCTCAACGGGAACCGCTAAGGCCTTATCGGCGCGCTTCGTGCGCACTTCTACGGTTGCCGTCATGCCGCTGCGCAGCGGTTGGGCTCCGTACTCCGCCGTTAAGGAGGCGTAGCTTTCGGGAACTACCGACAGCGTCACCTTAAAGTTGGTGACCTGATTCACGCCCGCTGCCGCGTTCACATTGGCCGCGTTGCGCACTTCAGTTACCACCGCCTTAAAGCTGTGCCCCAAAAAGGCGTCGACCTTGACGTCGGCCGAGTCGCCCGAATGAATGCGCACAATGTCGTTCTCGTTGACGTCCACGACCACTTCCATGCGGCTTAGCTCTGAAATGCGCATCAGCTCCGTGCCTGCCATTTGGGCGGTGCCCACTACGCGCTCGCCGAGTTCCACATTGAGGCCTGTCACCGTGCCGTCCATGGGCGCAAAAAGGGTCGTTCGCTTTAGGTTGTCGCGCGATTCTTTAAGCGAATTTTCGGCGGACTTCACCTGAAACTCTGCCGACTTAACAGCCAATTCTGCCACTTCGTAGGTGCGCTGGGCAGCTTCCCATTCTGCTTTAGAAAGGACGTTCTGGTCAAACAAGCCTTTGTTGCGGGCAAACGCCGCTTTGACCTCAACGAATTGCGCTCGTGCTTGCAGCAGTCCCGACTTTGATTGGTTGACGAGCGCCTCCGCACGGCCCACCGCGGATTGGTACAGGTCGGGGTTGATGCGCGCCAAAAGGGTTCCGCGGCGCACAAACTGGCCCTCAACAACCCGAAGTTCAATGATTTCGCCGCTGACCTCCGGCGAGATCTTTACTTCAACCGCCGGTTGAATGCGGCCCGAAGCACTCACTGATTCTACAATGCTGCGGCGCTCAACGTTAGCCACCTCTACCTCTATTTCTTCAGCGGTTTGACCCCACCAGCCTTGCTTTTTTCCGAGGACGCCCACGGCGAGGAGTAGGACCACGGCCCCGGCTATCCACCAAATTTTCTTAGAACTCATAACGCTAGAGGGTTATTTAGGTAAAATTCAACCACGTAGTTTTTAAACTGGCTGTCGTACAGGGCACGCACTCGGTTTGAGGCGGCCGCCAAAAACGCATTCTTGAGCGAAACGAATTCATAAACGCTAATTCCCCCCGCCTCGTACCGAACCGTGGCATCCTGTAGGGCGCGCTCCGCCGACTGTTCCGCCGCTACGGCCGCGTCGTACTGGGACCAAGCCGCAACGGCATCGGCGTGGGCACGCTCTACGCTTTGGCGGTAGGTATCGCGCTGCTGCTGAACCTGTAGCTCGGCATTGGCCTTTGCGATTTGCGCCCGTCGTACGCCGTTTTCGATGCGGAACCCATTAAACAACGGAACCGAAAGGTTGACGCCTACAAACTGGCGAACGTTATCGTTGAGTTGGTCGCTAAAGCTGATATCGGCAAATTTGGGCGTTTTAATGACGGAATAAACCGGAATCGGATCGGCTCCGTTCATCCAGTACCCCACGGGAAGGATGTCCGTGGTGAACCCTTCTATCCTCCGAGCTCGGTCCGAATAGCTTGTCGAAAGCTGACCTGAAAGAGAGAGGCTGGGTACTCGCGCGCCGTGCGCGCGCTTTACCGCGTAGTGGCTTGCCATGAACTGGTGGTTGGCCGCTCGGACCAAGGGTTGTTTTTCTACCGAGGCCTGGAAAATGGCATCAGGTGCCAAGGCAAGCATGGGCGAAGGGCCCTTGGGCAAATTTTGCGGCCGTACCAGGCTGAGCTCCGTCGCCACCGAAATCCCCATTAACTGCTTCAGCGCCAGCATGGCGAGCGAAAACTGATTGCGGGCGGCTACGCTACGCTGAATATCGGCCATCCATTGGGCCTCCACCGATAAGTACTGGTTTGACGCTATGGCCCCCGCGTTTAAGAGTTTTTGGCTACGGTCCTTTTGCTTGGCGGTGGCCAACTCCTGCTCCTCGGCAATCCGCACTGCTTCGTCGGCCAAAAGCACAGCCAAAAACTGCGAAGCGGTATTCAGGGCCACGGAATTCCGGGCCTCGTCGCGCTGCGCTTCGGCGAGTGCCACTTGAACTTGAGACTGCCGGTATGCATTCCAGGTTTGAAATCCGTCAAAAAGGGTCCATTGGGCGGACAGGAAGCCGCTCGCCGTCGAGAGTCCGCTGCGGTTAACCTCGTTGGTAACCGGGTCAATGGTGAGTCCGCTGTTGTAGAAGTTACCGGCTCCGGCATTGACGCTCGGCATTAGGCCGCCAGCAGAGGCCAAGCGGTCGGACTTTGCGGCCTGCACGTTGTTGGACGCCTGGCGAACACTGAATTGGTAGGCCAAGGCTTTGTCGACGCATTCGTTTAAGCTTAGCGAGAGCGGTTCATTCTGAGCATGAACCGAGTAGCCAAATGCAAGGAGCACCAGGGCGGTGCGTATTGGGTAGAAAAGTTGCATGCCGCGTTTGGTGCAATTACCGTGCAAAAATAACCCTAAAGGTCGGCTGCGCGTTTTTTATGACTTCGGTACCAAACGATTGCTACGGCCGCCATGAGTACATAGGGAATCGCCATGAGGTACAAAATTCCGGCGTTGAGGCCCGCCGCTTCGGCAGATCCCGCCGCTTGGCCTGACTCCGCCGTGGCCTTGCACATCGCGCACTGCGCCCAGGTGCTCGCGTTAAGTCCGAGCCCGACAAGAAGCAACGACATACGGCGCATTAGTGGGGGTAGTAGGGAGCCATGAATACGTACACCAAGACCCCGGTAATGGCCACATAAAGCCAAATGGGAAACGTCCACTTGACCCAACGCTTGTGGGCCGCGATCTGGTTGTTCAACGCTCGGTAAATGCTAAACATGGCCATCGGCAGCACCGGAACACTCAAGACGATGTGGCTGATTAAAATGAAAAAGTACACGGGGCGAACCCAACCTTCTCCGCCAAACTTGGCGTCGGGGTTCGACAGGTGGCTAACCACGTAGCTCACCAAAAACACCGCCGACAGCGTAAAGGCCGAGAGGTTGGCGAGCCGGTGAGCCGCTACGTTTTTGGTCTTGATCATGCCAAAGCCCACGAGCAGAAGGACGGCGGTCGCCCCGTTGAGTACGGCGTGAAAAAACGGAAGGCTCCGCACGTTGGCGTTGCCCCATTGAATCTTCCAGGATTCAGGGAGCAAAAAAAGCAGCGCTACGGCGATCGGAACCACCACCGAAAGTCCAACGATGATTGGAACAAAAACTCGGTCTCTTGGATGCGCGGTCTGGCTCATTTTCCCATTTTTTGGCTTCGGTATTCTTTAACCAAAACGCGCAGATCCTCCACAAGTTCATCGACCTGTACGGGCTGGCCCACGTCGTAGGCGCCCACAATTTGGTTGTCGTCGTTCACGCGGCTGCGCAACTGCCCGTTCCAGTCAACGATGACGGCGGACTGCGAATGGGAAAACCCGCCTTCAGCCGCAGAATCCTGAGCGGCAGCTAGGTAGTAGGCCTGCGCCAGCCGGTAAATGGTCTCGCGGTCGCCCGTGATGAACTTCCACTTGGGGCTTCCGCCCACCTCAAAGCGCTCCTTGTAAGCCTCGAGCACCTCGGGGGTGTCGGTATCGGGATCGATCGAGTAGCTCACAAAAACGACGTCTTTGAACGCGTACATGCGGTCGTGCGCCTGCTTGAGGTGAAAATTCATGGCGGGGCATACGGTCGGGCAGCTTGAAAAAAAGAAGCTCACTACCGCGATTTTGCCCTGCATGCTGTCGGCCGTCCACGGCTGTCCGTTGGACTGAGTCAACTGAAATCCGCGCTGTTCGTGGCCCACGGCACTTGGCCCGGGACCCAAAACCTCGAGGGTACGAAAGTTAACAGCTCCGCTTATGACCAGGGAGCCGAGGTACATAGAAACCGGAAGGAGCAGCAAAGCCGCCAAGATGAGCTTTTTGGCGACCGGACTAGCCATGCTTAGTAGCCGTAGACTTTAACGCCTTCGTACAGAAGTATAAACGTCAGGTAGGGAATCAAAATGATCGCCGGCAGGTAAATCGCCATGCGAAGCGTTTGCGTTTCGTACTTCAAGTGCATGAAGTACTGCACGATGTAGCCCGCTTTCACCAATGTGAGCCCTATAAACATTAGGTTCAGGATGCTGGTGCCCGCGAGCGGTGTCAGCAATACCTCGGGCTTAACGATGCCCAAAGCCACCTCGACGCCCGTAACGACGAGCAGCAGCCAGAAAACATTCCAAATCCAACGAGTTCCTGCGGGAGCGTGTGCGTCTGCCATGATTAAACGAGGTAGAAGAAGGTGAATACAAAGACCCAAACAAGGTCCACAAAGTGCCAGTACAAGCCCACTTTTTCTACCATCAGGTAGCTTTTGCGGCGCTCGTAGGTGCCGAGGAGCGTGTTGTAGAAAATGATGATGTTGAGCGCCACGCCCGAAAACACGTGGAACCCGTGGAATCCGGTGATGAAGAAGAAGAAGTTGGCGAACTGCGTCTGACCGTATTCGTTGCGGGTCATGTTGGCGCCTTGAACCACCTCAGCGGACTGGATGGCGGCTACCGATTCCGCACGCGAAAGTTGGGCATGGCCTTTACCGGGCGATTGCAGAACGACGTCGGCATTGGCAGCAAACGCCGCGCGCACCTCGGCGCTCGTGAAGGCTTCGTCGTGGTTGGAGGCGTGGCCAGCCTCCCCGTGAACCAGCTGGCTCAGCGAGAGGACCTCGCCTGATTTGGCGTCGGCTACTTTGAGCACGCGACCGTCCACAAGTTCAACTGCTCCCTTGTCGCCGACGATGAAGTGGTACCATTCCCAGGCTTGCGAACCCAAGAAGATGAATCCGCCTACGATGGTGGCAATCATCCACCAAGCTACGGCACCTTGCTTGCGGTCGTGGCCGGCGTTCACCGCGAGTACCATCGTCACCGAAGACATGATCAGGATGAAGGTCATCAATGCCACGTACAGGAGCGGCTGGTCGCCCGCCAGGCCCGGGAAATGCGTAAACACGTCTTCGGCGATAGGCCAGGTCGATTCGTGGGCAAAGCGCATAAATCCGTAGGCGGTCAAAAATCCGGTAAAGGTGAGGGCGTCTGAGACGAGGAAGAACCACATCATCAATTTGCCGTACTCGGCCTTCATAGGCTCGTTGCCTCCGGACCATGTGCCTGTCGCAGCTAATTGTGCCATTTTGAGTGTAATCTATCAGTTTAGGGGTCGCGCAAAATTAACGCAGGATGAGCAAAAACCCGAGGAGGTAGAACCAAAGAAATCCGAGGAAATGCCAAAATTGCGCCCCGAGGGTGAAACGGAGCTGCTTGGCACCGACGTAGTAGCCCTTGCGGGTGCGCCGGAGCATCACCGCAAGCACGATGTTGCCCACGAGCACGTGCATCCAGTGGAACCACGTAATGACGTAGAGCCAGCTTGCTTCGGGACGGCTTCCGGCGCCCGTAAAGTAGATGTTTTGGCTCGTCAAATCGGACCAACCCATGACCTGAAAGGCGGCAAAGAGCAGTCCGAGCAGCAGCACCACCAGCATTTCGCGCGTGGGGGCCGTGCCCGCCTTGAGCACCCGCTGGGCGCGGTACAGCAGCCCGCTCGAAAGCGCGACCATGGCCGTGCTCGCATAAAACCATGCCGGTAGGGCAATGGTTTGCCACTCGCTCTTGGCCATGAGGGCGGAACGGGCTACGACATAACCCGATGTCAGGCCGGCGAACGACATCGCGATGCTCGCGAGTCCGAGGTACAGGAGCGGACGCGCCGCTTTTTGCTGGGGAGTAAGTTCCATAGTAGGTTTTAAATGAACCGATCGAGCACCCAAATAGTTTGCACGAGGGGCAGGTAGCGGATGGTGCTGAACATGAGCGCGCGCGCCGAGGCATCGGACTGCGCGCTACCGTGGCGCAGGGCGTGGTAAAGCACGTCGATTCCAAGGACACCCGTTGCCACCGCGGCCCAAAGGTCCAGGGTCAGCGATCCGGCCAATCCCCATGCGGGCATAAGCGAAATCAAGAGCATCCAAAAGGTGTAAAACACGGTTAGCCGCGTGGCCAGAACGTCTTTGGCGCGGTTCGGAAGCAAGTAGTAGCCCGCCTTGGCGTAGTCGTCAAACGACAACCAGGCTATGGCCCAGAAGTGCGGAAACTGCCATACAAATTGGTACGCGAACAGCACGCCGGGTTCGAGTCCAAACGAGCCGGTGGCGGCCACCCAGCCTAGCATAAAGGGAATGGCTCCGGGTACGGCTCCGACCAGTACCGCCCAAGGGGATTTGGCCTTGAGTGGCGTGTAAATGAGTACGTAAATCAAAAGGCTCAGCGCGCCAAACGCCGCCGTCTTGAGGTTCAGGAACGCCAACGCAACGATGCCCAGCACGCCGAAGAGGACCGCCCAAATCAGGGCAGCGCGGCGGGTCATGCGCCCAGCAGGAAGGGGCCGGTTTTGGGTGCGCCCCATGAGTCCGTCTTGGGCAACTTCCCAAACTTGGTTGAGTGCATTGCTCGAGCCTACAACGGCAAATCCGCCCAAGGTCAAAAGCGCGAGCTGAACCCCGTCGACCTGGGGCACCGCGATGAGGTAGCCCGCGACGGCCGAAACCACCACCGAAAAGGCCAACCGGAATTTCAGCAAGAGCCCGAGGTCACGCATCTCCGCAAAGATACGGAGCGCCACAGGCTAGGAAGGGCGGATTGAGCAAGTTCTCTTTGTTGTAGCGAAGGGGTTCTCCTGCGCGAAATCCGTTTGGACCAAGCACAAGTTCCCGCAGTTCCATTCCGGCCCCTAAGAGCACGGCATGGCCCGCGGCGGTATCCCATTCCATGGTGGGCGCCGCACGGGGGTAGGCATGGGCGCGGCCCTCGGCCACCAACCCAATTTTAAGCGAAGAACCCATGCTCACGCGCTCGACGGGGCCGACTTTAGACTCCCAGTGGGCAATAAGTTCTTCGGTCTCGGGCGTGGCGTGGGAGCGGCTTGCGACCACGGTGGTTTGTTCCGGCAGGCGGGCGGGCAGCGCCTGGGCCTGCTCCCATACGTCGTTCCAATCGATGCGAACCATGGACTTTCGGGCGCCGTAACCGGGACCCCCGACGTACAGCCAGCCCAGCACGGGCGCGTAGACAAAGCCAAACACGGGCGACCCCAGGTGTACGAGGGCCACATTGACGGTGAATTCGCCGTTGCGCTTGATGAACTCTTTGGTTCCGTCGAGCGGGTCCACCACCCAGTAGGTTTGCCAGGCGGCGCGCTCGGCGAAGGGAATGCTCCGCCCCTCCTCACTCATAACGGGGTACCCGGTGGCCGCAAGCACCGGATCGAGTACCGCATGGGCAGCATGGTCGGCCGCGGTAACGGGACTGTTGTCGGACTTAAGTTCGATCTCGATGGCTTCCAGGCCTTCGTAGACGCGAAGGATGGCGTCGGCCGCGGCGTACACGGCTTCGAGGACTTTGGGACCCCAGTGGAGCTCTTGTGGGAGGTGGTTCATTTCGTGCAAATAAAAAACCCCGGACGAACCGGGGCATATGGGGTTAACGCGGAGCGTTACTGGAGGCGTGCGTTGATCGGCAGGGAGTAGCGCATGCGAACTGCGCGTCCGCCCACTTTGGCCGGCGTCATTTTGGGGAACAGCTTCACGACGCGAACGGCTTCTTCGTCGAGTAGCTTGTCGACCCCGCGGTCCACGGTTACGTCGGTGATGCGTCCGTCTTTTTCGATGATGAACGATACCCAAACTTTGCCTTGGATACCCATTTGACGGGCCATCTCAGGGAATTCAAAGTTCTTGTTGATGAATTGGCGGGTCTTCGTGTTGAAGCAGTTGAAGCGTTCCTCTTCGGTGGCCAGGTTTTCGCAGCCTGGAAAGAGGGGTTTGTTCTCTACGTTGACAAAGTTGAAAACCTCTTCGACGGCCTCGACTTCCATGATTTCAACGGTCGCGTCGTCGTCAATCTCCGTAGACACAAGGTCGAGTTCAACGATGTCGATTTTATTATCTACGATCTTGAAAACCTCAACTGGCGCAGGCGGCGGCGGGGGTGGTGGCGGGGTCTCGCGATTCGTCACGAGCATTTCTTCGTCTTCAATAATGGCATCTAACTGTCCAAGATCGATCATGCCCCCCTCGTAGGTGCGCCATTCAAAGGCCATCCATGATAGGCCCAGTGCGATCACGAGACCAACTTGCAAGAACAGTCCCTTGCGGGCATCCAGGTCGGCCTTGAAATTTTTACGCGGATTCATACTGCTTTATGTTTGGGGTTAAAGATACGCCTCCTGATTATTAGCGCAAGAACTATACCGCAGCCAATTCCGACCGAATTGGCGAGAACATCGAGCCACGAAAACATACGACCCTCAGCCACAATAGGTTGCAGAATTTCAACGGCGAGTCCGTACCCAAAACTTAACACCGAAACCTTGATTGGACCCGCGGTCGAACGGCTGTAGCCCATGAGGAGGAACGACACGCCGGAATACGCGCCAAAATGCAAAACCAAGTCTTTGACGAGGCGAAAAATGCCCGGCAGTTCCACGCAGGGCTGAAGGGAGTAAAAAAGCACAATGCCCGCCCAAAGGAGGGCGAGCACGAGCCACAGCTGCCGAACGCGCAGCAGATTCATTGCGATTTTAGGCACCGACAAGGGCGCGGTAGGCATCGGCGTCCATCAGGGCCTCGACGTCGGCAACGCTGGCAACTTTGACGCGAACCATCCAGCCTTCGCCGTAGGGATCGGAGTTAACCAGGTCGGGCTGGCCGTCAATGGCCGCATTAACCTCTAGCACCTCGCCGGCAACCGGCAAGTAGAGGTCGCTCACCGTCTTCACGGCTTCGACCGAGCCAAAAACTTCTTCGGCAGAAAGCGCCTCGCCTTCAGTGGGTATGTCGACAAAAACGATGTCTCCAAGCTCGCCTTGAGCAAAATCAGTGATGCCTACGGTGGCGACATCGCCTTCAAGGCGGATCCACTCGTGGTCTTTGGTGTAGCGAAGGTTGCTGGGGAATTCCATGGGGCAAATATAGCGAGGCCGCAGGGCAAATTCGGGCGCCTAGCCGCCGAGATTTAAGCGCAGGGCCACCCCGCTCTGCCACTGGTTGGTGGGGAACGTCTGCGAGGTTTTGAACGTGCTCACCGTTTGGTCGTAGTAGAACTGCGCGGTGAGGCGACGGCTCATGCGGTAGTCGGCGGTCAGCTTGACCGTCGTGCGCGTTTGCCCGGCGGTAGGCTGGTTGAAGTTTTCAAGAATGCGGCGAATGACGGTCTGGTTGTCGCTAAACTTGACGTCGAGCTTGAGTTCGAGGTTCGACTTGATGGTGCGCGGGGCTCCCCCCTGCTCTACGATGCGGAACTGCACGTCTTTAATGATGTAGCCCACCCCGACGGTAATGTCTTTGGACTTGCTTTCGGTAAGCTGGTTGTTGGCCATGCTGAGGTTGAGCTGGCGCATCATGCCGTAGTTGAGCTTGAACGACGCGTTGGACTTGGTTCGCAGGTCGACGCCGAGAAGCGGAGCAAACGATTCGGATACCGAAATCTGGCCCACTTGGCGCTCCGGCATGATGTCGAAGTTATCGTTGCGCGGGAAGGGGTTCAGCGGGTTGTCTTGCAGGCGCTGAGCGCGGAGCATATGGGTTTGCAAGCCCGCGACGGTCATCGTGCTGGTATATGAATGGCTCAGGCTAAGTGCGGTAAATACGTTGCGTACCGCTTTAAGGCGCATGAGTCCCGTGTAGGTCGCGTTCCAGTTGGGGAAGAAGGGCAGCGTGCGGTACTCGCCGACGGGAAGGTTGGCGGTAGCCCGGTTACCGTAGGCCGCCAAAAAGGCGTTGGCCAGCACGTCGGTGTGGAGGACGGAGAATCCGTCGTAGCCGTAGCGTGACGAGTCGGCGTCGGCGATGTAGCTGGCGACGTAGTTGGGGTCGATGAGGGCCTGAGCGTCAGACATTCGCTTGGATACATCGAGACGAATCGCACGGAACCGGTCGTAGGCCGCGCTTCCAAACTCCGGCTCCTTACTCACGTCAAATGCGGTCGGCCAAGAGATCCACGAGCTACTGTACGTCAGCACCTCTTGAGGATTGAAGGCGTGGAAGCCTTGGGCGAACAAGGAATCGAGTCCGGTTCCGGTCGAGTAGCGGTACGTGTAGGAGGCTTGGCGCCCGTAGGTCTGATTGGCGTTAAGGGTAATGCGCATGTCCTGCAGCGGCTCCAGCTGGGCGCGCAGGGTAATGTTTTGGGTCGTAGCCTCGGTGGCACGCAAGGGTTGGCGCGGATTTTTGTGAAGCCAGTCCTTAGAGGCCGCGAGCGACGGGAGGTCGTGGGGCAAGCCCAGTGCGGCCTTCCAGCCCGGAGCAAATTCCGCCCCGGGGGTTAGTCCGCTGAACTGCGGCGTAGTGCTGAAGCCCGGCAAAAGCGTACCCGTGTTGAGGCTTGCGGTGGCGTTCACGCTCTTGAGCATGGTAACCAGGTCAACCGCACCAATGAGCACGGTCTTAGCCACACTGGGCTTTTGTTCTTTCTCCGTCTTGGATTTTCCGTCGGACGGCGGCGGGGTAGCCTGCTTGGCACCGCGGGCGGGAGTTGCACCGCGGGCTGGCTTTTTGAGCTTGCTGTAGCCTGGAATCTGGTTGTAGAACGTCGCCATGTTGGCATTGGCCGAGGCGTTCCACTTGCCGCTGGACTCAACAGTGTTCCCGAAGTTCAGGGAATCCAAGCCGGGGCGGGTAGCCCAGAGCGAGTTCGTCTTCCAATCGAGGTCGGCCGTGTAGCGAATTTGGGTCTGCAAGAAGCCCATCAGTGGGAGTTTGTTGATCGGAATGGCCCACGTCGTGTTCACCGTGTGGTGGTATTCCGTGGGGCGTCCGCCCGAACGAAGGTTGTTGGCTAAAAAGTCGCGAACACTGTCGGCCGTAGAGGGGCCGGGCAACTCGTCAAAACGCACCCGAATGCGGCTGGTGTAGTCGAGCTTCCACGTCTTGGTCGGATCCCAAATGACGTTGTAGTTGCGGTCCATCGTGAAGTTCTTGTTGTAGGTAACCGGAAGCTGGAACTTCGGATTGTCAACGTTGCGCATTTGCATGATTTGCTGGCTGCGGAGCACATCGGCCCGCACGCTTACCCGCGACGGGGTGAGGTTTAGGTTCGCGTCGCGAATCAGGGCTAGCGCCTTGGGCTTAAGCGCTTTAAACGGTTGAATGTTGACCGAGGGAGCTTGGAAGGCGTAGGCCAGGCTTCCGCGGTTTTCGTGGCGGAGGTCCTGCAGCGTGTTGGCATCGCGGCGGAGCACTTCGTTAAACGCATAAGTAGCGCTCCAGTTCTCCACATCCCAGGGTCGCGGCTTCTTGGGGAGTTTGCTGGCGCCCGCTGATATGCCGTCGTTTTGGCCGTCGCCTCCGCCGCCCTTCGCGTCCACCCCATCCATGGCCGGCGGACCGTTTGGCGCACCGCGGCCCGACGACGGAGCCACGCCCGTAGCGCGATCGATTCGCACGTTCGTGAGGGCCACAGCGCGGCGCTGCTGAAAATCACTGACCATCGAACGCAGCGAGTCCTTAGCCGACGAGGTCACCAGATTAGCCAAAGCCCGCGACATCTCAATATCGGGGTTGTAGGGATTGAACATCGGCGTCTTCCAATCCTGGGCGTGCGTCACAAAGACGGGCAGCCGCAGGCGGCTCTTCGCGGGTAAAAAGCGGTGCAGGTCAAGGTTGGTCTGAAGGTCGTAATTCATCGAGCTGAACTTGTTGCGTTCGTTGGGGGCCATGTCGATCCCTCCAAATCCAGGGGTCGAGAATCCGCCGCTCAGGGCCACCTGGCCGAGGTCCGAAAGCTTGGCCGTTCCGCGCGCAAGGCCCGCTACGCCGCCGCGGTTGTCAAAATCGGTCATGCGCAGTTCGTTCACCCAGACTTCGGCGCACTTGTCGAGGCCGTCGTCGCCTTGGTTGGCCGAGCTGCGGCGCGGATTGCGCACGCCGACCATAATCGTGCGCACCCATCCGAGGTTGGGAGTGCCCACGACCCGGTAGGTGCGGTCGCCCACGACCCGCTCGAAGGGCAGCGCCGGCGAGACGTTGGGGTTGGTTTGCATGGCCGCGTCGCGCTCGAGCTTGAGGGCGGTCCACAGCGCAAACTCAATGTCGACGTCGTTAGCCTCCGGCCAGATTACCTCTTCGTCGGTCGAACCCCAAGGGGTGGTGACCAAGGGAAGCTCGTACTCGTAGTAGTTCTGGCTGTAGTCGTTGCCAACGCGCACAAACAGGCGCAAGTCGCCGTCGCGAAGCAGGTTGGGGTCGTTGGCGGCCTCGGCGTGCACGAAGAGCCTCATGCGCTTGTTCATGCGCATGTCGATGCTGGTGTTTTTGAAAACTGCCCGGGCGTCGCCGTCGCGAAGTCCGCACGTGCGCATGCTCAGCGACTGCTCGTTTTGCTGGAGCAGCGACGTGTTGCCCAACAGCACCTGACGTCGCAAGCCCGGAGGCATTTGGTAGACCACCGGCACCCGTCCGCCGTTTTCTTCGAGGTTCACGGCGTTGACGGTAAACGTGGTGGGGTCTGAAGCGTCCACTGGGATTAGCTCGCGCGAGGCGTCGAGGTTAAATCGGTAGCGGCGCCATTCGCCGCGGACCAGGTCCAGACGAGCCATGCGCAGCACGACGGGCTCTTGCCAATCGTGAAGAATCCAGCGCGCGAAGCGAATGGAGCGAAAATCCTGGGCCCCGTTGATGCGCTGGTCGGGCTCAAACACCGGAATCTTAAACTGGATCCACCGCACAGGCTTGCGGGTTTGGTCCGGAAGCAGGTCGGTAGTGGTTTCGTAAATGTCGGCGATGTGGTTCTGACCGACCACGAGGTCTTCGGGACGCATCGAGATGCGGTAGCTGAAGTACTGCTCCGAACGGTTCAAGGTGGCGTCGCGGTTGACGTCTTCTTTGTCGGGCATGTTGGTGCTCATGGCGGGTTGGCCGTCGATTAAGTCGGTGCGCGAGTTTCCGTCGGGGTTGTTGAAGTAGCGGTAGCGGCGCAAAATGTCAGCGTCGGCCTGATCTTGAAGGCTGCCGCGGTAGTAGACGAAGTTGTCGGCGGCCGGGTCAATCTGTGCAGCCGTGTAGGCAGGGCTTCCCGGTCCAAAGACCGTTTGGAGCCGATCGAGGTAGGTCTGCGATCCCGGGCCCAACCAACGGCGTTCGTCGGCGTCGCGGAGCCCGTCGACCCCGACGTCTTGGTTCGGGCGCGACGTTTCGCTGTTGTCGAAGGCATCAACCACTGGCTGGTACTTGGAGGCATAACCCCACATCGACGAATCCACGTCCAATCGGGTGCCGTCGGCAGGGAGTCCGTGTTCAAACGACTGCATGCCGTCTTTGAGGATGTCTTCTGAAACGTTGCCTAAGTGCAGGTAGAGGTCGCCGCCAAGCGCGCTGGGGTTGTCCAAAAACGGATCCATGACCCAGAACTGCACAAACTCAATGTTCTGCTCCTCAAAGTTGTTGATGGTCAACTGGCGCATGATGCCGCCCCAGCGGCTGCGCGGATTTTTGAGGCTTCCGTCGGGGTTGAGGCCGGCTGAGATGCCGTTGAGGCCCTGCACGTCGTAGTTGTACGGTCCGCGCTCGGTCGGGTCGAACTGAAGGTCAAACGTGTTGATGTTGCGAGCCTGGCTGGGATCCAGCGTAATGTTTGGGAAGACCTCGGCAAAGGGCACCATCCGCTGGCGGTGGTCGCTGGTAATCGCTGGGTTGTTGCGAATGTTGGGCGGAGTAATGGCCGTTCCGGTGAAAAAGGAATTGTCGATGACGTACCACGACAGTCGCGCGCGGTTGTAGTTCGATGCCCAGTTGTTAGTCAGGGTGGCCTCAGGGAATCGTTCGGGCTGACCTTCCGGCACCGAGGCGAGCTGCCAAGTGATGGTACCGCGCAAGTCAATCGCCGTTTGGCTGCTCTCGAAGTCGTCAATGTAGGTGGTCGGCTCGCCGTTGATCGAAATGATGCGGGGCGACCCCGGCAGCAGCTGGGCCAGTTCGGCGGTAACCATGACGCTCGACGGGGCCTTGGTTGACACGAAGGGCAGTTTGTCGATGGCCCGCGTGAGTCCCGGTAGGTTTTTCTCGTACTGGGTGTTGAGCCCCCAGATAGCGTTTCGCACCGGCTCGTCGCCCGCCGCCACCTTTTGGGTCAAGGCCCCCTCGCGGAGCTGGAGTAGCGAGCCGCCTACGGTCCAGTTGCGCTGAAGCTGGTGGTTGACGGTTACGCCCGTAAACGTTTTAGCCTGAAAATTGAACAGGGAATTGTTCTCAAAGCTCACGCGAATCGGCACGCCGCTCTGCATGATGGCCTCGTTGATAATGCGCACTTGGCCCAGCGCGTAGTCCACCGTGAAATCCTGATTTTCGGTTAGCTTGTTTCCGCCGGCCGTGACCGATATCGAGCCGCGCGGAATATTGAAGGAGTTCAGCTGAATTACCGAACCGCCGGCCGACTTGTAGCGTCCGCGCAGCAAAAATTTGTTTTTCTGCGTCTGCTCCTGGGCGCGGAACAGCGTCGAGTCGTAGAGCTCCTGAAAAACGTAGCGCTTGCGCTCGTCTGCCGTGCTCAACCGCTTGGACAGCGACGATCCGAAAGGCTCCAGCACCGGTAAAATGATGCGGCCTGTGGCGGTCAGCACCGTGGTCCCTTCGACAAAATCAAAAAGCCCATCGGGAAAGGGGTCGCCGTTGCTGTTGACCTTGTCGGTCTGAAGCACCTGAACCAGCAGCTGGTCTTTGACACTCGACTTGGGCAAAAAGGGAATGGGCAAACCGGTTTCGTCGTTGACGTACAGGAGCTCCAACCTAAAGTCCTCGGGGCTGATTTGGAACGCGTTGAGGTTGTACACGTTCTTCATCATCAGGTCCCAAGCCGGACTCCGAACGTTTAAGATTTGGTGCTTGAGCAGTTTGAGAATCAGCGATTTGGGAGCCACAATTCCGTCGTTTGAAAACTCTCCCACTTGGTAGGTTCGGCCGTTGACCGTGTACTGGTAGGCCACAGCGATCACTTCGTCTTGGTTCAGGGCCGTGTTGAGCGACAGGTAGCCCAGCTGCGGATGGAAGCTGTACTCGTTGGGCTGCAGCATGCGGGCATTGGTCAGTTGCGCATATTCGATGTTGGCGTCGTATCCCGAGGCGTTGAGCACCGCACTTGCTGAAGCGGCGTCGCGGACGGAACCAAACCGCGCCAGGAGTTCTTCGGGATCGAGTCGGTTCACACGGTTTGAGGGCCATATGTCGCCGCTCGGACCCGGAAAAATTGCTTCGCCAGGCTGGCTCGCGTTGGTGCTGCGGAAGGCGGCGCCCTCGGCCTCACCCAAGTCCAGGAAGGCGACGAGGTTGCGCACTTCGGTGGGCACGTTGCGGCGGTTCGTGACCCAAACCTCAACCCGCGTTATCTGGACGGGTGACTGAATCACGGGGCGGGTTCCGACCCACTGCTCATAACGGTCCCTAAAAAACTGGGCTAAAAAAAAGTGGCGGTTGGCTTCGTAGGCGTCGGCCTGAAGGCGGAACTCTTGCGTCGAAGCTCCGCCCTGGATGTTCATGCTTTGGCTTTGCGATCGCTGTTCCGCGAGCACGGTGGTCACCGTGGTTTTGCCGAACTGCATTTGGGTTTTGAGGCCAAACAAGCTTTGGACCCCCGTGATCAAGCTGCCGTTGGTGGGCAAACTCACATCACCCATTTCAAAGCTCTTGAGGATGTCGTCTTCTTGGCCTTTAAAGTCGAGCTTGATTTTGTTTTCAAACGCAAACGTGGCCTCGGTGTCAAAATTGAAGTTTAGGTTGAGCCGGTCGCCCAGCTTTCCGGCGGCGCTTACCTGCATTTTTTGATCAAAATCCAGCGCAAAGGTTCGGCGGTTGCGCTCGGGCACAATCGGGTTTTTAATGTGCTGGTAGCGGAGTCCGACCCGAAGCTCAGCGCTACCCGTGGGGCGGATTTCGAGCTTGTCCGAACCAAAAATATCGCGAAGCACGGGACTCGTTATGCTCATATCTGGCACGAGGCTCGAGCCATCGCGGTCCGATCCGCCCGAGTTTTGGGCCCAGCGCTTCTGCCAAAACTCGGACTCGAGCTCTCTGAAACGCAAGGCTTGATAGTCCGCCGCACTTAGGTAGCGGGGAGCGCCAACGGGCATGCCCGAGACCGTGCGCTGTAAAATGTAAAAACCCGTGACCGGGTCGTAGGTTACTTCGGTTTTCCAGTTCGGAGGCGTGGGGAGGCCAGGCATTGGCCAACGGGTAGCCGAGCTGTCTTGGGCCCCAAGGCGAAGGAGCGCCAGAAATCCCAGCAACGTCAGTAGCCCCCTCATGCGACTTAAAGGCGTGCTAAGGCCCGCTTAATCAACTCTTCGACTCCGGCTTCGGCGTCTTCAGCCGCAAGAGCCGAGAGCGCTTTTTCGACCGCAGGGCGGGCAAAACCCAATACGAGCAGCGCCTCGAGGGCCTCGTGGCGGGCTGAAGTACCCGTGGGCATTGCGGAACTCGTAGCGCCCAGCTTCACCGCCTTGTCGCGCAGGTCGACAATTATGCGCTGTGCCGTTTTTGCCCCGATACCTTTAATACGCTGCAAGGTACCCGAATCGCCGTTGGCAAGTACCGACAGGGCCTCTTCGGGTCGGAGGGTCGACAAAATCACTCGGGCCGTGCTTGCCCCTACACCCGAAACCGAATTCAGTAGCACGAAGACCTCGCGCTCGAGTTCCGTGGCGAAGCCAAAGAGTAACTGCGCATCTTCTCGGTACACAGGATGTAGAAGAAGTTCGACTGTGCCCGACTCCGGCAGCTGACCAAAGGTGGTCAACGAAATGTGCACGAGGTAGCCAAGTCCATTGCAATCCACCACGACATACGTGGGGGTCTTGCGCGTCAAGCTTCCTCGGAGGTGGTGGAGCATACCTTGATTAACGCCGTCGGAACGCGATTCGTATGCCGCGATTAGCGGACCGTGACCTTGGTGGTACGCACTCCGCCCGCATGGTAGCTGCGAAGCAGCCACAGTCCCGAGGTTTCGGGTACACGCACGGCGCCGTTCACCACGGATTCTTCATGCCCGGCCACGCGACCGAGGGCGTCTAGCCATTCCACGCGATGGACATCAGAAGGAATTCCGCTCACCCACTGACCCGCAAGAGCAGGCTGGGGAGCCAAGCGAAGTACGGGAAGCATAGATTCCGGCGTCGCCACGTAGCGGTTCATGGCAAAAATTACGCGCACTTGAAGGCTGTCGTTGGCATCAGCCACGTTTACAAAGGTGTACCAAATGCTGTCTTGACCGTTAGCCGACGTATCGCGCACATAGGCATAACCTGAAAAGTCGTTGGCTATTCCGTTGGGGGCGATGGTCACCGTACCCTGACTTTGGTTGGCCCAGGTCGGATAGCACAAATCCCAACAGAAATAGTTGGAATCCAGGATTCCGGTGGCCCCAACCTTACGACGGATAACGCGGTAGTCCTTTGTCGAGGACGAAGTATTCTTAACGGAAATATGGGCCGTGGCTTGCGTCATGTTGTGGCTGTTTGCGTACGCGACGCTATCCATAGAAGTTACCACCAAACTCTGGGCGCGCAGGGCAATGCACCCGAAGGTCGCCACAAGGAAAAACACGATTTTTTGCATTGGGTAAAGGTAATTCGTTGCGAAGTCCGCACCCAAACATCGGAGCGCATTCATTTTTTGCGTAGTTTTCGCCCTCTTAAAACCCTTTTATTCAACGCTAATTCATGAAGCACCTTACCCTAACCGCCCTAGCGGGATTGCTTAGCTTGAGCGCCTTTGGCCAAAACCGCTTGGTTCTGGTTGAGCACTTCACTCAAGCTTCTTGCGGACCCTGCGCATCGCAAAACCCCGCGCTAAAGGTTACCCTTGACGCGAACTCGACCAAAGTGGTCGCTCTGAAGTACCAAACCAGCTGGCCGGGTGTCGACCCCATGAATGCCGCTAACCCTACCGAGGCCGCAGCGCGCGTTCAATACTACAACGTTACGGGTGTGCCCAACTCGGTAATGGACGGCAGCGGTCCCGGATCTCCCGGCACCATCGTTACCGCAACGACGATTAACAACCGCTACAACACGGCGGCTCCGTTGAACCTCACGGCCAGCCACCAGTGGACCGCCAACTACGATTCTATTCAGATCGGCGTATTCGTAGCCAACGCAGGAACCACCACGGTTTCTTCAGGTTCTTCCGGTTCGTTGAAGCTCCATGTAGCGCTGATCGAAGAGGAGATCAACTACCCTTCTGCTCCCGGATCGAACGGTGAAAAAGACTTCTACCAAGTAATGCGTAAAATGGTTCCCGACGCCAACGGCACGACCATGGCCGACAGCTGGACGGCAGGGCAAACCCAAATGTTCATGTTTAAAATCAAGGCTCCCGCCTACTTGGCCAACCTGAATAAAGTTGCCGTGGTCGCCTTCATTCAAGACAACAGCAACAAGTCGGTCCTTAATGCCGCGCGCACTACGCCCCAAACGATTGCTGGCTTGCCCGACATCGGCTTGAACGCCTTCACTGCTTCAACGGCCGGACTTTGCAATGGCGCTACTACTCCGTCAATTACAATTAAAAACGAGGGTAGCATCGCAATCACCTCAGCAACGGTGAGCTACACCGTTAATGGAGGCACTCCAGTCTCTCAAAACTGGACCGGAAACCTTGCTGCTGGTGCAACTGCCGTGTTGAACTTCCCCCAAGTGACGCTTCCTGCCGGCACCAACTCCCTCGTGGGTTCGGTCAGCGCACCGAACGGAACGGGTGACGTGAACGGCATGAACAACATGTCAGCTCCCTTGATTGCCGCCGTAATTAGCAATACGCCGACCCCCGCTCCATTTGCCGAGGGCATGGAAAGCACCAATTTCAATGCGATTCCCGCAGGCCATGTACTACTATACAATACACCGAGCAAGCCTTTGGTAACGGTTGTTTCTAAGGCCAACGTCAACGGACTTACCTGGGAACTCGGCGGCTACGGCCAATCAGCTAAGTCACTGATGGTAGACTTCTTCACGATGCAGTCAAGTGCACAAGCCAGCATCATCACTCCGAAGGTGGGTGGTGTTACGGCCAACCACAAGCTGTACTTCAACCACGCCTATGCTTCGTACGCCGGTGAGGCCGACGGACTGAAAGTCTTCGTTTCATCGAACTGCGGAAGCACCTGGACCAACGTGTTTGACAAGTCAGGCTCGGCACTCGCTACGGCCGCTAACTCGACGAGCCGTTTCTTCCCGCAGCCTACCCAGTGGTACCCCAACACGATTAGCCTTGCCCAGTTTGCTGGCCAAGACATTATTGTAAAGTTTGAGTGCAACTCGGCCTACGGAAACAACTTGTGGCTCGACAACATCTGGGTAAGCACCAGCGCCCTCGGCGAAGAAGAGGAGCTGATGGCTGAAGCCCGTGTGTACCCGAACCCTGCCCGTGACGCGGTAAAGGTGGCCCTCCAGGCCGCCGAGGCCGGTGATGCGGTAGTTGAGGTCTACAACCTGAACGGTCAGCGCGTCATCTCCCAAAGCGTTACGCTCGAGGCCGGCGCCCAGGAGCTGAACTTCAACGTCGCCGATCTGGCCAACGGAGTGTACACGGTGAAGATCGCGCTCAGCGATCGCATCGAAACGCTTCGCTTCACGGTGCAGCACTAATTCCGAACGGAGTTCGGTGGGAACGCGCCCAGGCCTTGTGGCCTGGGCGCTTCTTTTGGTACCTGAACCAACAGGGCTTGGACGAGCCGAACCCCCTAACGTACCTTGAGGGCATGAAAACCCTTTACACCGCAGCCTTCACTGCCTTATGCCTTGCGTTGAGCGCCCAGAGCTTGCCGAAGATGGACGTGCAAACCCTCGAAGGGGCTAAAGTTTCGATTTCAAGTCTTCACCAAGAGGGCAAACCCACGATTGTTAGTTTTTGGGCCACTTGGTGCAAACCCTGCATCAACGAACTCAACGCCATGGCTGAGCACTTCGAGGACCTTCAGAGCGAAACCGGAGTAACGCTGATTGCGGTAAGTATTGACGATTCACGCACGAGCCCCAAAGTCGCACCCTTCGTGGCGGGTCAGGGATGGGATTACCAAGTAGTGCTCGACCCCAACAGCGACCTTCGTCGAGCAATGGGCGTGAATAATGTTCCGCACACTTTTTTGCTCAACGGCGCAGGAGAAATTGTCTGGCAAGCAAATAAGTACGTTCCTGGCGAAGAAGAGGTACTCATATCTGAAGTTCGCAAGTTAAAGTAATGCGCATGCGTACTACCCTAGTAGCGGGTTTAGCGCTCTCGTTAGGAAGCCTTTCGGCCCAGCAAGCGAGCACCGAAGCCCTCGGAGGCACCCTTCGTGCGGTAATTCAGCTCGATGCCCAAGCCTATGTTCGCGACACGGTACTTGACCCCCAAGGCGACTACTACCCCGACGAAAAAGCTCTCGGACAGGGTTGGGCACTGTTTACCTACGAGCGCGGAAACCTGCGCATGGGAATGCGCTACGAGAACTACCAGCACGCCATGCTTGGCTTTCCCACTGGATACCGAGGTGAGGGCATAACGTACCGCTACGCACAGCTTCGGCAAGGGAAGTTTGACTTAACCTTTGGCAACTTTTTTGAGCAGTTCGGGCAAGGCCTAGTCTTTCGCGCCTACGAAGAGCGTGGATTGGGCCTTGACAACGCCATGGACGGCAGCAGAGTTGTCGCTCGTTTGCCTAAGGGGATCACTCTCAAGGGTGTTCTTGGGCGGCAACGCGTGTACTTTACAAAAAGCGAGGGGATCCTGCGCGGAACTGACGCTGAATGGGCCCTGCGCGAGGCACTACCGTTCTTAAACAAGGCTGGAGTCAGCCTGAACCTCGGCGCTAGCTTTGTATCGAAATTCCAGCGCGGATTTGACCCCCTACTCAACTTGCCATCCAACGTTGGAGCTTGGGCATATCGATTAGGCGCAAACTATAGAGGTTTGGACCTAAAAGCAGAATATGCCTACAAAATCAATGATCCAAATTCCGATAACGGGTACATCTACAAACCAGGCGAAGCCTTTATCGCTACGGCTACCTACAGCAAAAAAGGTCTGGGTTTCCTAGCGACGGTAAAGCGAATTGACAACTTCAGCTTTCGCTCTGACCGAAACGCGCAGCAATTTGATGCGCTGATCAACTTCATACCGCCCACAGGCAATTTGCACACCTATGCCCTGCCAGCCCTCTACCCCTACGCTACCCAAATCAATGGCGAAATGGGCTATCAGGTAGACGTGAACTACTTGATTCCGAAAAAGTCCGCGCTTGGAGGCAAGTACGGCACCAAGTTGGCACTCAGCGTCGCGTCGTCGCAGAGCATTCACCGAGCACCGCTAGAAGACGGGAGTTTCGGCGATAAGGGCACCCAAGGGTACGTGAGCAACGTGCTGACTTGGGGCGAAATCCCCTACTTCCGCGACGTTAATTTTAGCATTAGCCGCAAGTTCAGTTCGAAGTATAAATCGCAATTGACCGCATACCGCTTGGGCTACAACAAATCAGTACTTGCTGATGGACTCAATGACTACGCGATTCTTGCGGCGCCCGACAGCGACAGTATGATTGTGGTTCCGGCCATGGTTTGGGAGCAGCAATTTGCGCTACCTAATCACCAAACTCTACGCACTGAACTGCAATGGTCGGGAGGTCAAGGGTTTCGCGGTGCCATGGCCATGTTCCTCGCCGAATACACCCTTTCAGAGTCTTGGGTAGTTGCCGTCCAAGACATTTATAATTATGGCAATCCCTCGGAGTCACGCCGAATTCACTATCCATTGCTCTCAGTTGTTCATTTCGACGGTCCCACCCGTGTGCAGCTCGGATACGGCCGCCAGCAGCAGGGCATTTTCTGTGTGGGAGGTGTGTGCCGCGTGGTTCCCCCGTCAAACGGCCTCAGTTTATCGCTTACGACTCAATTCTGATGCGGAATACTGTTTTGCTCTTCATCGCCGCCGCGACCTTCGCAGCCTGCGACTACATTGACCAACCATTCCGCAACCCCGGTGGAGGTGGAACCGGAACCGCTAATGGCGACACCGTAATCCAAACCGAGCGGGCCGTTTTGGTGGAAGATTTCACGGGCCACCAGTGCAAGAACTGCCCGAAGGCATCCAAGGTGCTCAAGCAGCTTGACAGCTTGTACGGTCCATCGAAGGTGGTTGGCTTGGCCATTCACGCTGGACCCGCAAACTTTACCGCCACGTCGGCAGAATACCCCACCGACTTCACCACCGCCGACGGCGACGACCTGGCTGACGTGTTTGGGGTTTTTGCGCTTCCCTTGGGTATGGTGAACCGACTGGACTTTCCGACCAACACCCACCTCAAATCCTACAGTTCGTGGGGAGGGCTTGCGGCCACGCAGCTTGCCCAGTCCCCCGAGGTGCTTTTTAGCGCATTTAGTGGATTTGATAGCACCTCGCGCGTCGCCACCTTGCGCCTCGAAGTACGGTCTCAAGTGGCCCAGGCTAACGCCGTGGGTGTAGCGGTTTACCTCAAAGAGTCGGGCATCGTGTCGCCCCAGCTCATGCCCGACCAAACCCGGGACACGAACTACGTGCACTACAACGTCTTTCGCCGCGCTCCTTGGGGTCCCTTTGGCCAAGAAGTTTGGGCAGCAGGGGCGGCTACAAGCACGGCCACAGCCACTCTAGACGCGTCGACCACGCTTGAGGCAAGCTGGAACGCCCGTCACATGAAGTGGGTGGCCATCGCCTTCGACAAAGCCACCAACCGCGTGCTGCAGGCCGTTCAGATCGACGTCAAGTAGGATTGCTCTGACCAAAGGCCGCCTCGACGTTTCGCTGTATGCGGTCAAGGCCCGTTCGGGCAGCAGCCGACGTTCCAAATGCATCCTGAAAGGCGGCTGTACTTGCGGAACGCCAATCGTCCAAGCTCCACTCTACCCACCCGCCGGGCGCAAATGCTGGCTCGTGGTGCGGCGTCGAATGCCGGTTCCACGGACAAACCTCCTGGCAGATGTCGCAGCCAAATACCCAGGGGTGCAGCGCATCGGCCATTTCGCGCGGAAGCGCTCCGTGCAGCTCAATTGTGGCGTGGCTGATGCAGCGGTTGCTGTCGACTACTTGAGGCGCAACGATGGCCTGGGTCGGGCAGGCGTCAATGCAGCGCGTGCACGTGCCGCAGTGGTCGGTGACCGGTGCATCGGGAACAAAGGCGTAGTCCACAATGAGTTCCGCCAAAAAAAAGTAGGACCCCGTGTTCTTTCGCAGCAGCAGGGAATTTTTACCCACCCATCCCAGGCCGCTGCGTTCGGCCCATGCCCGCTCCATGACCGGAGCGCTGTCAACAAAGCACCGGGCTTCGAACAAACCAACAGCGGTGCGCAGAGCGTCAAGCAGCTCAAAAAGACGGTCCTTAACCACTCGGTGGTAGTCCTCACCGTAGGCGTAGCGCGCGACCCGCGGCCGGCCCTCGTCTTCGAGGGCTGAAGGTTCGGGAAAGTAATTGAACGCAAGGCTCACCACCGACTGGGCTCCGGGCACCAAAAGCCTTGGGTCCAAACGTTTATCAAAGTGGTTTTCGAGGTAGCGCATACTGCCCTGGAAACCTTGGTTCAGCCAGGCCTCGAGCTTGGGCGCCTGATCGGCCAAAAATTCAGCCCGGGCAACGCGCGCGTCCATGAAGCCCAAGCGCTGGGCCTCCGACTTGAGTACGGACGTTGCTTCGCCCGGCGTCATGAAAACAAATCGGGGCCACCCGAAGGCGTGCGTCCTAAGTGCTTGTATGCCTTTTCCATGGCCGTGCGGCCACGGGGCGTGCGCGCCAGGTACCCTTCCTGAATTAGGTAGGGCTCGTACACCTCTTCGAGCGTCTCGGCCTGCTCGCCTACCGCGGTCGCCAGGGTGCTTAGCCCGACAGGGCCGCCTCGGAACTTGTCGATCAAGGTCGTCAGGATGCGGTTATCCATTTCGTCCAGGCCGTGGGTGTCCACATCGAGGGCGTCCATTCCGAAGCGGGCCACCTCCACATCAATGATGTTCTTGCCCTTTACTTGGGCGAAGTCGCGCAAGCGACGCAGGAGTGCGTTAGCGATGCGGGGCGTACCGCGGCTGCGGCGGGCGACTTCGACGGCGGCATCCATTTCGATGCCCACGTTTAAAATACTTGCGGAGCGCTCCACAATGGTCGAAAGCAGCTCCACGCTGTAGTACTCTAGGCGGGCAGCGATGCCGAAGCGTGCGCGCAGAGGGGACGTCAACAGTCCGCTTCGCGTAGTGGCGCCGATGAGCGTGAAGGGTTTAAGGCGGATTTGTACCGAGCGAGCTGCGGGGCCTGACTCCAGCATGATGTCTATTTGGTAGTCCTCCATAGCGCTGTAGAGGTACTCTTCGACCACCGGACTCAAGCGATGAATTTCGTCGATAAAGAGCACGTCGTTGGCCTCTAAGCTCGTGAGCAACCCGGCGAGATCGCCCGGCTTGTCGAGCACCGGACCGCTGGTCAACTTGAGCGACGACCCCAGTTCCCCCGCGATAATGTGGGCCAAAGTCGTCTTGCCCAAGCCGGGAGGTCCGTGCAGCAGCACGTGGTCCAGGGCCTCGTCGCGCTGGCGGGCCGCCTGAACAAAAACTTTGAGGTTTTCGAGCACTTTGGCCTGACCGGCAAAGTCGTCGAAGCGCGCGGGCCGCAGCCGCTGCTCCGCCTCGCGGTCTTCCATGCCCGCCGTGGAGGCATCGTGCAAAAAATCCACCATGCCACAAATGTAAACGGCCGCTCGGGGATTCCGGGCGGCCGTTTGACGAACTTATAAACGCTTAGTGTGCGTGCTCTCCGTCCTTGAGCGGAGTGGTCTGCGGAACAAAGTCCTCATCGTAACCCGGCTTGCTGTAGTCGTAGGCCCAACGGTGAACCTCGGGAATCGCGCCCGGCCAGTTGCCGTGAATGTGCTCCACCGGAGCTGTCCACTCTAGCGTATTCGAGTTCCACGGGTTTTGCGGAGCCTTCGGACCGCGCCACATAGAGTAGAAGAAGTTGAAGATGAAAATCAGCTGGGCAATTCCGCCTCCAATCGCAAACATGGTGATGATCACGTTGATGTCCTGTAGCTCGTCAAAAATGGGGAATTCTGCGTTGCTGTAGTAGCGGCGGGGTAGGCCGGCCAGACCCGTAAAGTGCATCGGGAAGAACACCCCGTAGGCGCTCACGAACGTGAGCCAGAAGTGCAGGTAGCCCATCGACTTGTTCATCATGCGGCCGTACATCTTTGGGAACCAGTGGTACACCCCAGCAAACATGCCGAAGATGGCCGACAGCCCCATCACGATATGGAAGTGTGCCACTACAAAGTAGGTGTCGTGCACGTTGATGTCAAGGGCGGAGTCGCCCAAAATGATGCCGGTAAGACCGCCTGCCACGAAGGTGCTCACGAGTCCGATGGAGAACAGCATCGCCGGAGTAAAGCGAATGTTGCCCTTCCACAGCGTGGTGATATAGTTAAACGCTTTTACCGCCGAAGGGATGGCAATAAGAAGGGTCGTGAACGTAAACACTGAGCCCAGGAACGGATTCATTCCCGTTATGAACATGTGGTGGCCCCAAACGATGAATGACAAGAAGGCGATGGCTAAAATCGATCCGATCATTGCGCGGTATCCGAAAATCGGCTTGCGCGAATTGGTCGCAATAACTTCAGACGTTATTCCAAGTGCCGGCAGCAAGATGATGTACACCTCAGGGTGTCCGAGGAACCAGAAGAGGTGCTCAAAAAGGATCGGGCTACCTCCTTGGTTGGTGAGCATTTCGCCCGCCACCATAATGTCACTCAGGTAAAACGACGTACCCATGGAGCGGTCGAACACGAGCAGCAACGCCGCGCTCAGCAGAACCGGGAACGAAAGCACCCCGAGGATCGCTGTCACCAGGAAGGCCCAAATCGTCAGCGGAAGGCGCGTCATCGACATGCCCTTCGTACGCAAATTGATTACCGTTACGATGTAGTTGAGCGAGCCGATCAGCGAACCAGCGATGAACAGCGTCATCGACACCAGCCAAAGGGTCATTCCAGCTCCCGAGCCGGGCATCGCTTGCGGTAGCGCGCTCAACGGCGGGTACACAGTCCACCCGCCTGATGCAGGCCCCGTCTCGACAAAAAGCGAAACGACCATAACCACCGACGATGCCGCGAAGAACCAATACGAAATCATGTTCAAAAAGCCTGAAGCCATGTCGCGCGCTCCGATTTGCAACGGAATGAGGAGGTTCGAGAAGGTTCCGCTCAAACCAGCCGTAAGCACGAAGAACACCATGATAGTTCCGTGGATCGTAACCAAGGCCAGGTACATGTTGGGGTCCATCACCCCGTCAGGGGCCCATTTGCCCAAGAACGTCTCGAGAATGGGGAAGCTCTCGCCCGGCCAAGCCAACTGTAGGCGGAACAACATCGACATAAACACCCCGATAATGCCCATGAACATACCGGTTACTAAAAATTGCTTCGCGATCATCTTGTGATCGATCGAGAAGACATACTTCGTCCAGAAGTTGTCTACATGGTGCTCGTGATCGTGGTGGTCGTCGTGAGCGTGATCGTGCGCGTGGTCGTGTGCGTGGTCAGCCATAATAAAAAATCCTTAACTAGTATTACAACGTTTCTGCTACGGTCTTTTGTTCAGTAAGCCATTTGGCATACTCTGCTTCAGACTCAACAACAATATTCATCTGCATGTTGTAGTGCGCTGATCCGCAGATCTTGTTGCACAACAGCACGTAATCGTAAGCATACGCCTCCAAGCCCTTTTCGGTGCGGATCTTGTTGATGCGGGCCACCTTAGCTTGAACCTCGGCATCCTGGCGCATCTCTGCGGTCGTCACCGTGGGCGTAAACTGGAACTGGGTAGTCATGCCCGGAACGCAGTTCATTTGGGCACGGAAGTGCGGAAAGTACGCTGAGTGAATCACGTCCTGAGAACGAAACTTGAACAGCACCGGGCGTCCTACGGGAAGGTGAATTTCGGTCGTGATCTTGTCGTCGCCGCCTTTGGTGTCGAGCGTGTCTACGCCAATTACGTTGGCGTCCTTGATGAGGCGGACGTTGGCGTAGCCCAACTGGTTGTCTTGGCCGGCATAGCGCGCCGTCCACTTGAACTGTTGAGCATAAACCTCAATAACCAAAGGCTCCTGCTCGTTCTTGGGGTTCATCACGTTCGACCACGTGGTCATACCGTAAATAATGAGCACGGCGAGCACCACGGCCGGAACAATCGTCCAAATGAACTCCAGACGGTTATTGTGTTCGTAGTAGGTGGCTTTGCGGTCCTTAGCTCCGCGGTACTTCCATGCGAAGTAGAACAAAATGGGCTGTACGAGCACGAACATCGCAATAATGACCAGCATCGAAATGGTCATAAGGTTGTCGTAGTCGGTGCCGTGTGCAGACGCAGGCTTCGGAAGCGTAACTGGCAACCACGCATTGAGCATCCAAAAAAACGAGGCGATAAGACCGAAGCCAAAAAGCAGCATCAGCCAGCCTTGGTTGTTGTTGTCGCGGTCGGTCACTTCGTACTCCGCCGTTTGGCGAGCTTTGGATGACAATTCGAAAATTCGGATGAGCTGCAGCGCAGTCAGCACCGCGAGCACAAGGACAATAAGAGTCATAATTCCAGACATAGACGATTCGAATTAAAGCGACGGATTACTGATGGAAGTGCTCGCTTTCGGTGAGCATCGGGTGGTTTTGAAGCTTGAGCGGAGCCTTGGCCAACTGGCTCAGGGTTACCCACAAGAAAAGGCCCGCGTAGAATAAAATTCCGCCGAGCTCGGCAAAGCCAAATCCGTAGTCATAACCCACGGCACCCGGCATGATCATGATGTAGTGATCCATCCAGTGTCCGGCCAAAACAAAGACTGCTGCTAGGCCGATGAACCCGAAGATTCGCTTGGCGTCGCGCGACATCAGAACCAAAATTGGGAAGATGAAGTTCATGGCCACCATCATCACAAACAGGGGCTTGTACTCGCCCTTAAAGCGTGGCAGGTAGTACGTAACTTCTTCAGGGATGTTGGAGTACCAAATCAGCATGTACTGGCTGAACCACAGGTAGGTCCAGAATACGCTGAAGGCGAACATGAATTTGCCCAGGTCGTGCTGGTGGTTGGCGTTGATCCACGGAAGGTGGTTATTCAAGCGCAGGTACATGACGAGCAAGTTGAGGACCGTCATGGCCGTCACGAACATGCCCGCAAACGTGTACCAACCGAAGAGGGTTGAGAACCAGTGGGTGTCAATGGACATCACCCAATCCCAGGCGCTGGTTGACGACGTCACCGCATACAAAACAATGAAGGTAGCTGCCAGCTTGCGCTGCGTGAAGAACATGTTTTGGCCCTTGGGCATCGCATCCTCGCGAAGGCTGTTGCGGCGAAGCAGGTAAGCGGCTCCTGCCCAAATCAAGAGGTAGGCAAGGATGCGGACAGTGAAGAATGGAACGTTCAAGTACGCCTCCTTGCCCGCAATGATGGGGTCGTAGTTGGCGCTGGCGGGATCCATAATTCCTTCGGCCATCCAATGCCACAGGTGGTGCATGTGCATTCCGCCCGTAACGGCCAAGAAGAGGATACCCAAAAGCGGAATACCCACAAACATGGCTACGGCTTCAAACACGCGGATCAGGCCTGCAGACCAGCCTACTTGAGCCGCGTACTGAATGGCCAAGAAGAACAGGGTTCCGATTCCGATGCCCAAAAAGAAAATGCTGTTGACCAGGAACGCAGCCCAAGGACGGTTGGCGCTGAGGTCGTGGGTAGCTCCGTGGCCTTCTGTAGCGTGGGCCTCGTGACCTTCAACGTGCTCAGCTACCGCCGCATGATCGCCTTCGGCAGCATGTGCTTCATGACCTTCGGCGTGATCGCCTTCGGCACCAACGGCAGCGTCAACTGCTTCGGCCTCGTCTACCTCGTCGGCATGCGAATCGGCTGCTTCAGCCTCGTGCGCAGTCGCCTCGTCGGCGGCGGGCACCGCTTCAACGTCAACGGCAGATGCCTCGGCGGTGTGGTCCTCGGCATGCGCTGAAGTACCGTGACCTTCAGCCGCGTGCGACGAGTAATCCGTATTAAAGCCGATCAGCAAGAAAACCAATCCCACCAGGGTCAACGACCCGGCGAGCAACTTCATTTTGGAGGTGAATACAAACATGTCTTCTGGGGCAGTTAGGTTAGGCGGCAGGTTGAGCAGCAGCGGTATCCGCGGCAGCGGGTGCAGCACCCGGAACTTGATCCATGCGGAGCTTCCACACGTACTTGATGATCTTCCAGCGCTCTTCGTAGTTCAGTTGCGACGCATGGCTTCCCATGTTGTTCTTGCCGTACATGATTACGTGGTAAATGCTTCCGGGCGTGATGTCCGGGAGCTTGTCTGCGCCGTACCCCGGAATACCCAGGATCTTCTCGCGCTGCATCAGGATTCCGTTTCCGTCGCCCTTCTCGCCGTGGCAGTGCGAACAAAACTGCGTGTAGAGCTGCTTGCCCGATTCCGCGTCCAGGGCTTCATACATCGCCGGCACCTCGGTGTTGGCGCTCGACGCGGCATAGCCTTCGTTGGTGTTCGGAATGGTGTAGGGCACGTATCCGCGCGGAACACTTCCTTCTGCAGGCTCCTTCGCGGTGCCTGGCTCATAGGTTTGGTGGGCCGGGGAACGGTACATGTCGTCCATGTAGGTGTAACCTGGCGTGGATTTGTCCCAGTTGCAGGCAGACAGCGCAACGGCGCTTCCGGCAACCCAAAGAATGGTTTTAATACGCATATCGCTTAGGCTTCAGCAATTTCTACAGCACCCGACTTCTTGAGCACGTCGACCAGACCGTCAGCCGCCGGAAGTTCGACCATAAAGTAGTCGTCGGTCGTGCGGGGATCGGGGTTTTGGGCGTCGGCGCCGGGGTACAATCCGTTGATAACGAGGTAGGTCCAGACCATCAAGTGGGCCGCAAAGAACACGGTCAACTCAAACAAAATGGGTACAAAGGCCGGCATGTTCATTCCCCAGTTGATGTTGGGCTTCCCGCCGATGTTTTGCGGCCAGTCGCTGATCATCATGTACCAAGTCAGGGTGACGGCCACGGTCAAGCCGAGCAGGCCGTACATGAAGGCTGCCATGGCGATGCGCGTCTCCTTGAGGCCCATGGCCTTGTCGAGTCCGTGCACCGGGAAGGGCGTGTAGACTTCCGAGATTTTGTATCCGGCCGCGCGGATTTCCTTAACGGCCGAGATGAGCACGTCGTCGTCGTGGTACAACGCGCGAACTACCGGGGTAGGCTCAGTGGTGTGCGCCATGGTCGCTGTGGTGTTTTTTCTGGGCTTCGCCCGAAGTTTTCAAAATGGTCTTGAGTTCGGCCTGAGCGATTACCGGGAAGGTGCGGGCGTACAGCAAGAACAGAACAAAGAAGAATCCAATAGTGCCAACGAAGATGCCTACGTCGACAAACGACGGAGAGAACATCGACCAGCTCGAAGGCAGGTAGTCGCGGTGCAGCGAGGTCACAATGATCACGAAGCGCTCAAACCACATTCCGATGTTCACGACAATCGAAATCACGAAGGTGAACACCAGGTTGGTCCGCAACTTTTTAAACCACATGAACTGCGGACTGAATACGTTGCAGGTCATCATCGACCAATAGGCCCACCAGTAGGGTCCGGTCGCGCGGTTCAAGAAGGCGTACTGCTCGTACTCCACTCCGCTGTACCACGCGATGAAGAGCTCGGTGATGTAGGCCACACCCACGATCGAACCCGTCACCATGATGATGATGTTCATCATCTCGATGTGCTGCACGGTGATGTAGTCCTCCATCTTGAACACCTTGCGGACAATGAGCAGCAGGGTTTGTACCATGGCGAAGCCCGAGAAGATGGCGCCCGCAACGAAGTACGGAGGGAATATGGTGGTGTGCCATCCCGGAATCACCGAGGTGGCGAAGTCCATGGATACGATGGTGTGAACCGAAAGCACCAGCGGGGTAGCTAAACCGGCGAGGACCAGCGATACCTCTTCAAAGCGCTGCCAGGCTTTGGCTTTTCCGCCCCAACCGAACGAGAGCACCTTGTAGATGTGCTTTTGCACGGGGTTCACCGCACGGTCACGCACCATGGCGAAGTCCGGAATGAGTCCGACGTACCAGAATACGACCGATACCGACAGGTAGGTCGAAATCGCGAACACGTCCCAAAGCAGGGGCGAATTAAAGTTTACCCACAGCGAACCAAACTGGTTCGGAATCGGAAGTACCCAGTAGGCCATCCAAACGCGGCCCATGTGGAACACGGGGAAAAGTCCCGCCTGAATGACCGAGAAGATCGTCATGGCTTCCGCAGAGCGGTTGATGGCCATGCGCCAACGCTGGCGGAATAGCAGAAGTACCGCGGAGATCAGCGTTCCGGCGTGGCCAATACCGACCCACCATACGAAGTTGGTGATGTCCCAAGCCCAGCCCACGGTCTTGTTCAAGCCCCAAACGCCGATGCCCGTTCCTACGGTGTAGGCAAGGCAGCCCACACCCCAAAGGAACATGACCAGCGCGATGCTGAACACCATCCACCACGAGCGGGGGGCGGCGTTTTCAATCGGACGTACAACGTCTTCAGTGATCTGATTGTAGCTCTTATCTCCTAGGATAAGCGGCTGACGTACAGGTGATTCGTAGTGCATAACTGATTAGGCGTTGCGAACTTTAGTCAGGTAGAATACCGAAGGCTGTGTGCCCACTTCTTCGAGAAGGTGGTAGGCGCGGGCATCGGCTTTAGCGGCGCGCACAGCGCTTTTCGCGTTGTTGACGTCGCCAAACGTGATGGCTCCGGTGTCGCAGGCTTCGGCGCAGGCGACCGTGAAGCCGCCGTCAGCCAGGGGCTGGCCGGCCTTTTTGGCCTCGAGCTTGGCGTATTGCACGCGCTGGATGCACATCGTACACTTTTCCATGACGCCGCGCGAACGTACGGTTACGTCGGGGTTCAGAACCATACGGCCGTAGTCATCTTGCGACGGGTTGACGTCGGCAAACTGCTCGTTGGCCATGTAGTTAAACCAGTTGAAGCGGCGAACCTTGTAGGGGCAGTTGTTAGCGCAGTAGCGGGTTCCGATGCAGCGGTTGTAGGCCATGTGGTTGAGGCCTTCGCGCGAGTGCACGGTCGCACCCACCGGGCACACCGTTTCGCACGGTGCGTGGTTGCAGTGCTGGCACATCACCGGCTGGAACACCACCGAAGGTGACTCCGAAGGCTCCTCCATTTTGGCGTACATCTCGATTCCACCGATGCGCTCTTCTTCGGCGCGCTCCTTGCTCATGTCGCTGCTGTAGTAGCGGTCGATGCGTAACCAGTGCATGTCGCGGAGGTTGCGGATCTCCTGCTTGCCCACCACCGGAACGTTGTTCTCGATGTGGCAAGCGACCACGCAGGCCCCACAGCCGGTGCAGCTGTTAAGGTCGATGCTCATGTTCCACATGTGCATCGTCTCGTGGTCGTGGTTCGCCCACAAGTTGGCCTCTTCAGAGGTCTTGTGGCCGTCAATGGTGTGGAAGGTCGGCTTCTCGTTCCAGTTGGTACCCTTGGGGTCGGCGATGAAGTCGGCCAGGCTAACTTCATTGACGATGCGGCGACCCATCATGGTGTGTCCGAGCTGTACCGTCGCGAATTCGTGCGTGCCTTCAGCCTTGCTGATTTCTACCGTGGCGTAACCGGTTGCCGCGCCCAATGCGTAGGCGTTTACACCGAGCTCGTCCGCAACTTTACCTGCAGAAGTGCGGCCGTAGCCGTAGGCGAGGCCAACGGTGCCCGCAGTTTGGCCCGGCTGAATGAAGACGGGAACATTTTCGAGTACGCGCTTGCCCACCTTGAGGGTAGCGTAGCTCCCGTCAAGCGAACCGTCGCTGTTGGTCTCGTTCTCAAAACCCATTGCCAGGGCATCGGCCGCGGCGATGGTGAGGTAGTTGTCCCAAGTCAAACGGGTCACGGGATCGGGAAGCTCGTGCAACCATGGGTTGTTGGCTTGGTATCCGGCGCCCACCGCGTTTTCGTAAAGTGCGAGCTCCATACCGTTTACTGGCTTGGACACTTTAGCGCTTGCGGCCAGGGCCGCGGCGGCACCTGCTGGAGCACCTGCTGCAGACCCTGAGGTTACGGCGGCTCCACCGTCGTGAACCGTTTGGTTCCAGTTCAGGCCCAGCGATCCGGCAACTGCGGCCACTTGGTCTTTAGCGCTTCGGGGGTCGCCCGACAATCCGCCAAGTACTTCAAGCAGCGACTTGCTGTTAAACAGGTTCTTGATGGTCGGTTGCGCCACCGTGTATTCACCTGCGACGGGACGGAAGTCCGCCCAAGCCTCTAGGTAGTGTGGCAGCGGAGCAGCAGCCGAACACAGCACGGCCGTTTCGTCCATGCGGTCGGTCACGCTCAAGCTGAACTTCGCGCTCTTGATTGCCTTTTCAAAATCAGGTCGGAAGTAGACGGGGTTGGTGCCCGCTACCACCAAAGCTCCGACGCGCTTGGCGTTGAGGTCCGCAATGAGGTTTGCCACGCGCGCTTCGCTTCCGCGGCGCAGGTAGACCGGCTTGTCCGCGCGCAGTGTAGTCCCGAAGGCACCTACCAGCGCGTTAAGCGCTGCCGCGAGCTTGGACACGTTGGTGTCGTCGCCTCCGACCAATACTACGGCTTTGCCGTTGGCGGACTTAAGTTCGCCGGCCACCGACTTCAGGGCCTTAGTAAGGTCGTCGCGAAGCGCAATCTTGGCGGCGGAACCTCCGAGTTCGTTAACCAGGAAGGCCAGCGCTCCAGAAACCTCTGAGGGCTTGATTTTCACGCGCTTGTCGGCGTTGGAACCCGTCAACGACAGGTTGCTTTCCAGCTCGACGTGGCGAAGCATTCCCGTTCCGGGCTTGCGGCGTGCGGCGTAGTCGCTCGAAAGCTGCTGGGCCGTCGACCCCGAAAGAAAGTCGCTTCCAAAAGACACCACCAACTGGGCGGTGTTCAAATCGATCGACGGCAGGGCGCGAACCCCCGTGAGGGCTTCCCAAACATCGAGGGTGTTGGACTGCGAAACGGCATCAAACTCCACGTGCTGGAAGTTGGCGTAGCCTTGGCGCAGGCGCTCGATGGCTGCCTGCAGCGACGGACTGAACACGCTTGAGGTCACCAAAACAAACTGACTTCCTTGGGCGAGTGCCGCATCGGCCGCCTTTTTGAGCGACGCCTCGACGCTGGCCCAGTCGCTGTCCTTGCCATTCAGAATGGGTCCGCGGAGGCGCGCTGAGTCATAAAGCGACAGCACGCTGGCTTGGGCACGGGCGTTGGTTCCGCGGTTGAAGCGGCCGGCGTCGCCGGGCTCCACCTTAATGGGTCGGCCTTCGCGCGTCTTTACAAGCACCGAAGCGTAGTCTTGACCGTCGGTGTAGGCCGTGGCGTAGAACGACGGTACCCCCGGAGTCAAGCTGTCGGGCTGCACTACATATGGTACGCTCTCAATGATGGGCTGTTCGCAGGCAGCCAAAGTTGCGGCGGCGGTGCTGAATCCCAAGAACTTGAGGAAATCACGGCGGCTGGTTTGGGCCTCCAAGCTGCGCTCGTCGGCTAAAAAGACATCAGCGGGGATGTCCTGCGCGAATTCGTTTTCGGCCAAACGCTGTGATACCTCGGTGTTCGCGAGCTGGTCGAAGCTCTTCCAGTAAACTTTATTGCTTGCCATAGAATTGTTCGCTTAATAGTGGCACTTGCCGCATTCGAGGCCACCGATTGATGCGGCCGTGATTTTTTCGTTGTGGAAGCGCTCGACGAGTCGGTCGCTGATCGAGGCGGAACCGTCGATGCTGCCCGCGTAGTAGCCGTTGTCGCCCTTGATTTCGGTCTCGCGGTGGCAGTTGATGCACCATCCCATCGTGAGCTCGCTGAACTGGTAGACTTCCTCCATCTCCTGAACCGGACCGTGGCAGGTCTGGCACTCCACTTGACCGGCAGTCACGTGCTGGGCGTGGTTGAAGTAGGCCAAGTCGGGAAGGTTGTGGATGCGCACCCACTGAATCGGCTTCTGCTCGTAGCCTTCGATGTAGGTACGCGCTTCGGGATCCCAGCCAATGGCGGCGTAGATCTTTTGAATTTCGGGCGAACGCTCGCCACCGTACTTCGGATTGCCCGCGGCATCGACGATCTCGGAACCGTCAATGTACATGTGGCAGTTCATGCACACGTTAGCCGAAGGAATGCCGGAATGCTTGCTGTGGCGCGCGCTGCTGTGGCAGTAGTTGCAGTCCACACCGTTGTCGCCCGCGTGGATCTTGTGGCTGAACGCGATCGGCTGAACCGGTTGGTAGTTCTGTTCGACCCCAACGCTCATAAGGTAGGCGTAGGTGGCGTAAAGGAAGCTCAGCGCGAGGACAACCGTCAGGAAGGTCATGAAGCGCTTGTTCGCGACCAGAATTTTGGTTACGATGTCGAGGTCCTCGAGGAGGCTCGTTGGGTTTTCGCCGTTGAGCTGCTTAAGGGTGTTCCGCACGCGAAGTAGCAGAACCAAATTGATCAGCAAGAAGCCGCCCAGCACGTACATCAACCAGGGAGAGCTCGCCGACTCAGCTGGTGCGGCTGCCGGAGCTGTCGCCGCATCGCCGGGCGCAGGCGCCGCCTTCTTGTCGCCCTCAGCCGTGTAGGCCAAAATGCTCTTGATGTCGTCGTCGGTGAGGGCCGGGAAGGCTTGCATCACCGAACCGCCGTATTCCTCAAAAATGGCGTTGGCGTCTTTGTCGCCTGAGGCGCGGAACTCCGCGTTGTTGCGAATCCACTTGAGCAGCCACTCTTCAGAACGGCGCTGGGTCACGTCGCCAAGCGCCGGTCCAACGAGTTTTTTATCGAGTTTGTGGCAGCTCGCGCAGTTCGCTTTAAAGAGCTTTTTGCCGGCTTCGGCGCTGACCTCTGCAGAGGCCGAGATGCTTAAAACGCTGACAGACAGGAACGTTAAAAACGTACGTCGGAACAGCGAGGCATAGGGTGACAAACGCATACGCATACTGAGAGGTGAACTAGTGCTTTTAAAGGCCCCGCAAAAGTACAACAGAACCGCCTCGGGCATATTTCATACCGACCCACGCATTTTTAATTTAAAACCATTCTAAAGAAGGTTTCGACCCTTGTGGATCGTGGCCCAAAAAATGCTGCTACCTTTGCGCCATGCTTGCCTTTCTTCTTGCCTTGAACCTTAGCTCGCCGGCAGACACGGTGGTCGTGGGCGCTGGGGTCTCCATAGACGAAGCGGTGCGCGCCACCGTCGGTTCGGGTGCCCACCAAGCAAAGCAAAGCGTTGATCCCGGAGCCGAGCGCTACACGGTCCAGGTGTACGCAGGGCGCCGACAGGACGCCAACGCGGTGTATGTGCAGCTTTCTGATTCGATTGGCAGCAGCATGCCGGTGGTCATTCACTTTGACGAGCCGCAGTTTAAAGTCTTTGTCGGAATCTACGGAAGCCGCCTCGAGGCGGAATATGCGCTGCGCAAATGGCGCGGACGCTACCCCACCGCGTTCGCCGTTTTGGCGCCCAATCAGCGGTTCAAAAAGGGCTCAAGCACCCGCTGAAGCTCCGCCGCAGGCAGGACGCCCGACTGGCGCCACAAAATTTCACCGTTCCGAAAAAGGGCAAGCGTAGGAACCCCCTGCACCCGGTACGTTTGAGCCACTGTGGGATTGCGGTCGACATCAATTTTGACGATGCGAAGCCGTCCTTCCATCCGCCGGTGAAGTTCCACCAGAATGGGAGCCATACTCTTGCAGGGCCCGCACCATTCCGCAAAAAAATCGACGAGCACTAGGGCGTCTCCGCCTACGAGTTCGTTGAACTTGGCGTTCATTTTTTAACCACGGATTTTCGGGCTGAGGTCCATGCGCCGATTCCGCCCTCGAGGTGGTAGACTTTAGTGAAGCCAGCCGCCTTGAGCTTGGCAATGGCTTGGCCGCTTCGCCCGCCCGAACGGCAGTACATATAGATGGGCTTGTCCTTGCCGAGCGCCGACATTTTGGTCATGAAGGCCGCGTCGTAGAAGTCAATGTGCTTCGCGCCGGCGATCATGCCCTCGGCGACTTCGCCCGGAGTGCGAATGTCCACGAGGATGCCCTTTTTGGACTCGCGCTCAAACGACGCGACGTCGAGGTTTTGGGCGGACAGGATTCCGCTCGAGGCGAAGACGAGCAGCCCAACGATCCAAGCGCGAAGGCGCGTCCATGGTCCGCCGTTTAGCACGTGTGTGTATCCCTTTTGTTCCATAATCGATTTGGCCATTCCCGAGCGGTTGCCCGAGGCGCAGCAAAGTACAAATTCTTGGTTTTTGTCCTTGAATTTTTTCGGGACCTGGGCCGCGAACTGGTCCAGCGGAATGTTGACCGCCCCGTTCGCGTGGCCTGAGGCAAATTCGCCAGGGCTCCGCACGTCAATAATGGTAGCGTTGGGGTGATTTATGGCTTCGTTGATGGTCATGGCTTGATTTTTTAGTGCGGCAAAATTCCGCCACCCCAAAAATTCGACACGTGACCGCAGTCACCATTGGGTGCTTAACCCGCCATCGTGTGGTAGACCGCCTGCACGTCCTCGTCTTCTTCGATCTTCTCGAGGAGCTTTTCGACGTCAGCCTGCTGCTCGGCCGTCACGGTCTTGGTGTCCATCGGAATGCGCTCAAAGCCCGAGGTCAAGATCTCAAGTCCGCGCTCTTCAAGGGCTTTCGTAATGGCCCCGTACTCGCTGAAGGGAGCGTACATGAAGATGGTGTCCACGTTCTTGTCATCGTCGTGCTCGATAAAGAGCTCTTCGACGCCGAAGTCGATCATTTCAAACTCAAATTCTTCGAGGTCAATCGTGCCTTTAGGGATTTTAAAGTTGCACTTGCGCTCAAACATGAACTCGACCGAACCGCTGGTGCCGAGGCTACCGTTGTACTTGTTGAAGTACGAGCGCACGTTGCCGACGGTGCGGGTAGCGTTGTCGGTCGCGGTCTCGACGAGAATCGCGATTCCGTGCGGACCGTAGCCCTCGTACACCATTTCCTTGTAGTCGGCCTGGTCCTTGCTCGTGGCGCGCTTGATGGCGCGTTCCACGTTGTCTTTGGGCATGTTGGCGTCGCGGGCGTTCTGCATCAAGGCCTTGAGGCGCGAGTTGGCCTCGGGATTGGGGCCGCTTTCTTTGACGGCCATGATGATGTCTTTGCTGATGCGAGTGAAGACTTTGGCCATTGAGGACCAACGCTTCATTTTGCGAGCCTTGCGGTATTCAAATGCACGTCCCATGCGGAATTTTTGTTCGTTCGTGGTATTTGGTCTGCAAACCTACGGCAGCGGGTGCCTATTCTACCGTCCAGGTGCGGCCGGAGTGCAGCACTTCGCGAAGCGGACGGGTGCCGGCCGGTTGGCCGGCAGCAAACACAGGGCGTTTGGCGGCATACAGCAGGCCGAAGGGGCGCAGTTCACCTTCAAGCTCGGCCAGCGCAAAGGCTTTGAGGCGGTCGCTCGGGTCGTGAATCCAGGCGTCTGCAAGGCTAAAGTCACGGCTCAGGGCGCGGACTTCAGGCTGGCCGGCATTCCAAGCGAGGGCGTGGGTAGGCTCGGTTCCGCCCCAAGCAATGGGCTTGCCCGCTTCGAGGAATACCGCATGCAGCGCCTGCGTCGCTTTGTCGGTCCAGGCCTCGAAAGCCCCGTCGTGAAAAACATTGCAGTTTTGGTAGATTTCAAGCAGGGCTGATCCCTGGTGCGCTTGGCTTTGGGCGAGCAGGTCGCGCAGATGGGCCGGACTGCGGTCCATGCTACGGGCGACCCAAGTTGCGCCGGCGCCGAGGGCGAGCGTAAGCGGATTTAGCGGGTGATCGACGCTTCCGCGGGGGGTAGACTTGGTGACTTGCCCCTCGCGGCTGGTGGGCGAAAACTGGCCCTTGGTGAGCCCGTAGATCTCGTTGTTGAACAGCAAGATGGGCACGTTAAGGTTGCGCCGCAGCGCGTGAATGAGGTGGTTGCCCCCGATGCTCAGGGCGTCGCCGTCGCCGGTAATGATCCACACGTCGAGGTCGGGATTGGCCAACTTAATGCCGGTGGCCACCGCGGGGGCGCGGCCGTGCAGCGAGTGGATTCCGTAACTGTCGACGTAGTAGGGCAAGCGGCTGCTGCATCCGATTCCGCTCACCACCACGGTGCGGTCGGGATCGGCGCCGGTGCTTGCGAGCACTTCGGTGAACTGCTTGAGGATGCTGTAGTCTCCGCAACCTGGGCACCAGCGCACCTCTTCAGCGCTTTGGAAATTCTTGGCGGTCAGTTCCATAACTCGGCGAGTTCTTCGGTAGTAAAGGGTTGGCCGGTGGTTTTGCATACCGACTCTACCGGGCGCGCCCAAAGGCCCTGAAGGTGGTGTGCCAACTGGCCCTCGTTCATTTCAATAACCACGACGCGGCGGTAGCGGTCGACCATGGGCTTGAGGTCCGGGTGCAGCGGGTGCAAGTGGCGAAGGTGGATGTAGTCCACATTCTGTCCTTGGGCGGCTCGGCGCTCTACGTCGCTGCGCACCGCACCGTAGGTTGAGCCCCAAGCGAGGACCAACGTATCGGCCTCGGGGCAGCACTGCACGATTTCGAGGGGACCGTACAGTCGGGCGGCGGCATCGACTTTGGCGGCACGTTCGCGGACCATGGCCTGGTGGTTGGCGGGGTCGTAGCTGATGCGTCCGCTCCCCTCCTCGCCCTCCAAACCGCCGATGCGGTGGGCACCACCGGGGGTTCCGGGCGCAACCCAGGGACGCACGCCCTGGGCGTCGCGGGCGTAGGCTTCTTCTCCAGCGGTACCGCGCGGCGGGGTAATGCTCGGCAGCGCATCTATTTCTGGAATGCGCCAGGGCTGGGCGCTACCGGCTATGTAGGCGTCAGACAGGAGGATGACCGGCGTCATGCATTCCACGGCGATTTTGGCTGCCAAGAGCACGGTATCAAAGGCATCGGCCGCCGTTCTTGCGGCGAGCACGGGCAGCGGAGCTTCGCCATGGCGACCATGCAGCGCTTGCGACAAGTCGCTTTGTTCCGTCTTGGTGGGTAGCCCGGTAGAGGGTCCGCCGCGCTGCACGTCAATGAGAACGAGTGGCAGTTCCGTCATCACCGCCAAGCCCAAGCCCTCGGCTTTGAGACTGAGGCCGGGGCCAGAAGACGCGGTAACACCCAGTCCGCCTGCGAACGAGGCGCCGAGTGCCGAGGTCACCGCAGCAATTTCGTCTTCAGCCTGGAGCACCGTGACGTGTTCGGGCTGCAGTTTGGCCAATTCGTGCAAAATGTCTGAAGCGGGGGTAATCGGGTAGCTCGAGTAGAGCATGGGGCGACCCAATTGGTGGGCAGCCGCAGCCAATCCTAAAGCCACCGCCTGAGAGCCGTTGATGGTCTTGAACGTTCCACGCTCTGGATCATGTCGGTCCAGCGCCACTCGGTAGTCCTGGACTTCGAGGGTTTCGGCAAAATTGAAACCCGCTTTGTAGGCCAATATGTTGGTTTCGTCGCCGCGAAAGACGGCATGGAGTTCGGTCTCTACCACCTCTGTAGGCATGCCGTACATCCAGGTGAGGATTCCGAGCACCAGCATGTTACGGGCGCGCATTTTGTCGCGCTGACCCAGCGATACCTCATTCAAAGCACCAAGCGTGAGGTCCTTGACGGGAACCTCTAGTACCCGGAATTGCGCACGGGCCTCCGCAAGCAAATCGGCGTCGGCGGGAAGCTTGGCTAGCGCGAGGCTGCGCGCATCAAAACCCTCCGAGGCGGCCAACAAAAGGCCTCCGGGCTTCAGCTGGCTCGCGTACTTCGTGTACGCAGCTGCGTTAAACGCAACAAAACAGTCTGCACGGGCGCCCGGGTCGTGGATGCTGTCGGCAGCGAGCCGAAACTGAAATCCCGAAACCCCACTTACCGTGCCCTGCGGCGCACGGATCTCGGCCGGAAAGTCCGAAAGGGTTCGCACGTCCCGGCCGGACTGGGCTGCGGCGCGCACGATTTGGCCTCCGAGCAACTGTATTCCGTCACCCGAATCGCCGGCAAGTAGAACAACAACGTTACGCTCCATAATCCAAAGCAACAACTTCTTCGATTTCGGGTGCGTGACTTCGCACACTGTTCTCAACGCCCAGCTTCAAGGTCGTTTGGTTCACACTGCAACCGTGGCAGGCCCCCAACAACCGCACAAACACGCGCGGAACCTCAATTTTCACAAGTTCAATGCCTCCCCCGTCGCTTTCGAGAAAGGGGCGCACTTCGGCGAGCGCCTTTTCTACCCGTGCTTCGAGGGTCATACGTCGCGCTTGGTTGTTTTGCAGCCGGCCATCGTAGTGATGCGCACGGCCTCTGTGGGCGGAAGGTTGGTTACGCGGTCCGCCAAAGCTGAAACCACGTTGCGGGCCAGTTCCACAAAGGCCTCGCGAACGACTCCGTCTTGCTGCAGGGCGGCGGGGCGACCCACGTCTCCGGCCTCGCGAATGCTTTGGACGAGCGGGAGTTCTCCCAAGAAGGGCACCTCGAGCTGCTCCGCGAGGTTGCGGGCGCCGTGGCGGCCAAAAATGTGGTACTGCTCGTCGGGGTGTGCCGGCGGCGTGAAGTAGGCCATGTTCTCAGCGATTCCGAGGACCGGAATTTGAATGGCATCCATGCGGAACATACCGACGCCCTTGCGGGCATCAGCCAAGGCCACGGCTTGGGGCGTACTCACCACCACGGCACCCGTCACCGGCAAGGCCTGAACGAGGCTCAGATGGATGTCGCCCGTGCCCGGAGGCAAGTCGACCAGCAAAAAGTCCAGCTCGCCCCAGTGGGTTTCTTGGAGCATTTGATTGAGGGCCTTAGTCGCCATTGGTCCGCGCCACACGACGGCCTGGTCGGTTCCTGCAAAAAAGCCAATCGACATAATTTTCACGCCGTAGGCCTCGACCGGGTCCATCTTGCGCACGCCGTTGACCTCGATTCCGCCCGGATTGGCGCGCTGCACGTCAAACATGATGGGCATGCTCGGCCCGTAGATGTCGGCGTCGACGACCCCAACGCTAAAGCCCATTTCGGCCAGCGAAACGGCGAGGTTGGCAGTGACCGTAGACTTTCCCACCCCACCCTTGCCCGACGCGACGGCTATCACGTGTTCGACGCCAGGAATGGGTTTGCCGCGCAGCACATTGGCATTCTCGGCCGGAGCCGGCGTGCGCACCTCAAGGTTCACTTTGACCGCGACTTTGGGGTCAATGCGGTGCACCGCTTTGAGCAGGTCGACCTCGAGGCGCTTTTTTTGGGCAAGCGCCGCGCTGTCGCTCACGACGTCGAGCTCGACTTCGCTCCCGAAAATTTGAACGTTTTTTACGTGGCCGGATTCCACAAGCATTCCGTTGCCGCTGGCGTTGGCAACCTGCTTGAGCGCATCCATTACGGCGGATTTGGTCATAGCGGCAAAGGTAGCATCTACAGCTCCGCGCCGCAGATGACGTTAGTCACTAGACGTAAGTTCCGCCGGGAGCTTTTTGTTCGCGAGCTGACCGCAGGCCGCATCGATGTCTTTGCCCCGCGAGTGGCGGACTTTGGCCACGACGCCAATGCGCGCCAGTCCGTCGACGTAGGCTTGAAGCGCTTCGGGCGCCGCCTGGCGAAAGCGCTCGTCGCCAATGGCGTTGTACTCAATCAAGTTGACCTTGCACGGAACCCTTTTGGCGAGTTCAACGAGGGCCCGCACGTCTTCGGGTTGGTCGTTCACGTCGCGCCAAACGACGTACTCAAACGTCACCTTGCGTTTGGTGACGGAATACCAGTACTCCAGACTGGACCGCAGTTCCGCAATCGGAGCCACGTCGTTCACCGGCATGATTTGAGCGCGCACCTCGTCGCGCGCCGAATGAAGCGACACCGCGAGGTTGAATTTGACCCCGTCGTCGGCCAGCTTGCGGATCATTTTCGGCAAGCCCACCGTACTCAGCGTGATGCGCTTCGGCGACAGCCCCAGCCCTTTGGGCGAGGTAATGCGGTCAATGGCCTCGAGCGTGTTCTTGTAGTTCATCAGCGGTTCGCCCATGCCCATAAACACGATGTTGGTGAGTGGACGCCCAAACTCCGTCTGCCCCTGGTCGTGAATGGCCCGCACCTGGTCGTAGATCTCGTCGGGTTCGAGGTTGCGCATGCGCTTGAGGCGGGCTGTGGCGCAAAACGCGCAACCCATGGCACAACCGACCTGGCTCGAAACGCAGGCGGTAATGCGCTTTTCGGTTGGAATCAGTACGCTCTCGACCACCAGCCCGTCATGCAGGCGCACGGCGTTCTTTAGCGTACCGTCGCTGGACCGCTGCACCGACTCGATGCGCTGCGGGCGGAATTCAAACGCTTCAGCCAGCTTGGCGCGCAACGCCTTAGGCAGGTTGGACATGTCGTCAAAGCTCTGCGCACCCTTTGCCCACAGCCAATCGTAGACCTGGTCTGCACGGTACGCAGGTTCGCCCCAAGCAGCAAAATGCGTGCGCACTTCGTCGCGGCGAAGGCTCCGAAAGTCAGGCTTGTCGGCCATTAGTTGGGCTCGGGACGGAGGCTCATGAAGATCCACTTGCGGCGCTTGAGCCCGGGAATCACCGCTTCGCCAGGAAGTCCAATAAAACTCTTTCCGCGCTGAGGAATGAGCACGGCACGCTCTTTTCGGTTGTCGATCAACGGCACATAGTCCATACTCCCATCAGGCTTAAGCGTGACTTGAACGAGCATTGCATTCGTCGGTTTGTTCATTATTCGGGGGGCTTGTTGCTCCATCCAGCGCTTTTCATTGCCCTTCGCGTCGTTAAACAAAAAATTGAAATTTTCCCCTTCCCGATTGACTAAAAATCCGGAACGGTAGCCACCATCATTGACCGAGTACTGCTGTTTGGGAATTACCGTAACGCGTTCAATTTGGCCTTGACCATCCACCATCATTGCCCAAATGTTGTCGTAGTAGTAATAATAGGTGGTAACGGTTCCGTTTCGCGTTTGCGTAGTAACAACCACCATGTCGTAGTCCTCCATGAGAACTAAACTACCCCCGCCCTCTCTCGGGAGGATTCCGCGGAACACGTAGGTTTCATTTGCCAGACCCCTACGTCGCGCTCGTGCGGTTCCGTCGCGACGACCATTATTTTGGTACTCGAACTCCTTTAAGTTCTTAAAATCGGACGAGGTCCGCTCCAGTGTTTTTTGATCCAGCGTCATGTAGAACATACCGCTTGTCGACCCGTAGCGTTTGTCGGAGTACATGCCGCTTATTGCGACTTTGCCCTCGACTTGGTCGGTCTCCACACCTATTCCGCCGACCACAAATTTGTCCTTCATACCTAAGTCCACTTCCTGAAATTCTTCATCGTTAGGATCGGCATGTAAAATGAAGTACTCCAGATTCGGCGCAAAAAGCTTGATTTTTTCATTTTTTTCGCGGTCCGGACTTCGCGAGGCGAGCACATACACGTCTCCGTTGAGGGCATAGTCAACGTCAGCCAAGCTTACCCGACGCATTTCATGGTCAATTTGTACCGAGGCTCCTCCGATGGGGTTCCCTTCTCGGTCAAATCGCTTGACCTCAACGCGCAGGTCATCTTTGCGATCTTCGCCGGGAAAGCTCACGACAGCAAAGCTTGTAGCTTGGTGGTTCCAGCTAATTCTAAAGCTGCCCATAGTCCAGCGCTTGGCCGAAATCCGCACAAGCTCATTGAAGTCCGACATGTCGCCGTTGGCGTCAATCGTGCGCATCAGCACATAACGCAGATCGTCGGCCTTGGAATAGGCCTGATAAAAGACATACGTCGTTGGGCCATACGTCACCATGCTGTGAAACGAAGCCGGCGCGTCGCGGTAGCGATCAATAGTCTCTTCAATTTGCCAAACCTGCGTCATGGTTTCGCGGTCGTATCGGGCGTAGTAATTCTTGGGTTTGCGGAGCAGCTTATAGAAGCTACCGTAGGTCATAAAGTAGGCCGAGTCAAGGCTCGTAACGAAGTCCAATTGGATTTCTCGGTCCTTGTACCCCCTGCTCCAACGCACTTCAAGACTCTTAGGCGTCTGAGCAACGACGGCGGTAAAACTGAGCACAAAAACGAATAAGAAGTAGGTAAATCGGTTCATATGTTCAAAAGTACATTATTTACTATGGCAAGAATTTTGCCGAAATCCGGCAAAGTATCTTTACTCCATGAACGCACGCCTTCTTTTGGCCATCTTGGCCGTGGCCGTAGCAACTTCGGCTACGGGACAGGTCACCGTGAAACGCTACAGCGTAGACGGCACTAGCAGCAGCTCAACAAGCGGCAGCCGAAATACGGAACGAGCACGTCAACGCCAGCTTGATCGCTACCCTACCGCCCTGAAGTTCAACGTAGCCCCCTTCTTTGCCGGGCACTACCCCGTCTCGTTAGAGTACCGACTAAGCCCCTACGTTACCGTGGAAGGCGGGCTCGGACTTACTACCCACAATGGCCTCGACGCGTTCATCAACGAGGCCGTTGTTTGGGATAACAACGCTTTTTACAGTGCCGACAGCCGGGTGCGTCCGGGGTCAAGCCAATCGGCCAACATTAAAATTTTTCCGGGCGGAGACTCCTACGACGACGGCTTTTACCTCGGATTTTTCATCCAAAACCGCAGCTACAGCAAACTTTTTGCGGGCGCGGACCAAAATTTCGTAAGCTTCAAGCAGAATTTTGACCAAGGCCTGATGATCGGAACACAGCTTCGTTCAAGCGACCGTATCATGGTAGATTTGAGCATGGGCCTGTCCAACCGCTACGTTCATTTTCCAGTGGTCGTCGAAGACTACACGATCGACCTCGTTACGGGTCAAGAGCGCTACGTGGCACGGCTTGATGAAACACAAGACGGACGCAGCCAGAACCTCGGTTTTTTTGTTGGCATCAAGCTCGGTTACTTGCTTTCGACGAACCGCTAAGCTCCTTATTCATAGAATAATAAAGGCCGACCCGATAGGGCCGGCCTTTGTTTTTGGTCGAAGTCCGCGCTACACAAAAAGCAACGCGTCGCCGTAGCTCAAGAAGCGGTAGCCCTCTTTGACGGCCGTGTTGTAGACGTCCATGGTGAGTTCATACCCGGCAAAGGCCGCGGTCAGCATGAGCATCGTCGACTGGGGCGCATGAAAATTCGTAATCATGCTGTTGGCCACGGTGAACTGGTGCGGCGGAAAAATGAACTTGGACGTCCAACCGTTGCCCGCCTTGATGCGGTGGTCGGTAATGGTCGACGACTCGAGCGAACGAATCACGCTCGTGCCCACGGCGCAGACGCGGCGCTTTTCGGCTTTGGCTTGGTTCACGCGCTCGGCGGTTTCGGGGTAGAGCCAAAACTGCTCCGATTCCATTTTGTGCTTGCTGAGGTCCTCAACTTCGACTTGGCGGAACGTGCCCAGCCCCACGTGCATGGTCATTTCAACCGTGTCAATGCCCTTGATCTCGAGCTTCTTCATCAAATTCTTGCTGAAGTGCAGCGAGGCCACCGGGGCGGCCACCGCACCCTCGACTTTGGCAAAAATGCTCTGGTAGCGTTCCTCGTCCGAGGCCTCAAGCGGGCGAGTAATGTATTTAGGTAGCGGGGTTTCACCCATTTCCTTGAGCTTTTGGCGGAACTCCTCGTAGCTTCCATCAAACAGGAAGCGCAGGGTGCGTCCGCGCGAAGTCGTATTGTCGATGACTTCAGCCACTAGGCTGTCGTCTTCGCCAAAGTAGAGTTTGTTGCCGATGCGAATTTTGCGGGCGGGATCCACCAAAACGTCCCACAGGCGGCTTTCGGCGTTGAGTTCGCGCAGCAAAAAGACCTCAATTAGGGCACCGGTCTTCTCTTTATTGCCCCACATGCGAGCCGGAAAAACCTTGGTGTTGTTGATCACTAGCAGGTCGCGCGGCTCAAAAAAGTTAGCCAGGTCGCGAAAGTAGTGGTGCTCCATGCTTCCCGTTTCGCGGTTGACCACCATCAGGCGAGCGTCGTCACGGAAGTCAACAGGGTGCTGCGCGATCTGCGCCTCGGGCAAATCGTAGCCAAAATGGGAAAGCTTCATTTTCATAGGGGGCAAAGGTACCCTTTTGAACTAGGCCTTGTCAAGTGTGAACCCAAATTGGTCCGTTGGGGTTACCTAATAACTATGGGAACGGACTTAGAACACGTACTGCTCGAGCGAAGCGCCCGCGACGGCGCAGCATGGGAAGCCTGGCTGGCCGAAGACACGGCGCAGCGGGCCAAACTCGAATTGCCCTTTCAGCGCCAGGGAGCCCTGCCGCTCTCGGCCATGAATCGGGACCGAATTCTCCACGAACGCCATCTGGAGTCGCTATGCGTCGACTACCGACTGCGCTTTTTGGATGCCAACCACTTTGCTGGCCACATACCTTACGAAGCCGTTTCGGCTATGGAGCGCCTTGACGCGGCCGCAGGTGAGCGCCTAAACGGTTACAAAATTGTGGCGCCGGCCTCGATGTTCCGCTTGAGCTACCAAGACAAAGACCCCATGCTGCTGTTGGACCTCGGTAACAAATACTACTACCTCGTGCACAAATGGGGTGGTGAAGTCAATCCGCTGCGCCGGCTGCTGATGTATCCGTTGCGGTCGTTTCCCAGCATGCTGCGGAGCGTCGTGGGCTTCTGCGCGCTGGTAGCGGCCCTAGTTCCCGAAGCCTGGCTCGGCGAGCACGCGGGGTTTGTGCGCATTATTTTCTTTTTCTACCTGCTGTTTGCGACGTCGGCGATGACGGCGCTTTACGGATTTTCGCGCGCCAAAAACTTCAGCGAAAACCTCTGGACGTCGCGCTACGACGACTGAATGGCCGCGAGCACCTCGTCGACGGTGTGCATGGCGGCGAATGGAACCACGCTGGTGCGCCGCAGCGCCGTCAGGTAGGCTCCGCAGCCCAAATGCTGACCGAGGTCGTGGGCAAGCGAGCGAATGTAGGTGCCCTTGCCGCAGTGCACCGTGAGTTCGCAGTGCTGGGCGTCGAGCGGGCGGAACTCCAGAGCGTCAATCTGAACTGGTCGGGACTGTAGCTCGGCGACCCGCCCTGTGCGGGCGAGGTCGTAGGCCCGCGCTCCGTCGATTTTCACCGCGCTGTATTGGGGCGGAACCTGCATCACCTCCCCCGTGAAGGCGGCTGTCAACTCAGCGACTGTCGATTCGTTGAGCAAGGGTAGCGGTTTGCCCGTAGGCACCTCAGGGGTCTCGGCGTCAAAGCTTGCCGTGACGGCGCCCCACTTGACCGTGGCCACATAGGCTTTGGCTCCGGCCATGACCGACTCGATTTCTTTGGTCTTGCGGCCCACCGCGAGCACCAGCATTCCGGTGGCTAAGGGGTCCAGGGTTCCGGCGTGGCCGATCTTGATGCGGGTTCCGTAGCGGCGTTTAAGGGCGTTGCGCACCTTGGCAACTACGTCAAACGAAGTCCAACCCAGAGGTTTGTCGACGGCGATCCAAAATCCGGCCCGCGCCTCGTCGAGGGTATCAGGTACCCTTAAGCCAGCGCCGTCCACAAACTCGCGAGGCCACCTACGGCAAAGCAGTAGTAAGCGAAGTACTTAAGCTTGGCGAGCTTGACCAATTGAATCATGGTGCGGCAGGCCCAGAGTCCGGTGATGAATGCGGCGACGAAGCCCACCATCAGCGGGAGCAGCAAGGTATCTGAGGCCGATTCGGGGTTAGCGGCCATGTCGACCACGTCGAGCAGCATTTTGCCTAAAATCACGGGCACCACCATCAAGAACGAAAAGCGCGCGGCTTTTTCGCGATCGATACCCAGCAGAACGCTGGCTGAAATAGTGGCGCCGCTGCGCGAAATGCCCGGCAAGATGGCGATAGCCTGCGCGATGCCCACCGCAAAAGCGTCACCGATCGACACTTTTTTGTGGGTTTTCTTGGCTTGGTCCGCCATGAGCATCAGCAAGCCGGTTACCAGCAGCATCAGCCCCACGAGCAAGGTGGAGCCCTCAAAAAGTCCCTCGATTTGGTCCTCGAAGAGCAAGCCGATAACACCCGCCGGAATCATGGACACCAAAATCGCCCCAGCGAACTTGCGGTCCTCTTCGTGTCCCTTGAAAATCCCGCCCAAAATCGACACGATGTCTTTGTAAAACACTACGACGGTCGAAAGCGCCGTGCCGGCGTGAACGGTGATGGTGAACAGCAACCCGGTCTCGCCCGACATTTCGAGGCCCAACAGAGAGCGACCAAGCTCCAAATGTCCCGAGGAACTAACGGGTAAAAATTCCGCGAGCCCTTGAATGATGCCCAGAATGAGCGCACTCAGCCAATCCATCGCTTAGGCCTTGGGCTTGCGCATGATGGCCCACACTTCGAGGGCAAAGCCGATCACGACAAACAGCGGCGCCACCACAATGCGGCGAGCACTGAACAGCTCGGGGTTGTAGACGTTGGGGTCCTCAGAACCGCCACCCGACATGAGCAAAAATCCAAGGACGATCAAGGCCAATCCGGCGAGCATGAGCACGTAGTTGCCGCGTTCAAAGAGAAAAGTCGTTTTCATTTATTCGTAGAGTTGGTGGGTTTTAAGCGCAAGGTAGCGGTGCACCGACAAGGCGGTGGATGCCGTGGTCAGCAGAATTCCGACCGCGAGTTGGCCCACCGCGAGGGCGGCCCAAAGCGACCAGGTGAGGCTAACGCCGAGGCGGGGCCATTCGTTGATCAGCACCGCATAGGTCGTGGCAAGCAGGAGGGCGGCGAGCAGTCCGCCCAGCGCGCCAAGAATGAGGCCTTCTTTCAAAAAGGGCTTGTGGATAAAGGCCTTGGTGGCCCCCACGAGTTGCATGGTTTTAAGGGTAAATCGACGCGCGTAGATCGCCAACCGCAGGGCGTTGTTGATGAGCATCAGGCTCACCAGCAGCAGCACGGCTACGGCACCCAGCATCGCCGAATTGATCTTGCCCACGTTTTGGTGGATCACCGAGACCAGGTCGCGGTCGTAGGCCATGTTCTCGATAATCGACGACTTGGCAAAGCGCTCCTGGAGCTTGGCGAGCTGTTCGGGGCTCACGTAGTCGGCCTTGAGCTTGACGTCGATGGCGTCGCTGAGCGGATTAAAGCCCAGAAAATTCACAAAGTCTTCGCCTAAATCTTTTTGGAACTGCACCGCGGCCTCGTCTTTGCCCACAAAGCGGAGGCTGCGAATCTCGGCTTCGTCGGACCACTGCTTGATGAAGTCGTCGGCCTGATCTTGGCTGGTTTCGGGCTTCAAAAACAACGTAAACGTGAAGTTCTCTTTGAGGTCGTCGGTCAAAACCTGCGACTGGTAGGCCAGCGTGGCCATGATTCCGGTTAAAAACAGCACGAGGCCGATGCTGAGCACCACCCCGGCGTAGGAAAAGCGCACGCGGCGCTTGTTAAAGGCTTCTTCTCCTTGTGCTTTGGCCATGGGACAAATCTACGCGAAATCCGAGGCACGGGGCTACTTTTGCCGGCATGGAATACCGACCGATTGAATGGGATGCCCGCGCGCAGCAGTTATGGCGCGATTTAAACGTGTACGGCGCGGAATTTCCGTCGGATCGGAAGCCCTTCTATGTACTCGACATGTTCCCCTACCCCTCGGGGGCGGGGCTCCACGTGGGGCACCCGCTGGGCTACATCGCCAGCGACATCGTCAGCCGCTTTAAGCGCCACCAGGGCTTTAACGTGCTGCACCCAATGGGTTTTGACGCCTTTGGCCTCCCCGCGGAGCAGTACGCCATCCAGACCGGCCAGCACCCCGCCGTCACGACCGAAACCAACATCGAGCGCTACCGCGAGCAGCTGAACCGCCTCGGACTCGGTTTTGACTGGAGTCGCGAGGTGCAGACCTGCGATCCCGACTACTACCGCTGGACGCAGTGGGTGTTCCTTCAGTTGTTTGGCGCCTGGTACAACCAACAAAGCGAGCGCGCGGAGCCGATCGAAACGCTCGTGGCCCACTTGAGCGCGCGGGGCACCGATGACCTGAACGCTGCCTGCCACGGCGAACCCCAATGCACCGCGACCGAATGGGCCGCCATGGATGCTGCGCAGCGCGAAGCGCTGCTGCAGCACTTCCGCCTCGCCTACCGCAGCGAGTCGCTGGTGAACTGGTGTCCGGCCCTCGGAACCGTACTTGCCAACGACGAAGTCGTGAACGGCCTCAGCGAGCGCGGCGGACACCCGGTCGTGCAGAAGCCCATGCTTCAGTGGTCGATGCGCATCAGCGCCTTTGCCCAGCGCCTGCTCGACGGACTCGACGAGCTAAACTGGAGCGACAGCATCAAGGAATCGCAGCGCCACTGGATCGGCCGCAGCCAAGGCGCACGGATTCGGTTTAAGGTGCTCGCTGGCAACGCCGGCGAGGCTGCTGGCAACCGGTTACTAGTTGCGGGCGGAGCGGGCGGAGCCGGCGGAGCGGGCGCAGCAGGCGGAGCAACCAGCAACCAGCAACCAGTCGCGGGCGGAGCCGGCGCAGCCAGCGAAGCCGAAGTGCTCGAAGTGTTTTCCACCCGGCCCGACACGATTTTTGGCGCCACGTTCATGGTGGTCGCCCCCGAGCACCCGCTGCTCGGGGCGTGGACGACTGAGGCCCAGCGGGCCGACGTGGAGGCCTACTGCGAGCGGGCGGCACGCCGGAGCGAGCGCGACCGCCAAGCCGACACCAAGACGGTCAGCGGGGTGTTCACTGGAACCTACGTGGAGCATCCGTTTACCGGAGCACCGATCCCGGTGTGGACCAGCGACTACGTGCTGATGGGCTACGGAACGGGGGCCGTGATGGCGGTTCCGGGGCACGACAGCCGAGACCATGCACTGGCAAAGGCCATGGGCTTGCCGATTGTGCAGGTGGTGGCTTCAAGCGAGCCCGTGGACGTGCAGGCCGAGGCCTTCGAGGCCAAGTCGGGGCGTGCCATGGCGTCGGAGTTTTTGAACGGATTGGCCACCGTTGAGGCGATCGACCGGGCGATTTCGGAGCTGGAGGCGCGCGGACTGGGCGAGCGGACGGTGCAGTATCGATTGCGCGATGCGGTGTTTGGCCGCCAGCGCTACTGGGGCGAACCGATTCCGATTGCGTACCGCAACGGAGTTCCCGAGGCACTGCCTTTGGATGAGTTGCCGCTCAAACTGCCTGCCGTGGATAAGTACTTGCCCACCGAGGACGGGGAACCGCCTTTGGCGCGCGCAGAGAACTGGGTGTCGGCCGAAGGCCTTCCGCTGGAGACGACCACCATGCCGGGCTGGGCCGGAAGCTCCTGGTACTTTTTGCGGTACATGGATCCGCACAACGCCCACGCACCGGTAGACCGCGGCACCGCCGACTACTGGGGCCAAGTCGACCTGTACGTGGGCGGAAGCGAGCACGCCACCGGCCACCTGCTCTACAGCCGTTTTTGGACGCACGCACTCCATGACTTGGGCCATATTGGGTTCCGCGAACCTTTTAAGCGTTTAGTGAACCAAGGCATGATTCAGGGAATCAGTGCGTTTGTGCACCGCATCGAGGGCACGCAAACCGTGGTCAGCGCAGAATTGGCCGGCCAGTACGCCACCCAAAAGCTTCATGTTGATGTGAGCCTGGTGAATGAGCGCAACGAGGTCGACCGCGACGCCCTGTGCGCATGGATGCCAAGCTGGGCTGGAACTGAATTTATTCCAACTAAGGGTCCGATTAAGGTCGAGCGCGAAGTCGAGAAGATGTCAAAATCGAAGTACAACGTCGTCAACCCCGACGCGCTGGCCGACCAGCACGGCGCGGATGCCGTCCGACTTTTTGAAATGTTCCTCGGACCCATCGAGCAGAGCAAGCCCTGGGACACCCAAGGTATGTCGGGCGTGGTGGGCTTTTTGAAAAAAGCCGTGCGCCTGGTGGAGAAAGGGCACGACGGCGAGGCTTCGACCGAGGAACTTCGCGCCCTGCACACGCTGATCGACAAGCTGCAGCGCGACGTTGAAACGCTGTCGTTCAACACCTCGGTGAGCGCCATGATGATTGCGGTGAATGCTTGGGGCGGACTTCCGAAGCTCGCCCGCCAAACGCTGCGCGACTTCGCGGTGCTGCTCGAACCTTTTGCGCCGCACACCGCCGAAGCCCTATGGGCCGAACTGGGCGGCACGGGAAGTGTCGTGCGCGCCTCCTACCCCGCGCTGAACCCCGAATTTCTTGTCAAGGACAGCATCAACTACCCTGTGCAATTCAACGGCAAAACGCGCTTTCAACTCGAAATGCCGGCTTCGGCCACGGCGGCCGAGGTTGAGGCGGCGGTCCTGGCTCACGAAAAGACGGCACACTTTCTCGAAGGGCGCAGCCCCAAGAAAATTATAGTGGTTCCAGGGCGGATCGTGAACGTAGTAGGCTAGGATGGATTATTGCCTCTGCCCTAGTTTGTAGTAGGCGTTGGTAATCCATAGCATTACCAAACCAAAGCATACTCCGCCTACAATAAGTAGTTGAGCAATTCCTGATTCTGCGGTGAAACTGAGCTTCAGCAAAATAGTTGAAATCACAAAGCTTGAGTTGCGAATGATCGTCGGAAAATCATCGCTGTAAAGCAACGACAGCAACAAGATGAAGACATCACTCACAATCAAGACGGTGTAGAACTGACCAAAAAAGACCGCATTCAAATCGGTTACCGGATTTACTAATGCATCGCCACTAGTCGTCCACGAAATGAGGCTTGTAGCTGCCAATCCAATCAGCACTCCAAACAGGCCAAATGCTAACAAATTTTTAGCATTGATAAATCGCCTAAGGTTGAGTTCCTCCGGCTGGTTCGGGAATTCTTGGTTCGAAACGTAACCCGAAATTCGGTAAAAGAGGAGCACCCCAGCATAAACCGCTAGCACGCAAAGTAAATCCCAAATAAGTTCGACGTTTCCTGGGTTCCAATGAAAATCATCCCCCAATTCAAGGTGGGTCAAGTCCTTAAAAACACCTCGAATTAAGATAAGAACCATGATTTCGTACTGCTTGGCCACATAGATGGTCGTTGACCTGCGTAAGTAAAACACCAGCAGGTAGGTTTCGAACAAAAGCAAAACCGAAAAAGGCGTGTAAATAGCGTTGATTGGATGCGCAAACAAGGGCCCACTGATCCATTCGGGGTACCACGGTTTAGTAGCATACAACCCAAGGTGAATGAGGAAACTTGCAATGGCCGCGATGAGCGTAAATCGACCTAAGAACGCCCGGAATTCAGGAGTAAACGGACGCTCTGTCCAGGCTAGGATCGTTTTCATTTCACTGATTTACAGGGAAATGTACGAAAATTTCCCCGCTTATCCCTTGGCGAGTGAATCCAACACCGCTTTGCGTGGCTTCATGCCCGATTCAAAGTCGGCCCAAAGCGAGCGCGGCAGCGGATCTGCGCGCTGAATGGGCTCTCTGAGCGGGTCGACCTGGCGGCCGTTTTTCCAGAAACGGTAGCAAACGTGCGGACCCGTGGCGAGGCCCGTAGAGCCCACATAACCAATTACTTGACCCTGTTCCACGCGGGCCCCGTTTCGTATGCCTTTGCCGATGCGGCTCATGTGGAGGTACTGGGTGGTGTAGGTTCCGTTGTGCTTGATTTTAACGTAGTTGCCGTTGGCGGAATTGTAGGCCGCCGCAACCACGCTTCCGTTGGCCGTGGCCAAAATCGGCGTGCCGGAGGGGGCCGCGTAGTCGGTACCGAGGTGGGCCTTCCAGCGCTTTTGCACGGGGTGAAAGCGGTTCATCGTGTAGCGCGAGGTTATGCGGGCGAATTCGAGCGGCGCCTTCAAAAACATGCGCTTCATGCCTTCGCCTTCGTGGTCGTAGTAGCCCTCTACGCTTCCGTCCGCGTTTTGGTAGCGAAACGCATAAAACGACTTGCCGTTGTGGAAAAAGCGTGCGGCTAAAATTTTGCCTGTGCCGACAAACACCGTGTCGTCGACGTAGGACTCCTCATAAATCACCTCAAAACGGTCTCCGGCCTGAATGCGAAAGAAGTCGATGGTCCAAGCGTAAACCTCAGAAAGCTTCACGGCGACGGCCGGCGACACTCCTTGCTTCTCGAGGGTAGCATAGAGCGAACCGTTAATTTCACCTCCGACCGCGCGCTCTTTGGTCACTTTGGGGCGCTCAACTTTGTGCACAAAGAGGCTGTCGCGAAGGCCAAACACCACGTATTCCGCCACCGAGGGCTCGTAGATGAAGTACGTCACTTGGCGGGTGCTGTCTTTGCTGCGCAGCAACCAGTAGGCGTCGCCCGCGCGCCACTTGCGCGGATTAAAGTCCTCGGACCCCTTTTGAAGCAGTTCGTCAACCTTTACGGCATCAATGCCCCAGGTATCCATGAGTCCGCCAAAGGTTTCGCCATCGCCAACTTCGTAGCGCTTGGCGTCGAATTCGCGCAGGGAATAGCCAAATAGAAAACCAGGATCAACCGCTTCGCCCTCGGCTTCTGAACCGCCAACCGAGCCCGGAAGGATACGCGCCAAAAGCCACAGGCTGAGAATCAGGCCCAAGCCGATGGCTACAGCCAGCCAAACCGGTAAGTTGCGCTTTTTTGCGGATTTTTTGGTCATCGAGGGCTCTAAAATACGGCCAAACGACGGGGGAAAACCCTGTTGATAAGTACAAATTGCCTAAAATGGGGGTAACGCAGGGGTTACGCAGAAGTCAGGTATTTGCATATCAATGAGTTCCCGCCGCCCCCTGCCTATTGTGGTCCTTAGCGACCTTCACCTCGGAACCTTCGGGTGCCACGCCCGAGAGCTTCTCGCCTACCTCAAAGGCATTCAGCCTGAGGTCCTGATCCTCAACGGTGATGTTATCGACATCTGGAATTTTAAAAAATCTTACTTTCCCAAGAGCCACTTCAAAGTGGTCAAGCGCTTGATTTCGATGGCGCAAAAAGGAACCGAGATTTACTACATCACGGGAAACCACGACGAACTGCTGCGGCGGTTTGCCGACGCCGACCTGGGCCGAATTCACCTGAGAAACTCGCTGGTACTGACCGTTGGCGGGGTGCGAACCTGGTTTTTTCACGGCGATATTTTTGACGCCAGTATTCAAAATGCCCGCTGGCTGGCCAAGTTGGGCGGATGGTCCTACGACCTACTGATTTGGGTAAACCGAGGGCTCAACGTACTGCTCGAACGCATGGGGCGCGAGAAGTACTCGCTGAGCAAGACCATCAAAGATTCCGTCAAAAAAGCAGTCAAGTATGTGGGCGATTTTGAGCAAGCCGCGGCCGAAATGGCCGTGCGCCAAGGCTACGGTCGCGTGGTCTGCGGACACATACACCAGCCCCAGCTGCGCCAGGTCACCCTGGGCGACCGCCGAATTGACTACCTGAATTCGGGCGACTGGATCGAAAACCTGACGGCCCTCGAGTGGGACGGGCGGCAGTGGACCTTGTACCAGCACCCCGACCTGAGGGAGCCCGAAGAAGAGGACCAAAAGGTCGATGCCTCGGCGCGGGAACTGCTCACCTGGGTTCTGGCAGAAACATCGGCTACGCAATGAGGCTGCTTTATGCAGTTCAGGGGACGGGCAACGGACACGTGGCGCGCGCTCGCCACCTGATTCCGGTGCTGTCGGCTTATGCGGACGTCATCGTTTGGTTGTCCGGGACCGAGAGCCAAGTCGACCTGCCGGTGGTCCCGGCGCGGCGCTTTGCGGGAATTTCGCTCAAGTACAACGAGCGCGGAGGCCTGAGCTACGTGCGATGCCTAACCGGCAATTCGTGGCTGCGCTTTGTGCGCGACGTGCTGCGGGCTCCGATACACGAATTCGACTTGATCATCAACGACTTCGAGCCCGTAAGCGCCTGGGCCGCCGTGCTGCGGGGCGGAACCTTGGTCGAGCTCAGCCACCAAGCGGGCGTTCGCCATCCGCTTGCCCCCAAGCCCAAGCGGCCCAACGCCGTGGGCGAATTGATTTTGCGGTACTACGCGCCGTCGAAGTACGCCATTGGTTTCCACGTACATTCGTTGGCGCCCAATGTGCGCCCCCCGCTGATTCGGCGCGAAGTGCGCTTCGCGGAGCAGCGGCCCCAGCCGCAGCTGCTGGTCTACTTGCCCGCCTACGGGTGCGCCGAGCTCTCCGCGACCTTTAGCGACTGTCCGGTGCCGGTGCGCGCCTTCTCCCCGCGGATTTTGAAACCTGAAGTTCACGGTGCGCTGCAGCTCGAGCCGGTCGACGCGCAGCGATTTCTCGAGGCCTTTTGTACGTCGGACTCGGTGCTGTGCAGCGCAGGCTTTGAGCTGCCCACGGAAGCACTTTTTCACGGCAAGCGCTTGGCCGTGATTCCGATCGCAGGGCAGTACGAACAGGCCTGCAACGCGGTAGCGCTGCGCAAAGCCGGTGCATGGCACGCCCGGAGTTTGGCGCGCTTTAAGCTGCTCAAATGGTTAAAGAGTCCGCCGCCGCCGAAACCCATGTGGCCCGACTACAGTGAGGAATTGGTTCACGAACTGCTGCGCTACGTTCCGCAAAAGTTGGCGGCCAGCAGCTAGCTTCCGGTGCCCCAGGCTTCGCGCTCGGCGTCGCTCCACAAAAACGGAAAAGCGATGCGGAGCTGGAACTTCGGCGGAAGGTACTTGGGCCAGTTGGTGCCGCCCGTGGCGCGGGCGTCGGTTGGCTGCTTTGCGAGGTAGCGACCGGCCGTCTTCAAATGCTGCATCGGCCAACGCACGTTCACCTGCTGGTCGAGCTCTCGCAACGCATCGCGAAGCGAATCGCTCAACTCGCCGCGGGCCTCCAGGGCCCGGGCTCGGTCCGACAGCGTGCGGCCGTGCACCCGCTGGGCCCGCTCGGCGAACGCCTTCGCGTACTTTTCTTCAAACTGCTTGAGCGTCAGCGTCTTCTCGCCGGTGGCGGCGATTGTGGCGCCTCCGCGCCAGTAAATCTTATCGAGCAGCACCAGTGGATCGGTTTCGCCGGCAAAATCTGCGCGCACGTCGAGGTGCACCAACTCATTTAGGCGGGCGAGGGCCATCTCAATCATGCGGTACTGGCCCGACTGAAACCCGCTGGCCGGAATCAGGGCCATGCGAAAGCGCAAAAACTGCGCGCGGTCCATTCCGTCGGTCATGACCGCAAACGACTGCTCGAGCGCCCCAAAATAGCGGGTGCAGCGGCGCACGTGCTCGGCAAGCGCATCGGCGTGCGCCGGCGTCCATTCCGGCGTGCCGGGCATCGGAGCGTCAAGGGCGGCGTCGAGCTCGTGGAGCACCAGCTTGAAGTACAGCTCGGTGATCTGGTGGTACATGATGAAAATCGGCTCATCGTGGTGCGGCGTGCGCGGCTGCTGCAGGCTGAGCAGGCTGTCGAGGCGTATGTAGTCCCAGTATGTGAGGTAGTCGGCTTCGAGGAGTCCGTCCAAAAAATCAACCAGCTCCTGGCCCGAGGCCGCATACTTGCTGCGCAGGGCTTCGAGGCGTTCCAAAAGCGAAGAATCAAGGGTAGTCATGCCGCAAAGCTATTAGCTAACGGCCAATGCCGGGGCCTCAGCCCTTGGAAATCGTGAACGAAAACGTCGTTCCCTCGCCCGACGTCGAGTTCACCTTAATCGCATGGCCGTGCGCCTCGACAATGTGCTTGACGATGGCGAGCCCCAGACCGGTGCCCCCGATTTTTTTTGTGCGGGTGCGGCTGCGGTCCCCGCGGTAGAAGCGCTCGAAAACACGTCCCAAGTCTTCTTTAGAGATGCCGATGCCGTTGTCTTGGACCAGTACGGTGTAGGACTTTTCGCCGGCGTCTTCGATGGCGACGCGCAAAAATCCGCCCGGCTCGTCGCGCGAGTACTTAATCGCGTTCGAAATCAGGTTAAGCACCACCTGATCAATGCGCTCAGGATCAGCAAACACCGCACAGTCCTCGTCGGAATCGTAGTCGCGCACAACCGTCAGACCTTGCTGGGCGATGCGGTCCGACATCTGCTCGAGGGCGTCTTCGATTTGCTCCGTGAGGCTGTAGCGCTCTTTTTGCAGCACGAGCTGGTCGCCCTCCAGTCGGGCGAGCACGTCCATATCTTGCACAAGGCGAATCATGCGCTCCACGTTGCGCGAAGCTTTTTTGAGGTAGTCCTTGCGAATTTTTGAATCCTTCACTCCATCTAGTAGCGTTAGCACATAACCTTGAATGTTGAAGATGGGCGTGTGCAGCTCGTGCGACAGGTTAGCAATAAACTCGCGCCGCACGTCGTCGCGAACCTGAAGGTTACTGAGCTCGGTGGTTTTCTTTTGGGCCCAAGAGGCTACTTCCATCTCTACCTTCCCGACTTCTTCGGCGTCGGCCATCAGCGACGTCTGGTAGCGGTCGGGGTTGGAAATGAACTTGTAAATTTTGAGCAGTCTCGAATACAGGAACTTGCGGATCAGGTATTCCGCCAAAAAAGCCGTAGCGCTGGCAATGAACGTACTGAGCAGTGTGATTTCAAGGTAGGGAACCTTGTTGACAGGGAGCGGAAGTGCGCCGTCGTCGGTATTCACGAGCTCGAACATGGCAAACATGACAAACCATACCACCGGCCCGAGCAGGATTCCGATGAAAAAAGCAATGCGTTCAGGACGGTCTAGCACGCCCCGAAGTTACTCTTCGAATTTGTAGCCGACGCCCTTGATGGTCTTGATGGTGTCGTCGCCGATTTTTTCTCGGATTTTGCGAATGTGCACGTCGATGGTACGGCCGCCCACGATGACTTCAGACCCCCACACGCGGTCCATGATGGAATCGCGCGAAAAAACTTTTCCAGGCTTGCCCGCCAGCAGGTGAAGCAGTTCAAACTCCTTGCGGGGCATTTCGATGAGGTTGCCCTTGAGGTAGACCTGGTACTTCTCGAGGTTGATGGACAAGTCGCCGCGGTCGAGGCTGCCAACCGGCTCGCTGTCTTTTCCGTTGCGGCGCAGCAGGGCCTTGACCCGGCTAACCAGCACTTTGGGGCGGATCGGTTTAGTGATGTAGTCGTCGGCGCCCGCGTCAAATCCGGCCACTTGGCTGTAGTCCTCTCCGCGCGCACTCAAAAACGCAATGAGCGTCGACGCAATGTCAGGGTTGGAGCGAATGGCTTCGCAGGCCTCAATCCCGTCCATTCCGGGCATCATCACGTCGAGCAAAATGAGTTCGGGGCGGTGCTTTTTGGCGGCTTCGACGCCCTCGGCTCCGTCTTTAGCGGTAACCACCGCGTATCCTTCTTTTTCGAGGTTGAAGGTCACAAATTCCCGGATGTCCGGGTCGTCGTCCACGAGGAGAACGGTTGGTTTTTTAGCCATGGTGCGCGTGATTGCTTCAAAAGTACACGCTTTCGGGTCGCCTGCTCCACCGTTTACTATTTTTTATCGCGGATTTAACCATTTCGCAACACGATCGCGGCGGACCTTCGCGACCTAACTTTGGGTTGATGAAACCCTGGTCCGCACTTTTTATTGGTCTACTGATTAGCAGCACATTAGCGGCGCAGAGTCCCGAAAACCTGCGCATCATGACCTACAACCTCACCTACTTTAGGGCGTTTACGTCGTTTTGCACTTCGAGCAACAACCCGCCCGGAGCCAAAGAAGGCTGGCTGCAGACGGTGGTCGCCCACGCCCAGCCCGACGTGCTGGTGTGCAACGAGGTAGACGGCAGCAATTCCACGGCCCACAGCCGAATCCTCAGCCAGTGCCTGAACACCAGCGGCGAAACTCGATGGGCCGCCGCCGACCTCTACACCAACGGAAGCTCGCTCATCAACGCGGTGTACTACGACCAGAACAAATTGGGCATAAAGGCACAAGGAATTATTAGCAACGACCTGCAAAACAACAGTTTGGTGCGCGGAATTGACGTCATACGCTTTTACTACAAAGACTCCTTGCTCGCCTGGAATCCGGATACCGTGTTTTTTACGCTGTTTGCGGGGCATTTCAAAGCGGGCAACACGGCCACGGACCTCACCGACCGCCAAAAAACGGCCGAGGCCATCATGAACTACTTGGCAACCAAGCCGCGCGACCCGCACTACGTGCTCTGCGGCGACCTGAACATGCCCAAGAGCCAAGAGGCCGGTTTTCAGCAGCTGCTCAACTACAGCAACGCAACGGTCCGCTTTTTTGACCCTGAAAATCAGCTCGGCAACTGGAGCTCGAACGGGAGTTTTGCGTCGATGCACACGCAATCCACCCGCGACGCGCAAACCAACAGCGGCTGCTTTTCGGGCGGAGGCCTCGACGACCGCTACGACCACATTTTGACCAACCAGGCGATGCTGAGTTCGTCGGCCCGCTTGCGCTACCTGCCGGCCACGTTGCGTCCGCTGGGCAACGACGGCCTCCATTTTAACGTAGCGCTCAATTCGGGCACCAACAATTCCGTTCCGTCCAACGTGCTCACCGCCCTGTATGAACTGTCGGACCACCTGCCCGTAGTCGCCGATTTTGAGGTGGCGCGCTTGGGCATCGGGTTGCCGGAACACCGCGAATCGGCCGTACTTCAGCGCTTGCCTTCGGGCGCCTGGACCCTAAAGCGCATCGAACTCGGAGGCGACTGGGCCGTCGAGGTTTTTGACGCCACCGGGCGCGTGCTCGAACGCTCCGTTTGGCCGGCTGGCCAAGCGGAATGGACGTTGAATACCGAATCGCGCGGATGGACCCTCATCAACGTGCTCACGCCCTCGGGAAGCCGTAAATTTGCCGTCCCTCGATGAACCGGATACTCGTTTTTCTCCTGATTTTCAGCACCCTGACCTTCGCAGGTGCGGCGCAGAGTTTTCAGGAGCGCAGCACCTCGGCTGGCCAAGTTCGCTTGAGCGTCACCAACGTGGGCACCTTTGGCAACGCGTTTCGGGGATACCGCGACGGCACCGGAACGCCCTCGTGCGAGTTCCCCGCAGGCTCGGGTACCGAGCACCTGTTTGAGTCGGGTATTTGGGTGGGCGGAATCGACGGCGGCGGCGGAATCCGCGTCAGTACCTCGGCCTACGACGCCCCGCAAGGCTACGCGCCGGGTCGAGGAGGATTTGAGTTTACCCCATCCAGCGGGCTCAGCGAGACTTCGTCGCTCAAGGACCACCCTAACTACCGCACCAACGCGGTTTCGCACCAAGACTTCAGCGCGACCTGCGTCGACACCAACATTTTGGTTCCGGGAACGACGATTCCCATCAGCAACCACCTGACCCCGATGGGGATTTCGATGCACATGTCAACCTACAACTGGAACTACCGGTTTAGCGACTTCTTTGTGGTTGTGGACGTTACGCTCAAAAATGTGGGAATCGAAACCTACAACGACGTCTACGCGGCCCTTTGGGCCAACAAGGTGGTGCGCAACATCAACCGCACCCCCGCTGGAGCCGGCGGTGCCGTGTTTTACCAGCAGGGTGGCAACGGCTACGACGACAGCCTGCAGCTTGCCTACCGTTTTGACGCGACGGGCGATCCGGGATGGACGGATTCCTACATTGGCCAAAAGTTTTTGGGTGCCGAAGACAAAAACGGATTCCACCACCCGCTCGTGAACGGCCTCGACGACCACTACCAAGCGTGGATCTTTAACAATTCGGGGCAGGCCCTGTACTTTTTTCCGACAACCGACGACCAACGCTACGTGAAGATGACCCAGGGGCTCAACCAAGACCCCTGCTGGAGCAATCCCAGTGGTGCGCCCTGCGCAGCCGGAACCGGCGCCAACATCCAGGCTCAGCTCAATGCCGCCGGCAACCGCAGCGACCTGCTAAGCGTGGGGCCGTTCCAGAACTTTGCGCCCGGAGACGAGATCAAGCTCGCTTTTGCATTTGTGCTGGCCAAAAAGGTCGACGACGGCCAACCCAACACGGTGAATAACAAAATTCAGCGCAGCCGGCTCCGCGCCAACGCCCAGTGGGCCCAAACCTGCTACAACGGCGAGGACCAGAACTTTAACGGAATCCTCGACGCCGGCGAAGACCGCGATGGGAACGGCGAGATTACGCGCTACATTTTGCCCAGTCCGCCCGACGCACCCCAGGTGCGCGCCGTGCCCGGCGACGGCTTCATCGACCTGTTTTGGACCGACCGCAGCGAGCGCAGCGTAGACCCCATCAGCCAGCGCGAAGACTTTGCGGGCTACCGAGCCTACGTGAGCCAGCTTGGTTTTGACGTGGATCCGAGCCAGCGCACGGCCGAAACCTTTCGACTCTACGGCGAATGGGACCAGCGCGGCGACGGCGTGTTTTACGAAACCGGACTCGAATCGATTAAGCTCGTGGAACCCGTGCAGTTTCAGGGCGACAGCCTGACCTACCGCTACCACGTGCGCCTCGAAAACGTACCCAACGGTTGGCAGCGGGCCGTAGCCGTCACGGCCTTTGACCAAGGAGACCCCGACACCCAGCTGGAATCGTTGGAATCGAGCTTTGCGCAGAGTTCTGCTCGGGTGTTTCCCGGCACGCCGGCACGCGAAACGATGGCCGAAAATCCGCCCTACGTCTACCCCAACCCCTACTACGCCGGCGCCGCCTGGGAAGGCCAAAGCGCCTTTCAGGACGAGAGCCGCCGCCTCATGTTTGCCAATTTGCCCGCCCAGGCCGAAATCCGCATTCATTCGCCCGCCGGCGACCTGCTCGACGTACTGCACCACAATGCCCAAGGAACGGACCAGCTGAGCCAGCGTTGGTTCCGCACGTTTGCCAACCCCGAAGAGCAGCGCGTCGTTTTAGCTGGCGGCGAGTACGCTTGGGACATTTTGTCGAAAGACCGCCAAATGATTTCGCACGGCCTGTACCGCTACACCGTGCTCAACCTCGAAACCGGAGAGTCCTTTTCCGGTCATTTTACGCTGATTAAATAACCATGAAGCAAATTTTTACCCTTCTCGCGACGGCGCTCGGTTTCACGGCTGCGGCCCAAACCTACTACCCGATTACCACGCTGCAGTACGTGTCGCCCTCCCAACTGGCGGCCTGCAAGGACTCCTCGGGTTTTGAAGGTCAGATTGTTAAGACCGTTGGCATTGTGGTGACGCCGGGCAACGTCTCCGAGGTTCCGTCGGGATCGGTTCAGGGCGGACACCGTCCCTTCTTCTTCATCGTTGATACTGCGGCTCAGGGCGCGGCCGGTCCGTTTCGCGGCATGGAAGTGATGGGCGTCTATACGAACGCGCAGAACCAGCTCGTGACCCTTCCGAACGTGGAATACTTGATGCCGGGCGACTTGATTCAGTTCATTGGCAAGGTGTCGACCTTCAACAACGGCACCCAGCTTGAGGCCACCAGCGCCAGCAGCATGACGATTTTGGGCACGCGCCCCGTTCCGACTCCGGCCGTGGTGCCTGTGGGCGCGCTCAACGACCCTCAGCGCATCAACATTCCTACGACGGGTGAGCAGTGGGAAAACGCCTTCGTCAACCTTCAAAACGTGACCGTCACCGAGGTGATTTTGTTTGGCGGAAACCGTGTCAGCTTCAACGTGGTCGACGGCAACGGCAACAAAATCAACGTCTCCGACCGCTTTTTGGCCCAAAAGCTCCCCAGCTACCAAACGGTAAACCCGGCTTCGCCCCAGACCACGGGGCAGTTTGTTCCGCCCGTGCCCGGAACGTTTTACAGCAGCCTCAAGGGCATGATTCGCCACGATGGCAACGGCTGCTTTACCGCCGGCGGAACCCGCGGCTACGAGCTCAACCCCTTCTCAGCGGCGCACTACCAAATTGCCTACGCCCCGCCCTACATCAGCAATTTTGAGCGCGACCCGATGATTCCGACGCCCAACCAAAGCCCGGACTTGACCTGCAACATCACCGATTTCGACGGGACCGTGGATTCCGTGCACGTGTTTTACTCGACCAATGCGAACCTGCAGCCCACGCAGTTCACCAAAGTGGTGATGCCGCTCGTGTCAGGCTCAACCGACGAATTCGCATACAGCCTGCCTAGTGCACCTAACGGTACCCTTATGCGCTACTACATTCGAGCCAAGGACGACGACGGCAACGTTTCGTACTACCCTACCACCCCCGTCGGCCAAGCCCAGCCCAACGTCGACTACTACACCGTGCGGACTGGTGGCATGAAGGTCTACGACGTGCAATACACCCAGGCGTCCAACGGCAATTCGCCCTACCTCGGTAAAACCGTAACCCTCAAAGGATTTGTGACGGCCTCGACCAAGCCCTACGACCTCGGCTACCTGTACATCCAAGACGCCGACGGCGGTCCGTGGAGCGGAATCTGGTGCGTCGGTTCGGGCATCACGCAGTTCTTCCGCGAGGAGGAAGTTCAGGTGACCGGACTAGTTGAAGAGTACTTTGGCATGACGCGGCTGAACGTTTCCAGCGTTTCGCGCACCGGCCAGCGCCGAGTTCTCACGGCTTCGGTACTGAACCCTAGCGACAGCGCCAGCAAATGGAACTGGGGATGGGAAGCCTACGAAGGCTGCTACGTGCGCCTGGCGGACCCCAACCAAACTAAGCTGCGCGTGACGAACCCGAATCTCGGCTTTGGAGATTTCGCGGTTTCGCAGACCCCGGGCGCGGGCTACTGGCGCCGCACCCTGGTCATGGCCGGACGCCAATCGGCCACGGCCTTTGGCTCACTCTACGTGCAGCTGGTCAGCGACCTTAAGTATGACACCATCGACGGCGAGATGATGGTCGACCCTATTTTGGTCGCCGACACCATGACTATGGACGCGGTGGAGGGCATCCTGTTCTACGGATTCAGCAACTTCCGCGTGCTTCCGCGCAACAACGACGACTTTATCGGCATTAATGTGGCCCTCGACTCGACGGCGCTGCCCAAGTCTACGATTGGTCTGTACGAGGGTCATGCTGCCGCGCTTCGCAGCTTCCCCAACCCGACGGCCGACGTGATCATGGTCGAGGGGCCCGCGGGCACTTGGGTACTCAGCGACCTCACCGGCCGAGCCGTGCTTCGCGGCCGCCGCACCTCGGCGCCCACGGAACTGGACCTAAGCGGACTCGCCGCAGGAACCTACATGCTGACCCTCGATTCCGAAGGCCGCCGCCTAAGCTACCGCGTCGTCAAGCAGTAATTAGCCAACCGCCGTGCACCGCCTCCTTTTGTTCACCCACCCCCGCCGTGCCTTGCGCCTCGCGGCGCTCAGCCTGTTCTTCGGGCTGGCGTTGGGATGTGAGCCGGGGGTTCCGGTGGAGAACCAACTGCCCGAAACGCGCATGTCGGTCGACCGCATCGACTTGAGCGGGCCCGACCGCCTGAATTCGGTGGTTAAGCTGGCGTGGTTCGGCAGCGACGCCGACGGCTACGTCGTGGCCTACGAACTGCGCGTGAGCGACGGTCCGTGGGTGCGCACGACGCAGACCGACAGCACGCTGGTGCTGGGCATTCCGGCGGGCCAGGACACCGCAGACTTGGTGGTCGAAGTACGCGCCATTGACCACGAAGGCGGAACCGACCCCAGCCCCGCCCGCCTCGTGGTACCCATCAAAAACACGCCCCCGTCGGCGGAATTCACGACCTCGAGCTTTCCCGACGTGCCGGTGTGGAACGCGGTCACGTTTCAGTGGTTTGCCGAAGACCCCGACGGCGCCGGCAGCATTACCGACGTCGAGCTTCGGGTGAACGGCGGTGCCTGGCGCCCAATCGACCCCAACCAAAAGTTGGTTAGCCTCGTGCTCGCGGCGAACGGAGCCACCACGCTGTACTATGGCAACCAGGAATCTTCGGCAGCCAACTGGGGCTACGCCCTCGATACCGCCGGCCCTAGTGTGCTCGAAATTCGTGCCCGCGACCTTGCCGGGGCATGGTCCGCGCCCGACACGGCCCCGACGGTCACGGTGAAGATGCCCCAGTCCAAGCTGCTGGTGGTGGCCAGCCACAGCGCCGCCGCCGACGCCGCCTGGTCCAGCGACTTCTCGGCCTTGGGCGTGGACTACGACCTGCTTGACCTGCTCAGCAACAGCGGCGCCGCGCGCCCGCGGTCGTGGAACCCCGGCTTTCGCCATACCCTGCGGGGCTACGACGCCGTGGTCGTGTACACCGCCTCGTCGGTCATGCTCGACCCCCAGACGGGGCTGACCAAACTCCCCCTGGCCCACATGGGGCCGGCCATTCAGCGCTTTAGCGAGGCCGGCGGACGGGTGCTGGTGAGCGCGTCCTTCAGCGCGACCTCAGACCTTACCGACCTCGTCGGCACCTTCCCCATCGACGGCCTCGTGACCAGCACCGGTCAGGTTCGGTTGGTGACCGATTCCGCGCTCGTGGCCCAGCAAAGCGGATACCCTAGCCTTAAGTCGAGCAACGTGCTCATCGGCCTCACGCCGATGGTGGCGAGCGCCGACGCCGAAGTACTGTACCGCGGCCAGCTGAGCAAACTTTCGGGCTGGCAGGGCGACAACCTCATGGGGGTGCTTCGCCGCAAGCAGGGCGCCGTGCAGAGCGTGTTTTTGTCGTTTGACCTGCACCGCCTCGACGGCCAAAACGGCCAAATGCGCCGCGACGCGCTTCAAAAAATTCTGATCGATGAATTTGGTCTCTAAAATCGCGATCGTGCTGGCGATGCTGGCGAGCTTTGGGGCTTCGGCCCAAAAGTTGGGCGCCTTGCGCGGAACCGTGCGCGACGCCGAAACCGGTGAGGAACTCCCGGAAGCCGGCGTGAGCCTCGTGGGTACCTACCTCACCGCGGTCACCGACGTCAACGGCAACTTCAGCCTGCCCAAGGTTCCGGTGGGCGAATTCAGCGTCAAGGTGCAGATGATGGGCTACGGAACCAAGCAGATCAACGGCGTCCGCGTGACTCTCGGCCAAACGACTACGCTGAACGTAAAGCTTTCAAGCGACATCAACGAGCTCCAAACGGTTACCGTAGTGGGCAAAAAAACCGCAGTTGACCTTGAGCGGGCCGGCAGCGAACGCCTCATCGGCACCGATGAACTGCGCCAAATGAACGTGCGTAACGTCGAAGACGCGGTAGCCACTCAGGCAGGTGTGGTCAAAACCACCGACGGACTTCAGATTCGCGGGGCGCGGGTGTACGAAACCGAATACCTCGTCGACGGCATCAGCGCGCAAGACCCGCTCGCGGGCACTGGATTTGGCGTAAGTGTGCAGTCGTCGGCCATTCAGAGCATCCAAGTGACTACGAGCGGCGCGAGCGCCGAGTTCGGCGGCGGTTCCAGCGGCGTCGTGAGCACCCAAATTCGCGAGGGCGGCGATCGGCTCGAGGTTTCGGGCCGCATGCAGCGCGACTACCTCGCGCGTCCCACCTCGGCCAGCAGCTTTTTTACGGACCGCGGCGAGGCCACTTTAGCGACGCCCGTTCCGTTGACTAACAAACGGCTAACGCTGTTTACCAGCGCGTCGTTTGACCTCAGCGACACCTACTTTCCGACGGTGGCCAAGCAGCTGCACTCATCGCTGTTCAAGGCCAACGACTCGCTGTGGGCTCCGCGCCAAGACAACCAGTGGTCGCACTCCCTCAAGCTCGGTCTCAAAGTTTGGAAGGGCGGAAAATTCACGCTCAGCAACCAGCACTCGCTGAACATCAACCAAAACACGCGCAGCCTCCAAATCGTGGGCCTCGACGCGCTGCTGACGCCGGGCTACCAGTACATCCGCAGCAAGGACCTGGATCGCGCCACTACCTACACCCACCACTCCAACCTGACGGCACTCGGATTTCAGCAGGTTTTTGGTCCGAAGTGGGGCATGAGCGTAAACGTTGGGCGGCTGTTTACCAACCTTCGGGCTGACGCCAACGGACGGCCGTTCCGCCAAGAAACCGTCGACGAAATTCTCGACGAGGCCAACATTATTTCGTACCCGGTTAGTGTTTTTAACCCGGCTGACCCGTCGGGAACCGTTTACATTCGCCCCGGCGACGGGCTGTACAACAACGGCGGAATTGCGCCCACCTGGCACGACCACTACGTCGAAGAATACACCCTGCGCCTCAAAGTCAACCACTACCCGGCAGGCGGGGTGCACAAAGTGGCCTTTGGCACCGAAAACCAGTGGAACGAGTACCAGTGGGTCGACGTGACCGCTCCGTGGGTGGGGGCGCCGATCAAACTCAACGACAGCACCTTCACCGAGTCGATTTCGATCGGATCGTCAAACGACATTTGGAAGGCCCGGCCGCGCGAATTTGGCGCCTTCGCCGAAGACCGCATCACCTACAAAGGCCTTCAGGCAACCCTCGGGCTACGCCTGAACATGTGGGCGCCGGGAACTTTTGCCGACGAAGCCATCGCCAACCCCAACTCACCGGTGGTCGACGCCGTGCGCGCGGACTACCTCGACAAAACCATCGGTCTTGCGGGGCTGCGCTGGAAGGCCCGCCTGCTTCCGCGCCTCGACGTAACCTTCCCGGTTACGCCCAACCACGTGCTCTACTTCAACTACGGCCACAGCATGCGCCTGCCCCACCCGCGGTTTTTGTATGCCGGACTCGACCCGGTCTACCAAGACCGCAGCTTCTTGAGCTTTTTGGGCAACCCCAACCTTGACCCCGAGGTCAATGTGGCCTACGAAGTCGGCTACAAGGCCGCGTTCAGCCGCAGCTTTGGCGTGACCCTGAGCGCCTACAATTCCAACCGCTTTGACTACATCGTGTCGCGCCGCGTGTTTGTGCTCGACGCCACCGGTCGCCCGGTCACCAAGACCATGTACATCAACCAGGACTACGCCCGCATCCAGGGCGTCGAACTGGGCCTCGAATGGCAGCTGTCCAAATGGCTGCGTTGGGTTGCCAACACGTCGCTTCAGTCGGCGCGCGGAAAATCCAACAGCGCCCGCGAGTCGTCGCTGCAGATCGAGCAAAACGGTGAAGTTCCGCTCAGCCGCGAGCAGTTTTTGGCCTGGGACCGCCCGTGGAACCTCAACTCCAGCTGGTTTTTTCAAGCCGACACCTCGCTTCGCGTTTGGGGCATTCCCTTGCGCGGACTCGGCGGATTCCTCCAGTACCGCGGCTCGGCCGGCTACCGCTACACGCCGCAAACCCTGGTAGGCGTCAACGACCTCGGTCGCCCGCAGTACGCCATTCAGGTCAACGAATTTTTGGCCAAGCTGGGCACCCCCTGGCACACCTGGGACGCCCGCCTGACCTACGACCTCGCGACAGCGAAAGGCCGCGGCGTGCAGTTCTCGGTCGACGTATTAAACGTATTTAATCGGTTAAATGCCCAGCTCATTAACCCGGTCACCGGCCGAGCCTACGAGTACGGCGACGACGTGCCCAACACCTGGCGCGATCCGCGCCCTGAGTACAACGGCCCGCAAGAGCGCGGACTCGACCCGCGCGATCCGTCACGCTACAGTCCGCCCCGTCAAATCCTATTTGGCCTGCAGTTCAAGCTATGAAGACGACCTTGACCCTCCTCGCGGTGGCCCTTGGCCTCCAGGTGCACGGCCAGTGGCTGCCCAGCTACGGCGGCGAACGCGCGGGCCAGGCGTCCTACAGCTTTTTGAAGTCCGACTACCACATCGCCTCGGCCGGAATGGGCTCGGTGGGCAGCATTTTGGGCGGAGACGCCCGCAGCCTAGGCTACAACCCCGCCGGCCTCGCGCGGACCTCGGGCCTCAGCGCGGCCTTTGCGAGCGTGGGCAACGGCAGCGGCCTCGAGCAGGGCTCGGCCTTTGTCGCCTTCAAAATTCGCGGGCGCAGCGCGGCTTGGGGCTTCGGCATTGAACGGCTGCAAACGGGCGCCTACGAAGAGCGCACCGAATTCCGCCCCCAGGGCACCGGGCGCCTGCTCTACGACGCCCAAACGGCCGTTCTGGTCACCTATTCGCAGCAGCTCACCGAGCAGTTTCAGATGGGCGTAACCCTCAAAGCCCTCAACGAAAGCTACAGCTCGGGCTACGCTGGCTGGGGTGCGGCGGCCGACGTGGGATTTCAGTACCACCTGCGCGAAGAGGGCCTGCGCTTTGCGGTCGTGCTGCGCAACTTTGGCGCGCCGGTTTCGCTGAACGGAACCGCGTGGGCCGTGTCCTACAACCGCGACTCCCTGTCGTCGCTGGAATCCGCCAACCTTCCGACCGAATTCGCCATCGGAATCCACTACCGGGCCCTCGAGCGCGGCAAGCACCACCTCGACGTGGCGGCGCAGCTCGTGCACCCCAGCGACAACGCCGAAAACTACCGCGCCGGCCTCGAGTACCGCTTTGCCGATCAGCTTTTTGTGCGCAGCGGAATCATGCTCAACCAAGCCGGACAACCCTACCCGACCCTGGGTCTCGGCGTCGCGCAGCAGCTGGGCCAAACCAAGGCCCTCCTTGACCTCGCCGTGCAGCCCACCTCGGGCATGGGTACCTGGTCGTCGATTGGGCTCACGCTGATTCCGCATTCAAAATCCACGAAATGAAGAAGTTGCTGGCCCTTATAGCCGTCGCCCTTGGCCTGACCGGCTGCGAAGACTACTTCGGTTCCAAGACCGACCTCGACTTTATTGAGGTTCCGAACTACGGAATCCGGGAGATCGCCTACGTGCCCATTCAGCCGGCATTTGACGGATTTGTGCACCCGACCGACCTGTGCATCGGCTTTGACGAACTCATTTACGTCGTCGATGCGGGGACTGAAGAAATCGTGTGCCTCGACGAGTCGGGCGCTGAACAGGGACGGTTTAGCGTTCCGGGCGTGAAAACGGTCCGCCAAGACCGCCGGCTCGACCTGCTGGCGATTGGCACGCACGATACCAGCATTAATGGGGTGGCTTACACGCTTCCCGCCATTTACCGCATTAACCAAACGGAGCCAAACGGCTACGGACTGGACTACGCCCGAATCGTCCACAAAACGGTGCACCCGTTTTACTTCAAATCCACGTTTTCAACGGGCGACGCCAACGCGGAATTTGGCCAAATCGCCATTTTGGCGAGCGCCGACCCCACCCTCAACAACCGCTACTACGTGACCCGTCGCGGAACGATTACCAACAACGCCAACCAAGGTCCCGACCAGGCCGTGGTGCTGTTTGACGCCCAAGACCAGTACGTTTCGCCGCTGAGCGTAACCACCTCGGCTGGACTTTTTGCAAACTACTTCAAGGCGCCGCAGGGCATCGTCAGCTTTGCGCAGCCGCCCCAGCTCACCGCTCGGGCTGGCGACGATTTTTGGTACACCTCGCTCGACGCCAACCAAGAAATTCGCGTGCAGCAAATCAACCTGGTCGAAACGCCCTACGGCGCCGACTACAAGCCCGGCGTGGCCTTGCCCAACCCCGACCGCACCGACCGCTGGATCGGTCAACCCGGACTGTTTGAGCGACCGGTGGGCATGGCGATGGCCGGCGACCAAACGCGCTACCTCTTTGTGGTTGACGAGGCCAAAGATTCGGTCTTTCAGTTCACCGCCAACGGCCTTGAGGGAATACCGCCGCCCCCCGCGAGCGGAGAAACGCGCTACGCCAAAGTCTCGTTTGGCGGACGCGGAATCGGCCCCATGCAGTTCAATGGCCCCGTCGCCGTTGGCTACTGGCGCAGCATTCTCTACGTAGTCGACGCCGGCAACGGCCGGGTCAGCCGATTTAAGAACACCTTAGACTTCGATTAACGTTTAACTAACCCTTCGCCCGCACTTTTGGGGTACCTTTGCCACAGCATCCATTTTGATCAAAACATGAAGCACGTTTACGCCCTTTTTGCCGCCCTGCTTGCGCTCGCGGCCTCGGCCACCAACCACCAAGTGCAGGTTGGCTCGAACTTTTTTAATCCGGCAAGCCTCACCGTTGCCTTGGGTGATACCGTCACTTGGACCCAGGTAAGTGGTGCCCACAACGTCAATGGAAGCTTGGCTACCTTCCCGAGCAATCCTGCTGGTTTTACGAGTGGTGCCGTTGCTGGTGGAACCTGGACCTTTAGCCATCAATTCACCGTGGCCGGGGTGTACAACTACCAATGCGACCCCCACATTCCAGCTATGGTCGGAACCGTAACCGTAACCTCGGGCGGAACCTCAGTCCAAGCCGGTAGCTACACGTTTGGATCCAATGGTAACGTAACGAGTTTTGCTTACAACGGTCCCGTCCTCACAGGTGTTACGGCGAGTGCATTGACCAAAAACGGATTCACTTCAACGAGTGGCGCCAACGCATTTCGAGGCAATGACTGGCCTCTGGGCGCGACGAATGGAAGTAATACCTTCACGGGAAGCCTAGACCCAACAAAGTACATTGAATTCACGATCACGGCCGCCACAGGTCAAACGTTTTCAAACCCCAAGGTTCGTTTTGACCTCTACCGCAGCTCAACGGGCCCACGCCAATACGCTTGGCGGTCTTCGCTAAATAACTATGCCACCAATATCGCCCTTGACTCTCTGGGCACAGGCGTAACTGCAGCAAACGGCGAAATGACCTTGACCGACGTAGCTCAGACCTACGCCGATAATGTTTTTCAGCTTACCCAAAGTAACCTAACCTCGGTAACCTTCCGTTTATACGGATACAATGCAGAAGCTGCTACCGGAACCGGAGGCCTACAAACAGCCCTTGAATTCTTCGTTACCACATCTGGATCAGGTGGCGGCGGCGGAGGGGGCGGTGGTACAACCACTGGGCCGGCCGTTCGCGCCATTGGCACGATTCGCGGCGTGAACAACGACGGCGTGGCCGACTCCAACAACGTGGTGGTGCGCCTCCGCGGAGTAGTGACGACCAACGACTTCCGTGCATCGGGCTACACCTTCCACCTTCAGGACGCCACGGGCGGCATTGTGGTCTTCCGCAGCGCGGACTTGACCAACTACACCACGCCCTTGCGCGGTGATTCACTTGAAGTCTACGGAACCATTAACCAGTTCAATGGTCTACTTCAGATTATTCCCGACACGATCAAACTTCGCGCCCAGAACCGACCGTTACCTTCTCCGTGGGTCGTCACCAACTTCACCGAGGCTAATGAGGGCAAGCTCGTGCGAATCAATAACCTGAGTGTATCAACCTGGCCGGCAACATGGTCAGGCAGTGGGCAGAACATTACCCTTACCGACGGCAGCAATAGCTACACCATGCGCGTTGTTCCGCTTTCGGGTATGTGGAACCGTCCGCAGCCCTCGGGCATGATTGATGTGATTGGCGGACTTCAGCAGTTCGACAACACGCTACCCTACACGAGCGGATACCAAATTTTCCCGCGCGACACCAACGACGTGATTCCCGTCGTTGTCACCACGCCAACCATTCGTTTTGTCGGAAGCAGTGCCATCATTCTTGAAGGCAACGTCAGCCAGACGATCAAGCTTCACGTGCAGCCGCACCTTATGGCGGCCGGCAGCGTGACCCTCACAGCCTCACCGGGAACCGGTTTCGTGTTGGGCACCGACGCCACCACGACGCCAGCCTTGAGCGGAACCACCTTGACGCTGCCCGTACCGATCATGGCCGACACCGTGAGCTTTAGCGTCAACGTGATCGACGACAGCAACATTGAAGGGAATGAAAATGTACTGTTCACGCTTACTTCGGGCAGCACCGGTCTGACCTTGGGCGCGCCCTCGACGTTCACCTTCACGATCGCCGACAACGACGTCTACATTCCGACCCGCACCCTTCCGCAGGTAAAAGGAATCAACGCCCAGGGAATTCCCGATTCCAACAATAAAATGTGCAAGCTGGTCGGAACCGTGCTCGGCGTAAACACCCAGACCTTTGCCACCACCGGCAACCTGGCCTTTACCATCCACGACGGCAGCGTGGGCTTCGGCGTCTTTGGGGCAGGCACCAAAAACCTCGGCTACACGGTCAATGAAGGCGATGTCGTGCGTATCATCGGCGTCATCGGGCACTTCAACGGCCTCGCCCAAATCAACGCGGACTCCATCGTTGTGGTGAGCACGAACGCGACCCTCCCGACCCCCGTCGTCATCACCGAACTCGGCGAGGTGACCGAAAGCCAACTGATCCGCATGAACGACGTGTACGTCATCAACCCGGCGCAGTGGACCAACGCAGGTTCTGGATTCTCGGTAAACGTAACCGACGGCACCGACACCATTCAGCTGCGCATTGACGCCGACGTTAGCGACGTATACAATTCAGTCTGCCCTGTCGGAACCTTCGACGTAGTTGGAATCGGCGGACAGTTTGACAACAGCGCACCGCACACCAGCGGCTACCAGTTCCTGCCGCGCTACTTGGCCGACTTCATCTACCCCATTCCCGTGACCTACGACCTTGCCATTACCGAGGTAATGCCGAGCTCCAACGACGCCAACAGCGCCATTAACGAAGACTGGTTTGAAATCACCAACTACGGCACGACGGCTGTTGACCTGGCCGGATTCAGCTGGGACGACAACTCGTGGAACCCCGGCACGGTGGTCTTCCCGAGCGTAACCATCAACCCCGGCGAAGCCATCGTGGTCGCCCAAATTGATTCGGCCAACGAAGCCGCCTTCCGCGCCGCGTGGAACCTCGGACCTTGGGTTCAGGTGCTCGTCAACCAGGATTTTGCCTCGTCGCAGCCCAGCTTTAGCGCCAGCGGCGACGGCGTCGTCCTCTTTGACACGTCAGCCACGGCCATCGAAGTGTGCCGCGCCGAATACACCAACGCCCTCGCTGGCTACAGCGTCGAGTTTGACACCGCCTGCACCTACCTCGGCAATGCGGCCGTGGGTGTGCGCGGAGCCTACGCCTCTACCGGCAACGACGTCGGCTCGCCTGGCAACCAAACCGTTGGTTTGGGCGAAGGCCAGCTCTTAATCGGGCTGCACCCCAACCCCACCACGGGCACGGTGCACCTCCAGCTTCCGGGCGTATCGACCTACCGCATCGCGGTGCGAAATCTAAACGGTCAAATTCTTGCTAACCAGCAGGTTAATGCCGACCGCGCCGAAATTAACCTGAGTGCGCTCGCTCGTGGCATGTACCTTGTAGAGGTAGTAAGCGAAGCCGGCCGAACCACCCAACGCGTGGTTCTGCAGTAAGGCGGACTTCGAAATCCCATTTGCTCTGAGCCGCTCCCACCTTGGGGGCGGCTCTTTTTTTGGTTCAATCACTATTGCAAGATGATTTCGCGGTCGTATATTTGCACTCCCCAACGCGAAAGTAGCTCAGTTGGTAGAGCACGACCTTGCCAAGGTCGGGGTCGCGGGTTCGAATCCCGTCTTTCGCTCCAGGTCAAAACCCGCCCCAACCGGCGGGTTTTTTCATTGCCGAAGTATCAGTTACTAGTTACTAGTTACTAGTTGCATTAAGTGTGCGTACTCAAAGCCCGCGGTAGCGGCGGCAGGCCTCCCAGAGCACCGCTCCGCCGCACACGCTCACATTCAGCGAGTGCTTGAGGCCGAACTGCGGAACCTCCAGCGCCCCGTCGCACAGCGACAGCGTGCCAGGCTCCACGCCGCTCACTTCGTTGCCAAAGACCAGCACGATCCCCGCGGCCGGAGTGGGCATCGAAGCCAGCGACACCGACGCGTCGGTCTGCTCCACGGCGTAGACAGCCATGCCCGCGGCCCGAGCGGCGGCGATCGCCTCGGCAGCATCTGAAAATCCGCGCCAGGGAACAGTTTCGGTCGCACCCAACGCCACCTTGTCGAGCTGCACGTGGGGCGGACGGCACGAATAACCGCTCAGCCAAAGCTCGGCCAACCCAAAGGCGTCGGCGGTGCGAAAAAACGAGCCAACGTTGTGGGCACTTCGCAGGTTTTCGAGCAGCGCCACCACCGGAATCCGTTCAGAAGGAGACGCGAAGCGTTCCGCACGAATTTCCTCGGTTAGCCGTTTGCGCATGGTTATCTTCGCCATTCCGCCGCAAAGGTAGGTCGCGCTATGGCTAAGAAACCCGCAGAAACTCCGCTGATGACGCAGTACAACGCCCTCAAGGCGGAGTACCCGGAGGCCCTGCTGCTGTTCCGCGTAGGCGACTTTTATGAAACCTTTGGCGACGACGCGGTGGCCACCGCCAAAGCCCTCGACATCGTGCTAACCAAGCGCTCCAACGGGGCCGCGGCCGACATGCCGCTGGCGGGTTTTCCGCACCACGCCCTCGACGCCTACATGCCCCGCCTCGTCAAGGCCGGGTTCAAGGTCGCCATCTGCGAGCAGCTCGAAGACCCCAAGTCGGTCAAAGGCATTGTCAAGCGCGGCGTTACCGAGGTCGTCACTCCCGGAATCGCCCACCACGAAACCCTGCTGAGCGCGCGGACCAACAATTTTCTTGCTGCCCTCCACCTCGACGGCCCACTGCTCGGCCTCGCCCTGGTCGACGTGTCCACGGGCGAGTTTTTTGCCGCCGAAGGACCGCTTGGCGAAATCGACCCGTGGATGCAGTCGTTTAAACCCAGCGAGGTGGTGTTCAACCGCCGAGCGGGCGTCGACCGTGCCCTGTTTGGGTCCGCCGTGCCCAGCGGCCTCGAAGACTGGGTGTTTGCCTCTGAGTTTGCCGCGCGCATGCTGGCGGACCACTTCGGAACCGCCTCCCTCAAGGGCTTTGGCCTCGACGACGCTCCGCTGGCCACCATTGCCTGCGGCGCCCTGCTGCACTACCTGCGCCAGGCCCAGTACGCCAACTGGACGCACATCGAGCGCATCCAGCGCCTGCGCCCCGCAACCCACCTGTGGATGGACCGCTTCACGGTGCGGAACCTTGAACTCTTTGGCTCGGCCCACCCTGGCGGAGTCGGCCTCATCGACGTGCTCGACGCGACCGCCAACCCAATGGGCGCGCGGCTCCTTCGTCGCTGGCTGGCCATGCCGCTCCTCGACCCCCAGGCCCTGGGCCGCCGTCACGACGCCGTCGCCTGGGCCCTCGACCACCCTGAGCCCGCCGCCCGCTCCGCGGCCGTCCTCGCTGAGCTCCCCGACCTCGAGCGCATGGCCACCCGGCTCGCTACGGGCCGCATGGGCCCTCGCGACCTGCGCGCCCTCGCCCATGCCGTCGCCCGGATCAACGAACTTGCCTCGGAACTCAACGGGTCCGAACCCCTCGAGCACCTGCTGGCCGCCCTCGACCCCCTTGAGGCCTGGAGTTCCGACATCTTCGGCACCCTTTCGCCTGAGCCCCCCGTGCTCCTCGCCAAGGGCGGCGCCATCGCCCCGGGCGTAGACCCCGAGCTCGACCGCTACCGCCTGCTCAAGTACGACGCCCGCTCCGTGCTCGAAGGCATTCTGCAGGTAGAGTCCGACCGCAGCGGAATCCCCTCGCTCAAGCTCGACTTCAACAACGTCTTTGGCTACTACCTCGAGGTGCGCAACACCCACAAGGACCGTGTCCCCGCCGACTGGATCCGCAAGCAAACCCTGGTCAACGCCGAGCGCTATATCACCCCGGAGCTCAAAGAACAAGAAGAGGGCATCCTTCAGGCTGATTCGCGCATTGCCGACCTAGAAGCCAAGCTCTTCGCCGATCTGGTCGCGCGCGCGCAGCGCGCGATCCCCGCCCTCCTGCGGAACGCGCGGGCCCTGGCTGAGCTCGACGTGCTTCTGAACTTCGCGACCCTAGCGCGGCGCCACCGTTGGATCCGTCCGCAGTTCGCGTCGCCGTGGGCTACGCCGGCCGGCGAGCCACTAGCCACTAGCAACCAGTTGCCAGCTGGACGGAGCCAGCAGCTGGCAACTAGCAGCTGGAACGTTTCCGCCGGCCGCCATCCCGTCATCGAGCAGCGGCTGCCGAGCGACCAGCCCTATATTCCCAACGACGTGTGCCTGGACGCCGCCGGCGAGCACATATGGATGATTACCGGGCCCAACATGTCGGGTAAATCTGCGCTGCTTCGCCAAACTGCCCTGCAGGCGGTGATGGCGCAAATCGGAAGTTTTGTGGCCGCCGACCGCGCCGAACTTCCGCTTTTGGATCGGGTCTTTGTGCGCGTGGGCGCCAGCGACAACCTCAGCGCCGGCGAATCGACCTTCATGGTCGAAATGGCTGAAACCGCCTCCATCCTCAACGGCCTCACCGACCGCAGCTTGGTGCTGCTTGACGAAATCGGGCGCGGAACCGCCACCTACGACGGCCTCAGCATCGCCCAGGCCATCGCCGAATACCTTCACGACCACCCCTTCAAGCCGTTGGTGCTGTTTGCCACCCACTACCACGAGCTCAACGAGCTGGCCGACCACCTTCCGGGCATTGGCAACCGCCACGTGCGCATTCAGGAACTCGATGGCCGCATGATCTTCTTGCGCACCCTCGCTGAGGGCGGATCCTCGCACTCCTTCGGCATCGAAGTCGCCCGCATGGCCGGAATGCCGCCGAGCGTGGTGCTTCGGGCCCGTTCCGTTTTGCGCGAGCTTGAAAAAAATTCAAATCCGGAAAAATCCGAACGAAATCCTGGGACGCCCGCAGCCCAACTTTCCTTCATTCAGTGGGAGGACCCCGCCGCCCAGGCCTGGCGCGCCGAACTCGAGGGACTCGACCCCAACGCCATCACGCCCATGGACGCCCTAATGCTGCTCCATCGCTGGAAAAATGAATTTGGGGCCTAAACCGACCACCCAATTATTCGGATTTTTCCGGATTTACTTTTTCCCAAAAAACAAAAAGCCCGACCTAACGGCCGGGCCCTTCGCTCACGAGCCTTGCTCGCTTACTTGATCACCACGAATTCTACGCGGCGGTTGTGCTGGTCCTTCTTGGAGATTGGGTCTCCTTCGCCTTTGGTCACCACCTCAAAGCGGGACTCGGGAAGGCTGAAGATCGTAGTCAGGGCGCGAAGAACGGCCTTGGCGCGGCGCTCGCCCACCTTGAGGTTGGTCTTCTCTGAACCCGTCTTGTCGGCGTGGCCGATGATCTGCAGGCGCAGGCTCGGATTCGCCTTGAGCATCTTGGCAACCACCGCAAGCTTGGCTTCTTCCTCTGGCGTAACCGTTACGCTGTTGGTAGCAAACTTGATCTCGGGGATGAAGGCGCTGGCAACTTGGTTGTTGATGCCGCCGGTCTCGATGCGCTTGCCTTGGAAGTTCACCAACGAACCCGCGGGCGTGTTGGGCTCTTTGTCCTTGCTGTCTGAAACTCCGTCGCCGTCGCTGTCGAGCTCGGCACCACTGGCATCTACGCGCACGCCGCGCTGGCTGAACGGATCCACGTCCAATTCATGACGCACTCCATCGCCGTCGAGGTCGAGCGCACGGCCTGAACCGTCCACCAAGGCGCCCTTCGGCGTATTGGGCTCGAGGTCGAACGCGTCTGAAACGCCGTCACCGTCGCCGTCTTTTTGAACTTTAGCCAATTCGCCTTTGAGCGAGGCCACTTCGGTTTCGAGGTCTTTCACGCCGCACGAAGCCAGCATCAAGGCGCTGGCGGCAAGAGCTACGTACTTCATAAATCGTTTTTGTTAGAATTTGAGCAAATATACAGCATTCTCGTCGGAACATTGCCCTAAAAGATCAACAACGCGCCCTCCCGAACTCGCGGCAACCCAGTCGCCCCAGTGCTCCGCAAGTGGCTGTAATACAAAGCGTCGCAAGGGCATCCGCGGATGCGGAAGCTCTAAAACTGGCCCTGAAATGGTCCGAAACGGCGACGACAGTAGCAGGTCAATATCGATGCGTCGGCTGGCATACCGCGGACCAGCCGCGTCGCGAACCCGTCCGAGCTCCCGCTCCACCTCGAGGCAGAGCTCAAGCAGGGCCTCGGGTTCGCCGAGCCACTCCATTTCAAGAACTTGATTGACAAAGTCCGGTCCGTCAAAGCCCCAGGCCGCGGTGCGCCATAGGCTTCCGCTTCGCGCAACGTTGGCCCGCTCCGCCAAGGCTCCGCGGGCCTCCGCCAAAACCTTCACGGCATCTTCGCTGTTGCTTCCGAGCAGGAGCAGGACCTTTAGTACCTTGGCTTTCATAAACATTAAGGGCGTTTGCCCGCGGCAAAGAAACACATGAAGCAGTTTTTTGGTGCCCTCGTGGGCTCGGTAGTTGGGTTTTTTCTTTTAATCGCGATCCTTGTGGGCTTTGCCATCGGGGCGGCGGCCAATGCGAGCGACCCGGTTATCGGGGTGCCTGAAGGGGCCGTTCTCCACGTGCAGCTTGAAGGCGGAATCGCCGAGCGCCCCAACGAGGTCGATCAGCTTTGGGCGGAACTTCTCGACGAGCCCGCTCCGCTGTCGCTGTACGAACTCACCGAGGCCGTGCGTGGCGCCCGACTCAGCGACGGCCAAGTCAAAGCCATTTGGCTCGACCTCGGTATGGTCGACGCGAGCTGGGCAGCCCTGACCGAGCTGCGGGCGGAACTCGCCAAGGCGAAAAAGGCCGGCGTAACCGTCGTCGCCACCAGCAAGGCCTACGACCCCAAGGCCTACTTTTTGGCCAGTGTGGCGACCAAAATCTACCTCGCCCCCGCCGGAATGCTCGTGCTCAACGGCCTCAGTGCCAGCCCGATGTACTACAAAGGCGCCCTCGACAAGCTCGGGGTAAAGGCCCACCTGGTGCGCGGCAGCGGCAACGCATTTAAAAGCGCTGGCGAACCCTTCATTGCCGAAGAAATGTCTGAGGCCAACCGCCTGCAGTACACCGAATTGCTGGGCGGACTTTGGTCCGAATTCGAAACCCGGGTGCGCGCCAGCCGTTCCGCGGTCGCCGACAGCGCCTGGAACCACGTACTCCAGCTCGAACCGCTGCTTACCGCCTCGCGCGCCCTTGAGCTCGGCCTGGTCGACGCCTTGGCCTACCCCGACGAGCTTCTGCTCAGCGATTGGGGCGGTGCTGAAGACGGACTGATCTCAGCCACCGACTACCTGGCGACGCTCAGCGACGACGCGAGCGCCCCCGTGCTTGCCGTAGTGTTTGCCGAGGGCGACGTCGTCGACGGTTCCGACCCCAACGCCATCGCCGATTTCGACTTCAACGAGACCGTCGACGACCTGCTTGAGCGCGACGACATTGAGGGGGTGGTGCTGCGCATCAACAGCCCTGGGGGTTCGGCCTTGGCTTCAGACGAAATTCACCGCGGCGTCACACGCCTTGCCGAAGCCATGCCCGTCGTGGTTTCGATGGGCGGAGCCGCCGCCAGCGGCGGCTACTACATGGCGGCGCCGGCCCGCGAAATCTGGGCACAGCCCACGACGATCACGGGGTCCATCGGCGTCTTTGGCTTGCTCTTCAGCGGCGAAGAGCTCTTCAACCAAAAGCTGGGCATCAAAAGCCAGCCGGTGGCGACGCACCCCTTCGCCAACTTTCCGTCGCTGGACCGCACCCCAACCGAGGACGAGCTGGCCGTGGTTCAGCGCTCGGTCGACCAAACCTACGCGCGCTTTAAAGAGGTGGTGGTCCAGGGGCGCAAGCTCGAGGACAGCGTAGTCGATTCAATCGCTCGCGGACGCGTATACACCGGCCGCCGGGCCCTGGAACTCGGCCTGGTTGACCGGCTCGGCGGGCTTCACGATGCCCTTGCGTCCTGCGCCAAGATGGCCAAAATCGCTACATACCGAGTCGAACTGCTTCCCCGGAGCGAAGAGCCGTGGCGGCAAGCGTTGAGCGAAATTGGCGTGAGCCTACGCAGCGCGAACCTTGAGGCCCAGCTCCGCGGAGTTCAAACCCAAATTCAGCGCCTTGGCGGAATCCAGGCGCGAGAAACCCTCGTGCTCTAATCCATGTCTGACGACCACGAACTCCACGTAGGCCCGCTCGAAGGCCGAAACCTCGCCACCTATATGGCCTTGGCGGCCCTGTTCATTGCCGCCTTGGTCGTCTGCAACCTGGTCTCCAACAAATTCATCGAAATCGACCTGGGCTTCAAAACCTTCGTCATCTCGGTCGGAATTCTTCCGTACCCCCTCACCTTTCTCGTCACGGACCTCCTCAGCGAATTCTACGGAAAGCGCCGCACCGACTACGTCGTCTACAGCGGATTCGCCGCCCTCCTCCTCGTTCTGCTCGTCATCTGGCTGGGCGGAATTTGGCCTGCGCTCCCCTTCTCCAAGGTCGACGACGAGGCCTACGGAATGGTCTTTGGCAACTCCGTCCGCGTCATCGTGGCCTCCATGGCCGCCTACCTGGTCGCCCAGCTCGTCGATGTACGCCTCTTTCACTTCTGGAAGCGCGTAACCCGCGGCAAGCACCTGTGGGTCCGCAACAACTTCTCAACCATGCTTTCTCAGGGCGTCGACAGCATCCTGGTCATTCTCATACTTTTTGTCGGAGTGCTTCCGACCCCCACCCTTGTTCAGTACATCGGCGACGCATGGCTCTTCAAAATCCTGATGGCCGCCCTGGACACGCCCTTTATGTACGCGGGTGTTTGGATGTACCGACGGTTCATAAATAAGTAAATCCGGTTATATCCGAATAACCACGGCTCCGTCAGGTCGCCTTGCGTCAATTTTGGACCTTAATCATTCGGATTTTTCCGGATTTACTTTTTTCATCATGCAACGAACTTTTCAACACACTGGAATTCAACTTGTTGACGAATTGGCCGGGCAGCTCGGCAGACCTCCACGCCACCCTTGGCGGGGCTGGATTTTTCATGCCCGAAACGGACGACGGTTGAGCAACGCGGACTTTGCCCGCCGCATGGGCGTGGCCCCAAGTTCGGCGCACGAGCTGGAACAGCGCGAAGAAACCGGACAAATTACCCTTAGGAAGCTGCATCAGGCCGCTGACGTGCTCGGACTGGACCTCGTGTACGGATTTGTTCCGCGGCTCAAGCCGTACTTCGATCATCCCGACCGGGAACCCCAAACGCTCGAGGAGCTATACTACGCTGGCCTGGACCAGCCCGCCTACCGGGAACTATTTATGCAGCGCGTACTCGCTCTGAATTCCGAGGAAGAGGCCCTCGTGGGAGCGAACGTTGAGGACGCGTCCGTCGGCGAAGGCCACGTACTGGCCCCGCTGGCCGGCGAGGACCCCCTCGAGCACATCCCCGGGCTTGCTTAGCTTGACCGACTTCGCCGCAAAGCCAGGGGCCAACGACCAATGCGCCCGGTGCTCCGTGCCGTCCGCGACCGCAAAACGCTGAAGGTCCGCGGGAATCGACGCAAGGGCGCGACCCACCGCGGCATCAAATTCCGCTCCGAATTCAAGCCCCGCCAGCATTTTGCGCCAATCGGTTTTGTCGCTAAAGTGCTGCTTTAGCGCCACTTCTATAAGCCCGGCCTCGTAGCGGTTTTCGGTTACCGCGATCACGCGGGCCCGCGTTGCCCCTTGGTCGAGCCAGCGCGTAACCTGCTGCCGGGTTCGGGTGACGCCGACCTTGATTCCGCCCGAATCGGCCAGGTACACCGTGTGCGGCTGCAGCTGGTAGGCGCGTTCAAACTCGAGGTCGCGGTCGGCCTTGCCGAGGTGGGCCGTGGACAGCTCGGGGCGCACGATGCTGGCGCCCGCCATTGGGCTGTCAAAAAAGCACGTGCGGCAAAACCCCTGGGCGTGGAGCTCCGAAAAAACGCCACCGCAAGACTGGCACTCGGCCATCCCGGGCCACTCCAGGCGAATCGGCTTGCCAATCAGGGCGTTCACATCGATGAGGTGGCGTCCGAGCGGGATCCACGCGCGCACCGCCGGTTCCGAAACCGACAAAATCATTTTGCGCACGGGCGCCGCGGACCAAGTGTACGACATCTGAACTACCTTTTGCCCACCAAAGGTACCTTGCCGCATGGCCTTTTCGCCCATCACCGACCTCGTCAACTGGCGCCTCAGCAGCCGGATTCCGCGCCTGCAGTACATGCGTGAACAGCCCGTGGCCGCCCAGGAACAGGTCTTTCGCGAACTCATGGCCGCAGCAGCCCTCACCGACTACGGCAAGGCCCACGGGCTCACCGCCGCCACGACCTATGCCGAATACGCGGCGCGCGTGCCCATCGTCAACTACGACAAGCTCTACCCCTGGATCGAGCGGAGCATGCGTGGCGAAGCCAACGTCCTCTGGCCGGGCGTCACCAAATGGTTCGCCAAAAGCTCCGGAACCACCGCGGCCAAGTCCAAATTCATACCCGTTTCGCGCGAATCCCTCGAAGAAAACCACTTCAAAGTCGGCCGCGACCTCCTCGCCTTCTACGCGGAACAGGTGCCGGACTCCCAACTCTACGACGGCCTCAGTCTGCGCCTGGGCGGATCGTCCAAGATCAACGAGCTCAACGAGCACTCCTACTACGGCGACCTGAGCGCCATCATGATCGACAACCTACCGATGTGGGCGAGCTGGCGCTCCACCCCCTCCCACGACGTCGCCCTAATGGACGAGTGGGAAGCCAAAATCGAGAAAATCGCCCAGCAGGTGGCCCGCCAAAACGTGACCTCCCTCTTCGGTGTTCCGAGCTGGATGCTGGTTCTGCTGCGCCGCGTCCTCGAAATCCGGGGCGAAACCACCCTCGAGGCCGTATGGCCCAACCTCGAACTCTTTGTGCACGGCGGCGTCGCCTACACCCCCTACGAGGCCTCGTTCGCCGCCATCTTGCCCGTCGCCACGCGCCGCCTCGAAACCTACAACGCTTCTGAAGGCTTCTTTGCCGTGCAGGACGCCCTCGACGCCGACGGCATGCTCCTGATGCTCGAACACGGAATCTTCTACGAATTCATCCCCGTATCCGCCTTCAACGGCTCGGACTCCCGCGCCATCCCCCTTTCTGAGGTGCAGCTCGGCACCAACTACGCTGTGGTTCTCAACACCAACGGCGGACTCTGGCGGACCATTGTCGGCGACACCGTCGAATTCACGTCAGTCGCACCCTACCGCATTCTCATCACCGGTCGTACCCGCCTGTTCATCAACGCCTTTGGCGAAGAACTCATGATCGACAACGCCGAGCGCGCCATAGCTGAAGCCTGCCGCAAAACCGGAGCCCTCGTCGACGAATACACCGCTGCGCCGTGGTTGGCGCCGGCCGGCGAAGCCGGCGGCGGCCATGACTGGCTGGTCGAATTCCAGACTCCGCCCTATTCCCTCGACGCCTTCGGAGCCGCCCTCGACACGGCCCTCAAGGCAGCCAACTCCGACTACGAAGCCAAGCGCTACAAAGACCTGGTCCTCAGGCCGCCGCGCATCCATTCCGCCCCAGTCGGAACCTTCCACAACTGGCTCAAATCCAAAGGCAAACTCGGCGGACAAAACAAAGTTCCGCGCCTGATGAACGACCGCAGCTTAATAAACGAGCTACTAGCAGCTAGTTGCTAGCTACTTGTTCCCGCGAGGTAGGCCTCTGGCGAGAGTGCGGTGATGCTCGCAAACTCCTTAAAGTCCTTTGCGTTCCGCGTCCAAAGCATGCGCACCGCTGCGTGCTGCATCGACAGCGCAAGCACCGCATCTTCGTAGTCGGTGTAGTCCACCGCCCGCTCCAAAGCAGCCTTCGGAACCCCAATGAGCTCCACCGAATCCAGCAGGTCGAGCCAGCGCTCGAGGCTCCAGTACTCCGCATAATGCCGCTGGCCCACAAAGTAGGCGTTCTGCAGGACGCAGGCCGTCGTTACCAGCTCCACCCCTTGGCTTTGGGCCGCGTGCACCGCGCGCAACGCCGGCTCCACGTGCCCCGCCCGCAGCACGAGCAGGTCGAGCAGCACGTCGGTATCCACCGCGATCCTCATGCGTACTTTGTTCTAAGGTGGTCCAAGCGAACCGCCTTCTGGTCAACTAGCTGCGGAGCCTGCGGCTGCCCTTGCTCCAACTCGCTGCGAATGCGCCGCACGAGCGCCGAAGCCCCATCTCCATCAGGCAGCGCGGGAGTAGCCCGCAGCTGCGCCAAGTAGGTTTCGAGTAGCTCCGAAAGACTGGTTCCGCGCTCCGCCGCATAGGTTTTACCGTACGCAATCAGGTCGGGCTCCAGCGCCAAGGTAAGTTTTTGCTTTGCCATACGTACGAAATTACAAAAATTATACGTAGTTGGAGGACGTGCTTGATTCATGACGGCAATTTGGTGCGGATCAGTAGGCTAGCCGTCCCTTAAGCGGACTTAGTCGTTTATTATGGTTTAGCGCGCCGGAATACCTTATTTTTGGGCTTATGCACGTCGCAATCGCCGGGAACATCGGATCAGGGAAGACCACCCTCACCACCCAACTCGCCAAGCACTACGCTTGGCAGCCCCACTTTGAAGAAGTGGACGAAAACCCCTACCTCAACGAGTTTTACGACGACATGATGCGTTGGTCGTTCAACCTCCAGATCTACTTCTTGCACAGCCGCTTCCGGCAGATCCATAGCTTTCGGAGCCAAAACAAAAACGTCATCCAGGACCGCACCATCTACGAAGACGCCCACATCTTTGCCCCCAACCTCCACGACATGGGCCTCATGTCGTCGCGGGACTTCAACACCTACCAAGAACTCTTCGGCCTAATGGAAGAGTTCATCAAAGCGCCCGACCTCTTGATTTACCTGAACGCGAGCGTTCCGACCCTCGTGCGCCAGATTCAAAAGCGCGGACGCCCCTACGAAAACAGCATCCGCCTCGACTACCTGCAGAACCTCAACGACCGATACAACGAGTGGGTCAAAGGCTACGACAAGGGCCGCCTGCTCGTCATCGACGTAGACCAACTTGAATTTGACAGCAAACCCGAGGACCTCGGCAAGGTGATTGAAAAAATCGACGCGGAACTGAACGGACTTTTTTGAAAAAAGTAAATTCGAAAAAATCCGAATGCTGGGCTACGCGTTCGTTCGGATAAATCCGAATTTCAAAATTTTTCACCGGACCTTTGCTACATGTTTTTAATCTCCGGACCCTGCGTTATTGAATCCCTCGACACGGCCCTGCGGGTGGCCGACCACCTCGCCGGCATCCGCGAACGACTGCCTCTGAGCGAGGTTATTTACAAATCGAGCTTTCAGAAGGACAACCGGAGCTCCGTCGACTACTACATGGGGCCGGGGCTCGACGAGGGCCTGCGCATTTTGGCGGAGGTCAAGCGTCAGTACGGGTTCCGCCTGCTGACCGACATCCACTACCCCGACCAGGCGCAGCCGGTGGCCGAAGTGGTGGACATCCTGCAGATTCCGGCCTACCTCTGCATGCAGACCACGCTGGTGGTTGAGGCGGCGCGCACCGGGCGCACAATCAACCTCAAGCACGGGCAAATGGTGGCTCCGAGCACCATGGCTAAAGTCTGCGCCAAGGTCGAGTCGACCGGCAACCGCGACATTATTTTAACCGAGCGCGGATACACCTTCGGCTACAACGACCTCGTGGTCGATCCGCGGGCCTTTTATGAGCTCAAGCAGACCGGCTACCCCGTGGTGTTTGATGCGACGCACTCCATTCGCAAGTACGGAATTCCTTCGGCCGACCCCAGCGGCGGCGCGCGCCAGTACCTCGAAACCCTCGCCCGCGCGGCCGTAGCCACCGGAATCGACGGCCTCTTTCTCGAAGCCCACCCCTGCCCGTCCGAAGCGTTGTGCGACGCGGCCAGTCAGCTTCCGCTCGAGGCCTTGGAGCCGATGGTTGAGCGCTTGCTGGCGATTGACGCGGTGGTGAAGAGGCTAAGCTAAAAGAAGGAACTTTTCAAGCGAGAAATCCACAGTTTAAGCCACCCAAAATGGCATAAGTGGGTAAATAAATAATTTTAAGAATGCTCAAAGCTTTTCGTGCGGCCCTTTTAACCCTGATAACCTTACAACCATTGTGGTCTCAGGTCTCAATTACGCATGTTATAAATGGAACTCCGACTCTTCCGACTAGAGCAGATTCCGCACTTTGCGCCGCGAGTTCATTTAATTTAATGGCTGATGTTTCCAACCCATCTGCCACCACATTCCAGTGGACCATTTCAAACTATTCCGGCAACTCGATTAGCATCACCAATGGAACTACGGCTGCGCCAACCATTACCACTACTTCTCCCAACCAAATTGAAACCGCTGTTTTAACGGTAACGGCCACTGTTTCAGGATCTCCAGTATCCTCGAACATCACACTTATCTTGTTTCCCACCATCAACTTCAACCTCGGAAACTACTGCTCGAACCGGCCAAACTTACTCCTTACAGCTACACCCAACGGAGGAATTTTTAGCTCGACAACCTCAGGCTTAATTCAGCAGGTAGGTAGTGCGCAGTTCTTAAATTTTAACTCCATCAGCTCTTCGGGCAATTATGCCGTAACCTATAAACTTTCGCATACCGGCCCATCAGGATTAGTTCGAACCTGTTCAAAAACAGAAACCACCAACATTGAGTACATTCAGAACGCCACGCTCAGTATTAGTCCAACTTCATTTTGTCAGGGTGGCGGGGCAGTTACGCTTACAGGTGGCTCACCCTCGGGCGGAACTTATTTTGTTTCAGGCTACCCCAACGCGGTGGTTAACGGGCAACTAAACCCGAGCTTACTGTCAATCGGTAGTTTTAGTCTTGGTTATTTCATCACAACGGGCTCATGCTCAGATACAGCAATTCAACAGATTCAAATTAGCGGAACAAGGGCTGGTGTAACAGTATCTCATTATGGACTTTCCTCATTAGGCACAGTTATTCCTTGGTCCATTTACAATGGTGATACAACGTTCAAGTATTGTCAGCCAGCAGCCCCATTAACATTCGGCTTACAAATCGCAAATTTTAGCAGCTTCACCAGCTATTCAATCAACTGGGGTGATGGTCAAACGTCCAATGGTACTCCTGCATCAGCTCCAATCACACATTCTTATTCTGTTGCTGGGATTTACGCCGTAACCGTAAACACTACTAATACAAATGGGTGCACTACGAAAAAGACATTTAATCTATTTTTTGGTTCTAATCCTCAGCTGGGCTTGGCAACTACAGGAAATCAAACAGGTTGCATTCCAGCCGACAGTACAGGTTTAAATTTTGATTACATAATAAACCAATGGCAAAACGATGAGTTAGGCATTAATTATAATTTTTCGATAAACGATGTAAGTGTTCCTCAAGTTAATGTCGCTGCACCTTTAGTAAATGTTACAACTGGAGTCACTGCCCATCCTAATCTCCGCTACAATCAAGCAACAGGAGTACTTATTTACAGGCAGCGCTATACCAAATCATCATGTGGCTTCAGTTTTAATAATCTAAACAATGCATTTGGATTTACTATCGTAAAAACGAACCCCTGTGATGAAACTCAGTCAACGATTGCGCCAATTAGAATCTCTAAAATGCCAACTGCAGGAGTCGTTTCACCATCAAGTATTTGCGTCGGGAATAATGCGGTCTTTACCGATGCGTCTAGTGGTGGAAGCGTGATATCTGGAAGCACCTGTAGTAACTCAACCAGTGGCGTTTGGCGAATTGTAAACACCTCTGGCTATACAATTACGGCCGGCAACTTAGGCAATTTAGGTACTGGCGGAAACAAGTTCGTTCCACCTTTTTGGAGTGCCGGGTCGTCAAGTATTACAATAAACTTTACCACATCGGGCACCTATACTGTCGTCCGTTATATTGGGTTATCCGCTTCCGGAGCACAACTCTGCGGAATTGACTCCGTGGTGCGTACCATCACGGTACACGCCCTTCCTGTTGCGCCTACCGCGAACAACCTCAGCGTTTGCCAAGGAACCAACCCCATCTTACCAACGGTTTCGAGTGTTACCGGATTAACCGCCCGATGGTATTCTTCTTCGACCGGGGGTAGTTGGTCGGCTACACCCGCCACCTACTCGACATCAAATGCCGGCACCTTCCAACGCTGGGTGAGCTACTTTGATGCTGCCACGGGGTGTGAGGGACCGCGGACTTTGGTTACCATTACCGTACTTTCCCAGCCCAGCGCTCCCGTAGCCCCAAGCCGCACCTACTGCATCGGCGACGCCGCCACCCCGCTGACCGCTACCGCCAGCCCCAGCACCTTTGACCTCTTGTGGTACACCCAAGCCTCCGGAGGCACCGGTAGCGCCACGGCACCCACCCCCTCCACCGCCGCTACCGGCACCACCAACTACTGGGTCAGCCAGAAAAACCCCACCACCCTGTGCGAAAGCCAACGCACCCTAGTCAGTGTTACCGTACTGGCCCTGCCTGCTGCCCCCACCGCTCCTAATCCCGCCGTCTGCTTTGGCACCGCCCTGACCCTCTCGGCCACCGTCTCGCCCGGAAACACCGCCGTCTGGTACACCCAAGCGAGCGGCGGCACCGGCACCACCGTCGCGCCTAACTTGCCCGCCACCACCGCGCCGAGCACCTACACCTACTACGTCGCCCAGCGCACCTCCTCAAACTGCGAAGGGGCCCGAGCTACCGTCACCGCCACGGTCCATCCCCTGCCCCAAAAGCCGGTGGCAGCTGACCTGGTCCTCTGCCAAAACGATCCCCTGCAAACCCTCACCGTAACGGCCGTCACGGGGCTCACCCCGCGGTGGTACGCCGGACCCACGGGCGGCACCCCTGCGGCAACTCCTGCCCCCTACGTCACCAGCACGGCCACGACTCTATTGCGCTACGTTAGCTTCTTTAATGCCGTCACCGGATGTGAGGGCCCGCGCGACACCCTGAGCATCCTGATCAATCCCCAGCCCAGCGCTCCCGTAGCCCCAAGCCGCACCTACTGCATCGGCGACGCCGCCACCCCGCTGACCGCTACCGCCAGCCCCAGCACCTTTGACCTCTTGTGGTACACCCAAGCCTCCGGAGGCACCGGTAGCGCCACGGCACCCACCCCCTCCACCGCCGCTACCGGCACCACCAACTACTGGGTCAGCCAGAAAAACCCCACCACCCTGTGCGAAAGCCAACGCACCCTAGTCAGTGTTACCGTA
>Ga0194116_10000107_pt1 | contig 167596 bp, 155 predicted proteins | sample TA2MahsurfametaG_4_FD_148617 | JGI IMG/M metagenome (GOLD analysis project Ga0194116, IMG submission 148617) | Freshwater microbial communities from Lake Tanganyika, Tanzania - TA2015008 Mahale S9 surface | ecosystem: Environmental > Aquatic > Freshwater > Lake | place: Tanzania: Lake...
AACTATGCGTGGCTGCGGCGTTGAAGGACCTTTAGAGTTGGAGCGTCGGCATACACAGCACAACACACACCCCACGAAGGCTAGATCAACATGCTCGCATCGCACATCTCCGCGTTAGCGCTGCATCAATCCGCTCAACCCATGCGTCGGTGGATCGCCCACCTGGACATGGACGCGTTCTACGCGTCGGTTGAACTGCTGCGCTACCCTGAACTGCGTGGCCTGCCAGTGGTGATTGGTGGCAGCAGGCGGCATGCGCCGCAGCGCAACAGCCAAGGCCATTGGCAATTCGCCACCCTCAAGGGCTACCAAGGCCGCGGCGTGGCCACCACCGCCACCTATGAAGCCCGGGCCCTGGGCCTGCACTCGGGCATGGCACTGGCCCGCGCGGCCGAGCGTGCACCCCACACCGTGCTGCTGCCGGTGGACTTTGAGGAATACCGCCGCTGCTCGCGCCTGTTCAAGGCCGCCGTGGCCGAAGTGGCCCCGGTAATCGAGGACCGCGGCATTGATGAGATTTACATCGACCTCACCGAGGTACCGGGCGCGCAAGATGTGGTGGGCCACGATCCCTTCGGCGGCGTGCGGGCCGTGGGCCAGGCCATACGCAACTCGGTGCGCCAAGCCACCGGCCTGAGTTGTTCCATGGGCATCACCCCCAACAAGCTCTTGAGCAAGATCGCGTCTGAACTCGACAAGCCCAACGGGCTGACCATCTTGACCCTGGAAGACCTGCCCCAGCGCATCTGGCCCTTGCCCGTGGGCCGCGTCAACGGCATTGGCCCCAAAGCCCAAAAGGCCTTAGCCGCTTTGGGGCTGCACACCATTGGCGACCTGGCCGCTACTGACCGCAGCATGCTGATTGAACACTTTGGCAAAAGCCAGGGACAGTGGCTCTGCGAAGCGGCCCAGGGCCACGACGACCGCGCGGTGGTCACCCACAGCGAACCGGTTTGCATGAGCCGCGAAACCACCTTCGAGCGTGATCTGCACGTCAAGCAAGACCGCCAAGCACTGGCTGCCGCGCTCGACCTACTGGCCCAGCGCCTGGCCTTCGACCTGCAGCGCAAGGGCTATGTGGCGCGCACGGTGGGCATCAAGCTCAAGTTCGAAGACTTCCGCAGCCTCACCCGCGAGTTCACCCTGCCCCATCCGGTGCAGGAAGCCTCGGCGATTCGGGACGCCTGTGGCCACTGCCTCAAGCGGGTAACCTTTGATCGCCGTATACGACTCTTGGGTGTTCGCGCGGGTGGCCTGGCCAAAGGCTAGGATGTAGGTGTCTGCAATCGGAGTGCTCTCATGCCCGTAATCACCAACATCGAAGACCTGCGCGTGCTGGCTCAAAAGCGCGTGCCCAAGATGTTTTACGACTACGCCGACTCCGGCTCATGGACCGAGGGCACCTACCAGGCCAATGAAAGCGAGTTCGCCAAGATCAAGCTGCGCCAGCGCGTGGCGGTGAACATGGAAAACCGCAGCACGGCGGTAGAACTGGTGGGCCAAGCCGCCAAGATGCCGGTGGCCATTGCCCCGGTGGGCCTGACTGGCATGCAGCACGCCGATGGTGAGATCCACGCCGCGCGTGCAGCCGAACAGTTTGGCATTCCCTTTGCGCTGTCCACGATGAGCATCTGCTCGATTGAAGACGTTGCCGAGCACTCGAGCGCCCCGTTCTGGTTTCAGCTGTACATGATGCGCGACCGCGAAGCCATGGCCCGCATGATCGACCGCTGCAAGGCTGCGCGCTGTTCGGCCCTCATCCTCACGCTCGACCTGCAGGTGATTGGACAGCGCCACAAAGACCTGAAGAACGGCTTGTCCGCGCCGCCCCGTCCCACTGTGGCCAACCTGTTGAACTTGGCCACCAAGCCGCGCTGGTGCCTGGGCATGCTGGGAACACAGCGGCGCACCTTCGGCAACCTGGTGGGTCATGTAAAGGGCGTGAGCGACATGAACTCGCTTTCAGCCTGGACCAACGAGCAATTCGACCCGCGGCTGAATTGGGATGACGTGGCTTGGGTGAAGGAACGCTGGGGTGGCAAGCTGATCCTCAAGGGCATCATGGAAGCCGAAGACGCCGAGCTGGCCGTCAAGGCCGGGGCTGATGCGATTGTGGTGAGCAACCACGGCGGGCGGCAGCTCGACGGCGCACCCGCGACCATCGAAGCCCTGCCCGCCATCGTACAGGCTGTGGGCAGCCAAACCGAGGTGTGGATGGACGGCGGCATTCGCAGCGGCCAGGACGTGCTCAAGGCCTGGGCGCTGGGCGCGCGCGGCACCATGATCGGCCGCGCCATGGTGTACGGACTGGGCGCCATGGGCGAAGCCGGTGTGAGCAAGGCTTTGCAGATCCTGCACAAGGAACTGGATGTGACCATGGCCTTTTGCGGCCACACGCAGCTGCGCGGCGTCGACCGTTCAATCTTGGTGCCGGGCACCTACCCGGTACCGCGCTGATCGATCAGGCCTTGGGCAGCGTCACGCCGCGCTGGCCCTGGTACTTGCCGCTGCGGTCTTTGTACGAGGTTTCACACACCTCGTCGCTTTCGAAGAACAGCACCTGCGCGCAGCCCTCGCCGGCGTAGATCTTGGCCGGCAGCGGCGTGGTGTTGCTGAACTCCAGCGTCACAAAACCTTCCCACTCGGGCTCGAAGGGGGTGACGTTGACGATGATGCCGCAGCGCGCGTAGGTGCTCTTGCCCAGGCAAATGGTCAGCACATTGCGCGGAATGCGGAAATACTCTAGGGTGCGTGCAAGCGCAAAGCTGTTGGGGGGAATGATGCAGACATCGGCCTGGATGTCCACGAAGCTCTTTTCGTCGAAATTCTTCGGGTCCACCACAGTGCTGTAGATGTTGGTGAAGACCTTGAATTCGGGCGCGCAGCGGATGTCGTAGCCGTAACTGCTGGTGCCGTAGCTCACGAGCTTGTGCCCATCGGGCGCAAAACGCACCTGCCCCGGCTCGAAGGGCTCAATCATGCCTTGCTGTTCAGCCATTCGGCGGATCCAGCGGTCGCTCTTGATGCTCATGGGGGTTCCTGGGGCTGCATAAGGGCCTGGGCCCACGGGCCCTACTGTCCGCCATTCTAGGGAAGCTCCGGGGCTTGTCACATTCGGTTCAGTATTAGCATCTGCCCACGCTGCCACACTCTGGCGTGTGTGCGGCCGGAGGACCTCATGCGCGACACCACGACCCTGCTTGTTCAGTACGCCCGCTACCACCGCGACCCCCGCAACATTAGCACCCACTTGGTGGGTATTCCGCTCATCGTGGTGGGCATTGGCGTATTGCTGTCTCACCCGAGCATTCCGCTAAACCCAGGTTCGCCGTGGGTGCTCAGCCCAGCCTGGGGACTGTGGGCCGCCGCTGCGTTGTGGTACGTCACCCGCGGCAACCCGGTGGTCGCCCTCAGCGTGATCGCAGCCAACGGCTTGGCCATGGCGCTGGCGCATTGGGTGGCCTTCGAAGCGGGTGAATGGTGGGTCGCTTGGGGTGCTGGCCTGTTCGTGGCGGGTTGGATCATCCAGTTCATCGGCCACTACTACGAAGGCCGCAAGCCGGCCTTTATGGACGACCTCGTCGGCCTGTTGGTGGGTCCGATGTTCGTGTGCGCCGAAATCTTGTTCGCCCTGCGCCTGTGCCTCAACCTGCGTGAAACCATCGAGGCCGAAGCCGGCCCGGTGCAGTTGCGCGACCTGCACGCCGGCGCCCTGCGCTGAGCAGGCACGCCCCCACCCTGATCACAGCCCCGGCCCTTGGTGCGCCGGGGCGGCGGCGGGCTCAGGCCACGATGCCCTGCTCGCGCAGTTGTGCAATCTGCTGCGCACCTAGGCCCATCTCACGCAGCACCGCGTCGGTGTCTTCGCCCAGGCGCGGCGCAGCGTGGCGCACCGTGGCCGGTGTGGCAGACAGCTTGGGCACCACACCCGGCACCTCCAGCTCGTAACCCTCACGCGTCTGTTGCTTGAGGATCATGTCTCGCGCGCGAAAGTGGGGGTCGGCCGCAATGTCGGCCACGGTGTACACCCTGCCCACAGGCACGCGCGCCGTGCTCAAGGACTGCAGCACCTGATCAACTTGGCGCGGTGATGTCCAGGCCTCGATGGCCGCGTCGATTTCGGCCACGCGCGCCACCCGCCCGCTGTTGGCGGCAAGGCCCGGGTCTGCGCCCAAGTCAGGCCGGCCAATGGCCTGCATCAGCCGCTTGAAGATGCTGTCGCCGTTGCCGGCCACCAGCACATAGCCATCCTGGCAGCGGTAGGCGTTGGACGGCGCAATGCCCGGCAAGGCCGAGCCGGCGGCCTCGCGCACTGCACCAAAGGCGCTGTACTCGGGCAGCAGGCTTTCCATCACATTGAACACCGCTTCATGCAGCGCCACGTCAATCACCTGCCCGCGGCCTCCATGCTGGTCGCGGTGGTACAGGGCCATCATCACGCCGATGGTGGCGTGCAAGGCTGCCAGCGTGTCGCCAATGGACACACCCACCCGCACTGGCACACGGCCCGGCTCACCTGTCAGGTGCCGCAGGCCGCCCATGGCTTCGCCTATGGCCCCGAAACCCGGCAGGTCGCGGTAGGGGCCGGTTTGCCCATAGCCCGAAATGCGCACCATGATCAGCCGTGGGTTGAGTGCCATCAGGGCTTCGGCAGACATGCCCCAACCCTCCAGCGTGCCCGGTCGAAAGTTTTCGATCAACACATCGGCTTGTGTAATCAGGTCGCGGGCGAGTTGCTGGCCTTGGGCTTGCCGCAGGTCAATGGCCACCGAACGTTTGTTGCGGCTTTGAACCTGCCACCACACCGAAGTGCCGTCTTTGATCAGCCGCCACTGGCGCAGCGGGTCGCCACTGCCGGGGGCTTCGATCTTGACCACATCGGCCCCGAATTCGCCCAGTGTTTTGCCGCAAAAGGGCCCGGCGATCAACTGGCCCATCTCCACCACCCGAACGCCTTGCAGCGCGCTGGGGCTGAGGGTTGTGGGCTGGGGGGCTTGCATGGTTTAACCCTCGTGGCCAGAGGAGGAGACCACGCGCACAGAAGGACGCATGGGTTCGGGTTCCGAATCAAAGCGGTCAAAGCCGCAGTAGCACAGAAAGTGGCGGTTCGAGGCGCGCCCGAAGAGCGTCATGCCCAGCTGCGTGGCCAGGTCGTGGCCCATTTGGGTGACGCCGTTGCGCGAGACGATCATCGGCACGCCCATGTGGGCCGCCTTCATCACCATCTCGCTGGTCAGGCGGCCGGTGGTGTAGAACAACTTGTCGTGGCCCTGCACGCCGTTCATCGCCATCCAGCCTGCAATGGCATCGATGGCGTTGTGGCGGCCCACGTCTTCCACGAACATCAGCAGCTGCGCGCCTTTGAACAGTGCGCAGCCGTGAACACTGCCGGCGCGGCGGTGCACGCTGTCTTGCTGGCGCGTTACCTCCAACACCGCGTGCAAGGTGCTTTGCCGGATGCGGGCAGTGGCGGCGTCGGGCAGGCGTATGGTCTCCAGCCCTGCCATCAAGTCGCCGAACACCGTGCCCTGGCCACAGCCGGTCGTGACCACCCGCTTGGCCGTGCGCGCTTCCAGATGCTCGATGCCCAAGTGGGTTTTCACTGCCGCGGCCGACACGTCCCATGCCACGGTAATCGAAACCACCTCGGTGGGCGCAGCAATCAGGCGCTGGTTGATCAGGTAGCCCAAGACCAACAACTCCGGTGCCGAGCCCAAGGTCATCAAGGTGACGAGTTCGCGCTTGTCGACGAACACGGTGAGCGGCCGCTCAATGGGAATGGCGATCGTGCGCCGCTGGCCGTATTCGTCGAGAATCTCGATTTCGCGGGTCAAGGCGCTGCCAGCGCTGCTCAGGTGCGGCAGACCGACGGGTGCTGCGGTGGCTGCGCTGGGGTGACGGGCAAGGGGGGCTTCAGACTGCGGGCCAGGCATCCCTGGATTCTCGCCCAGCCGTCATCGCCCTTGCACGGCGGGGGTTCGGGGCTTGTTCAGGCCCTGCGGGCAGCCCTTGGGCAAGCGTGTAGCATCCAGCGCTTGGCGGTGGATTTTGCGCCGGGCAACCGGCAAGCGGCAACAGCCCACGAACACCGCCCCCTGCACCCGGAGACCCGCGCATGATTGTCGGCACCGCCGGCCATATTGACCATGGCAAGACCTCCTTGGTCAAGGCCTTGACCGGCGTCGATGCCGACCGGCTGAAGGAAGAAAAGGAACGCGGCATCACCGTAGACCTGGGCTTTGCCTACCAGGCGCAGGCCGATGGCCAGGTGCTGGGCTTCGTGGACGTGCCTGGCCATGAAAGGCTGGTGCGCAACATGCTGGCTGGGGCCACCGGCATCGACCATGTGATGCTGGTGGTGGCCGCTGATGACGGCCCCATGCCGCAAACCCGCGAACACCTGGCCATCCTCGACCTGCTGGGCCTAAACCGGGGGGTGGTGGCCTTGAGCAAATGCGACCTGGTCGACGAGGCCCGGTTGCGCCAAGTTCAGCTCGACATTGCCGCCTTGCTGCGCGGCACCGCCCTGGAGCAAGCGTCGGTGCTGCCGGTGTCCAGCGTCAGCGGTGCGGGTTTGGATGCGCTGCGTGCCCACCTTGACCAGGCCCGCCAGGAAGCCGCCCCGCGCGCTTTGGACGGCCACTTCCGTTTGTCGGTGGACCGCAGCTTCACCCTGGCTGGCATAGGCACCGTGGTCACCGGCACTGCCGTCAGCGGGCGGGTGCGCGTAGGCGACCGGCTGCGCCTGACGCCATCGGGCCTGGAAGTGCGCGTGCGCGGCCTGCACGCCCAAAACCACACAGCCCAAGAAGGCCTGGCCGGCCAGCGCCTGGCGCTGAACCTGGTGGGCGCTGAAAAGCAGCAGATTCAACGCGGCCACTGGTTGGTGCACGAAGAGCTGCATGCCCCCACGCAGCGCTTGGCCGCGCGGCTGCGCCTGCTGCCCTCAGAAGCAAAGGCCCTGGCGCACTGGACCCCAGTTCATCTGCACCTGGGCGCTGAAGATGTGAACGCACGGGTGGCCTTGCTCGAAGGCGGCAGCTTGGCCGCGGGCGGACAAGCCTGGGTGCAGTTCGACCTGGACCGCCCCATTGGCACGCTGCGCGGTGACCGCTTCATCATTCGCGACCAGTCGGCCCAGCGCACACTGGGCGGTGGCCAGGTGGTCGACCCCTTCCCACCCCCGAAGCGTCGGCACCGCAGCCAGCTCATACAAGCGCTCAAGGCACTGGAGGCGCCGACCCCTGCCGCTGCGCTGTCGGGCGTGTTGGCACTGGAGTCGCCCTACGGTGTGGAACGGCGAGCCTTCGCCCAGGCATGGAACCTGGTGAGCGCGGCGCTGCAAGCCGTTGAACAGGCAGCAGCGCTTACCACGCCCCTGGCCACGGTGGGCGAAGGCGACGCTGCGCTGTGGTTCACCCAAGCACAGTTGCAGCGCTACCAGCAACGCATCACCGAGGCCCTGGGCGCGCACCACAGGCGCAACCCCGACAGCCCCGGCCTGAGCCAGGAACAACTGAACCGGCAGGTGCGCGATAAGCCCACGGCTGCTGTGTTTGTGCAGTTGCTGGCCAGCCTGGTGCGTCAAGGCAGCTTGCAGCGCGCCGGAGCGGCGCTCGCATTGGCCGGCCACGAAGCCACGCTGCAGGGCACCGAAAAGCTGATTTGGGAGCGGCTGAAGCCGTGGTTAGACGAAGGCGGCCTGGTTCCCCCGCGCTTGAGCGAGTTGCTCGAGCGCGACCGCACCCTGCGCAAAGACCAGGTGCTGCGCACCTTGCAGCGCTTGCAGCGCATGGGCAAGGTGCACCCCGTGGGCGCGGAGTATTGGTTTCAGACCGAACAGATGCTGGCCTTGAGCCTGCGCGCCAGGGCCCTGGCCGATGCCGACCCCAACCACCGATTGAACGTGCGCGACCTGAGGGAATCGGTGGGGGTAAGCCGCCACCTGTCGGTGCCTTTGGTAGAGTACTTCGATGAAATAGGTTTGACCGAACGTGATGCGGTGGGGCGGCACTTCAAACGCGACCCCCGCAAGATGTTCGGCGGCTGATGCGATTGCCGCAGGAGGCGGATCGTCCCCCGGTGGGGCGTCCGGTCTGCAAAACCGGGTGGGGTCGCTCAGCGGTCCCAGGTGGGTTCGACTCCCACCCACCTCCGCCAACTTGAGTGCGAGCATGAACAATTCACCGGTGGCGGCTCACCGCCCACCCGCCATGGACCGCTTGCTGGAAAACGCAGCCATGCGCGCCCTGCAGGCCACCCATGGCCGCCAAAGCGTACTGGGGGCTGCACGCGCGGCCCTGGAGACATGGCGCACCAGCGGCCTGCCCTTTGATCTGACCGCCTTTGAAGCCGCCGTAGACAGCAGCCTTCAGGCCCAGGCCCAAGCGGCATTGCGCCCGGTGTTCAACCTCACCGGCACGGTGTTGCATACGAACTTGGGCCGCGCGGTAATGGCCCCGGAGGCCATCGAAGCAGTGATGTCGGTGATGCAGGGCTTCAGCAACCTAGAGTTCGACCTGGGCCGCGGCGCGCGCGGCGACCGCGACGACCACATCGAAGGCCTGCTGCGCGAATACACCGGGGCCGAGGCCGCCACCGCTGTCAACAACAACGCCGCAGCCGTGATGCTGGTGCTCAGCGCCCTGGCTGAAAAGAAGGAAGTACCGGTGTCACGCGGCGAACTGGTGGAGATCGGCGGAGCCTTCCGCATCCCCGACATCATGCGCCGCGCAGGCTGTAAGCTGGTTGAAGTGGGCACCACCAACCGCACCCACCTGCATGATTTCGAAGAAGCCTTCGGCCCAAAGACGGGCATGGTGATGAAGGTGCACACCAGCAACTACCAGGTGCAGGGCTTCACCGCGGCGGCGCCGCCGGCCGAACTGGCCGCGCTGTGCCACCGGCACGGCATCCCTTTTTCTGAAGACCTGGGCGCCGGCACCTTGGTGAACCTGAGCCGGTGGGGCCTGCCGCATGAACCCACACCGGCCGAGTCCGTCGCCAACGGCGTGGATGTCGTCACCTTCAGCGGCGATAAGCTGCTGGGCGGGCCGCAAGCGGGCCTGATCGTGGGCCGCAAAGACTTGATTGCCCGCATCAAGAAGTGTCCGCTCAAGCGCTCACTGCGCCTGGACAAGATGACGATTGCCGCGCTGGAAGCCACGCTGCGCCTGTATCGCGACCCCGACCGCCTGGCCCAGCGCCTGCCGGCGCTGCGGCTGCTCACCCGTTCACAGGCCGAGCTCACCGAGCAGGCACAACGGCTGCTGCCCGCGGTGCAGGCGGCTTTTGGCGACCGCGCCCTGGTGCGGGCGGTGGAGTGCCGCAGCCAAATTGGCAGCGGCTCCCTGCCGGTGGACCGCCTGGACAGCGCGGGCTTGGCCGTGGCCTCGGCCAGCGGGGCCAAACGGTCGGGGGCCTTCCCCGAGAAGGTGGCGCGCGCGCTGCGCGAGCTGCCGATCCCGGTGATCGGCCGCATCGAAGACGGCGAAGTCAGGCTGGATTTGCGCTGCCTGGACGGCGCGGAAATGGAACAACGCTTCCTGCAGCAGTTGGTGCGGCTGAAGATGCCGCGCTGAGCGGCTCGTCGTTGCTGGCCTGATCGGGCACCAGCTTGAGTTCCACCAGCACCGGCTGCGCGGGGCTTTCAGCTGCGGCGGTGATCGCGTCGGCGCCGGGCTCAGCGGTGGCTGCGCTTGCACCTTCGCCTGCAGGTTCAGCCGCACCCTTGGCGGCACCGTCAGCCGTAACCGCGCCTTCGGCTTGGCCTGCACCTTCGCCAACGGCCTCCCCCGCGCCGGTAGCCTCGGCAGCTCGGGGCGGGTCTTGCTCCTTGAGTTCGTCGTCAATCAGGCCCATGGCACGCGCCTGTACCAGCGTCTTCATGATGGCCACGGGCAGGGGATTGGGCGTGTTGTAGTCGTCGATGTAAACGTCTAGCCCGTCCATCACATTGAAGTGCGGGTCGGAGTGGAAGAGCTTCTTGAAGGCCGCGTTGCGCACCTCGGGGTCGACGTCCTGCGCCACGAAGGATCGATAGTCCGACTTCGCGTCGAGTTGCTCCACGTCTTGGAGGGTGGGCTTGGGTGCGGGTGCCGCTTCAGCCGGGCCCGCGGGGGGTGTGGCCGGTGCGGGTGATGCTGCGCGCGCTTCATCCGTTGCGGCTGATGCTGCGCGCGCATCTGCTGCCCCCAGTGCAGCGGGTACAGCCGGCAGCGGCTGGCCGCCCTGGTGCACCTGCGCTTTGCGGCGCGACCAGCGCGAAAAAAAGCCGGCTGCGTCGTCGTCGGGCGTGTTCATTGCCAAGGCCTACCTGTCATAAGCAGTCAGGCCTCATCGCCAGTGTTCCATTGGGCGAGGGCGCGGCGGCCGTGGCGTTCCCGCTCTTCGGGCGTGAGGAAGGACATGGCGCGCACCTTGCGCGTTTCTTCCGGCACAAAGTGATCGTTGGTGTAGGCCTGCAGCCATTGGCACAACTCGGGCGCCAGCGGCACGCTTTCCACCTGTTCGCCCGCAAACAGCCGGCGATCGGCTTCGATGTAAGACACGCTGGCCGCGGTAATTTCTACCATCGACTCGTCGCCATCCACTGGCCGGTAGGACACAAACCAACAGGGGTTGCCCGAGGTGAGGTTGAGGAAGTAGCCCTTGCACTCGTCGGCAAAGAGCTCCAGCGTAAAGCCCGGATACAGCCAACGGGAGATGCGCCCGTCGTCAAACACCTTGCGCTGGGTTTGTCCGAAAGCCCCCTCGTGGGGCACCACTTCGAGCACCCGAAACGTCCAATCTTGCCAGGCGTTAGGCTGCGCGGTGCGCTCCAACACAACGGCCACGTCGATGCGTGGCCGTTCGGTGCCGGGGGCGCTGTCTGCAACCCCCGATGGTGTGCTGCAGTCGCTCAAGACTTCTTGGGCGCCGCCGCTGCGGCTGCCGGCGGGGCAGCCGCCGGGGCGGGGGCAGCAGCAGGGGCTGCAGCCACAGGCGGCGTGTACACGAAGGCGCCTGGGTCTGCGCAGGGCGGCGTAGGCGTGGGGGTCACCGGCTTGCCCGCCTTCTTCTGTGCAGCGGCGTACTTGGCGGCCACATCATTCATGGAAAGGCACAACTTGTAATCGGCCACTTTGTTGCCATGAGCCGTCTTGGCCGCCGCCTCGGCGGCCTTGGCCTTGGCTTCGTCGCTGGGGGGCGGCAGCTTGGCGGCTGCTGCAGAGGCCAAAGCTGCCATGCTCAAGGCCAAGAGTGTCCGAAGGGTTGTCGAGGTCTTCATCTCGCGTTGCTCCTTAGTAGGTGCTCAATTCAATCAGGCAACGGGCTTGGCTGCCGCTTGGCCGCCAGCCTCGGGCGGGCTGCGATGCGCGGGGATCTTGCCGGCCTTGATGTCGTCGTACCAAAGCTCGTGGTGTTCTTTGGCCCAAGCTTCATCAACATACCCCGTGCGCATGGCCTTGAAAGCGCCGTCCATACCCAGAGTGCCAATGTAGATGTGGCCTGCAAACATAGCCATCATCAGAACGGCTGCCACACCGTGCACCATGTGCGCAATCTGCATGTCGGAACGCAGATATTGCAACCCAGGAATCACCATGTCCAACCACAGACCCGAGACCACCACAATGGCGCCAAGGAAGAGCACGCCAGCCCAGAACACCACCTTCTCAGCGGCGTTGAACCGGTGGGATGGCACTTCCTTGCCGCTGAGCAGACCGCCGCCCTTGACCAACCAATTCAGGTCACCCTTGGCCGGCCAGTTGTCCTTCACGAAGGTGAAGAACACGATCACCACAGACACGGCAAACAAAGGCCCGGCGAAGTTGTGTACGTTCTTGAGCAAATAGGTCAACCAGCCAAACAGGGTGCTGCCGATGATGGGCAGCAAGAAATACTTGCCCCACGCAATGACGATACCGGATACCGCCAAGGTGACGAAGGTAATCGCATTGGTCCAGTGAGCAGCCCGCTCCAGGGGAGTAAAGCGCTCGATCACACGGCCGGTGTCAGTGCTGTGCCCTCCGAGCTTGCCCACTCGCCAATAGAACAGCGCAATGGCCAGGGCCACAATGAACAGGAGCGAGCCCCCATAGGGAATGATGATCTTGTTGCGCACCTGACGCCAGGCTTCGCCCGCGTTGGTGTAGTCCGACCCGGGATACTGGGTGAACTTCTGAACCAGCACGCCCATTTCCTTGCCTGGCAAGGAGGTGATGCCCGGCTCGGTACCGGAATCGTGCACCCCGCGCCAGAAGGGCGCATTGTTGCCAGGCTGGCTTTGGGCGCGCTGCGCCGTGTTTTCATCAGCCTTAGGGGCAGCCGGGGCTACGAAGCCGGCCGGCGGGCCGTTCTTGTCGGCCGCAGCCGGTGCAGCCGGTGCCTGTGCCCAGGCCGGTGCTGCGCTAAGCGCGCACAGCGCGAAACCCGCCAGCCAAGCCCGAAGGCCGGCCAAGGAGGAAGACAAGCGTGTCATCACCACTCCATCACAAATTGGTCAGGGCCCGCATGCTGCCTCATCACGCCAGGCAATGAAGCTGCGGCGAGCCCTGGTTCAGGTCTTCAACGGCCGTACTCGTTTTGACCCTTGTTGCGCTCGCGCATCTGGCTTTCCCAGCTGATCTTGTCACCAGCTTTCCAGCCCGGCTCAGTAAAGCCGCTGACGGTAGAGCCGCTGTAGGCAGTGGCGTCGACCTTGCGCTGGGTGGCGGTCTGCGGCTGTTCACCACAGCCCGACACACACAGCGCCGCGCCCACGCCCACGGCTACCGCGAGGACAGCGCCGGCCTTCATGCCTTGCTACCTTCGGCGGGCTTGCCACCACTAGGCTTGCCATAGGCCGTGCCCCAGCCCCACACCTCCGAGCCCTTGCCGCGCTGCAGCACTCGGGTACGGAAGATGTCGGCCACGACGTCGCCGTCGCCACCCAACAAGGCCTTGGTTGAGCACATCTCAGCGCAGACAGGAAGCTTGCCTTCTGCAAGGCGGTTGCGGCCGTACTTTTCGTTTTCGGCTGCAGAACCGTTGGCTTCAGGCCCACCGGCGCAGAAGGTGCACTTATCCATCTTGCCGCGCAGGCCGAAGGTGCCGTTGGTGGGGAACTGCGGTGCACCGAAGGGGCATGCATAGCTGCAGTAACCGCAGCCGATGCACACGTCCTTGTCGTGCAGCACCACACCGTCGTCGGTGCGATAGAAGCAGTCCACCGGACACACAGCCATGCAGGGCGCATCACTGCAGTGCATGCAGGCCACCGAGATGCTGCGCTCCTGGCCGACGATACCGTCGTTGAGGGTGACCACCCGACGGCGATTCACACCCCAGGGAACATCATGCTCAGCTTTGCAGGCGGTGACACAACCGTTGCACTCGATGCAGCGGTCGGCATCGCATATGAACTTCATTCGTGCCATACATGAACTCCTTAGGCGACCTTCTCAACCTGGCAGACCGTGGTCTTGGTTTCCTGCATCATCGTGATGATGTCGTAACCATAGGTGGTGCCGGTGTTGACGGCCTCACCCCGCACGATTGGCGCAGCGCCAGCCGGGTAATAGTTCTTCATGTCCACACCCTGCCATGAACCCGCAAAGTGGTACGGCATAAAGGTGGTTGTCTTGTCGACCCGCTCAGTCAACATCGCACGCACTTTCAACTTGGCGCCAGTCGGCATGGTCACCCACACCCACTCGCCGTTGCGGATGCCACGATCGTGCGCTGCCACCGGGTTGATTTCGATGAACATGTCCTGCTGCAGTTCGGCGAGGTAGCGGTTTGAGCGCGTCTCGTCGCCCCCACCCTCGTACTCGACCAAACGGCCCGAGGTAAGAATAAGGGGGAAGGTCTTGCCGATGTCCTTGTTTTTATCCTGAACGCTCTTGTACAGGATGGGCAAGCGCCACCGGTGAGCCTGGTCGGTGTGGGTGGGGTACTTCTCCACCAGTTCCGGCCTCGTCGAGTACAGCGGCTCGCGGTGCTTCGGAATCGGATCGGGGAAGTTCCACACGATCGCACGTGCCTTGGCATTGCCAAATACGTGCACACCGTGGTTCATCATCGCCACGCGGACGATGCCGCCCGACAAGTCGGTCTTCCAGTTCTTGCCTTCTGCAGCCTTCTTTTCAGCCTCAGTCAACTCATCCCACCAGCCCAGTTTTTTCATCAACAGATGATCAAACTCGGGGTAGCCGGTGGTGATGTCAGAACCCTTGGAGTGCGAACCGTCAGCCGCCAGCAGGGACTTGCCGTCGCGGTCCACGCCGAAGTTGGCGCGGAAGCAACCACCGCCCTCCCACACATGTTTGGAGTTGTCGTACAACACATGTGTGCCGGGGTGCTTCATTTCGGGCGTTCCCCAGCAGGGCCAGGGCAGACCGAAGTGCTCACCGTCAAGCTTGTATCCGGTTTCCTTGTCGATGCCGCCCTTGGCCTTCAGCGTGGTCGGGTCAAACACATGCATATTGCGCATGTGCGCCTTGATACGCTCGGGACTTTGGCCGGTGTAGCCAATGGTCCACACGCCGCGGTTGATCTCGCGCAGGATGTCCTCCGGCACGGGTTCTTCCTGACCCTTGACCGTCTGCATCTTGTAGTTCTTGGTGAGTTGCTCGGCAAAGCCCAGCTTCTTGGCCAATTGATACAAGATCATGTGGTCGCTGCGCGACTCGTACAGAGGGTCCATCACCTTCTCGCGCCACTGGATAGAGCGGTTGGAAGCGGTGACGGAGCCGCTGGTTTCGAATTGCGTGCACGCGGGCAGCAAATACACCGAACGGTTGGGGTTTTGATCTTCGGCCTTGCCCGGCATGGCCGCCATAGCAGCCGTTGCTGAGGGGAAGGGGTCGACCACCACCAGCATGTCGAGCTTGTCCAGGGCGCGCTTGAGTTCCAGACCACGGGTCTGGGAATTGGGCGCGTGACCCCAATAGAACATCGCTCGCAAGTTGCTCGGCTGGTCGATGACTTCGTTCTTCTCCAGCACACCGTCGAACCAACGCGAAATGGTCAAGCCAGGCTTGTTCATCATGCCTGCGGCGTAACGGCTCTTGATCCAATCGAAGTCAACGCCCCAAACACCAGCGTAGTGCTTGAAGGCACCGTCGGCGATGCCGTAGTAGCCGGGCAGCGAATCGGGGTTCATGCCAACGTCGGTGATGCCTTGCACATTGCAGTGGCCACGGAAGATGTTGGCACCGCCGCCGCTGACTCCGATGTTGCCCAGCGCCAGCTGTAGCAGGCAAGAAACGCGCACCTTGGCGTTACCGATGGTGGACTGTGTGTGACCCACGCACCACACCAGTGTGCTTGGGCGGTTCTCAGCCATGGTCTTGGCAACCTCGAAGCATTCCTGCTCGGTTACACCAGAGGCCTCCAAGACCTTGTCGGGCGCCCAGTTGGCCAGCACCTCTTCCTTGACCTTGTCCATGCCCCAGACGCGGTCGTTGATGAATTTCTTGTCTTCCCAGCCGTTCTTGAAGATGTGCCACATCACCCCGTACAGGAACGGGATGTCAGCGCCCGAGCGCATACGCACATATTGGTCGGCCTTGGCGGCGGTGCGCGTGAAGCGCGGATCCACCACGATCACCTTGCAGCCCTTTTCCTTGGCATGCAAAGTGTGCAACACGCTCACCGGATGTGCTTCGGCTGCATTCGAGCCGATGTACATCGCAGCCTTGCTGTTGCGCATGTCGTTGTACGAGTTGGTCATCGCACCGTATCCCCACGTATTCGCCACACCGGCGACAGTAGTGGAGTGGCATATTCGTGCCTGGTGGTCGGTGTTGTTCGACCCCCAGAACGACATCCACTTGCGCATCAGATAACCCTGCTCGTTGTTGCTCTTGCAAGAGCCTACGACGAACAGCGAATCCGGACCGCTTTCCTCGCGAAGCTTGAGCAGCTTGGCGCTGATCTCGTCTAGGGCCGTATCCCAGCTGATGCGCTGGTACTTGCCGTTGACAAGCTTCATGGGGTACTTGAGACGGTATTCGCCATGTGCGTTGTCGCGCACTGCAGCGCCCTTGGCGCAATGCGCGCCCAGGTTGATCGGGGAATCGAACACCGGCTCCTGGCGAACCCAGACGCCGTTCTCGACCACCGCATCAATTGCGCAACCCACCGAGCAGTGGGTGCACACGGTGCGCTTGACCTCGATCTTCTTCTTGCCGTCTGAAGAAGCTGCTGCCGTATTGGCATCGGCCTTCTTCACCAAAGTGAGCTGCGAGGCAGCAAGCCCCGCGCCCACACCGAGCCCTGAACGGCGCAGGAAGGCGCGCCGGTCCATGGTCGGCATGGCACGGGAGATGCCCCGCGCCAGACTGTCGACGAGTCCCCGGGACGGCGACGCCGGTCCAGTCTCGTTCGACCTGCGTGTCAACAACATGAAAACCTCCTGTTGGACAACCGGTTGATAAAAGGGGATACAGCCGCGCGCCGTGCCTAGACGCGGGCGGTGCTGTAGTAACGCTTGATGTGCTCGGTGAGGCGGTAGCCGGCCTGGTCGGCGTCAGCCGTACCGGTGGCTGCCGCAGCCGTCTGCTGCGATGCGGGGGTCAAGCCCGTGGAAGCCACAGCCGCCACAGCAGCTACGGCGCCCACAGCCCCGGCGCCAGCCAGGGCCTTACGGCGGGAAAGCACTTGATCAGAAGCTGGTTTCATGAAACCTCCATTCAAACTAGCACAAGCCGGGCACCGCACACGTGTACACCTCCGTGCCTAATCATGTATTGGCGCGAAGTCGCCGTCGATCGGCAATTCGGGACTGCCCTGATGGGAATTGGCCGCTTTGGCCAGCGCCCGCGACAAGTTGTCGCGGGAAGGGTGGATCCGTCGATCTACTGGTAAACCCCGACTTCTGCGCCCGGCCATGCGGTGGGCGCCACCATCCGAGATGCCGGCAAGGGAATGCGGCCACAAGCACCGGGTGCGATGGGCCCGGTTCATACAATCTCAGCCGTATGAGGCAATCTGCCGCCCCCTTGGACCACTTGAAGGCCGGCATTTGGTCGTGGGCCTCGGCCTTGGTGGTCGACGATGAGCCCGGGATGGTGCACTTCATCGCCAAGACCCTAGAGCCCCTGGTGGGCCACCTGCACACCGCATCCAGCGCCGAACAGGCTGCGGCCCTGGTGGACAAGCACCGCTTCGATCTGGTGATTCTGGACATTTCCATGCCGGGCCAAAGCGGGCTGGACTGGCTGCAGGCCCTGCGCGCCAGCGGGCATACATTCGAAGTGGTGCTGATCACGGCTTTTGCCGATGTGGATTCGGCCATCACAGCGCTGCGCGCAGGTGCAAGCGATTTCATCCTCAAGCCATTTCGCCTACCCCAGGTTCTCAACTCGGTGCGCCAGTGTTTGGAGCGCGCTCAACTTAAGCGAGAAAACTTCCTGCTGCGGCGCAACCTGGCGCAACGCGTGCCGACCCCGGGTGCACTGATCGGTTCGTCCCTGGTGATTGCAGGCCTGCGAGAGGCTATCCGCCGCACGGCCATCGTGGACAGCACGGTGCTGCTTACTGGCGAAAGCGGCACCGGCAAAGAGCTGGTGGCCTTGGCCCTGCACCACAACAGCCCGCGCGCGGATGGGCCCTTCGTGCCGGTGGACTGCGCCAGCGTGTCCGGTGATCAGGCCGAAGAGGAGCTCTTTGGCAGCCCCGGGCGCGACGGGCTGTTCGTGTATGCACAAGGGGGCACCCTGTTCCTGGACGAAGTGGCCGAGCTGCCGCTGGCCCAGCAGGCCAGCTTGCTGCGGGCGCTCGAAGAGCGCCGCATCCGGCCGATCGGCCGCCGTCAAGAGATTCCGGTGGATGTGCGCATCGTGGCCGCCACCAACCGGCCACTGGCTGGCGAGGTGGCCGCTGGCCGGTTCAGGGCTGACTTGTTCTATCGGCTGCAGGTGGTGGAGCTGCGCTTAGCGCCCTTGCGCTCGCACAAGGAAGACATCGCCGATCTGGTGCCGCATTTCATCGAAGCCCTGTGCGCGCGCCTGGGTCTACCGCCCATTGAGGTCACCGCTGAGGAATTGGGCTATCTGCAAACCTATGACTGGCCGGGCAATGTGCGCGAGCTGCGCAACTTCATCGAACGCTCGATCATCTTGGGATCTTTGAACATATCGGCCCTCTACCCACCGATGCCCAAAGCTGAGGTCGTCGACACTTTGCGGCCAGGCCCACCAACGCCAGGCCCCCCTGCGCCGCAGCAGGGCTTGGCCAACGCCACACAAAGCCCCCTCTGGCCCGCGCAGCCTGTGGTCACCGACCTGTCCACGCTAGAGCGCCAACACATCGAGTCCACCCTGGCATCGGTGGGCGGCGACAAAACCCGCGCAGCCCAGCTGCTGGGCATCTCGCGGCGCACACTAGAACGGCGCGTGGCCGACTGGGCGGCGCAGCCGCTGCGGTAAGCGGAATTAGCCATGCTGTTGTCGGGTGGCTCGATTCGGCGCAAGCTGTTGGCCTTGGTACTGCTGCCCCTGCTGGGGGTATTACCCCTGCTTGGCCTGATCCTGCTGTGGTGGGGCGACGAGGCCATCGACGAGGTGCTGCGCACCAAGGTCCGCAGCGACCTGGCCGTGGCGCAAGGCTACTTTGACAAGGTGATGGGCGACGTTGCCACGGCTGCGACCACCGTGGCCGAGTCTCATGGCCTGCAACGCGCGCTGCAAAGCCGGGACCCCGCCGCGATGCAGTCGCTGCTGCTGGCCTACCGTAACCGCAGCGAACTGACCTATCTCAACTGGCGTTCACCAGATGGACGCCTATTGGTGGCCCATTGGGGCGCGGCCGAGGGCCCGCCAGTCGAACTGTTGGGCCAGCGCGATGGACGGCCCCATTTGGCGGTAATCGAAGGCGCCGAGTTCGGCCGGCTGGCCCCCCAAGCGCGCGACCTTGTGACCGTGCCCGTCCTGGCCACCGAGGGCGCGCAGCCCAGTGCACGCACGGTGGAAGACCGCGCCATGGTGATCACCGCAGCCGCACCGGTGCGCGGTGACAAGGGTGAACTGATGGGCCACATTCAAGCTGGAGTGCTGCTCAACCGCAACCTGGAGCTCATCGACCGCATCAACGACATTGTTTACCCCGAGGGCGCCCTGCCCTTTGGCAGCCGGGGCACAGCCACCTTGTTTTTGGACGATGTGCGCATCAGTACCAACGTGCGACTGTTCGAGCCCGATGCTTCGGCTGGCGTGGGTGCATACACGCGCGCCATCGGCACCCGGGTGTCTGACCGCGTGCAAGGGGCCGTCTTGGTTGACGGGCGCACCTGGCTAGACCGCGCCTTCGTCGTCAAGGAGTGGTATGTGTCGGCGTACACGCCGCTGCAAGACCACTTTGGCCAACGTGTGGGCATGTTGTATGTGGGTTTTCTGGAACGCCCGTTCACCGTGCTGAAGTACGCGGTTCTGGCTGCCATCGGCGCCCTTTTTTCGAGCGTGATGATCGGTGCGTCCTGGTGGAGCCTGCGCGCAGCGCGCGGCATCTTCAGGCCAGTGGAGCGCATGGAACTGGCGATGCGCACCTTTCAGGCCGGCGACGCGCAAGCCCGGGTGGGCACCTTGAGCAGCCAAGATGAACTGGGGCACCTGGCCAAGGGTTTGGACGACCTGTTGGATGCCATCACCGAAAAGACCCGCGCCCTGCAAGATTGGAACGCGGTGCTCGATGCACGCGTGTCCGAGCGAACCGCATCCTTGCAAGAGGCCCAGGACCAGCTGATGCGATCTGAAAAATTGGCCGCCATCGGCCAGCTGACCGCTGGTATGGCCCACGAGATCAACAACCCGATTGCGGTGATACAGGGCAACCTAGATCTGTTGCGCCAAACCCTGGGGCCTCAGGCTGAACGGGTAAAAACCGAACTTGATCTGGCGCAGCAGCAGGTGGAACGCATGCGCTTGATCGTCACCCAAATGCTGCAGTTTGCGCGGCCAGGTGACTTCGCAGGCTATGTGCAGGCGGTGGACCCCGTGCAGGCCATGGAGGACAGCCTGGTGCTGACCGACCACGCCCTGCGCGAGCGGGGCATACAGGTGGTCCGCAACTGGGTGCCGGGTTTGCACGCGGCCATCAACCGCCAAGAGCTGCAGCAGGTGCTGGTGAACCTGATGATGAACGCGGCGCACGCCATGCCCACTGGGGGAACCATAACGCTCAGCTGCGCCCAACAGGCCCTGGCCGATGGGTCTGAGGGCGTGGCCCTGGCGGTTGCTGACCAGGGCAGTGGGCTGCCCGAATCGGTGAAGAACGGCCTGTTCCAACCTTTCGTGACCCACAAGAAAGCCGGCACCGGCCTGGGGCTGTGGATCAGCCGCAGCATCGTCGAGCGCTACGGTGGCGACATTCTTGCGGCCAACCGTCCGGCGCAGGACGGCGGTGGCGCGGTGTTCACCGTTTGGCTCAAAGCGGTCAGGACTCCAGCAGATCGAAGCCCTGCGTCTCCACTTGGATAAAGGCGCGGGTGAAGTCGGCCACCCGGGCATAGGCCTGGGCCCGAGGATGGGCGTTGACTGCGTCGCACATGGCTTCCACCCAGGCTTGTACATGGCTGCGGAAGAAGCGGCGCTGGCGTTCGAGGTTGCATATGGCCACCTCATCGCCGGCGATCAGGTAGCGCATTACTTCGAATACAAAGGCCACATGGTCTTCGGTTTCGCCCCGTGACTCGTCACGGGCCAGGCCCAGTTCGGCCAAGTCTGCGCGCAGACTGGCCAAGGGTTTGTCGTTGAGGTAGCCACTCAAGTGATACGAGCCGTACAGAAACACCTCAGGGCGACCCACCCCGTGGAACAGGGCGTCGTATTCGCTGGCGATGGCGCTGCGGTCTTGTTCGCGGAACAGGGCCACCATCGCCTCCCAAGGCGCCTCCAGAAAGGCACCAGCCTGTGGCGCTTGGGTGACGGCCACCTTGAACTGCTGCATCAGCTCGTCGTCGGGCGGCGCAAACCACAGCCGGGCCAAGAGGCCGTAGATTTCGGCGCGGGCGAGTTCTTCGCCATCGTCCATCGTGGCAAAGCTCAGGGCGCGCAGTTCGTCTGAATTCATGGCCTCAAAGGTCGGTGATCCGAACCTCGTTGGGGTTGGTATGCAGGTCGATGACGCGGCAGTCGCCACACATCTTCAGTCGGTCGGCTCCGGCGCCGGCAAACGCGGGATGGCTCGCCAGCTTGGAGACCATCGATTCGATGGCGCGCAGCGTACCAAAGGGCTTGGAGCAGCGGATACAGCGGAAAGGTTCGGCTTCGTGCAACACCCTGAGTTGCTTGCGCGCCTTGCCCTCGTCGGCCAGCCACAGCCGCGGCTGCAGCGAGATGGCGCTTTCGGGGCAGGTCTTTTCGCAGAGGCCGCACTGCACGCAGTTCTTCTCCACGAAGCGCAGCTGGGGCTTTTCGGGGTTGTCCGCCAGTGCGCCCTGCGGGCATGCGCCCACGCAGGACAGGCACAGCGTGCAAGCCTGCGTATCCACCACCAAGGTGCCGAATGGCGAGGAGCCGAAGGTCTGTCCACCCGGCAGGGCGATCTGCTCCAAGGCGGTTGGCAAACTCGGCGCAGCAGCAGGCGCTTGGCCCAAAAGGTGGTCGATGCACAGCTCCAGCGTGGCGCGCTTCTCGGGCAATACGGTGAAGGTGGCGGGCTTGAAGGCGCCAGCAGCGGCGGCCGGTGCGGCGGCGGCCACAGCCGAGACTACCGGCGGGGCCAGCTGGCTCAAAGCCTTGTCGACCTGCACCAGGCCGTGCATGCTGGGCTCATCGGGCCAAGGCATGCCGGCATGGGCCGAGGTCGGCGCGGCCTCGAGCAAGGACACGCCCACACCGTCGAAGCCCAGGCCCTGCCAAATCGCACGGGCCAGGTCCACCTGTTCCTGCAAGGCGGTTCGGTAGTCGGGGGCTTCTTCGCCGGTGAGCATTACCACCACCTCGGCAGCTCCCCAACAAAGGGCCGAAAGCCAGATGTCCAGGCCGGTGCTGGCGGTGTGCCATACGCCCAAAGGCAGCACCCGAGCGGGCAAGCCACGCAGCACCTGACCATCAGGGCCGCGCCGGCCCAAGCGGGTTTGGCGCCCCAGTTCATCGATAAAGGCGCCGCCGCGCTCCAGGCTATGGATCAGCAGCACCGGGCCACCGGGGCGGTCTTGGCCACCGGCCGCACGCCAGGCCTGCAACATGGTGCGGATGCGGCCCCCGAGCTCTGGCGCGGTGGGTGTTTGGTAACTCAAGGCCCCCGTGGGGCAGGCCGTGGTGCAGGCGCCGCAGCCCACGCACAGATAAGGCTCAACGATGATGCCGCCGCCTTGGCCGCCCACCATATGCTGCTGATCGGGCCGGCGCACCTTGGGTCCAGAGGCACCAGCCTTGCCCTTGAGCGACGCATCGCTGCGCACCGCCTTGGCCGAGCACACGTCGATGCAGGCGGTGCAGCCGCTTTTTTCATTGCGGCTGTGGGCACACAGCTTCTGTTTGTATTGGAAGAAGCGGGGCTTGTCGAACTCGCCCACCAGCTCGCGCAGCTGCACCACCGCAGCCCACAGGGCCGCTTCGCCGGCCTGCGGGGCGACCTGCAGATAGCCTTGTGGCCATTGATGCTGGGTGTAGGCGGCTTGCTCGCGCAGGTCTAGGATGAGGTCAAAGCGGCCCTCGCTACTTTGCGCTTGGCGCTGGAAGTCGATGGCGCCAGCGGCCTCGCAGACCCGAACGCAGGCGCGATGGCCCGAGCAGCGCGACAAGTCGATCTGGTAATCCAGCCCAATGGCCCCTTCCGGGCACACCTCCAAGCACGCGTTGCAGCGGGTACACAGGTCCAGGTCGATGGGGTTGGCGCTTTCCCACTGCACTTCGAACTGGCCCAGCCAGCCGCTGATGCGCGAGGGCACACCCGCATGCACCAGGCGGTTGCGCTGTTGCGCAACGCCCGTGCCGTTGCGGCCACCGGCTTGCGGGGTGCACAGCAGCTCTACCTCCAAACGGTCTTGTAAGCGCTGTGCGGCCACCTCGGCACGGTCGGCCGGCCCGATCACCAACACGCGGCCCTGAGACTTGTAGGTCACCACTGGCACCGGTTCCGGGTCGGGGCGCTGGGCCGCGGCAATCAGGGCGGCCATCTTGGGCAGCACTGCAGCCGCAGCGGCCGGCTCACCCGTGGCCGATGAACGGCTCCAGCCCGCGGTCTCGCGCAGGTTTACAAAGCGAATCGGCCGCTCCTGTACGGAAGGAGCCCCTTCCGTCTGTTCATTCAGCTCAAGGAACAGCCGCTGCTCTTGGGTACAAGCCACCAACAGCTCTTCGCCCGCACCGGTTGTTTTAGCGGCCTTTTGGAAGGACGGGGCCTCGCGCCGGCACAAGAGGGTGTGCACCGTGGTTAGGCCATCGGCGTCGGCACCGGGCACCTTTTCGAGCGCGGCGGCCAAAGCCGGGCCGTCCAGCTTCATGGTGCCGTTGCAATCGCAGATCAGGGTCTTCATGTCGTGATGTCCAAATCAGGCCATCCGGCCAGCAAGCCCGCGGGCCCTGTGCGAGGCCCAGCCAAATGGGCTGGGCGGCCCGCGCCGCGCATTCGCCACGGGACTATGCCTCAGGTGTTCTTGGAAATTGAAATGGTCGGGAACTTCGAGCTGAAATCCTTAGCCTTGGCCGCCACCTTGATGGCCACCGTACGCGCCACCGTCTTGTAGATACCGGCCACCTCGCCATCGGGGTCGCTGACCACGCTGGGCCGGCCGGCGTCAGCCTGCACCCGGATCGACAGGTTCAGCGGCAAGGCACCCAGATAGTCCACGCCGTATTCGGCCGCCATCTTTTTGCCGCCATCAGCGCCAAAGATGTGTTCTGCATGGCCGCACTTTTCACACACGTGCACCGCCATGTTTTCCACTACGCCCAGAATCGGCACGCCCACCTTCTCAAACATCTTGAGTCCCTTGCGGGCGTCCAGCAGGGCGATGTCTTGCGGGGTGGTGACGATGACGGCGCCGGTGAGGGGCACGCGCTGGCTGAGGGTGAGCTGGATGTCACCCGTGCCCGGGGGCATGTCCACCAGGAGGTAGTCCAGGTCGTTCCAGTTGGTTTGGCGCAGCAACTGTTCCAAGGCTTGCGTGGCCATGGGGCCGCGCCAGATCATAGGATTGTCCGAATCGACCAAAAAGCCGATGGACATCACCTGCACGCCGTAGTTCTCCAGCGGCTCCATGCTCTTGCCGTCGACGCTTTCGGGGCGGCCTTCGATGCCCATCATCATGGGCTGGCTGGGGCCATAAATGTCGGCATCCAGAATACCCACGCGCGCGCCCTCGGCGGCCAGGGCCAGGGCCAGGTTGACGGTGGTGGTGCTCTTGCCCACCCCGCCCTTGCCCGAGGCCACGGCGACCACATTGCGCACACCGTTGATGAGTTGCACGCCGCGCTGCACCGCATGGGCGACGATCTTGGTGCTGAGGTTGACGCTCACGTTTTCCACGCCCGCCACCGTGCGCGCCGCTGCGATCAGGGCCTTGCGCAGCGCCGGGATCTGGCTCTTCGCCGGATAACCCAACTCCACATCGAAAGACACGTCCCCACCCTCGGCGCGCAGGTTGCGCAGCTGCTTGGCCGACACGAAATCCTGGCCGGTGTTGGGGTCGACCGCCGTCTTGAGCGCCTCCTGGACGGCTTGGACAAGTGCGGAATCAGAGGCGGACATAGGAACAGCGCAACAGAAGTTAACCCGTAATGGTAGCGGCTAGTGCGCACTCACTAAAATCAAGGGCCGATGGCCGCATACCCATCACAGGCATTGGCCAGTCCAACCCAAGCATCCATGACCCGCAAGCTTTTCGTCACCACCGCCCTGCCCTACGCCAATGGGCCCTTCCACATCGGCCACATGATGGAGTACATCCAGGCCGACACCTGGGTGCGGGCACAACGCATGATGGGCTCGGAGGTCGACTTCGTGTGCGCTGACGACGCCCATGGCGCACCCATCATGATCGCCGCGGACAAGGCCAGGAAAACCCCGCAACAGTACGTGGCCGACATTGCCGCAGGGCGCTCGCGCTACCTGCAGGGCTTTCACATCGAGTTTGACAACTGGCACAGCACCGATGCGCCAGAGAACCACGCTTTGGCTCAGTCCGTGTACCGGGCACTCAAGGCACAGAACCTGATCGAAGCCCGCACGATCGAGCAGTTCTTCGACCCCGACAAGGGCATGTTCCTGCCCGACCGCTTCATCAAGGGCGAATGCCCCAAGTGCGGCGCCCAGGATCAATATGGTGACAACTGCGAGGCCTGTGGCGCGGTCTATCAGCCCACCGAACTGAAGAAGCCTTACTCGGCCTTGTCCGGCGCCACGCCGGTGCTGCGTACCAGCGAGCACTACTTCTTCAAGTTATCTGACCCGCGCTGCGTGGAGTTCTTGCAGGCCTGGACCCAGGATGGGCGCCTGCAGCCCGAAGTGGCCAACAAGGTGAAGGAATGGTTCACCCGCGATGAAGCCGGCAACATCAACCTGGGCGACTGGGACATCTCGCGCGATGCGCCTTACTTCGGCATCGAGATCCCTGATGCGCCGGGCAAGTACTTCTATGTGTGGCTGGATGCCCCCGTGGGCTACCTGGCGTCCTTAAAAAACCTGTTGGACCGCCGCGGCGTGGACTTCGAGGCCTACATGGCCGACCCCGCGAGGGAGCAGGTGCACTTTATCGGCAAGGACATCGTCACCTTCCACGCCCTGTTCTGGCCGGCCATGCTGCGGTTCAGCGGCCGCAAGGTGCCCACGGCGGTGCATGTGCACGGCTTTCTCACTGTCAACAATGGCGAGAAGATGAGCAAGAGCCGTGGCACCGGCTTGAGCCCCTTGCGCTACCTGGATCTGGGCCTGAACCCCGAGTGGCTGCGCTACTACCTGAGCGCCAAGCTCAACGCGCGGGTAGAGGACATCGACTTCAGCGCGGACGACTTTGTGCAGCGGGTGAATGCCGACTTGGTGGGCAAGTACATCAATATCGCCTCGCGCGCAGCGGGCTTTATCAGCAAGCGCTTCGGCGGCCGGCTCACCGACCGGCTTGGCGGTGACGGCGCCGAACTCTTGGCCGCGCTGCGCGCACACCGCAACACCGTGGGCATGCTGTACGCCGAGCGCGAGTTCGGCAAGGCCGTTCGCGAAATCATGGCCCTGGCCGACCGAGTCAACGGCTACGTCGATCAGAACAAGCCCTGGGAACTGGCCAAGCAAGAGGGCCAAGACGCCCTGCTGCACGAAGTGTGCTCGGTGTGCATAGAGGCCTTTCGCGTGCTGACGATTTACCTCAAGCCTATGCTGCCGGCACTGGCCGCGCGGGTGGAGTCGTTCCTCCAGGTGCCCGCACAGCAATTGGCCGATGCGGGCAAGCCCTTGGGCGCCCACACGATTGGCGTGTACGAACACCTCATGCAGCGGGTGGACCCCAAGCAGATGGAGGCGCTTTTCGAAGCGCCGGCCGAGCCAGCGGCCACCGCCGAAGGCTCAGCCGGTGAGGGTGCCCGTGCGGGTGCCATCCGTGCGGCTGCCTTCGCGGATACGGCGCTCTCGGGCGGTACCGCCCTGCCTTTGCCCGGGGGGGAGGCTCTGGCTCCCGCCATCACCATCGACGAGTTCTTCAAGGTTGACCTGCGGGTGGCCCGCATCGAAAGGGCCGAGGCAGTGCAAGGCAGCACCAAGCTCCTTCGCCTGACGCTGGATGTGGGCGAGGGTAGCCTGCGTAACGTGTTCAGCGGCATTGCCTCGGCCTACAAGCCCGAGGACATACAGGGCAAGCTCACCGTGGTGGTGGCCAATCTGGCGCCGCGCAAGATGAAGTTTGGGGTTAGCGAAGGTATGGTGCTGGCCGCCAGCCATGCCGATGAAAAGGCCGAACCGGGCATCTTCGTGCTCGAACCCTGGCCTGGTGCTCAGCCGGGTATGCGCATCCGCTAAGGGCCCGCAGCGCGGGCCTGCAGCGGCCCCAGCCGAGACTAAAATGGCGGGTTGCGCCGGATAGCCCGGCTGCGAGGATTCTCACCATGCCGCTGTTCTGGAAACCCTATCAGTCTGATGTGACGCAGTTCATCGAGTCGCTCAAGCAGGCCAAGCCCACGTTGGAGCATGAACAGCGCGAAGGCCGCGCCCTGTTGTGGGACAGGGCCATCGACCGCGAACAACTGGCGCAGGCCCGACAGGCCCGCGTGCCCCAGCAGGCCTACGTCTACCAAACCAAGGCCCGCTGAACGCCGTGGAAACACCCGCAGGCGACAGCGCCGTGCCCCAGGCGCCGCGCGAGCCGCCTGAAGCGGTGGCGCTGCCTGGGGAGCTGGCCCAGGCCGCAGTGCCCGAGCCCGATCACAGCCTCAAGCCCGACCCCGCCGCAAAGCCCCTGGAAGTGGACCATGTGGCGGTGGCCCGCTTATACGGTGAACCTTTGTTTGCGCTGCCCACCGATCTGTACATCCCACCCGATGCGCTGGAGGTGTTCCTGGAGGCCTTCGAAGGCCCCCTGGACCTGCTGCTGTACCTGATCCGCAAGCAGAACTTCAATATCCTGGACATTCCGCTGGCCGATGTGACGCGGCAGTACCTGGCCTATGTGGACCAGATCCGCCGGCGCAATTTGGAATTGGCCAGCGAGTACCTGCTGATGGCGGCCATGCTCATTGAACTCAAGAGCCGTATGCTCTTGCCGCCCAAAAAGAGCGAGAACGGCAGTGAGCCTGAAGACCCGAGGGCCGAACTGGCACGCCGCCTGCTGGAGTACGAGCAAGTGAAGCTGGCTGCAGCCCGCATCGATGAGCTGCCGGTGATCGGGCGCGATTTCCTGAAGGCACAGGTCACCATTGAGCAGACTGCAGCGGTGCGGCTGCCCGGTGTCAGACCACTGGACCTGCAGGAAGCCTGGCGCGACATCCTGATGCGCGCCAAGCTCAACCAACACCACAAAATTAGCCGGGAGCAGCTTTCGGTACGCGAATACATGGGCATGGTTCTGCGGCGCTTGCAGGGCCAGCGTTTCATCGAGTTCGCCGACCTGTTCGATACCCAGGCCAGCGCACCCGTGGTTGTGGTGACCTTTATCGCCTTACTCGAACTGGCCCGCGAACACCTGCTGGAAATCACACAGGCCGAGGCTTTTGCTCCCATCTACGTTCGGCTGGCCTATCAGCCCAGCTGAAGGGCTTCAGAACGAGCGGTGCACATAGGTGCTGACAGGCGGGCGCATCGGCAGGTGACCGTTGTGGCCCAACGCGCTGGGTGGGGTCATCAGGTGACTGACCGCGAGCACCGCCTGTGTGCGCGAGCTCACGCCCAGCACCCGCAGCAGTGAAGCCACGTGGTCCTTCACCGTCTCTACCGATAGCTTCAGTTGCCGCGCGATGAGCTTGTTGGGCTGCCCTTGTAACAGCAACTGCAAGACCTCTGACTGCCGGGGCGTGAGCTTGAGCTGCGACAAACCACCCGCATTCGGGGGCACGCTCACCGGTGGGGCCGGCGTATGCACCGGCCGCGTGCTGGGCCACCACATGGATTGCAGGCTCGGCGCGCTGGGCTCCATGGTCTGGCGCAAGGCGCCGGCTGGCACATAGACACCACCGGACATCAGCATGCGCAGGGCCTGCAACTGCAGCTCCAGTGCGGTGCGCTTGGGAATGAAGCCCGCCGCACCAGCGTCTAGGGCCCGCATCACCTCACCCACCGTCTCTGAGGCCGAAATGACCGCCACCCGCATGGCAGGGTGGCTTTGGCGCCATTGAGCCAACAAGGACAGGCCATCGGCATCGGGAAGCTGCAGGTCCACCAGCGCCAGGTCCACCGGGCCCTGGTCGTCCAGGCAGCACTTGGCTTGTTCGGCGCTGGCAGCACTCAGTACCGTGACGTCGCAGCCCAGCGATTGGATCAGGGTCTCCAGGGCGCAGCGTTCCAGGGGATGGTCGTCCACCAACAGCATCTTCATCTTCAACTCCTTGACCCGGCTGCACACAGAGCCGGTTTGAAAGATGCTAGGGGGCCTGCTCGGGCAGGTACACCCCTCGTACCAGGGGGAACCTCCAACTTGGGGGAAGTAGCCCGCCTAAGGCCCCTTTGCGAGGCCCCTTTATCAGGGGTGTGGCCGCGGCGCCAAAGCCACTGAGAAATCCACTCTTGGCCAAGCCCACCAGCAAGACCGCAGCCGTGGCCCAGATGTAGAACTGCGGGTCGGCGATCATCCACAATGCCCTTATGTTTGCCCCGTCACAACAGGATGTCCGCCGCTTTTTTTGCGAAACCTGGCGCCGCCAGCGCCAAGGCCTGCCGCTGGACACTATGCAGACCAAGGCCGCGCCTTGGCTGGCACTGCACCCCGAGTATGACGGCGATCTGGCTGACGAAGCCGCCGCGCTGGCAGCCGTCTACACCGTCGAAGAGGGGCGCACCAACCCCTTCTTGCACCTGAGCATGCACCTGAGCTTGGTTGAGCAGGTGGACATCGACCAGCCTCGCGGCATTCGACAAGCCTTCGAGGCACTGAGAGACCGCCGGGGCAGCGAACATGAGGCTCACCATCAGATGATGGACTGTTTGGGCGAAATGATCTGGGCCTCGCAACGCAGCGGACTGCCGCCCGATGGGCAGGCCTACCTGGACTGCGTGCGGCGGCGCAGCCGCGGTTGAAGCTGTACGCTACTGCGCAGCCCGGCGCAAGGTGTCTACCACCGGCCGTCGCCAAATCGCGCGCAGGCCCCATGCACCGGCCCACCAAGCCAACAGCGCACCGGCCACCGTGCCGACCAAGGGCACCCAGGGGCTGGGCGCCCAGTTGAATTCAAAAACCGATCGGGCCAACACCGCGCCGATGGCCATGGCCACACAAGAGGCCAGCAGGCCCGACAAGGCCCCCACGCCCAGCAACTCGGCTCGCTGCATGCGCTGAAGCAGTTGGCTGCGCGCGCCCAAGGCACGCATCACCGCATACTCGCGCACGCGGGCTTCTCGAGTGGCGGTGATGGTGGCCACCAACACCAACAGCCCCGAGGCCAGGGTGAAGGCAAACAGGAACTCCACCGCGCTGATGACCTGGTTGAGCACCTGCTGCACCTGCGCCACCGAAGCCGAAATGTCCACGTTGGTGATGTTCGGAAAGGCTTGCAACAAGGCGCGGTCTATGGCCTGGGCGGTAGCGGCGGGCATAGGCGCCTTGAAGGCGCTGATGTAGGTGCTGGGCACACCCCCCAGCTCGGCATGCGGAAACAGCACAAAGAAGTTCACCCGCATCGAACCCCACTCCACCTTGCGCATGGAGGTGATGCGGCCTTCACGCACGATGCCGGCAATGTCGAACTGCAGCCGGTCGCCCAGCCGAAGGTTCAAGGTCTGGGCCAGGCCCTCTTCAACGCTTAAGGCATCGGCTTCTTCGGGCGTCCAGCGGCCGGCCGACACCGCGTTGTGTGTGGGCAGCTCCGGGGTGTGGCTGAGGTTGAACTCACGCTCGACCAGACGCTGCGCGCGGTCGCTGTTGAAAGAACCAGGCCGGATGGGCTGGCCATTGATGCCCACCAATCGGCCACGGATCATGGGATACCAGTCGTAGCCCTGCACACCCGCATCTTTGAGCTGCTGCTCAAACGCTGCTGACTGTTCGGGTTGGATGTTGATGATGAAGCGGTTGGGCGCATCTGGCGGCGTGGCCGACCGCCAACTGGCCACCAAGTCGGTGCGCAGCAGCACCAACAGCACCAGCGACAACAGACCCACCGACAAGGCACTGACCTGAAGAACCGAAAAGCCCGGCCGCGCGGCCAATTGCCGCGTGGCCATGACCAGAGCCTGCCACCGCCCCGCTGAGCGCAGGCGCGGCACCAAACAGCGCAAGGCCCACATGGCCAGGGCAGCCAAGCCTGCGAAGAAGAGCAAGGCCAAGGCAAAACCGCCCACTGTCATCAGGCCCAAGCGCAGGTCGGAAGACACCGCCAACAGCAAAGCCCCAAAGCTCCAACAGCAAAGCCCCAAAGCTCAATACACCCGCACCCAACACCCCCAGCGAAAACGCTCTGGGGCGGCCAACATCACGCCGGATCACCCGCAGGGGCGGCACTTGGGCCAGCTGCAGCACTGGCGGTAACCCAAAGCCCATCAACAACACCCAGCCCAAGGCTGCGGCCAGCAGGCCCGGCTGCGGGCTGACACCGGGCAAGGTTGTTTTGACCAACCCGGCCAACAAGGCGACGAAACCGTGGTGCACCAACCAACCCAGGGCCACTCCAGTTGCACAAGCCACCAAGCCCACCAAGGCGAACTCAAGCGCATAGAGTGTGGCAATTTCTCGCTGGTGCAGACCCAAGACTCGCAACAGGGCGCAGTCGTCGAGGTGGCGGTCGGTGAAGTCGCGCGCGGCGATGCCCACCGCTACTGCAGCCAGCAAAGCTGAGAGCAGGGCCACCAGGGTCAAGAACTTTTCTGCACGGTCCAGGGTCTGGCGCATCTCGGGGCGCCCGGCTTCCAGGCTGTCGATGCGCACCCCTCGAAGGCCCTGCTGGTCGATGCTGCTTTCAATGGATTGCCGCAGGCTGCCCAGCACTTGCGCGGCGCGGCTGCGCCCCAGTGTGTCGGGGGCCATCACCATCAAGCGGTAGGTCACGCGGCTGGCAGGCTGGATCAGCCCTGTGGCCGGTAGATCCTGTTCATGCAACATGACCCGCGGGGAAAAACTCATGAAGCCCGCACCACGGTCGGGTTCATTGAGGATGGCCCGTTCAATACGCAGCTGCGCGTCGCCCAACAGCAGCAGGTCGCCCACCGCCAGGTTCAGGCCGTCCAACAGCGGCGCATCCACCCAAACCACGCCCGGCTGGGGCCCCCGTGCCACGACCGACTCCAGGCCTTGCGCGTCGCGCACCGTCAGGCGGCCGCGCAAGGGGTAGGCGCCAGCCACCGCCTTCACGGCCACCAAGCGAAACTCGCCGCCTTGCTCCTGCGGCGCGCGGGCCATGCTGGGAAAGCTCACAGCGCGTGCGATTCGCAAACCCTGCTCGGTGGCCGCTTGGGCCCATGCCGCCGGCAAGGGCTGATCACCCGACACCGCAAGGTCGCCACCCAAGAGCTGGCCCGCATCACGGGACAGGCCAGCCTGCAGCCGGTCGGCGAAAAAGCTCACAGCCGACAAGGCGGCCACCGCTAAGACCACTGCCAAGGCCAGCAGCCTCAATTCGCCAGCGCGGAAGTCGCGCCATGTTTGGCGCCAGGCCAGCAGGGCCAAGGGGGGGCGATCGCGCACGGTGTTCATCCTTGAATGATGCATCCAATTGGCCGCAACGGTCGGGCGTGGGGATGCTGCTGGCGGCTGCACAGCATTCAGCGGTCTGTGGTTTTGGCGGAATCGACCCCCCGTCTGCGCATGCTGCGCTACCTGTGGCTCGGCGGGTATGTGCCGGTCTTGCCCCTAGCCTGTCACCCTGCCTGGGCGCCGCAGGTGCTGATGGCGCCGGGCGCGGCGCTGGCACCGCTGGCGGATGAAGGCGTGTGGCTTTTGATCAGTGTCAGCATCACACACAAGCTGCACTTGTTCATGTGCAATCTTCAGCCCACGGACATTCCGTAAATCGCTGAGAGCCGGGCGTATCGGCAGTGGTGGCAAGAATGCAGCCAAGCCAGCGATTGGCCAGCCCTGTGCGCTCATCGCACGCAGGCCCCGCATGCGGTGGACATGCACCCCACCGATGAGCACCGGCTACCCTTTTGCCTGGCCGCAGGCTGAGGTGCGGCCCTCGCCTGCCACGCCCGCCGCGTTCGTGAGAGCGCACAGCATGGGGTAGTCAGTAGGGATGCATATGCCTTTTGATGGGGCTAGGATGGGCGCATGAATTTCGCACTGACCCCCGAATTGCAGACTTTGCAGGCGCGTGTGCGCCGCTTTATCGCCGACGAGATCATGCCGCTGGAGGGCGATCCGCGTTGGGGCGACCATGGCCCGAGGGAAGACTTTCGGCTGGAGCTGGTGGCGCGGGCCAAGGCTGCAGGTCTGCTGGCGCCCCATGTTTCGATGCACTACGGCGGGATGGGCCTGGACCACCGCAGCCGCGCGGTTGTGTTCGAGGAAGCCGGCTACTCCACGCTTGGCCCCTTGGCGATGAACCTGTTTGCGCCGGACGAAGGCAATATGCACTTGATGGAGGTGGTGGCCACGGCAGAGCAGAAGGACCGCTGGCTGGCGCCGCTGGCCTCTGGTCAGATGCGGTCTTGCTTTTGCATGACCGAGCCACCCCCGGGCGCGGGCTCAGACCCGTCGATGCTGCAGACCACGGCCACACCGGTGGAAGACGCGCACGGCGCAGGCTGGCTGATCAACGGACGCAAGTGGCTGATCACCGGTGCGCAGGGTGCGGGCTTTGCCATCATCATGGCGCGCTTGCCCGATGGTTCGGCCACGATGTTTCTGGCCGACATGCACGCGCCAGGCATCACGGTGGAGCGGCAAATGGACTCCCTGGACCGCTGCTTCCCCGGCGGGCACTGCGTGGTGAGATTCAACAATCTGCGGGTGGGACCGGACGCGGTGCTGGGTGAACTGGGCAAGGGCTTTCGCTACGCCCAGGTGCGCTTGGCCCCTGCGCGCCTGACCCACTGCATGCGCTGGCTGGGTGCGGCCCGGCGCGCGCACGACGTGGCCGTGGCCCACGCTCGCAGCCGTACGGCCTTTGGCAAGCCCTTGGGCGAGCACGAGGGCGTGGGCTTCATGCTGGCAGACAACGAACTGGACCTGCACACCGCGCGCTTGTCGATCTGGCATTGCGCCTGGGTGCTGGACCAGGGTGGCAAGGCCAACACCGAGTCGAGCATGACCAAGGTCATCTCTTCAGAGGCGATTTACCGCATCGTCGACCGCTGCGTGCAAGTCCTGGGTGGCCAAGGGGTGACCGGCGAAACCATCGTGGAGCGCATCTGGCGCGATGTGCGACCATTTCGCATCTACGACGGCCCAAGTGAGGTGCACCGCTGGAGCCTGGCCAAAAAGCTGATGGCCGCGGGGTAAACCAAACGCAACTCCGAAGGCGATCGGCAGAAACTGGCCTTGCCGCTGGTTTGTACCCGTGCATCTAAAGAGGAATACAGCCCCTTCGCCCCCACCAATCTCTTGAAGAACGGCGCGAACAGCTGTGGCGGCCCGCTACCTGCTGGACACCGAAAACTGCATCGACCTGGTGAAACACCAGCCGCCGCAGGTGCGCAAGCGGTTTACGCAGCGTTTGATGGGTGATGAGGTGATGTCGACCCTGACCTTGGCTGAGTTGGCCAATGGGGTGGCCCGATCAGGAACCGCGCGACAGGGCAAAGAAGCGCCCCTTCAAGCGCGGCTGAAAGAAGTCCCTGCCGTGGATCTTCATACCGCGGCTGCCTGCGCCTACAGGCCCCTGCGTGCAGGGCATGGCACCCGCAATCGGAACACGCTGGACAAACTGATTGCAGCCCAGGCGCTGTCCCTTGGGGGTGACACTGGTCACCAACAACGAAGCCGACTTTCAGGACTTCGCGGGCCTGCGCGCCGAGAACGGGGTCGCCGGGTACTGAGCTGGGCGACCCTGGGGCTCAAGACAGCAACAAGCGCGTCACCCGTTGCACATGCGCAGCAGGGTTTTCCAAGGCGCCGCCTTCGGCCAACACGGCCTGGTCGAACAGCAGATGGGCCAAATCGGCAAAGCGCGCATCGTCAGCCTCGAGCCTCTTGACCAAGGCGTGTGCGGGGTTGACCTCCAGGATGGGCTGAGACACCGGCGCAGCCTGGCCCGCCTGCTTCAGCAACCGCGCCAGGTGCCCGCTCATGTCGCCCTCCTCCACCACCAAGCAGGCGGGCGAATCCACCAAACGGGTGGTGGCGCGCACATCTTTGGCGCGGTCCTTGAGCGCTTCCTTGACCTTGTCGAGCACCGGCTTGAAGGCCTCGGCTGCGGCTTGGGCCTGCTTCTTTTCCTCTTCGTCCTGCAGCTTGCCCAGGTCGACCGCACCCTTGGCGATGCTTTGCAGCGGCTTGCCATCGAACTCGTACAGGTGCGACAGCATCCACTCGTCCACCCGGTCCGACAATAGCAGCACCTCGATGCCCTTCTTGCGGAAAATCTCCAGCTGCGGGCTGTTCTTGGCCGCAGCCAAGTTGTCGCCGGTGATGTAGTAAATCGCCTCCTGGCCTTCCTTCATCCGGCCCACATAGTCGGCAAACGACACATCGGGTTCGTCACTGTTGGTGTGCGTGGAAGTAAAGCGCAGCAGCTTGCTCAAGCGCTCGCGGTTGGCCATGTCCTCGCCTATGCCTTCCTTGAGCACCGCACCAAACTCTTTCCAGAAGTCGGCGTACTTGCGCTTTTCGTCAGCGTTGTCGGAGTCGGCCAGGGACTCGAGCATGGACAAGACCCGCTTGGTTGAACCCTCGCGGATGGCCTTCACATCGCGGCTTTCCTGCAGCAGCTCCCGGCTCACGTTCAGCGGCAGATCGTTCGAATCGATCACGCCCTTGACGAAGCGCAGGTACACCGGCATCAGGGCCTCGGCGTCGTCCATGATGAAGACGCGCTTGACGTACAACTTCACCCCGCCGCGCTTGTCACGATTCCACAGGTCAAACGGCGCCTTGGCGGGGATGTAGAGCAGCTGCGTGTATTCGCTGCGGCCTTCCACGCGGTTGTGGGTGTAGGCCAGCGGTGCACTTTGGTCGTAGCTGATCTGTTGGTAGAAGGCCTGGTACTCGGCGTCGGTCACATCGCCCTTGCTGCGCGCCCACAGCGCAGCGGCCTTGTTCACCGTCTCCCACTCATCCTGGGTCACGTATTCGCTCTTGTCTTTGTCCCACTCCTCTTTGTGCATCAGGATGGGCAGAGAGATGTGGTCGGAATACTTGCCGATCACTTGCTTGAGCTTCCAGGACTTCAGATAGTCCTCGTCCTCGCCTTCGCGCAGGTGCAAGACGATATCGGTGCCACGGCCGGCCTTGGTAATGGTTTCCACCTCGAACTCACCCGTGCCCTCGCTGCTCCAGCGCACGCCCTGATCGGCGGCGGCGCCAGCCCGGCGGGTTTCCACTGTGATGCGGTCGGCCACGATGAAGCCGGAGTAAAAGCCCACGCCGAACTGGCCAATGAGCTGGGCATCTTTCTTCTGGTCACCTTCCAGTCGCGACATGAATTCACGGGTGCCGCTCTTGGCAATGGTGCCGAGGTTGGCAACTGCCTCTTCGGCACTCATACCGATGCCGTTGTCGCGGATGGTGAGGGTCTTGTTGGTGGCATCGGCCAGGATGTGCACCTCCAATTTGGGCTGATCTTCAAATAAGGCGGCGTTGTCCAGGGCCTCAAAGCGCAGCTTGTCGCAGGCATCGGAGGCGTTGGAGATCAACTCACGCAGAAAGATTTCCTTGTTGGAGTACAGGGAGTGGGTGACCAGATGCAGAATTTGCTGCACTTCGGCTTGAAACGACAGGGTCTTCTTTTCCATATGCCTGAGTTAAGGATCAAGTAAGGGGAGTGCCGTAGCTCGGCACACAACAGGCGCGCGCGAACCCGAAACTACTAGGAAATGGGGGCAGCACCCGGGGTTTCAAGACCCCGAGCAGGCGGGCTCAAGCCCCCGGGCTGGGTGGCCATGGGCTAGTGGTCCGGGCCGGGCGGCGGCGGCAGCCGGTAGCTCGGCGGCGTACGCTCGAGCTTGATCGGGGAACCGATGCCCCGGTAGTGCTCACCCACCTGCACCACCATGCCCCGGTGGGCGGTATGGGCGTCTTCAAGCGCGGCGGCGATGTCCTGGATCGGCGCACAAGGCACACCGGCCTCCAGCAGTTGCACAGCCAGTGCCTTGCCCTCGTGGCGGGCTAAGGCCGCCTCCAATAGGGGCCGCAGCTCGGCGCGATGTTTGGACCGCAGGGCGTTGCTGGTGAAGCGCGGGTCGAAAGCCAACTCGGGGGCACCGATGCCCAGGCACAGCTGACTGAACTGGCGGTCGTTGCCCACCGCCAAGAACAAGGGTTCACTGCCGGTGGGAAAGACATCGTAGGGGCTGATGTTGGGATGGTCGTTGCCGGTACGCTTGGGGATGCGGCCGTCCATCAGGTGGTTGGCAGTGTGGGGGTGCAGCAGGGTCAGGCCCACGTCGTAGAGCGCCACTTCCAGAAACTGCCCACGGCCGTTTCGCTCGCGCTCGAACAGCGCCAAGGTCACGCCCAGGGCGGCGTTCAGCCCGGTGGCCAAATCCACCACCGGCACGCCGGCGCGCAGGGGCTTCCCGCCCCGCTCATCGGGTTCACCGTTGACGCTCATCAGCCCGACTAGGGCCTGTATGGCCGCGTCGTAACCGGGCAGGCCACCGTAGGGCCCGTCTGCACCGAAGCCAGTGACGCGGCAGTACACCAGGCGCGGGAACTGCTCGCGCAGCACCGGCCAGCCCAGGCCCCACTTATCCATGGTGCCGGTTTTGAAATTTTCCACCAGCACGTCGCTGTCGGCCAGCAGTTCCAGCACCTTCGCGCGGGCCGCCTCGGTGTTCAGGTCCAGGGTGATACCGCGTTTGTTGCGATTTAGGCCGTGGTAGTACGAGGCTGTGCCCTGCGCATCGAAAGGCGGGCCCCAGGTGCGGGTTTCATCGCCCGAGGGCGGCTCCACCTTGAGCACATCGGCGCCATGGTCTGCCAGGATCTGGGTGCTCGAGGGGCCCGCCAACACACGCGAGAGGTCCAGCACGCGGATGCCCGCCAGGGCGCCGGGAGGCAATTTCATCTTGATCCTTGGTGTGGTGTGGGGCGTTGGGCGCCCATCAGCTCAGTTCAACGTAGACCCGGCCGTCTTCGATCTTCACCGGGTACACCCGAAGCGGGTCACAGGCCGGGTCACAGGTAGGCGCGCCGGTCTTCACATCGAAGCGGCCCTGGTGCAGCGGGCATTCGATCTGGTCGTCTATCAAAAAGCCTTCGCTCAAATAAGCGTTGCCGTGGGTGCACTGGTTGGCGGTGCAGTGAACCTGCCCGTCCACGCTGTACAGCGCCAGGTCATGACCGTCGGTGGACACCGGCATCACCTCTTGCACTTGCACATCGGCCCATTGGGCTGCATAAATCCAGTAGGGGGTGCTCATCGGTTTGCGCTTACGGCCAGCGGATGGGCCTCAAATGGGATAAATGATGGAGTTGGGGATCATCTCACTGTCGTAGACCGCTTTCCGCACAGCGAATTTCCAACCCTGCGGCGTTTGCACCACCTCATCAAGGTAGCGGCCTGTGTTGAAGACCGTGGTTTCCTGGTTGAGCTTGGTGCGAAAGACTGCATAGTTCGCTTCGCAATGGATGCGACCCTCTTCAAAGGCACTCACACAGGGCGCACCCACCACATGGCGCTGGTAGTAGGGGTCGTGGAAGATGGTCTGGGTGACCGCATAGGCACGGTCCAGCAGCATGCCCCTGCTCTCAAAGCGCATGGTGGCCAGGGGAAAGCCCCGGTCGAAGTTCTCCCGCGGTTGCAGCAGGTACAGGCAGTCCTCGGTGAACAGCTCGGCCCATTGCACCCAGCGCCCCGCATCGGCCAGGTGGGCCGCTTGGGCGTACAGCTGGGTCAGCGCGACGTGGTCGGCGGGACTGAGGGTCGCGCAGGTAATCATGCCTGCATCACCTCGCGCCAATAGCGGTACATGCCGCGGATCAGGGTTTCGGTGACCATGTGGTCGGTGTCACCCACGCCGTGCCCGCCCAGTTCGGCCAAGGCGTGGCCCTGCCCGGCCTGCGCGCGCTCAAAGGCCTGCTGGCACATCTCGATCACTTCTCCATCGTCAGCCGAGACGAAGCCTGCGGGACCAAACAGATTAGCCTGACGCAAACGACGCTGCGTCATGGCCGGGTCATCGTCTTCAAAGCCGAAATGGGTCCACACGAAGTCGAAGTGCCCATGGCCATCGGGCTGGATGTGGCGTGTGGAGACACTGTTGACCTGCTGCTGCAGGATCACGCTGGGAAACAGGGTGGTCATCACCGCCGTAGGTCCACCCCACCAGGCTTCCGGCACGATGTCTAAGAAGCGGTCGTCGTTCAGCTTCATGGTTTCCTTGAAGGACGAGACCTGGGTGACCTGCGCCGCAGCCCCGGTGGCGCCCCGGGTGGAGATCATGGCGGCATGGCGGTGGTGGCGGTCCATCTGCAGCTCAGCCTTGTTGTCGGCGCGCCAGAGTCCGAAGGTGACGAACCAAGTGTGCAGCAGCCCGGGGTGATAAGGGTCCTTGATGTTTTCCTGCATCAGCTTCCAGTTGCCCGGAATACGCTGGCGGTTGTAGCCCAAAATCGTGAGCCGTCGGCCATTGAACAGCCGGTCGAACCAGCGCAGGATGACCGGGCCAATGAAGTCTTCAAGCGAGCCCAATTCGTGGTCAAAGGTGGCGAATACCACACCGCCGCGCGTGGCTACCCGCAAGCGGGTCAGCCCGTGCTGCTTGGGATCGAAATCCGCAGGCATACCGCCATTGACCTTGCCCTCTTGCCGCACCCCCCTGCGAAACGGCACACCCTGCAGATCGCCGTTGAGGGCGTAGCTCCACTGGTGATACGGGCAAACGAATTCCTTGCGGTTGCCGTGCCGTTCGCGGCAGAACTGCATGCCACGGTGCTTGCATACGTTTTCCACCACATGCAGCTGCCCGTCTTGGGCGCGGGCCAGCACCACACTGCGCTCGCCCACCACGGTGCGCTTGAAGTCCCCCGGGTGCGGTACCTCAGCCTCCAGGCCGATGTAGTGCCAATGGCCCTTGTAGAACAGGCGCTCGAGCTCCATGCGATGGAGTTCGGCACTGGTGTAGACGCCAAACGGGATGCGATGGGTGCCGGGCGTGGGCCACACGGGCGCTGGGGGCGGTGCTACGCTCATACATTGATTTTGCCGTGTTGGCGCTTGTTGGGGCGCTGATCTGGGCTGCTGAGCGGCTCATCGTGGACACGGGGCCTGTGCGCCGGGGTGCCCTCCGCGCCACCGCTCAAAAGCTCAGGGCGCTGCCACCGCGCACTCCGGCATCAGCGAGCCCAGCTTCTTTTGCAGCAGCGCAGTTCCGTTGCGCACCGCGATCACCTCAGCCATGATCGACACCGCAATCTCCGCAGGCGTCCTAGCGCCCAGGTCCAAGCCTATGGGACCATGTAAGCGGCCAATTTCGGCCTCGCTCAAATCGAACAGCTTCAGGCGCTCTTTTCGCTTGGCCGTGTTGCCACGCGAGCCCAAAGCCCCTACATAGAAGGCAGGAGATTTCAAGGCTTCCAGCAAGACCAGGTCATCCAGCTTGGGGTCGTGCGTCAGCGCCACCACCGCGCTGTGCGGGTCCAGTTGCAACGCCTGCACCAGGTCGTCGGGCATCTGCTTGCTGAACACCGTACCGGGTACGTCCCAGCTCAGGTGGTACTCCTGGCGTGGATCGCAGCAGATGACTTCGAAGTCCAGCATCAAGGCCATCTGCGACACCGCACGCGAAAGCTGACCAGCCCCGATGATCAACAAGCGCCAGCGGGGGCCGAACAGCGCACGCATGTTGCGGCCGTCGAAGGAAAAAATTTCACCGCGGGCGCCCGGCTGCAGGCTTACCGATCCGGTTTCCAATGACACGCATCGGGCCACGATCTCGTGGCGTGCCGTGCGTTCCAGGACTTCATCGACCCAGCCGGTGTCGAGCAAGGGTTCCTGCACCAAGCGCAAATTGCCGCCACAGGGCAGCCCAAAGCGGGCCGCCTCTTCCTTGCTTACGCCGTAATGGATCACGGAAGGCTTGGCCACGCGCTCACCTGATCGCACCCGTCCGATCAGGTCGTCTTCCACACAGCCTCCGGAGACCGATCCAACGATCTGGCCGTCGCCGCGCATGGCCAGCAGAGCGCCCGGCGGCCGCGGGGCAGAGCCCCAGGTCTCAATCACCGTTACGAGCCACACCGGGTGGCCCTGGCGCTTCCAAAGGCGCGCCTGCTCAAGCACCCGCAGGTCCAGGCTATCCATGAGGCTGTCCTCCAAACCTCGATGCTAGCGTACCTACCTGCCCTTGACACGGGCACGGGGCGGCGCTTGGGATCCTTAGAGCGTTGGCGCAGTCAACTTGCTCAGCAGCTGGATGAGGCGGGCGTGGTCGGCCGCACTCAGGAGCTTTTTCAGGCCTTGTTCCATGCGGCGAGCCACCGGTTCCAGCTTGCGGGCCAGGCGTTCGCCCTGCGGGGTCAGTATGACTCGAACCGAGCGGCGGTCCTGGGGGTCGGGCTTGCGTTCGATGAGGCCACGCGCCTGCATGCGGTCCAAGACCATGCTTAGCTTGGGTGCGGTCAAGGACAGCATCTTGGCCAAGCCTTTGGGCGCCAGGTGGCCATGTTGGGCCACCAGCATCAACAAGGAGAAGTCGACCTTGCGCAGCTCATGCGGAGCGCCGATGTGCTGCTCGAAGGCGTCGTAGGCCACCACCGAAGCTCGGGCAATGTGAAAACCCAGCGTGGTGTCCAGCAAGCCCTTGCCGGTCATCTCAAGCCGCCTCGCGGTGGGCCGAGCCCAAGTAACTTTCGATCACCCGGGGGTTATGGGCCAGTTCAGCGGCCGGGCCTTGCACGGATATTGACCCGGTCTCCAACACATACCCATGGTCGGCAACCTCCAGCGCAGCCCGTGCGTTTTGCTCAACCAACAGGATGGAGGTGCCTTCGCGTTGTAATCGTTCAATGATGCGGAAGATTTCTTTGACCACCAAAGGGGCCAGCCCCAGGCTGGGCTCATCCAGCATCAACAGGCGCGGTGAACTCATCAGGGCACGACCAACGGCGAGCATCTGACGCTCGCCGCCGCTGAGCGTGCCGGCCAGTTGTGCCCGGCGTTCCTTCAAGCGGGGAAACAGTTCATACACCCGTTCGATTTCGCGCTTCCAATGGGGAATGCGCTGCTTCATGGCGCGCCAACCCCCCAGCACCAGGTTGTCTTCCACGGGCATGGTGGAAAACAGCTCGCGCTTTTCGGGCACCAGGGCCAGACCCATCATCACCCTGTCTTCAAGGTTGGCGCCACTGAGATCTTGCCCATCGAAGACAACACGCCCGCGTGTAGGCAGCAAGCCGATGAGGGCGTTAAGCGTGGTGCTCTTGCCGGCCCCGTTGGGGCCGATGATGGTGATGACCTGGCCTTGGCGCACCGCGAAATTCAGCCCAGTGAGTACCTCGGCGCGCCCATAGCCGGCGTGCAGGTCGCCAACTTCCAACAACAGCGTGGTCATATTCCTTCCCTTCGATTGGGTCCAGCCGATGCAGCCGGGCCGATCAATGCTCGGTTCCCAGATAGGCCGCTCGCACCGCAGGGCTGGCCTGAACCTCGGCAGGTGTTCCCTCCATCAGCTTGATACCGAACTCCATCACCACGATGCGGTCGGTCAAACCCATGACGAAATCCATATCGTGCTCGACCAGCAGCAGCGTCACGCCTTCATCGCGCAACTGTCGCAGCACATCGGACAGCGCCCGCTTTTCCTTGTGGCGCAGGCCTGCGGCGGGCTCGTCGAGTAACAGCAGCGAAGGGTCGGTGCACAGGGCACGCGCAATTTCCATCAGGCGCTGAGGCCCCAGGGCCAAGTTACCGGCTAACTCGTGCATCCGATCCTCCATGCCGATGCGCCGCAATTGGCGGTGGGCCTCGGCGAAGATCCGTCGCTCTTCCGCTTTGTCCAGGCCCAGCATCGCCTGAACCGTGTTGGCGCCGCTGCGGATGTAAGCGCCCAAGGCCACGTTTTCCAGCACGGTCATTTCGGGGATCATCTTCACATGCTGGAAGGTGCGTGAAATACCGCGCTGCGCCACTTCCCGAGACGGCAAGCCGGCAATCGATTCGCCGCGCCAGCGCACACCACCGCCGGTCAGTGGCAACACCCCGGTGACCAGGTTGAACGTGGTGCTCTTGCCCGCGCCGTTGGGACCAATGAGGCCCACGATTTCGCCGGCATCAATGTGGAAGCTCACATCATTGACCGCCACCAAGCCGCCAAAGGCCTTGCGCACCTGGTCCACCTCCAGCAGGCGCTGGCCCTGAGCTGGCTTTGGCTCGTGCGGCATGTGATCGTTTTCGGTCCAGTCCACCGCGCGGGGCACCGTCGGCAGACGTTTTTGGATGAAGGTCCACAAGCCATCAGGTGCGTACTTCAGCACCAAGATCAACACAATTCCAAAGACGATGACCTCAAAGTTGCCACTGGATCCGAGCAGGGCTGGCAGCAGCACCTGCAACTCGTCTTCGATGATCTTCACCACAGCAGCACCCAAGAAGGCGCCCCACACGTGGCCTACGCCGCCGAGCACGGCCATGAACAGATACTCAATGCCCTTGTTCAGGCCGAATGGGGTGGGGTTGACCGTGCGCTGGAAGTGCGCAAACAGCCAGCCGGAGATGGCCGCGAGCACCGCCGCCAAAATGAAGGCGATGAGCTTGTAGCGAAAGGTGGAGATGCCCATGGCTTCGGCCATGGTTGAGCCTGTCTTGAGCGAACGGATGGCGCGGCCCACACGCGAATCCAACAGGTTGGTTACCCCCAGCGCGCACACCAGGGCCACCGCCCAGATCAGCACATGCAGGCCGCGTCCCGAGCCCAGTTCAAGGCCGAAGAGGTTCAATGACGGGATGCCATTGATGCCATCGTACTTGCCTAAAAATCCCATATTGGCCATGGTGTAGTTCAAGGCCAGGCCCCAACAGATGGTGGCCAGCGGCAAGTAGTGCCCCGACATGCGCAGGGTGAGCAGCCCCAGCAGTAACGCAGCCATCACCGCCAGGGCCACGCCCACCACCAATGCAAGCCAAGGCGAAGCCTGCAGCGACACCACCATGTATCCCGCAGCATAGGCGCCAACGCCCACGAAGGCCGCCTGGCCAAAACTCGTCAGGCCGGCCACGCCAGTGAGCAGCACCAGGCCCAAAGCGACGATGGCATACAAGCCCACCATATTGCTTTGGGTGATCCAAAAGTCAGGAACGGGCAACAGCGGCAAACCCAGCATCAACACGGAGAAGACCGCAAACGCCCAGTTGCCAAGGCTGTTCATTTCAATGCTCCTCCCCGTGCGGGTCGGTGATTGAACGCCACAGCAGCACCGGCAAGATGGCGGCAAACACGATCACCTCCTTGAATGCGCTGGCCCAAAAAGAACCAAAGCTTTCAATCATGCCTACGAAGAGCGCCCCAACCAGGGCCAGCGGATAGCTCGATAAACCTGCAAACACCGCCGCCACAAATCCCTTCAGGCCAATCAGGAAGCCGGTGTCGTAGAAGACAGTGGTAGTGGGGCTGATGAGCAGGCCCGACAGCGCGCCTATAAAGGCGGCCATGGTGAAGGCGGTACGGCCAGCACTGGTGCTGGAAATGCCCATCAGGCGCGCGCCGGTGCGGTTGACCGCTGTGGCACGCAGCGATTTACCCAGCAGGGTGTGTTCGAACAAGAACCACAAGGCCACGATGAGCACCAGCGAGATGGCGAAGATGATGATGGTCTGCCCGGACAATGTGAGCGCACCCACGCTGAAGCGTTGGTCCCAAAACGGCGGATTGCGAAACCCTTCGGCGCCGAAGAAGAACAGTCCCAGGCCCACCAACGCAAAGTGCACGCCCACGGAGACGATCAGCAGCACCAAGACAGTGGCGTCGGCCAAGGCCTCGTAGGCCAAGCGGTAAATCAGGGTGCCAAAGGGCGTGACCACAGCCAAGGTCAGGGCGGCCTGCACCAACAGGGGCAGTTGTTGCGGCGCAGCCCAAATGGCAACCCCGCTGATGGCTATGGGAAAGGCCGCCAACTCCACGACCTGCCGCGTCAAGCGCGAGACCGCTTGCCCCTGGCGTATCCCCTTGATCACCACACCCACAGCGGTGAGGGCGGTGAGCACCAGCAGGAACCACACCGTCCCGGGCACCTGCCCCATTTGGAACATCGCCAAGGTCAAGGCCCCGAAAGCCACGAACTCGCCCTGCGGCACAAAGATGACGCGGGTAACGGCGAACACCAGCACGGTGGCCAGCGCCAACAGCGCGTACACCGAGCCGTTGGTCACCCCATCGAGCGCCAGGATGCTGGCGATCGTCATGTCCATGATGCTTGCGTCTCCTGCTTGCTGGGCCCGTCTTAGGCAGATCTCAATTTATTTACCGACCGGTCGGACGATCTTAGCCGGGCCGCCCCAGGATTCGGATGGCGGCTTCGCCGAACAAACCCGCGTCAGCTGCAGGCTGCGCGGATGTCCTCCGGTATTTCGATGCTGCGAAGGCGGTCCGGGTTCTGAGCATCGCGCACACAGAACACCCGTAACTCGGTGCCTTCGCATATGAGCTCCTGGCCGCGTCGAATGGTGTGGCGTTGGCGGAAGGTCTTTCGGTGCCACTCCAGGACACAGGTATGCACCTCGAGGTGTTCGCCGTAGGTGGCCGATTTCACAAAGCGGGTGTGGATTTCCAGAAGCGGTGTCCCGATGATGCCGCGTGTCTTGACCAGTTCTCGCCAAGGCGGGATGCCGCAAGCGACAAAGAAGTGCAGCGAGCTTTGGTCCATCCAACGGTTGAAGTTGGGGAAGAAGACGATGCCAGCGGGGTCGCAGTCACCAAACTCCACGCGAACGCGGTGGATGTGGGTACGGGGGGTGATGAGGTCTGCGCTCATGACTTGAGCACCTTGCCCGCGCGGCCTTCTAAAAAGGCCTTGAGCCGTTCTTGCGCCTGTGGGGTGCTTTGAGCAGTGGCTGCCATCAGCGACTCGGTAAACAGGCCCAAGGCTTGGGCCTGGTCGGCTATGCGGGGCAGGGCCTGCATCACCGCGTAGTTGCTCATTTGCGCATTGGTGGCCATGCGCTGGGCCAGAGCCATGCCCTGCTCCAGGCCTTTGCCTTGGCTGACCACATATTGCACCAGACCCACTTGCAGGCCTTCCTGGGCGTCGTACACCCGGCCGGTCAGCATCAGGTCGGTCATGCGGGCCACACCCATCAAGCGTGGAATACGGGCCGACCCGCCCCCGCCCACAAAGATGCCGCGCTGGCCTTCGGGAAGTCCGAAATAGGCCGATTCCTCGGCCACGCGGATGTGGCAGGCGCTGGCCAATTCAAGGCCGCCACCCACCACCGCACCATGAAGCACCGCCACCACCGGTACAGGGCCAAACTGGATGGCGTCGAAGGCTGCATGCCACATGCGCGAGTGCTGAACCGCGCTGTCGATGTCGCGCGCCACCACTTCGGACAGGTCCAAGCCAGCACAAAAGTGGCTGCCTTCGCCGCTGAGCATCACCGCGCGCACGCCTTCGGGCATATTCACGAAGACCGTGTGCAGCTGCTGGATGAAGGCGTCGGACAAGGCATTGCGCTTGGCCGGACGATTGAGCTGCAGGTGTAGCACAGGGCCGGCGCGGTTGATGCGCAACAACTCGAGCGTGGCCAACAGACCCTCAACCGGCTGTTCGGGCGGGTGCTTTGGGGCGGCGGCTTCAGCGGTGGTGGCGTTCATAGGGGCTTGATGCAGGAGGCGGGATGCAACACCAACAATCTTCAGCCCTAATTTATTTCAGTTTCTGAAATAAATCCAGCTGGTCAGCCGGCAGATGGGCTAGCGCGATCGCTGCGCGGCTATCCATGCACCCATGTGGGCCTCTAGCACCTGCAGCGGTACCGAGCCGGTGGACAGAACCGCGTCGTTGAAGTCCCGCACATCGAAGCCCGATCCCAGCGCCTGCTCGGCCAGGCGGCGCAAGCCACTGATGCGCAGCTGTCCAATCTTGTACGCCAAGGCCTGCCCCGGCGTACCGATGTAGCGGTCAATTTCGTTGACGATGTCTTGCTCAGTCTTGGCCGCGTTGGCCCTGAAGTACGCGATCGCTTGCTCTCGGCTCCAGCCCTTGGCGTGCATGCCGGTATCCACCACCAGGCGCACGGCACGCCACATCTCATACACCAACTGGCCGAAGCGATCATACGGGTCGTCATACAAACCCATGTCGTAGCCCAGCTGCTCGGCATACAAACCCCAGCCCTCGCTGTAGGCCACGAAGTAGGCAGTGCGGCGGAAGGTGGGCGCGTCGGGCAGTTCCAGGCCCAGTGCGAACTGGTGGTGGTGGCCCGGTACGGCTTCATGCAGGGTCAGTGGCACCATCTCCCATGTGGGTCGCATTTCGGGCCGGTATAGGTTGACGTAGTAGTAGCCCGCGCGGCTGCCGTCTTGTGCACCCGGTTGGTAATAGGCGGTGGTGGCGTCCGGCGCTTGATGGTCGGGAATCGGGCGCACGCCATAGGGCAGGCGGGGAAGTTTTCGAAACACCTTGACCATCTGCGGGTCAACCCGCTTGGATACCGCTTCGTAGGCGGCAAAGAGTTCCGCAGGAGTTTTCTTGTAAAAGCGCGGGTTGGTGCGCAAGTCGGCAAAGAAGGCCTCCAGGGTGCCGCTGAAGCCGGTCTCGGCCCTGACCTTTTCCATTTCTGCACGGATACGGGCCACCTCCGACAAACCCGTCTCGTGAATGGCATCCACATCCAGCGTCGTCGTGGTGTAGGACCGCGCGAGAAAACGGTAATAGGCCGGTCCATCGGGCCGCGCGGTGGCGGCAATCGTCTCGCGTGTCTTGGGTAGGTATTCCTCGTTGAAGTACTTCGCAAATGCGGCATAGGAGGGCACCACCCGATCCCGGATGAGTTCCTGCGCCTGGCGCGCCAGAGCCTCGCGTTCGTCCGCGGGCATACCAGCTGGAAAACGTTTGAAGGGCCGATAGAAGGGGCTCAGGGTCGGGTCGGCCACGACCTGCGCAGCCAGCTGCGCGGGCACGCGCTGCATCAACACCCGCGGCGGCACGACGCCGGCCTTCACGCCTTCGCGCATCAGCGCCACATGCTGCTCCAGGTACAGGGGCAGCGATGACAGGCGCTGAAGGTAGCGCCGGTAGTGAGGCGCAGTGGAAAAACGCAGGAGCTCGGCGATCTGGTCGGCCGTTTGGGGCCCTGACTGGTGGCCTACGGGCTGCAGGTGTTCGCCAAACCGCTGCCGGTCCACCGACTCCTGCTGCAGCCATTCAAAGGTATCGTAGTTCAACTGATCGGCAGCCGACAACCGATGCCTTGGAATGGCCTTGAGCCGCAGCAGCGCCTGCCGGTCGGCCGCTGCGCGGGCAGCGATGGCCTGCAGGCTCATATCGGTCCAGCGGTCGGCACCGCGAGGGTCACCGAAATACGCGGCCTGCTCGGGGTGCTCGCGCAAGCGGCGATCCCACTACTGGTCAAACAGCTGACGCAGGGCGCGTGTGGCCGCGGGGTCGGGCGCAGTGGCCTTGGACCCCGCAGCCGTGGTCAGCGAGGTGGCGCCGGTGGCAAGCGCCTGGGCCGCCACTTCGCCCACCATCAGCGGCGCCGCAAGCGCGAAGGCAAGTCCCGGCAGAGACACCTTCGCACGAGGCCAACAGCCGGCTATGCGGGACTTCAGATGTTCATGCATGGGTGCCTCCTGCCATGACACCCGGATTCTGAACCCGCAGAGGCCCTCAGGCGTGGCCTTCAGCGCCCCCAGCGGGCATCACGCCCCTGGTGCGGCCCGCGCGGCTTTTGGTCGCCGAAGCGGGCTCGGCCAGCGCCCGGTGCCGCCCCACGGCGAGTGTCGGGGCCGGTATGACCCTGGCCGGCATGGCCCTGGCCGTCAGGCCGCGCAAAGCCCTGGCCCGCGGGACGACCGTAGCCAGAACCCTCATGCCGCGGGCGGCCCGAATGGTGGGGTGCAGGACGGCCGCCGTAGCGCTGGCCCGGATGGCCCGGGCTGCCGTGGCCAACACGTGGCCCGGGTCGCCCGCGGTGCTCGCCGCCAGCCCCGCGCAGGGCACCCATGAAGATGCGCGGCTCGGGCTGTTGGGGCTCAAGGCCGGTGACCTGGGCCACGGGGATGGGCTGTGTGGTGAACTGCTGAATACGCTTGACCATCGAGATATCACGCCGCTCAGCCAACGTCACCGCCAACCCATTGCGGCCAGCCCGACCAGTGCGGCCAATGCGGTGCACATAGTCTTCTGCCTTCATCGGCATGCCGTAATTGATCACGTGGCTGATGGAGGGCACATCAATGCCGCGTGCGGCCACATCCGTGGCGACCAACACGCGCAGCTGACGGGTGCGCAAGCCCTGCAACACGCGGTTGCGACGGCCCTGTGGCATGCCACCATGCAGCGAAGCCACACGGTGGCCAAACTCGGCCAGGCGGTCGGCCAGCCAATCGGCGTCTTGCTGGGTGCTGGTGAACACCACCGCCTGGTCCACTTCGCGGTCGGCCAAAAGGTGGTCCAAGAGCGCATCCTTGTGTTGGCGGCTGTCAGCCCAATGCAGGCGTTGCTCGATGCTGGCGTGCGTGTCTGTGTGGTGCGCCACCTGCACGGTCTGCGCTTCGGGCTTCAGCAATTCTTCGGCCAGGCGGCCTACGTGGCCAGCGAAGGTGGCACTGAACATCACGGTTTGGCGAGCAACCGGAGTCTGTTCGGCGATGTGACGAATGTCGTCGATGAAGCCCATGTCGAGCATGCGGTCGGCTTCGTCAAGCACCAGCATCTCCAGGTTGTCCAAAACGCACTTGCCACTGCCCAGGTGGTCGATCAGGCGGCCCGGAGTGGCAATCACCACATCCAACGGGCCGCGCAGCGCCTTCAGTTGCGCGCCATAGGGCACGCCGCCCACCACCGTGGCCACGCGCAAGCCCTGCACATGCTTGCCATAGGCGGTGAAGGCCTTGGCCACTTGCATGGCCAGCTCCCGCGTGGGCGCCAGCACCAGTACGCGCGGGCCGTGCACCAAGCCCTTCTCACGCCGCTTGCTGGCGTCACCCCGTGCCTCAAGGATGCGCTGCAGCGCGGGCAGGGCAAAGGCAGCGGTCTTGCCGCTGCCTGTTTGGCTGCTGACCTTGAGGTCCAAACGGCTCAGGCCCATGGGGATGGCCTGTTGCTGTACCTCGGTGGCCTGTTCATAACCAGCATTGGCCAAGGCGCGGGACAGGGCGGGGGCCAGGCCCAGATTTTCAAAAGACATGAATTTCCAATCAAACAAGCAACACACGCCAGCCTGGCTTTCCTGCGCCAGGCACGAGTTAAACGGGCCAACACAATGCGTGGGACGGCCCGCAGGTGAAGTCGCGAAAATGGAGGTAAGGTCCGGCGGACGTTCCAGGTACACGCTGTGGAACAAAGTCCGGGCCGGGACCGGTGGGTCCGAAGCGACGGCATCGCCGCCGACCTGCACCCGGGAGTGTCGGCTGAGCATCGTTTGCACGATGAGGCCGAATGGTCAGAGGGGACGAGAAGTGCGGAGTTTACTCTGAATCACGCCGCCGTGCATCAGTGCCGATACAGTTAGGCAATGACTGCGCGTACAAACCAACTGGTGGCCACCTTCGGCCTGATGGGGGCGCTGCTGGGGCTTGCGGGCTGCGGCGGTTCAGGTGAGAACAAGGCTGCGCCGGCTGCGCCCGCAGCCAACGCAGGGGCCAGCGGTGCAGCGGCAGCGCCAGCACCTCCGCCGCCGGCGGTCGGTGTGGTCAAGGTCGTGCCCGCCGATGTGGGCCTGCTGACCGAATTGCCTGGCCGCACCGAGCCCTCAAGGGTGGCACAGGTGCGCGCGCGCGCTGTGGGCATCCTGACCACACGCCGTTTCGAAGAAGGCCGCGACGTACAGGCAGGCCAGTTGCTGTTCACCATCGACCCTGCACCGTACGAGGCGGCCCTGGCCAGCGCCCAAGCGCAGTTGGCGCGCGCCCAAGCCTCCCTGATGCAGGCTCAAGCCAATGCCGACCGCGCCAAGCCTCTGCTGGAAGCCAAAGCCATCAGCGAGCAAGAGTCTGTCAGCGCACAAGCCGCACGCCAACAGGCGCTGGCTGAGGTAGCCGCCGCGCGGGCAGCGGTTCAGACGGCTGAACTGAATCTGGGGCATGCCAGCGTGGTCGCACCCATTGCGGGTCGCGTTGGTCGGGCCCTGGTCACCGAAGGAGCCTTGGTGGGCCAAGGTGAAGCCACTCCACTGGCGCTCATTCAACAGGTTGACCCCTTGTATGTGAATTTCACACAGCCCGCAGCCGACGTTCTGCGCCTGCGCGCGGCCATCGCGCGCGGCCAGTTCAAGCAAGCTGGCCCCGATGCGGCAGCCGTGACCCTGCACCTGGAGGACGGCAGCACCCATCCCCTGCCTGGCAAGCTGCTGTTTTCAGACCTCAGCGTCGACCCGACGACCGGACAGATCAGCTTGCGCGCCATCGTGCCCAACCCCAGGAAAACGCTGCTGCCTGGCTTGTTTGTTCGGGTGCGGGTGGAACAGGCCCAGGCCACGGGCGCGATACTGCTGCCCCAACAGGCGGTCAGCCGTGGCCCCCAAGGGGACACGGTTCGCGTGGTGGGCGAGGACGGCATGGTGGACATTCGCCCGGTAAAGGTCGGCCCTGCGCGCGGCGGCCAGTGGGTGGTGCTGGAAGGCCTGAAAGCCGAAGAACAGGTGATGGTCGACGGCTTCCAAAAGCTGCGTGGCCGCGGGCCGGTCAAGCCGGTGCCCTGGACGCCCGCTACCCCAGCCGCCCCAGCCGGGCCGCCGGGCCAAGGCTAGGAGCGGCAAATGGCGCCGTTCTTCATCAACCGCCCGGTCTTCGCCTGGGTCATTGCGCTGTTCATCTTGGTGGGTGGTGGTGTGGCGGTCACGCAGTTGCCCATTGCGCAGTACCCGCCAGTGGCCCCACCTTCGATTTCGCTGAACGTCAGCTACCCCGGTGCGTCGGCCACCACCCTTGAAAATACCGTCATCGCCCTGATTGAACGGGAGATGAACGGGTCGCCAGGCCTGGTTTATATGGAATCCGTGGCGCAGGCCAATGGTTCGGGCTCCATCACCTTGAGCTACGAACCTGGCACCAGCCCCGATCTGGCGCAGGTGGATGTGCAGAACCGCTTGGCGCGGGCCTCACCGCGCCTGCCGGCTGCCGTCACGCAACAGGGCATCCGCGTGGACAAAGCCAACCCGAACTTTTTGTTGTTCGTGGTGCTGTCTTCGGAGAACCCTGCTTTCGACCCAGTGGCTCTAGGCGACTACGCCGCGCGCACCGTACTGCCCGAAATACAGCGCGTGCCCGGGGTTGGCCAGGCCAACCTCTTCGGAACTGAACGGGCCATGCGGATTTGGGTGGATCCGGCCAAGCTGCAGGGCTACCGGCTATCGATGCTGGATGTGAACACCGCCATCGCTCAACAGAACATTCAAGTGACGTCGGGCTCGTTGGGCGAGCAGCCTGCGCTGCCCACTCAGCTGGTCAGCGCCACGGTGACGGTGCAAGGGCAGCTCAGCTCTGTGGGCCAGTTCGGCAATATCGTGCTGCGCGCCAACCCCGACGGTTCAGCGGTTCGGCTGCGCGATGTAGCCCGCGTTGAACTGGGTGCACAAAGCTATTCACTGCGCACCAGGCTCAATGGTGAGCCATCGGCGGGCATGTCGGTGCAGTTGGCCTCGGGTGCCAACGCACTAGAAACGGCTGACGCCATCCGCACCAAGCTCACCCAAGTCGAGCAGTTCTTCCCCCCTGGCGTCAAAGCCACGATCCCCTTCGATGGGTCGCTGTTCATCCGCATCTCCATCGAGCAGGTTGCCAAGACGCTGATCGAAGCGGTGGCGCTGGTGTTCATCGTGATGTTCCTGTTTCTGCAGAATATTCGCTACACCATCATCCCCACACTGGTGGTTCCGGTTTGTCTGCTGGGCACCTTCGCTGCGCTGCTGGCCATGGGCTTTTCGATCAACGTGCTGACCATGTTCGGCATGGTGCTGGTGATCGGTATCGTGGTGGATGACGCCATCGTCGTGGTGGAAAATGTTGAGCGCATCATGAGCGAAGAGGGCTTAAGCCCCCGCGCGGCCACCCAAAAGGCAATGACGCAGATCAGCAGCGCCATCGTGGGTGTGACCGTAGTGCTGGTGTCGGTGTTCATTCCGCTGGCGTTTTTCAGTGGTGCCATCGGCAATATCTACCGTCAGTTTGCTGCCGTGATGGTCACGGCCATACTGTTGTCGGCCTTCCTGGCGCTGAGCTTTTCGCCCGCCTTGTGCGCCACCTTGCTCAAGCCGGTGCAAGCCGGTCACCACCATGCCAAGGGCGGCTTCTTTGGCTGGTTCAACCGTGGCTACTCCCGTGCGGCTCGCGGCTATGAAAGCGTGGTAGCGCGCATGCTGCGTAACTGCTGGCGCTACATGGTGATCTACGCGGCAGTCATCGGCGCAGCGGCGGTGATGTACACCCGGCTGCCCACGGCCTTCGTGCCCAACGAGGACCAGGGCAATATTCTGATCAACGTGCTGTTGCCCCCAGGCGCCACCCAGGAACGCACCCTGGGGGTGATAAAGCAGGTTGAAGGAGTGATGCTCAAGCAGCCCGAGGTCAAAGCCATGACCAGCGTGCTGGGCTTCAACTTCTCAGGCTCGGGACAAAACTCAGCGCTGAACTTTGTGGCCTTGAAGGATTGGGACGAACGGCCCGACCCCGAACAGTCGGCCCAAGCCCTGGTCAAGCGCGCGCAGGGCATGCTGGCGGGCATTCGAGATGCATTCATCTTCGTGGTGAGCCCTCCGCCCATCCGCGAGCTCGGCCGAGCCAACGGCTTTGCCTTTCGCCTGCAAGACCGTGCTGGTGTTGGGCGCGAGGTGCTGCTGCAGGCGCGAAACCAGCTGCTCGGCGAAGCCCAGAAGAGCCCGTTGCTCAACGCCGTGCGACCCGACGGCCTGGAAGACGCTGCACAGGTGGAACTGCAGATCGACCGCGACCGAGCCGCTGCGTTGGGGGTGAGTTTTGCTGCCATCAATACTGCCTTGGGCACATCTCTGGGTTCGGCCTACATCAACGACTTCTTGAACGCCGGCCGGGTGCAGCGCGTGGTGGTGCAAGCTGACGCAGCGGCCCGCATGGAGCCCGAAGACCTGTTGGCCCTGCCGGTGTTGAACAACCGTGGTGAAAGCGCCCCTTTGGCGGCCTTTGCCAGCACCCGCTGGGTGACCGGCGCCATGCAGGCCGTTCGCTACAACGGCTACCCAGCGATGCGCATCGCCGGCGAGCCGGCCAAAGGGGTCAGCACCGGTGAGGCCATCGCTGAAATGGAGCGCATAGCTTCCCAACTGCCTAAGGGTGTGGGTTATGAGTGGACCGGGCTGGCCCGTGAAGAAAAGATCAGCGGGGCGACCGCCTATCTGCTTTTCTTCTTCTCGCTATTAGCTGTGTTCTTGTGCTTGGCTGCCCTGTACGAAAGCTGGTCGATTCCCCTGGCGGTGATCTTGGTGGTGCCTTTGGGCGTTCTGGGCACGGTGGCGGCCACGATGATGCGCGGTCTTGAAAACGATGTGTTCTTCAAGGTTGGCATGATCACCATCATCGGACTGTCGGCCAAGAACGCGGTGCTGATCATTGAGTTCGCCAAAGATCTGCATGCGCAGGGCAAGGACTTGGTAGCCTCGGTCTTGGAAGCCGCGCATCTGCGTTTGCGGCCCATCATCATGACCTCACTGGCCTTCATCCTGGGGGTGATGCCCCTGGTGCTGGCCAGCGGCGCGGGCTCTGCGGGGCAGCGCTCCATCGGCACCGGTGTCATGGGTGGCATGATCTCCGCGACCGTGCTCGCAATTTTCATGGTGCCGGTTTTCTTCGTCGTGGTGCGCCGCCTGTTCAAGGGCAGCGAACGACAGCGGCAGTTGTATGCGCATGAAAACCCAGACAAGCCCAAAGTGGAGGATTGGTCATGAGCCCATCCCCTGGTGGCCTGCGGCGCGCGAGGGCTGTGGGCCGCGCCCTGGCCGGAACGCTCGGGACCTTGGCGCTGGCAGGCTGCAACACCGTGCCCACCGGCCCAACGGCCTTGAGCAGCCCGCAGCTGATTCCGCAACGCTTTCCCGCCACTGCTAACGTTGAGACAGGCGCTACCGCCCCGGCGCCGGTGCTCGGCCCGCTGCTCGCCTGGGACCAGTTCTTCACCGATCTGCCGCTGCAGGGCCTGATACGCCTGGCACTGGAACACAACCGTGACCTGCGTCTGGCCGCACTGAATGTCGAGCAATCGCGTGCCCAGGCGGCGATCCGCGAGGCCGACCTGTGGCCCACGGTCAATGCGGGTGTTAGTGGAAACCGGGCGCCCACCAATGCCGGCGGTGTCAGCACCACGGTCATTGGGGGATTGGCGAGCACCGCGTACGAACTCGACCTCTTCGGTCGCGTGCGCCAACAGGCGGCGGCCGCTCAGGCGCAACTGCAGGCCAGTGAGTTCCTACAGTCGGCCGCCCGGGCCAGCCTGATTGCCGCGGTAGCGGCGGCCTATGCGAACCTGCAAGCCGATGAGGCCTTGTTGCGCATCACCGACGAGACGGTGCGCGGCCGGCAAGACAGCCTTCAGATCGTGCAGGGGCGCTTGAAGGCCGGAGCGGCCTCGGCGCTTGAAGTCGCGCAGGCCGATTCCCTGCTGCAGGCCGCCCGCGCCGCCAGGTCCCAGGTGCAGCGCCAAAAGTCTCTGGACGAAAGCACCCTGCAGCTGCTGCTGGGCCGACCCACACCCCCAGGCCGGCCAGACAGCGCACCATATTCGACCAGCTCAGGTGTGCAGGCCTTGCTGGAGGGGCTCACAAGTGCTGCGGGCGCCGCGGAAGCGGATCACCTGGTCGGCTTGCCGCTGCTGCGGGCCGGCCTGCCATCGGAGGTGTTGGCCCGCCGGCCCGACCTGCGCGCAGCAGAGGCACAACTGCGCGCCGCACAAGCCAATGTGGAAGCGGCCCGCAGGGCCTACTTCCCCCGCATCTCGCTCACCGCTTCCTACGGGCAAGCCAGCAAAGAGCTGTCGGCCCTGTTTGCTGGGGGCAACTGGGTTTGGGGAGTGGCGCCATCGGTGCTGGCGCCCATCTTCGACGCTGGGCGGCTGCGTGCGGGGGTGCAGCAGGCCCAAGCGGCGCAACAGTCGGCTTTGGCCCAGTACGAAAAGGCGGTGCAGGTGGCTTTCAAGGAAGCCAACGATGCGCTGGCCTCCCAGGCCTTGCTGCTTGATCAGCTGAAGGCCTTGCGTCTGCAGGTGCGCGCCGAAACCCAGCGTGTAGGCCTAGCCCAGGCGCGCTGGCAACTGGGTGCCAGCGCCTATGTCGAGGTGTTGGACGCCCAACGTTCTTTGTACTCCGCTCAATCGGCGTTGGTTCAAACCGCTGCGCTGGCACTGGTCAACCAGGCCACCCTGTACAAGGTGCTGGGAGGCGGCTAAGCACAAGCGCCCCCGAAACCGGTGCTCCGCAAGGTGCAGGCCACAGCCGATCACAACCCCGACGAAACAGCAGCCGATGTAAGCGCGGTGCTGCGCGATGGGCCTTCAATAGACTGCGAATTCACCTGCATGTCTCTAGCTTAGCGCGCACCGCAGGCCCACGCCTTGCCCAGTGCCGGTAAGCTCGGTGTCCAAGCCAGGAGCCCCCATGTCCACCGCACACGCCCCCATCGAGCCGCCCGACGACCCAGCCGGTAAAGCACCCGGCGCGGTGGCAGGCAGCGCACAAGTGGCGGGGCCGGATGCGGATGCAATGCGTCGGCGTTTTCTGATGCTGGGCGTGGGTGCGGGTGGCGCACTTGTTGTGGGTTGCGGCCCGCTCGACCCTCGTGAGCGGGGCCAGGCCCCCCGGCCCGCCCAACCCACTGGCGCTGAGCGTGCTGTCAACGCCGAGGCCCCTGCCGCAAGCGTGGCACTCAACGCATGGCTGCGCTTGGCACCCGATGGCCGGGTCAGCGTAGCCCTGCCCCGTGCTGAGATGGGCCAAGGTGTGTACACCGCGCTGGCCATGCTGGTGGCCGAGGAACTCGAGGTGCCCTGGACGCAGGTGGGTGTGGAACCTGCATACCCAGACCGCGTGTATGCCAACACGGCCCTGTTGCACGCGGTGCTGCCCTTTCAACCCGATGACCACGGCTGGTGGGTGCAGGCCGCACGTTGGACGCTGTCCAACGCGGCAGTGATGTTGTCGTTGAATGTGACTGGCGGCTCCACCAGCGTGCGTGCAGCATGGGAGCCAATGCGCTGGGCGGGTGCTTCCGCACGCGAAGTGCTGCGGGCCACTGCGGCTCGGCACTGGCAAGTCCAGCCTGAAGCCTGCCAGTGCCAACAGGGTCAGGTGCAACACCAGGCCAGTGGCCGGCGGCTGTCGTATGGGGAGTTGGCCAGTCTGTGGGCTGCCCACCCCCTGGAGCCGCCGTCCAAGCTGAGCCTCAAGCCTGCAAGCCAGTGGAGCCTCATCGGTACCTCACCCACACGGCTGGACACACCCGACAAGACCACCGGCCGCGCTGATTTTGGTTCTGACGCCGCATGGCCGGGCACGAAGCGCGCGGTGCTTCGAACCTGCCCCTTCGTGCACGGCCGCCTGATTAAAGTCGATGCACGCAAGGCCCTGCAACTGCCCGGGGTGCGAGCGGTCCATGAGTTCCCCGATTGGCCGGTGCCGGCGGTGGCGGTGGTAGCCGACCACAGCTGGCAGGCGCTCAAGGGCGCACAAGCTTTGGAACTGGAATGGGACCCCGGCCTCAATGCCGGCCACAGCACGGCGGCCCAGCAACACACGATGCAAGACCTGCTCGAGGAAGGGTCTGGCACCCGATTCCGAAACCTCGGGGATACCGCAGCGGCCCTGGCCCAGGCCACCGACACGCTGCAAGTGGAGTATCAGGTGCCGTATCTGGCCCATGCCGCCATGGAACCCCTGAATGCCACCGCGCGGTTCGATGCCGGCCACCTGCATCTGTGCACCGGGACCCAATCGCCCATCCTGGCGCGTTGGCGCGCAGCCCAGATTGCCAAACTGGATCTGGAACAGGTGCATCTGCAGGTTCCCTTTCTGGGCGGCGGCTTTGGCCGGCGGCTGGAAACCGACATCATTGAACAGGTCACACATCTGGCCATGAAGATGCCCGGCACGCCGGTGCACCTGATGTGGACCCGCGAGCAAGATCTGCAACACGACGTCTACCGGCCCGCTGCGGTGGCGCGCCTGCGTGCTGCACTGGTCAAACCGGCTGCCTCCACAAGTGCCGGTACCGGGGGCCTCAAGCCCAGGGTCAGCGCCCTGCACATCAAGGTGGTGGCGCCGTCCGTGTCCGAGGGCTCCACCCGACGGCTGTTCCCCGGACCGTGGAACGATGCGATGCCCGTGCTGCCCGACAAATCCCAGATCGAAGGCGCCTACGACCTGCCCTACGCCATTCCCCATCAACTGGTTGAACAGGTGCTGTGCCCCTCGGTGCTGCCCGTGGGGTATTGGCGCAGTGTGGGGCACTCCTACAATGCTTTTTTTACTGAGTGCTTCACCGATGAGGTGGCCCAGGCCCTGGGGCGCGACCCCTTGGACTTGCGCGAAGAATGGCTGCAGAACCGACCACGCCATCTGGCTGTCTTGCGTGCAGCCGCTCAAGCGGCGGGCTGGGGGCGCGCGGCACCGGCTGGAAGGGCCCTGGGGCTGGCCCTGCATGAATCTTTCGGGGCCATCTGCGCGCAGGTGGCAGAGGTCAGTATGCAAGCGGGCCGACCACGGGTGCACCGCATTGTGTGCGCCCTGGATGCCGGAACCTTGGTACACCCCGATACGGTGCGTGCACAGCTGGAGAGTGCCATCGTGTTCGGCCTGAGTGCTGCACTGTGGGGCCGCGTACCCATGGATGGTGGTCAGGTTCAACTGCGCGGCTGGGCCGACTATCCCGTGGTGAAGATGGCCGACACCCCCCACATCGAGACCCTGTTGCTGCCCAGCGACCAGCCCCCCGGCGGCGTCGGAGAGCCCGGCACGCCGCCGGTGGCCCCCGCAGTGGCCAATGCGTTGGCGCGCCTGGACGGCCGGCGGCGGCGCAGCCTGCCGCTGTCGGATGCGCCCATCCGCACTTAAGCCTGCGGCCACCCGAGGCCCGCCCGCGGGCTTTCCGCAGGCTTGGAGCGCATTGACTGGCTTATAGTTAAGCTGGTTAAGCTGGTCTAGGCTTTGCAGCGTCGGTGCGTCGGTGATTGATTGCCTGATGTTGCGTGCGGCCTGCAGACACCGTTCATCCGCCCCCAGGCGGTCTACCAAGAGGCGATCCCATGACCTTTCTGACCCCCACCCGCGCGACGCCATCCAGCCGCACTGGCCTTGAACTCACAGCGCGGCTGTGGCAGCGTAGCCTGGCCGCAGCGGCCTTAGCCCTGGCGGCCACGCTGCCCTTGGGCGCAATCTCCCAGAGCGCTGCGCCCACGGTGACCCTACGCTGGGCTGCCCAGAATGACATCCTGACGCTGGATCCGCATTCGCAGAACCACGCCACCACATCAGCCATCTTGATGCACGCCTATGAAGGCCTGGTGCGGTACGACGCCGAACGCAGGATCGAGCCAGCCCTGGCCACCAAGTGGACGTACATCAGCCCCACCCAGGTTCGATTTGAACTGCGGCGCAACGTGCGCTTCCACGATGGCTCGGCCTTCACGGCAGACGATGTGGTGTTCAGCTTCAACCGCATTCGACAGCCCCAAGGCACGATGGGCATCTACGTCACCGGCATTGCTGAAATCCGCAAGGTCGACAGCCATACGGTGGACTTCATCATGGCGGCCCCCAACCCGCTGTTGCTGCGCAATATTGTCAACTTCTTCATCGTCAACAAAGCCTGGGCTGAGAAGAACAAGTCAACCGAGGTTCAGAACTATCGAGCCAAGGAAGAGAACTACGCATCGCGTAACGTAATGGGAACGGGCCCCTATGCGATCACCGGCTGGGTGCCCGATCAGCGCGTGACGATGAAGGTCAACCCCAACTGGTGGGACAAGCACACCAACAACGTCACCGACGTGGTCTACACCCCCATCAAGAGCGACCCCACCCGCGTAGCCGCCCTGATTGCCGGCGACGTGGATTTGCTGACCGACATGCCCACTCAGGACGTGGCTCGCCTACGCCAAGACCCCAAGCTCAAAGTGATGGACGGCCCCGAGGTTCGCACCATCTTCTTGGCGTTGGACCAACACAGCAATGAACTTAAATACAGCGATGTAAAGGGCAAGAACCCCTTCAAGGACAAGCGTGTGCGCGAAGCGCTTTCCATCGTGGTCGACCGCGATACGATTCGGCGCACCATCATGCGCGGGCTGTCTATTCCAGCGGCGATCATGGTGCCGCCGGGGGTGGAAGGCTGGAGCGCCGAGCTTGACAGCATCAGCAAGCCCGACGTGGAGCGCGCTAAGCGCCTGCTCGCAGAGGCGGGCTATCCCAATGGTTTCGAATTTCAATTGAACTGTTCGAATAACCGATATGTGAACGATGAAGAGATCTGCCAGGCCCTCTTGCCCATGTGGGCCAAGATCGGCATGAAGGTCCGTTTGGTGGCTGAGCCCTTTGCTCAGCACAGCGTTCGCTTTCAGAATTTCGATACCTCGGCCTACATGCTGGGCTGGGGCGTGGCCACGTTTGATGCGCAGTACACCTTGCAGTCGATCGTGCGTACCCGCACCACTGGCGCCGACGGTAACTTCAACTTCGCGCGCGTCAGCGACCCCCAGGTGGATCAGTTGGTCGAGGCGATGAAAACCGAAATGGATGCCGCAAAACGCCTGGCGATGATGCGTGAGGCACTCAAGCGCACCCGTGATGAACACCTGCTACTGCCACTGCACCACCAGATGCGTCCCTGGGCCATGAAGCCCGGGGTGAGCACCCTGCACCGTTCGGACGACCGACCCGAGGCGAGGTTCACCTCGGTGCGCTGAACGACGAGAAGCGAGCAGGGTGCCTATGCGCACCCACTTGTGCTTGTCGGATCAACCCATGTGCGCCCATTACGAAAATATCTGCGACCCGCGCATCATTCGAGAACACTTCAAGACCGATCCGCTGCATGCTGATGTGGCGGCCCAGGTACGCCAGGATGTGTGGCCAGGCTATATCGGCACCTTCATCGCCAGGCCACCCGAGGCTGAATTCGGCGACGAAGCCGTCGCTTCGAGCGTCGCACTGCCAGGTGTCTTCGGCATGCTGCCCCACTGGGCTAAGGACAAAAAACTGGCACGCCACACCTACAACGCCCGAAGTGAAACCGTGGCCGATAAACCCAGCTTTCGCGATGCTTGGCGCAAGGCTCGCCACTGCATTATTCCGGCGCAGGCCATCTACGAGCCCGACTGGCGAAGCGGCAGGGCGGTTCCCACGCGCATTTCGCACGCCAAAGACCAGGCTCTGGGCATCGCGGGCCTGTGGGACACCTGGCGATCGTCCCAGGGGCAGTGGGTGTACAGCTTCACCATGCTTACCCTCAACGCCGACACCCACCCCTTCATGAACCGGTTCCACAAGCCCGGTGATGAAAAACGGATGGTGGTGGTGCTGCGGCCAGACCAATATGGCGCTTGGCTGCAGTGCAGTGCCGCTCAGGCAGGAGACTTCATCAGCGCCTATCCGGCAGAGGGCTTCAGCCTTGACAGCCCCACCACCGGGTCAAGCGCCTGAAACAGCCGGACGCGCCAATATTCCACGCCGAATCTGATCGCGCTCCAGGCTCTCGAACAAGGCCTTGAAGTTGCCTTCACCGAACCCCTGGTCAGCCTTGCGCTGAATGAACTCGAAGAAGACTGGGCCCAATACCGGCTGGCTGAAGATCTGCAGCAGCAGGCGCTTTTCACCCCCAGCGGTGCTGCCATCCATCAGGATGCCGCGCGCCTTAAGCTCGCCCACCGGTTCACCGTGGCCCGGCATGCGCTCTTGCAGCATTTCGTAATACACGTCGTTCGGTGCGGTCATCAGAGGCACGCCCGCCATCTGCAGCGCATCGACCGAGGCCAGGATATCGTCGGTGAGCAAGGCGATGTGCTGGATCCCCTCGCCGTTGAACTGCATCAAAAACTCTTCAATCTGGCCTGTGCCACCACGACCGGACTCTTCATTGAGCGGAATACGGATCAAGTTGTCTGGTGCTGTCATGGCCTTGCTGGTCAAGCCGGTGTACTCGCCCTTGATGTCAAAGTAGCGAATCTCACGAAAGTTGAAGAGCCGCTCATAAAAAGCGCTCCAGTAGCCCATGCGGCCGCGGTATACGTTGTGGGTGAGGTGGTCGATCAGCTTCAGCCCGTGGCCCACGGGGTGGCGGCGCTCCAGCGGCACAAACTCGGGCAAGAATTCGAAGTCGATGTCGTAGATGCTTTTGCCGTCTTCAAAGCGGTCGATGAGGTATAGGGGGGCACCACCAATGCCCTTGATGGCCGGCAGGCGCAACTCCATCGGGCCAGTGGGCACTTCAACAGGCTGCGCACCCAAGTCCAAGGCGCGCGCATAGGCCTGGTGGGAATCCCGCACCCGAAATGCCAAGGCACAAGCACTGGGGCCGTGTTCGGCAGCGAAGTAACCCGCCAAGCTGCGGGGCTGTCGGTTGACGATGAAGTTGATGTCGCCCTGGCGAAACAGCACCACATCCTTGCTGCGGTGGCGGGCGACCAACGAGAAGCCCATGCGCTCAAACAAGGGTTCCAACAGGCCGGGCTCGGGTGAGGCGAACTCGACGAATTCAAAGCCCATCAAACCCATGGGGTTGTCTGCTGGATCTGGCATTGCGCGTCCTCCGCCTACCAGGCCGTATGGGCGCTGGTTTCCACTGGCGCCTGGTGTGTTCCAGAACGATTATGACCTGCAAAAACACCTTGGCACCATCGGGTGTCGACCTTGCTTGAGAATACGAGGGTCTCGCATTCATCAGCCAACCATGCTCCGTTTCTCTTTGTCTCGACGCCGCTGGCTGGCGCAGGCCGCAGCCAGCGGATGGGTGTTGGTCGCCACCGCGCAAGGCCCGGCATGGGCCACGCCGGCACCAGCTGCCCGTGGGGATCAGGGAGCCGACCCAGCCCACGCCAATGGAGCAAAGGCGGCGGGGTCTTTTGAGGCACTCGAGTTCGACTGGAACGACAGGGTACGGCAGCGCGTGGTGCCCGTTCGCCTGTACTGGCCCCACCCACTCAGCCCCGATCAGCAGATACCGCTGTTGGTGTTCTCACACGGCATTGGCGGTTCGCGCCGCGGGTATGCCTACCTCGGAACGCATTGGGCGCGACAAGGTTGGGCCAGCCTGCACCTGCAGCATGTGGGCAGTGACCGCGCCCTGTGGCAAGGCGGCATGTGGTCGGTGGTCAGCCGCTTGCAGGCGGCCGCTCAAGGTGCTGAAGCGGTGGCCCGCGTTCAAGACCTGCGCTTTGCGCTCGACCAGATACTTAGCGGTAACTTCGGTCAGCGCATTGACACCAGCCGGGTGGTGGTGGCAGGGCACTCGTATGGAGCCAATACGGCCTTGTTGGCATCCGGTGCACGTGTGTTCCGGGAAGGCGGCGTCTTGGAACTGGCAGACCCTCGCATCAAGGCCGCCATTGTGATTTCGGCGCCCCCGTTCTACGGAGAAGGGGACCCGGGCAGCATCCTGGCCACGGTGCAGGTGCCCACCTTGCACGTCACCGCCACGGACGATGTGATCCGCATTCCTGGCTACTACAGCGGCCTGCAAGACCGCCTGTCGGTGTATGAGGCCATCGGCAACTCGCAGAAGTGGTTGGCCGTATTTGCTGGCGGCTCGCACAGCATGTTCACCGACCGGATGGGCACCGGGGGCGTTGTGCTCAACCCCAAAGTGAAGACCGCCACCCAGGAGCTGTCGATGGCGTTCCTGCGCGGAGTCTTGGACGGCGACGGCCAGGCGCTGCGCGATTGGCCACACCAGTTTGCGCCTCTGTTGGCGCGGTTCAACGCCGGCACCTGAAGTCCAGCGCCCAGTCCCGTCATACTCGCGGGATGCGCCAACGTCTGGATGCCAATACCCTTCTGAAGTTCGCCCGCGTGGGCAGTTGCAGCCTCAGCCCCGACGGCCTGCAAACCGTGCTCACCGTCAGTGAGGTCGACCTAGCAGGCAATCGGATCGCATCAGCACTGTGGCTGATGCTCACACAAGGCGGAACACCCCGGGCTTTGACCACCGCCGGACGCCAAGACAGCGCCCCAGCGTTTTCCCCGGATGGCCGGACCCTGGCTTTCACTTCGGTGCGCCACCAACAAGGCCAAGAAGACGGCTCGGCTCAGTTGTACATCATCCCGCTGGACGGTGGCGAGGCCCGGCGGGTCAGCGACTTCAAACCGGGGGTAGGCGCATTCCGCTGGATGCCTGATGGGCGGCACATCGTGTTCATTGCTTGGGTGTGGCCGGAGCTGCGGGGCAGCCGGGCGCAGAACCTACGCCACACGCAGCACAGCGCACGCCCCGCCACCGGACTGCTGACCGGTGAGTCTCAATACCGTTACTGGAATGCCAACCTGCCGCAAGGCCGTGTGGCGCACTTGCACTTGCTGGATGTGCACACCGGTCGGATCACAGACTTGTTCGAAGCCACCGCTTATGAACTGCCGCGCGATGAGCCGGGGCTGACATCGTTCGACGTGAGCCCCGGCGGACGAAGCCTGTGTTTCACCCACGACCCAGCCTCAGTCAAGGCCGGCGGCCAACGCAGGGAATTGGTCGAGCTCACCTTGCGCGGCCGACGCTTCAAACCCCTTGCACAGACCGAGAGCTGGGACTTTACGGGGCCGCGATACAGCCCTGACGGGCAACACATCGCCGCGATCGCCACCCCCATCCGGCGGCGAGACACACCCTACGGCCATGCATCATTTGGGCGGCTGGCCGTGTGGCCACTGAGCCGAATATTCAAGCCTTCCGACGCACGCGCCTGGCACCTCGACCCACAGGCCCCCCTGCACTGGGAGGATGATGGCGGGGCCCTGTGGTGTACCGCTGAAGACCGCGGCCGCTGCCATGCCTGGCGTCATGATCTGCGCCGCCGCTCCTCCGCCGCTGAGATTCAAGGGGGCTGGGTGCAAGGCTTGGCGGTTCGGGGCAGTGGCGCCAACGCGGTGGTCGTCACCGTTCGCGACGCTATCGGCCATCCGGCTCGGATCTTTGCCCGCCACATGGGACAGGAACGCCGTTTGGACCGATTCAACGACGCGTTGCTCAAGCCGCTGAGAACCGGCCGCGTGAAGGAGCAGGTGGTCAAAGGCGCCTTGGGTGACCCGCTGCAGCTGTGGGTGGTCTACCCGCCCGACTTCAAGCCCGGCCGCCGTTATCCCTGCTTGCAGGTCATCCACGGCGGACCCTACAACGCCGCGGGCGACACCTTTGGCTATCGCTGGAACCCGCACGCCTTTGCGGCCATGGGCTTTGTGGTGGTGCAGGCCAACTACCACGGCTCCAGCGGCTTCGGAGAAGCCTTTCGCATCAGCATCCTGGGTCGGCAAGGCGAATTGGAATTGCAGGACCTCAAGGCGGCCAATGCCTGGGTCCAAGCACAGCCCTGGGTTGACCCGGCTCGTGTGTATGCATCAGGCGCCAGTTATGGCGGCTTCCTGGTGGCCTGGATGAATGGGCACTGGAAGCCCTGGCCCAAGGGGCCGATACGGGCCTACATCTGCCATGCGGGTGTGCTGGACCGCCGCGCCACCTGGAGCGCCGACTCCTACAGCCAGCGCTTCAAAGACCTGGGTGGCACCTATTGGAAGCAGCCCAAACGGCTGGCAGCCCAAAGCCCAGTCGAGCACGCTGCGCGCATGGATACGCCCACCTTCGTCATCCACGGGGCACAAGACTTCCGCGTGCCAGACCAAAACGGCTTGGCGTACTACAACACCCTCAAAGCACGGGGCGTGGATGCTCAGCTGTTGTGGTTCCCCGACGAAGGCCACTGGGTGATCAAGCCACACAACACGCTGCAGTGGTACGCGGAGTTCGAGCGTTGGCTGGTGCGCCATGGGGCGCGTAGCGCGCCGCCATCATGATGATCCATCTTCAAAGAATCCCGCGAAATGCTGGACGCCAGGGATTGGCTGGCTCTTGATGCGTGATCACCCACATCCGAAGGGGTAGAAATGAATCAGGCGCCGATCCGATCCTTGCTGTCAAGTGCATGGCGAACTAACCTTGTATGGGGTGCAGCCACTTCAGCGGCCACATCGGCCCAACCCGCCAAGACAGTGGCTCTTGGTGAGCAAGACGAAGACGCGAGTCACCGCGGCGCTACCGATACAGCGCGCTGGGGTACCTTGACCAGCCGGCTGGTGTCATAACCCATGGCCTTGACCCGGCCCACCAAGGCGGCATAGCGCTGATCATCGAGGGTGGGCGTGCGGGCCATGATCCACACATAGTCGCGGGCACTGCGCGCGATGATGGTCTCGGTGTACTGAGCGTCCACATGCGAGATCACGAACTCCGCCTTGATCGGCCATACGAACTGCATGCCCCAGATGGCGTTGTTGGAGCCCGGCACCACAAAGCCCGTGGGCTGCATGCGCTTGGCAGGCCCGTCAAAGCCGCCTTGGTTGAAGGTAAAGGTGGTCAGAATGCGGCCATCCGGTGCCCGTTCATAAGCCTCGATGGCGTTGTAGATGTCTTTCTCAAAGAAAGTGGGAATGACGCCGATCACGTACCAAGTGCCCATGAAGCGCGGCAGGTCCACCACGGGCGCCACCGGTACCGTTACCTTTTGTGGCGTGATGGCGCAGCCAGCAATGAACGGCAGCAGCAGGGCCGCCGATACAGCGCGACAGGCGCGCAGTGGAGACTCGAATTTCATAAAAGGGCTCCGCCAAGGTGTTTGGGCATCTTCCCTCATCGCGCATTCAATACAGCAAGTAGGGTTGACGCCGCTGCTTGAAGGCCTCCACAGCGTGCTCCAAGCCCGCGGCCAATGTCTGCGGGTCCTGGCCTCGCCCCAAGGCCTCAAAGGTCTGTGCATGCACCAACAGAGCCAATAAGCGTTCGGGTTTCCAGTCTTGCGGATACAAGTGCCGCAAGGCGGCCGCCAAATGCAGGCCCAAGTGCACCGAACGGAACTGGGCGCGGTTGGTGATGACGATGTTCACCCCACCACACCGTTGACCCTTAAACACGGATGAAGTGGGCTGGAACTGAACCGGAACGAAACGCACGCCGGCCAGCCCCAACGCGTTCAGATGCTGTGCCAGCACACGACCGTCGATGTACGGCGCGCCCACCCATTCAAACGGTGTGTCCGTGCCCCGACCCACCGACAAATTGGTGTACTCAAGCAAGCCCACGCCGGGGTACAGCGTGGCCTGGGTGAGGCTGCGCATATTGGGTGATGGGTTGATCCACAGTTGGTGGGTCTCGTCAAACCACTGCGTGCGCCGCCAGTTTTCCATGGCGATCACACGCACGTCCGCACCGATACCTTGTTCCCGATTGAACATCAGGGCCAGCTCGCCTATGGTCATGCCATGGCGCACCGGCAGTGTGTGCGTGGCTACGAAGCTGAGCTTGTCGGCATCAGCCACAGGGCCTTCCACCTGCACCCCGTTGATGGGATTGGGCCGGTCCAGCACGAACACCGGCTTGCCGGCCTTGGCCGCCTCTTCCAACACATGCTGTAGGGTGGAGATGTAGGTGTAGAACCGCGTGCCGATGTCTTGGATGTCGAAGACCAAGGCATCGAGCGCTTGCAGCTGCTCAGGCTTGGGACGGCGGCTTTTCCCGTACAGGGAATAGATGGGCAGGCCAGTGGCCGCATCGACGTCATCAGCAATCTGCGCCTGGTCGAGCTCGCCCCGTATGCCGTGCTCGGGTGAGAACAGCGCCACCAGCTGTACCGGCTTGGCATTTCTCAATACGTCGATGGTCGATTGGCCAGCACGGTTGCGCCCGGTGTGGTTGGTCACCAAGCCCAGGCGCAGGCCCGCCAGCGGCTGGAATCCATTGCGCTCCAATATGTCGATGCCGTTGAGCACCGAGGCTGACGCCGCGCGCACCGTCGGTACGAAGGCCTCACGCGCCTTTTCCGCCTGTAGCCTGAATCGCGGCATTTGAGCGGCGACTTGGGCGGCGTATTGCGCTTCGAATGTCGCAGAGCTTGGCCGCGCAGCCACCGGGGAAGCGCCAGGCGCAGCGGGCTCCGCAGCGCTGGAATCCCCTCCGGTCCATGCAGCCACCAACGTCATCACCTTGGCCCGAAGGGCTGTCACGTCTCCCTTTCCATCGGGGTGCACCCGGTTGGACAAAAACACCACATAGCTCTGCGACACTGGGTCGATCCACAGGGAGGTGCCGGTAAACCCGGTGTGCCCGAACGAGCCCAGCGGAAAAAGCTCACCGCGGTTGGCCGAAAAGGGCGTGGACATGTCCCAGCCCAAGCCGCGCGTCCAGCCCTCCTCGCTGACCACCACGGGGACTGTCATGCGCGCGATGCTGGCAGCCGACAGCAAGCGCTGGCCCTCCAACACTCCCCCGTTGAGCACCATCTGAGCAAAACGGGCCAGGTCATCGGCTGAGCAGAACAGCCCAGCGTGTCCGGCCACACCCTGCATGCGGTGCGCGGTCGGGTCATGCACCTGGCCGCGAACGCGCTCGGTGGGAGCCAAGCGGGCTATGGCTGCCTCATCCCGAGCCAGGGCTGTGGTATCCAAGCGCCGAAACGCACTGTCGCGCATTCCCAGGGGCGTGGCGATCTCCTGCGCGAAGAACTGGTCGAGCCGCCGGCCAGTGACCCGTTCAATGATTTCTCCCAATACGATGAAACCGATGTCGGAATACACAAACTTCGACCCAGGAGCGTGGGTCAGCCGCTCAGTAGCCAGGGCATGGATCATGCCTTCGCGTCCTGTCCAGGCTTGCTTGAGGTCGAAGCTCGGCGCGTAGCCGGCCACATGGGTCAGCAGTTGGAGAACCGTCACCCGCTTGGCCGCCTCGTGCTGCAACTCGGGTATCCAACGCCCGGCGGTGTCGGCCAGTCGCAACTCGCCACGCTCCACCAGCATCATCGCGGCAGTGGCGGTGGCCACCACCTTGGTCAGGCTGGCCACATCGAACACCGTATCGGGCGTCATCCCTTCAGCCAGGGGCATGATCGCGCGTTGCCCAATGGCGTGCCGGTACACCACACGCCCACGATGGCCCACCAGCACCACGGCACCGGGCAGTTTGCCAGCGTCAATCTCCGCTTGGACCAAGGCTTGCAGCCGCTGCGCCAATACCGCAGGGGCCTGGGGCTGAAGGTTGGCCGGAGACTTGGAAGCAGGCTGCTGCGGCTCGGACGCCACCACGTTGCCGGCCACACAGACCAGCGCGATCGTCAGCGTGCCAAACAAAGCGTAGAAAGCGGGCATGGGATGTCGACATGGGCGAAGGCCAGGCCGGCCTCAGCGAATCTACTCCACTGTCACCGACTTCGCCAAATTCCGCGGCTTGTCCACATCGGTGCCACGAGCGCAGGCGGTGTGATACGCCAAGAGCTGCAGCGGCACCGTATGCAAGATGGGCGAAAGTACCCCATAGTGTTCGGGCATGCGAATCACATGCAAGCCTTCGCAGGAGGCGATTTGCGTATCAGCATCGGCAAACACATACAACTCGCCGCCGCGGGCCCGTACCTCCTGCAGGTTGCTCTTGAGCTTTTCCAGCAGTTGGTCATTCGGCGCCACGGTCACCACCGGCATGTCGGCATCCACCAGTGCCAAGGGGCCATGCTTCAACTCGCCAGCAGGGTAAGCCTCGGCGTGGATGTAGCTGATCTCTTTGAGCTTGAGTGCCCCTTCTAAGGCCACAGGGTAGTGGCTGCCGCGCCCCAGGAATAAAGCATGCTGCTTGGGGGTGAAGGCCTGTGACCAGGCCATGATCTGCGGCTCCAGCGCCAGCACCGCTTGCACCGCCACGGGCAGATGGCGCAAGGCCTTGAGGTGCTGCTGCTCCTGTTGCTCATTGAGATGCCCCCGCACCTGCGCCAGCGACAGCGTCAGCAAAAACAGCCCCACCAGTTGGGTTGTGAACGCCTTGGTCGAGGCCACACCGATCTCTGCGCCCGCACGCGTGATGAAGGCCATCAAGCACTCTCGCACCATCGCACTAGTGGCCACATTGCAAACGGTCAAGGTGTGCTGCATACCCAATGAACGCGCATGTTTGAGCGCGGCCAGCGTATCGGCTGTTTCGCCGCTTTGGGTGATGGTCACCACCAGCGTGCGCGGATTGGGTACGCTGTCACGGTAACGGTACTCGCTGGCAATCTCCACCTGAGCCGGAATACGCGCCACCGATTCCAGCCAATACTTGGCCACACTACCGGCGTAATAGCTCGTGCCGCAGGCCAAGATCAGCACCGAATCTACGTTTTTGAACACCCGGTGTGCTCCGTCACCAAACAACTCAGGACGAATGTCTTGCACCGCATCTAGCGTGTTGGCAATAGCCACTGGCTGCTCAAAAATTTCCTTTTGCATGTAGTGGCGATAAGGCCCCAATTCCGCTGCGCCGCTGTGGGCCTGCACCGCACGCACCTTGCGCTGTACCGGCTCGAAGCGGCCGCTTTGTGGTGCTGCCGCCACACGTGCTCGAATGCGCATGCGCCCAAGCTGCAGGTCCACCACATCGCCGTCTTCTATGTAGACGATCTGGTCGGTCACACCGGCCAAGGCCATGACGTCCGAGGCCAAGAAGAACTCGCCCTGCGCAGCTTCACCCACCCCCAGCACCAAGGGCGACCCTTCACGCGCACCCACCACGCGGTTCGGTTCATCTCGGCAGAACACCGCAATGGCGTAGGCCCCTCGCAGCCGGCCGATGGCCTGTTGAACCGCTTCAAGCAGGTCTCCTGCGTACAAGTGGTCCACCAGGTGCGCGATCACCTCGGTGTCGGTTTGGCTTGTAAAGGCGTAGCCACGAGCCTGCAGTTCTGCGCGCAACTCGTCGTGGTTTTCAATGATGCCGTTGTGCACCAGCGCAATGCGCCCTGGGGTTGCGTCAGCTGCACGCGGGCCATAGGAAAAATGCGGATGCGCGTTGTGTACTGCCGGCGCGCCGTGGGTGGCCCATCGCGTGTGCGCGATGCCGGTGCCCGAAGCAACGCCATCCACCGCCGCCTCTTGCTGCAACTCGGCCACCCGTGAGGTGCTGCGCGCGCGGCGCAAGCCTCCATCTTGGTGCACCGCCACCCCGCAAGAGTCGTAGCCACGGTACTCCAGGCGCTTGAGCCCCTCGATCAGGGTGGGAACGATGTTGCGCTGGGAAACCGCGCCGACGATGCCGCACATGGGGTGCACTCCGAAGTGGCCGTGGCTGACCATAGTAGTCAGACAATGCATCAATAGGCGATCAGAAGTATGTCTTAAACGAAATTTTCTTGCGTACAAGCTGTCTAGAGAAATAAAATTTAATATTTCTATTCTGAACGAAATAAATGATATCCCTTGACAAATTCGACCACCGTATCCTGACCCTCCTTCAGGACCAAGCCGACCGATCAAATTTGGAAATTGCCCGCCTGATCGGCCTGTCGCCTGCCGCCACACTGCGGCGCATCAAGAGCCTTAAAGACCGGGGGGTCATCGAGCGGGTGGTCGCCATCCTCAACCCACATGCCACGGGCGCAGGCCTCTTGGCGGTGGTGGAGGTCAGCTTGGAGCGGCAAGGTGAGCACGCACTTCAGACTTTCGCAGCGCTGGCCTGCAAGCAAGCGGAGGTTCAACAGTGTTACCAGGTCTCACCCGGGCCCGATTTCGTGCTGATTGCCCAGGTACCCGATATGCCGGCCTACCATGCCTTCAGCCAACGCCTGCTAGCCGAAGACGCCAACGTCCGCCACGTCAAGGCCTACTTCAGTGTGGCGCGGCACGCCTTCAAGGCGGGCTTGAACCTGAAGGCCCCTGCCCGCTAGCCTTGCAGGCCTCAGGCTCAGCGCTTGATGATCGCCAGGCCCTTGAGGTACTCCCCTTCGGGAAAGCAGATGGTCTGCGGATGGTCGGGCGCTGCGGCCATGCGGTCCAGGATGTAGCCGTCCACACCCGCATCCATCCCGGCGCCAGCCACGATCTTGTGAAATAACTCGGAGCCCACCCCGCCGGAGCAGGAAAAGCTCAGCAGCAGGCCCCCGGGCGACAGCAGCTTGAAGGCCAGCCGGTTGATGTCCTTGTAGGCACGCGCGGCCCGCTCTGCGTGTGCTGCCGTTGGTGCGAACTTCGGCGGGTCCAGCACGATGGCGTCAAACCGCTCGCCTTGTTTGATCGCTTCGCGCAGGGTCTGGTTCACATCGGCGTCCAACACCCTATGGCGTGCCGCTTCAAACCCATTGAGCACCACATGGGCCGACGCACGCGCCAGGGCCGGCGCTGAAGAATCCACGCTCACAACTTCGGCGGCACCACCGGCCAGCGCAGCGACTGAAAACCCGCCGGTGTAACAGTAACAGTTCAACACCCGCTGTGAGCCGAACTGCCGCACCCACTGCGCAAAGCGCATGCGGTTGTCGCGCTGGTCCAAGTAAAAGCCCGTCTTGTGGCCCTCAGCCACGTCTAGGGTGAACTTCCAATCGTGTTCATTGATGGTGACTTCGGTGGGCCGTATGGCCCTTCCCGCAGCGGCTGCGTCTGCCTCCTCACCGCGCAGCCAGCCCTTCACCGGCTGCAAGCCCTCCAAGGTGCGCACACTGGAGTCCGACCGTTCATACAAGGCTGCCACGCCAGTGCGTTCCACCAGGATGTCTGCAATCGCCTGCTTCCAACGTTCAGTCCCGGCTGACAGGAACTGAACACTCAAGACATCGGCATAGCGGTCCACGATCAGCCCAGGTAGCCCGTCGGCTTCGCCATGGATCAAGCGCACCCCATTGCTGCGTATGGGCAGGCGCGTGCGCAGATTCAGTGCGGTCTGAATTCGGCGTTTGAAGAAGGCGTGGTCGATGCGCTCGGCTTCATCAAAACTCCAGGCCCGCGCGCGAATCATTGAACTGGGGCTGAAGGACGCCCACGCCAGGAACTCACCTGCCTGCGACTCCACGCGCACCGTCTCGCCGGCATCGGCTTGGCCCCTGGCAATGCTGCCTTGGAATATCCAGGAATGGCGGCGCAGCAGCGACCTCTCCTTGCCTTGGCGAAGTCGGATTGTCTTCATGGCCGCGATTGTCGGGCACGGGGCCCGACGCGTCGGCCTCAGCCCTTGCGCTTGGCCCGGGGGTGCGCCGCGTCGTACACCTTGGCCAGGTGCTGAAAGTCGAGCTTGGTGTACACCTGCGTGGTACTGATGTGCGCGTGGCCGAGCAGTTCTTGCACGGCGCGCAGGTCACCGCTGGACTGCAGCAGGTGGCTAGCAAAGCTGTGGCGCAACATGTGCGGATGCACCGAAGTAGGCAGCCCAGCACGTTGGGCAGCCTGACGAAGCCGGGTTCGAACCTGGCTGTCGCTCAAGCGCTGGCCCTGACGATTGACAAAGAGGGCCTGATCGGCAGCAGGTACCGTGCTGCCGCGGTGCGCAAGCCAGCCCTGCACCGCCTGCACCGCCGCCCGCCCCATGGGCACCGCGCGGCGTTTGCTGCCCTTACCAGTGACATGCGCGGTGGCATCCTGCAGGTCCAACCAGCCAGCAGCCTGCTCACTGGCCTGGGCATCCAAGCCCACCAGTTCACCCACGCGCAAGCCACAGCCGTACAGCAGTTCGATGATGGCCAGGTCGCGCGCTGCCAAGGCAGTGTCCATGGGCACCTGGGCCGTCTGCTGGCGCTGGGACGCACCATGCTCCACCAGCGCAACCGCCTGATCGACCGACAACGCCTTGGGCAAAGGCCTGGGGGCCTTGGGAGCTTTCACCCCATCGGCAGGGTTGGCCACTACACCGCCTTCCCGGCCCCACCAACGGTAAAAGCCGCGCCAGGCCGACAGCACAATGGCCACCGAGCGGGGCGCCAGGCCGCCCTGGTGCAATCGTGCCAACCAGGTGCGCACCTGGTGGGCCTGCACCGTTTCAAGAGCCACGCCCGCTTCGGTGCAACGCGCCTGCAACCTGGCCAGCGCATCGGCAATCATGGTCACACTGCGCGGGGCCAAGCGCCGCGACACCGTGAGGTGTTCCAGGTACCGCGCTACCGCGGCATCGCGCGGGGCTGCGACGTCGGTCATGCCGAGGGCGTGGGCAACATCCGGCAAAGCGCCGCGCTGGCCAACTCGCCCAGGCGCATCAGGAAATCAGTTCCCATATCGGCTGCATAGCGCGTGGGGTCTGGCGAGCCCAAAACCAGCAAGCCAAAGCAGCCATTCCCAACCCCGTGGCGCAGGGGAATCATCGCCATCGACGCCACGGTGTGGGCGTCTTCCAACCACTTCACCACCTCGCCACCCGCGTTCAAACCGCAAAACGGCAGGCTTAGCGACTGAGCCATCGAGCGCGCCTCTTCAGACACACCCTGCGCCTGCGGCAACTGCGCATAGGCCTTGTCCAAGCCCCAAAGGCCGACGGCCGCCTGCGGCACCAAAAACTGTTGCTTGGTTTGGGTGACCAGCACTTCAGGCAATTCACGCGCATTGGCCGTGAGCATTAGGCGCCGGGTCCAGCGGTGCAGGCGGTCGGCGATGGCAACGTTCTCCTGGCCGGCCCGGATCATCTCAATGATCTTATGTTCCAGGCCCTTGATGCGTTCGCGCAGCATGTCCATTTGGCGCTCCTGCAGCGAAACCGCACGGGTGCCATGCGGACTGGCCAGCCGGATGGTGGCCAGCAGTTCCGCTTGGCGCTCGAAGAAACCCGGCGTGTGCGCCAGGTAATTTGCAATATCGGCTTCCGTGATGCCCTGCACACCCAGGTCGCCCGCGTTGTCGTGGTTCACAGTGAAATCTCCCCTTCAAAAACCGTCTCAGCTGGGCCAGTCATCAACACATGGGCCTGCAGGCCCTGGTCCTCAAACGGCCACTCAATGGTCAACACTCCGCCGCGGGTGTGCACATCCACGCACGTGTCTAACCATCCCAGCCGAATGCCCGCCACCACGGCGGCGCAGGCGCCCGTGCCGCAGGCCAGGGTCTCCCCGGCGTCTCGCTCGAACACCCGAAGCTTGACTTCCCTGCGCGACCGTACCTCCACGAAACCGGCATTGACCCGATGGGCAAAACGGGGATGCGACTCCAACAGGGGGCCGATGCCAGCGACATCAAAAGCCTGCACGTCAGCAACGCGGTGCACCGCATGTGGGTTGCCCATGGACAGCACCGCAACCTCTACAGCCAAGCCCGGTTGCAGCGGCATCGCCAGAGCCAGCGGCCACAGTTCAAATGCCCCCTGGGCACGGGATAGCAGGCCGGCGGCATCGAAGGGCACGGCCTGGAGTTCAAAAACCGGGGCGTTCATATCAACGCAAACCCGACCATCGGGCTGCAAGCGCAGCTCCAAGCGGTTGTTCATGGTCTCGACCCGAACAAGGTCGCGGTCAAGCAGCCCGTGCTCACGCACATAGCGCACGATGCAACGCGCGCCATTGCCGCAATGCTCAACTTCCCCGCCACTGGTGCCATTGAAGACGCGGTAGTAAAAATCGACGCCCTCTGTGCGGGCCCGCTCCAACACCAAGATCTGGTCAGCCCCCACGCCAAAGCGGCGATCGCCCAAGCGCTGGATGATGGACTGATCCAAAGCCAGATCGCCCCGGGTGGCATCGAGCACCACAAAGTCGTTGCCGGCCCCCTGCATCTTGGTGAAGCGCAGTTTCATAAACTGATTATCCGGCGCGATCAGTCATAGAAGGGGGCCTGACCTTCAGGTCGGGTCTTGAAACGCTTGTGCACCCACAGATATTGAGCCGGATGAGCCATAACCTGCTCCTCAATCCAGGCGTTGAGTTGACGCGTTGCCGATACATCGTCTTCGGCGCCAGGCCAATGCGTCCATGGCGGCAGGAACTTTACGATGTAGCCCCGGCCATCCGGACGCATCAGGGCCAACACCGGCTGCACCATCATGTCCAGCGACCGCGCCATCCGGGCGGGTGCCAAGAGGGTGGCCGCTTCGATGCCAAAGAACGGCACAAAAGCAGCATCCTTGAGCCCAAAGTCCATGTCCGGGAGGTTCAGAAATGCCGCACCCTGGCGCAAGTCACGCATCAGCTTGAGCGCATTGTCGTGTCGCGTGTGCACCGTGACCTTGCCAAAACGAATCCGGCCGCGACGGATGGCCTCATCAAACACCGCATTGCTCTGTTGCTGATAGAAAGCCGTGACCGCGCGGTCCTGGAACAGCTGCGTGGCCACCCCTGCCACTTCCAAAGCCAGGAAGTGCGGCACCACCCACATGAACCGGGTGCTGCTTCGCTCGGCCAAGCCCACATCGCCTTGCACCTCAATCAGCCGCCGCAGACGGTCCGGCGAAGCCCACCACAGCACGCCCCGCTCCAACAGGCTGCGCCCCAGGTATTCGAAGTGCTCACGCACCAAGGCCTGTTGCTGCGGCGCAGTCAGCTCGGGTAAACAGCGCTGCACATTGCGCAAGGCCACCCGGCGGCGCGAGTGTGCCAGCACGTGCAGCAGCCGCCCCAGGCTGCGGCCCAGCGCAGCCAACAGCGGCAAGGGCAGCAGGTGTAGTGCCCACAGCAGGACCATCGCAGCCTGAGCACCCCAACGGCCTATCCATGTCTGGATATGGCGCTCGCTCATTCAGAACCACCCGGTACTGGCAACGGGGCCGAGCGCGGTTGCTTGTATCGGTGATAGCCCCACAGATACTGCTCGGGTGCGCGCTCAATCATGGCCTGCATCAGGGCGTTGATCGATTCGGGGCTGTAGTCAGTCAGGGCCGGCAGCAGATCCTGCGGCCGCATTACCTCCATAACCCAGCCACGCCCCTGGGGCTGCCGCTGGGCCCACATCAACAAGACCTGCGCGCCCGTCTGCTCCTGCAGTCGAGAAGCCAGCGTCATCGTGTAGGCGGGCTCTCCGAAGAACGGCGCCCACACGCCCATGCCCTGCGGTGGCACCTGGTCGGGCAGCAAGCCCACGGTCTCGCCCCGGCGCAGGGCGCGAATCATTTGCCGCACCCCCGACAGCGTGGCCGGGGCGGTCGACAGGCCTGGGCGTTGTCGATTGGCCTCCTCGACTTGCCGCAGCCAGGCCTGGCGAGCCGGACGGTACAGTGCGGTCATCGGGGCTCGATGACCAAAACGATGGGCATAGGCTTGTGCGCAGACCTCAAAGCTGCCCAGGTGGGGTGTCAACAAAATCAAGCCGCCGTTTTGTTCCAAGGCGGCGTCCAGGGCCTCCTGGCCCTGCCAACGCACCCAGCCTTGCACCGGCCGGCTTGGCGGGTTCAGCCATAGCCAGGGCAACTCTGCCACCATGCGCCCGGCGTGCGCCACCGACGCGCGGCGCACATCCCCAGCCAAGCCCGCCCGCTGGGCATTGGCCCGCAAACGGCTGCGGTAGGCTGACGAGCCGGCGTAGGTCAACCACCCCAGCACCGCGCCCACGCCATGCAATAGCCACAAGGGCCATCGGGCAAGCCAGTGCAACAAGGCGGTCATGTTTCTTATACTAGGCCAATCGCCGAGTTATTGAACTACTTGCGGGGCGATCCACAAATTCTGCTAAAGCGTTCGCCGCTCGCTTCCACTGCTCGGCAACGCGTCCGACAACCCCACACAAGGAGTGTAAGCAAGTGGCCAACGACTACCTCTTCACCTCGGAATCGGTCTCTGAGGGTCACCCAGACAAGGTCGCCGATCAAGTCTCCGACGCCATCCTTGACGCCATCTTTGCGCAAGACCCACGCTCACGCGTGGCTGCAGAAACTCTGTGCAACACCGGCTTGGTGGTGCTGGCTGGGGAAATCACTACCAATGCTCACGTCGACTACATCCAGGTGGCGCGGGATACGATCAAGCGTATTGGCTACGACAACACCGAGTACGGCATCGACTACAAGGGCTGCGCCGTCATGGTTTGCTACGACAAGCAGAGCAACGACATCGCCCAGGGCGTCGACCACGCGTCAGACGACCACCTCAACACGGGCGCCGGCGATCAAGGTTTGATGTTCGGCTACGCGTGCAGTGAAACGCCGGAGTTGATGCCTGCGCCCATCTATTACGCTCACCGCCTGGTCGAACGCCAGGCCCAGTTGCGTAAAGACGGCCGCTTACCCTTCCTGCGCCCCGATGCCAAGAGCCAGGTCACCATGCGCTATGTCGACGGCAAACCCCACAGCATCGACACCGTCGTGCTGTCCAGCCAGCACGCGCCGGAAATGAGCGATGGCTCCAAGATGAAGCCCACTTTTATCGAGGCCGTGATCGAAGAGGTCATCAAGCCGGTGCTGCCCAAGGAATGGCTGCAAGACACCAAGTATCTGATCAACCCCACCGGCCGCTTCGTCATTGGTGGCCCTCAGGGCGATTGTGGCCTCACCGGCCGCAAGATCATCGTTGACACCTATGGCGGCGCCTGCCCGCACGGTGGTGGCGCCTTTTCAGGCAAAGACCCCTCCAAGGTCGACCGCAGCGCTGCCTATGCTGCACGCTACGTAGCCAAGAACGTGGTGGCCGCAGGCCTGGCCAAGCAATGCCAGGTGCAGGTGGCCTATGCCATTGGCGTGGCCCGTCCGATGAACGTGACCGTGTACACCGAAGGCACCGGTGTGGTTTCCGACGAGAAGATCGCCGCCCTGGTCAATGCGCACTTCGACCTGCGGCCCAAAGGCATCATCCAGATGCTGGACCTTCTGCGCCCGATCTACTCCAAGACGGCCGCTTATGGCCACTTCGGGCGCGAAGAACCCGAGTTCACCTGGGAGCGGACGGACAAAGCACAGGCGCTTCGGGCTGCCGCGGGGCTGTAAGGCCAAGGGCTTCAGGGCTTAGGGCTTAGGGCTTAGGGCTAGGTATCGTTGCGCGGGCGATGCTCACGTCGGCTCAGCGAATGTGAGCAGAGGCCGGCGGAAGGTGGGCGCCACACGGCAGCGCCAGCGTCATATGGCTGCCAGACTTGCGCCGCTTCAAGCCAAGGCGCGCTGCCGGCTGGCCAGCCAGGCCCCAAAGCCCAGGACTGCTGCGCTGACTACGAACCCGCGTTGAAGGCCCCCCGGCCCGTCTGCAACCAAGCCCACCAGTACCGGCCCAACCATTTGGCCGGCCGCAAAGATGATGGTGAAGGCAGCAATGCCCGAGGCCCAAGCCGCCTTGGTGCAGTTGTGTCGGACCAAGGCGGTGGTCGACGCCACCACCGACAAGAAGACGCTGCCAAACAGTGCCCCCGATGCGAACACCGCCACGGGGTGCGATGACAACACGGGCAGCACAGTGGCTAGGGCCAGCAGTGCATTCAGGGTCGCCATGGGCCGCCCGCCCTTGTGCTTTTGAAGCAAGCCCGCCCACAACCAAGACGAGGCCACCACGCCCAAGCCCAGCACCACATAGAAAGCCGTCACCAGGGGCGCGCCCAGGCCCTGTTCATGAAGCAGCGTGATGATGAAGGTCATGTAGCCGATGTAACCCAAACCAAAGCACAAATAGCCCAATAAACCGAAGAGCAGTCCCGTCAGCGGGGCCGCCCCGCGCTGCTCAGCAGGCATTGGTGGCAAGCGCAGTCCACGGGTCATGGCCAGCATGCCCAGATGTGCCAGCACCGCCAAGCCCGCCAGCCCTATCCATGCGCGCTGCCAGTCGGCCAGCGTTAGTGGCAGCAGGGCCAAAGCGCCATCCCAGGCAGCACCCACCTGCGACGACATGGTCAAGGGCACCGTTAGCGCACAGGCCGCAATACCCACCCCCGTGCCACCGTAATAGATGCCCAGAATCAGGCCCAGGCGCTGCTGCCCGCCGTGCTGCTGGGCCAGGGAAGCAGCCAATAGCCCCCCCCCTGCGAAGCTGGCCGCACTGGCCACACCGCTGGCAAATCGCAGCACAAACAGGGCCTCGTCTGAACGCACCAAGCCGTGCAGCAGCAAAGTGACGCAGGCCCCAACGCCACCAGCCACCACCACGGAGCGACCATCAAATCGTGCCTGCCAACGCGGCAACAGCAGCGCCCCGACCAGGTATCCGGCGGCATTGACCGTGTTCAAGGCGCCCGAGGTGGCGTAGCTCCACTGTAGGTCTGAGCGCATGGCCGGCAGCAGCAGCGCATACGCGAAACGCGCCAGCCCAAGGGAAATCGCTGAAGCCAAGGCCAGGCCCATGGCGGTGTACAGCAGCCCCGCACCTTCCTTGGATTCCGACTTCATTGCCTCCCCTGCCCCAGGCCAGGCCCCGGCGCAACCAAGCCCTTGCGGGCCCATTTCCCCTTGCGTTCAAGTGTCGCATGCACCCTGGCCACGCAAAGATGGGGTCTCGGTTAAACTCTGGCCGCCTTCCGAGGAGCGCTGCGAGACGCCCGTTGAGTTCAACCGGTGACGTCCCAGGCTCGGAACCGTGTCCAACCGCGCTCACCCTGCTTCGGCCCTCTTTGGGGCGTGCATGGCGAGCGAATTCCCTTCGACTCCCCTTGTGCTCGTCTCGCAACGGCGGCATGAAGCAGGCTCCAACTTTCTTTCTTCGGAGCAATGAGTCATGAACGCCGTCGTCAAACCCCTGAAGGACCAAGACTACGTGGTCGCCGACCTGTCCCTGGCCGAGTGGGGCCGCAAAGAGATCAAGGTCGCGGAAACCGAGATGCCTGGCCTGATGGCCATTCGGGAAGAGTTCGCCAAGGCACAACCGCTCAAGGGTGCGCGCATCACCGGCTCGCTGCACATGACCATTCAAACGGCCGTGCTGGTGGAAACGCTACAGGCCCTGGGTGCCGACGTACGCTGGGCATCTTGCAACATCTTTTCCACCCAAGACCACGCCGCTGCAGCCCTGGTCGTCAGCGGCACGCCGGTGTTTGCCTACAAGGGCGAAACCCTCAACGACTATTGGGACTACACCCATCACATCTTCGAGTTCGGCCCCAAAGGCTCGGCCCATGAAGGTCCGAACATGATCCTGGATGATGGCGGCGACGCTACGCTGCTGATGCACCTGGGCCAGCGGGCCGAGAAAGACCCCTCGGTGATCGCCAACCCCGGCAGCGAAGAAGAGACTTGCCTGTTCAATTCGATCAGGGCCAAGCTTGCACAAGACCCCACCTGGTACACCCGCAAGGCCGCACAAATCATTGGTGTAACCGAGGAAACCACCACCGGCGTGCTGCGTTTGAACGAAATGAGCGTCAAAGGCACCTTGCAATTCCGCGCCATCAACGTCAACGACAGTGTCACCAAGAGCAAGTTCGATAACCTCTATGGCTGCCGCGAGTCGCTGGTGGATGCCATCAAGCGCGCCACCGACGTGATGATTGCGGGCAAGGTGGCGGTGGTGGCCGGCTACGGCGATGTGGGCAAGGGCTCTGCGCAGGCTCTGCGCGCCCTTAGCGCCCAGGTATGGATCACCGAAATCGATCCCATCAACGCGCTGCAGGCCGCCATGGAAGGCTACAAGGTTGTCACCATGGAATACGCCGCCGACAAGGCCGATATCTTTGTCTCAGCCACGGGCAATAAGGACGTGATCCGCTACGAGCACATGGCCGTCATGAAAGACGAGGCCATCGTCTGCAACATCGGCCACTTCGACAACGAGATTGACGTGGTGTCCTTGGAAAAGCTGCAGTGGGACGAGATCAAGCCGCAAGTTGACCATGTCATCTTCCCTGATGGCAAAAAGATCACCTTGCTGGCCAAGGGCCGACTGGTGAACCTGGGCTGCGCCACCGGACACCCCAGCTTTGTGATGTCGTCCTCCTTCGCCAACCAGACCATTGCCCAAATCGAGCTCTTCACCAAGAAAGAACGCTACGAAAGCGGCAAGGTTTATGTGCTGCCTAAGCATCTGGATGAAAAGGTGGCACGCTTGCACCTGAAGAAGGTGGGCGCCATGCTCACCGAACTCAGCGACGAGCAGGCAGCGTACATCGGCGTTAGGAAGGAAGGCCCGTACAAGGCCGATACCTACCGCTATTGATCGCCCATCGGCACCGGTCGCGGGTCTCTTGCCTGATGCCGGTGCTGGTCCGCCGCATGCGAGCCGACCTGCTGCTGCTTGAAAAGGGCCTGGCCCCGAGCCGGTCTGCTGCTGCTCGGCTCATTGAGCGTGGGGCGGTGCGCTGGCGCCAGGCCTCACGGGCTTGGCAAACGCCGCGCAAGGCTGGTGAAGACCTGCCCGCCGGGTGCGAACTGCAGGTCACCGACGATGCTGAACTGCGCTGGGCCTCCCGGGCAGGTTTGAAGCTCGAGGGGGCGCTGGCGGCATTGCAAATGGACGTACAGGGCGTCACCGCCTTGGATGTGGGGCAAAGCACAGGGGGCTTCACCGATGTCCTGCTGGCTCAGGGTGCCCTGCGGGTGGTGGGGGTCGATGTGGGCCACGGACAGTTGCTGCCTCGACTCAGGGCTGACCCCCGCGTGGTGGCCTTCGAGGGCGTGAATGCCAAAAGCCTGCGGGCCGCGCAGCTGGGCGATCACCTGCCCCCCCATGGCTTTGACCTCATCGTGGGGGATGTGTCCTTCATTTCGCAAACCCTGGTGTGGCCTGCCTTGGTACCGCTGATGGCCCCAAATAGCCACCTGATCATGCTGGTCAAGCCTCCGTTCGAAATGCAAGCAAAACACATCGGCAAAGGCGGCCTGGTCAAAGCTGGTGCACCTGTACACGAAGTCGAGCTGCGCCTGCGCAGAGTGGCCAACACCCTGGGCCTGACGGTTTCGGCTTGGCTGCCCAGCGCCATCACTGGAGGCGACGGTAACGCCGAATACTTCATCGTGCTGCAAGCTGCCGCAGCGAATACGTCCCGTACCAACCGGACCAAGATTCCCGCATGACTGCCACCACCCCCATCGGCCTGCCGCTTAGCCTGGAGTTTTTCCCCCCAAAAACCGAGGAGGGAGTGGCCAAACTGGCTGCCGTGCGGCGGCAGCTCTACGCCCTCAAACCCGAGTTCTGCTCGGTCACCTATGGTGCCGGCGGCTCTACCCAGGACGGCACGCTGCAAGCAGTCCAGGCCATCCTGAGCGAAGGCCAGGCCGCCGCCCCGCACTTCAGCTGCATCGGTGCCAGCCGCAGTTCCATCCGCGACAAGCTCGCTCAGTTCAAGGCCGGCGGCATCCAGCGTCTTGTGGCCCTTCGCGGCGACCTGCCCAGCGGCTACGGAGGCTTCGGTGAGTTTCGCTATGCCAGCGACTTGGTGGCCTTCGTCCGCGAAGAAACGGGAAACCATTTCCACATTGAGGTGGGCGCCTACCCCGAGATGCATCCGCAGGCCCGCTCACCGCAAGAAGATCTCAAGGCCTTCGTCACCAAGGTGAAGGCTGGGGCAGATTCGGCCATCACCCAGATGTTCTTCAACAGCGACGCCTACTTCCGCTTCGTGGACGAGGCCTATGCGCAGGGCGTGGACATTCCCATCGTGCCGGGCATCATGCCCATCACCAACAGCAGCAGCATCATTCGCTTCGCCGACAACTGTGGCGCCGAAATCCCGCGCTGGATGCGCCTGCGTCTGCAGTCCTTTGGTGACGACACGGCCAGCATCAAGGCCTTTGGGCTTGAGGTCATCACCGATCTGTGCGACCAGCTGCGCACCGCGGGTGTTCCCGCGCTGCACTTCTACACCATGAACCAGTCCACTGCGGTGATGGACATCTGCTCGCGCTTGGGCGGCCGTTAAGGGCTCAGGCGGGCAGCTTCAAGTTGGCCGTTGCCAAGCCACGCCTTCTTCGGTGAGGATCACATCCAACGGCACGTCATGAGGCTCGGGTTGTAACCACGGCACATGCCCGTGTGCATAGGCCAAGCCCACGGTCACCGGCTTGGGGCGCAGTTCTGCCAGGGTGCGGTCGTAAAACCCCCCGCCGTAGCCCAGACGAAACCCTCGAGGCCCATAACCCACGCAGGGCACCAACAACAGTTGAGGCTCAAACTGCGGCGTGTCCTTAGGCTTGGGAATGCCGTAGGAATCTTCTTCCATGGGGCATCCCGGCCACCAGGCATGAAAGCGCAGTTGCTTATGCTCACGCAGGATCACCGGCAAGCACAAGATGCGCTGGCCATTGGCCTCGGCCCAGCGATAGAGCGATGGCAAGGCGTCGAACTCACCCTTGATCGGCCAATACGCGCCGATGGTCATTTCGCTGCGACCTACGAGCCATACCTGTAGAACCTCCTGCAGTTGCTCGGCGCGCAGCAGGCGGTCCACCATGGTTTGGCGTTCCACCTGCAACTGGCGGCGCAGCAACGACTTGTCACGGGTAGGGTCGAGATTGAAATCCATTGGCCAGTCACCCGGTTCCTCGTGCAAACTTGTGCACCATGCCGCAACGAACCATGCAGCCCCTGTGCTGGAAGCTTGCCATGAATCCAGACCATCCCCGCTTTGCGGCGCTGGCAGCGGCAGCCCTTATCCTCGGATTGTCGGTGATGTGGCCGGGCGCTGCGCCGGCGCAAGCCCAGGCGGCACAGGCTGCAGAGCCCGCTGCTGGCTTTCCCAGCCAAGACGTGCTGATCCAGGAAGCCCGTGAGGCTGTCAAACGGCGCGACAAAGTGCGCCTGGAGTCCCTGCGCGACACCGCCCAGCTCAGATCCCACCCTCTGGCCTCCTGGGTCGACTACTGGCACCTGGGCCTGCGCTTGGGAGAAGTAGGCACCGCAGAAGTGGAGCGCTTCTACCAGCGGTGGCCCGGCAGCTATGTGGAAGACCGACTGCGTAACGACTGGCTGCTTGAGCTGGGTCACCGCCGCGCCTGGGCAGATTTCGCACAAGACATGCCGCGTTTCAAGATGAACGATGACCGAGAGGTCAGTTGCTACGCCTTGGTGGCCGAGCATGAACTTGGCCGCGCGCAGGCCGATCTGGCAGAGCGTGCGCTGGCCGCCTGGCTTGCCCAACGCGAAGCCGACAAGGGCTGTGCCCTGTTGGGTCGAACCCTGGTGCAGGCCAAAGTATTGGGCGCTGAGGCGGCCTGGCGCAAACTGCAGATGGCCATTGAAACCAACCGCCACAAGGTGGCCAGACAGACCGCTGAGGCCCTGGGTGCGCCGGTCCAAAGGGCCATCAACGAGATCACCGACAACGCGGCCAAGGCACTCGACGCAAAGCGCGCCTGGCCTGCTGCGCACTCTGGTGCATTGGCCGCGCTGGCGCTGGCGCGCCGCGCGCAAGATGCACCCGAAGACGCCGCCAAGCGTCTGGAGGAGCGCTGGGCGCGCCAAATGTCTGCCCAGTGGCAAGCCTGGTCGTGGGCCCAGATTGGGCGGCAGGCCGGCTTCAAGGGCCAGGCCCAGGCTGCACAGTACTATAGAAAGGCCTGGGAGGCGGCTGACCGAGCCGACAAGCCAGTGGCCTGGTCTGACGAAACCTTAGCCTGGGGCGTGCGCAGTTCACTTCGCGCAGCCGATGCCCTGTCCACCCGCTTGATCCTGCGTTCGGTGGACGCCATGAGCGAACGCGAGCAGAAAGAGCCGGCCTGGCAGTTCTGGCGAGCGCGCGCCTTGATGCAGACCGCACGCAGCGGGCCCGAAGGACAAGCCCAGCGAGAAGAAGCCCAAGAAGCCCTGCAGCGCTTGGCCTCCCCCTTGCATTTCTACGGCAAGCTGGCGCTGGAAGAATTGGGGCAGCCCCTGAGCCTGCCGCCCAAGCCCGGCCGGCCGATCGCCTCAGAACGCGAAGCGGCTGTGCAGCACCCGGGCTTGACCCGCGCCTTTCGCCTGTTGGCGCTGGGCCTGCGCAGCGAGGGGGTGCGCGAGTGGAACTTCAGCTTGCGTGGTATGAGTGACCGCGAACTCTTGGCCGCCGCCCAACGCGCCTGCGAACGCGAGGTGTGGGACCGTTGCATCAACACCAGTGACCGTACCCGCCAAGAGATTGACCTTGAACAGCGCTTTCCCACTCCCTTTCGCCGAGATGTGCTGGCCAAGACCAGCGAGATCGGTGTGGACCCTGCTTATGTCTACGGCCTAATCCGCCAAGAGTCGCGCTTCATCACCGACGCCCGCTCGCATGTAGGCGCATCGGGTCTGATGCAGGTCATGCCGGCCACGGCGAAGTGGACCGCCAAGCGCATCGGTCTGCCCTTCAAGCCTGAAATGATCAACGACCGCGATGCCAATCTGCGCATCGGCACAGCCTACCTGAAGATCGTGCTCGACGACTTTGGCGGTTCACAGCTCATGGCGGCAGCCGCCTATAACGCTGGCCCCAGCCGACCGCGGCGGTGGCGTGAAGGCCCCGCCATCGAAGCGGCAGCCTGGGCGGAATCGATCCCTTTTAACGAAACCCGCGACTATGTGAAGAAGGTGCTGTCCAATGCCACGTTGTACGCAGCGATCTTGGGCCAGGCCAACGCCTCGCTCAAGGCACGCTTGGGCAGCAGCATTGGCCCACGTGAGGCCAGCGCACCCCATCCCGATCGAGACATCCCTTAAGGCCTGAGGCCCCAGCACACACCTCATCATGACCCTATTGACATCTCATAGCCTACCGACACACGCCGGGCCTGCCAGTGCGGGACCTCGGCGCGTACTGGTTCTTGGGGGTAGCGGCTTTGTGGGGCAGTCGTTTTGTGAGCGATGGACACGCCTCCTGCCCAGCGGCAGCACCCTCCTGGTGCCTACTCGCCGGCTGGCACATGCACAAGCCATTCGCCACTTGCCCGGTGTGGTGGTGGTGCAAGCTGATGTGCACGAAGCCTCTGCTTTACCTGGGCTCGTCCAAGGTTGCGACGCAGTGGTGAACTTGGTGGCCATCTTGCAAGGCTCAGCCGCTGCGTTTGAACACGTACACGTGAAGCTGCCCACCCAATTGGTAGCCGCCTGCCAGGCCGCTGGCGTGAAGCGGCTGGTGCATGTCAGCGCCTTGGGAACAAGCCCACAGGCGCCTTCCCACTACCTGCGCAGCAAAGCCGCCGGGGAAGCGGCGCTGGCGCCTATGGGACAGGCGCTCTGCATCTTGCGGCCTTCGGTGATCTTTGGTGCCCGTGACCGTTTTCTCAATACCTTTGCACGCCTGCAAGCCATGGCGCCGGTGGTGCCGCTGGCCGGTGCCTCCTCAATCTTCCAACCGGTTTGGGTGGAAGACGTGGCGCAGGCACTGGTACACAGCTTGATCAAGCCGGGTCAAACACCCAGCCTGTTGGAGTGCGCTGGCCCTGAGGTGTACACCCTGGCCGATTTGGTGCGCTTGGCCGGCCAGTGGAGCGGCCATGCACGCCCTATCCTGCCACTGCCCGGTCCACTGGCCACGCTGCAGGCCCTGGCCATGGAAGCCCTGCCTGGGGAGCCCTTGATGTCGCGCGACAACCTGGCTTCGTTGCAGGTGCCCAACGTGGCCAGCGGTACGCTGCCGGGCCTGTCGGCAATCGGCATCACGCCCGCCTCACTTCAGGCCATTGGGCCGACTTACCTGCGCGCGGGCCAGGGGTGTGCCGCCATGGACGCGCTGCGCAGCCGTGCCGGGCGCCGCTGAGGGCCAAGAAGCCACCATGCCACGACGTCCAAGCGAAGCTTCTGGCCGCGCGTGGCGCTTGTATCTGGTGGGTGGTGCGGTGCGCGACCGCCTGATGGGCCGGCCGCCGGGCGACCGCGACTGGGTGGCCGTGGGCGCGCAGGCCGAAGACCTTGCCCGTGACGGCTACGTACCCGTGGGCCGCGATTTCCCGGTCTTCCTGCATCCACAGACCCGAGAAGAAGTAGCCCTGGCACGCACCGAACGCAAGACCTCGAGCGGCTACCACGGCTTCGAATTTCAGGCCGATCCATCGGTCACCCTCGAGGAAGACTTGAAGCGTCGAGACCTCACCATCAACGCCATTGCTCAAGGCGAGGATGGCTCACTCATCGACCCCTGCGGTGGGCAGGCTGACCTTCGGGCCAAGACCCTGCGCCATGTCAGTCCGGCCTTCGCCGAAGACCCGGTGCGCATCCTTCGGCTGGCTCGATTTGCCGCTCGCTGGCCCGACTTTTCTGTGGCCCCTGAAACCCTGGCGCTGTGCCGCGACATGGTGCAAGCCGGTGAAGTCAACGCCCTGGTGGCCGAGCGCGTGTGGCAAGAGCTCTCGCGCGGCCTGATGGAGGTACAGCCCAGCCGCATGCTCGATCTGCTGCGCGCGTGCGGGGCCTTGCAGCGCTTGCTGCCCGAGGTAGACCGGCTTTGGGGTGTGCCCCAACCTGCCGAGCACCATCCTGAAATCGATACCGGCGTGCACCTGATGATGGTGCTGGACGCCACCGCCCAAGCCCACGCCCCGCTTGCGGTTCGCTTTGCCGCCCTGTGCCACGACTTGGGCAAGGGCAGCACCCCCAAGTCACAGTGGCCGCGCCACATCGGCCACGAGAGCCGCAGCGTTCAGCTGCTGCAGGCGCTGTGCCAACGCTGGCGCGTACCGCAGGACTGCCGTGAAATGGCCGAAGTGGTGGCGCGTGAACATGTGCATATCCACGCCAGCTTAGGGCTCTCAGCAGCGGCCATGGTGCGATTGCTAGATCGGCTGGACGCCTGGCGCCGACCAGGTCGACTGGGCGGCATTGTGCAAGCCTGCGAGTGCGATGCGCGCGGCCGACTGGGTCGCCAGGAACACGACTACCCGCAGGCCCGCCGGCTGCTTCAGGCCCATGCCGTTGGTCTGGCTGTGGACACCGCTGCCGTGGCTCAGGCTGCAGCCGCCGACGGACTGCGCGGCCCGGCCATCGGGCAGCGTATCCAGCAAGCCCGCGTTCGGGCGCTCCAGGAACTGGCCTGGGCCTGAAACCTTCAGAACACCTTCATCAGCAGCGACACCACGAAGCTCAACACCAAGGTTGAGGCCACAGGCAGGTACCACTCGCGGCCAAACAAGCGAAACCGGAAGTCGCCGGGCAGCTGGCCCAAACCCAATCGGTGCAGCAGGGGTTGGGCCCAGCTGAACAAGACCAAGGCCAACAACATCACCAGTGCCCAGCGCAGCATTTTCAGTCCTTCAATGGCCTACAGCGTGTGAGAGCGGTCGCCCACGGCAAACCCCAAGGCCTCAAAACCGGCGCCCACGGCCAACCCCAAAACCTTGAACAGCTCACCCATTTCGTGCTCGGTCATCAGCTTGGCGGCATGCGCTCGCTCGGGCAAGGTGGCCTGTGCCATCAACTCCACCAGACCACAGTTCACCAAAAATCGCGCCTGTGAGGTGTAGCCCAATACCCTGAGGCCCGCCTCTTGAGCCGCCAAGGCCACACCGGTGAAGTTCACATGGGCAGTGATGTCTTTCAAACCGACGTCTACCAGGGGGTTGGCATCGGCGCGGTGGGCGCGGTGGCACATTAGGGTACCGCCGACGCGCTGCGGGTGGTAGTACTCATGCTCGGGAAAGCCATAGTCGATGAAGAAGGCCGCGCCACGCAACAAGCGCTGGGCCAGGGTGCGCATAAAGGCCTCGGCTTGCGGGTGGATCTCCACCACCGTACCCGGCATAAAGCGCGCCGGCCAGTCCGACACCTTATCCTGGTTGGCCAATGGATAGCCTCCGCCAATGGGCGGGCGGCGATCGGTGGTCCGGTCCTGCCAAGTGAAGGCCGCCTGGGGTTCATCCCATGCCACCCCCCGTTCGGCCCATTGCTGACCGTCCCAGCGCAACAGCGTCACCGGTAGCGCGTCGAGCATCTCGTTGGCCACCACCACTGCCTCCAGGGTTTGCGGCCAAGCGTCCAGCCAGCGCACCCGGCTGCCAAAGCGTTCCAGTCGCTGGGCCTGGCGCTGGCGCAAGGTGCCGCTGAGGTCCACGATGTCATAGCGCTGCACCGCATCACCCAAACCCTGCAGCAGCTGCTCCGCCAAGGCCCCTGAACCGGCGCCAAACTCACACACCACATCGGTGTCCGTGGCTTGCAGTGCCTGTTGCAGCTGTGCTGCCAGCGCTTGGCCGAACATCGGGGACAACTCCGGTGCGGTGACAAAGTCACTGCCGTCCCTTGGCATCCGGCCAAAGGGCAGGTGAGCGCCGCTGTAGTACCCCAGACCGGGCGTGTATAGCGCCGCCGACATGAAGCGCTCAAAAGGCCACCATCCACCGTCTCGGACCATGGCCTTTCGGATGCGCATCGCCAAGGGGCCGGGCCCAAGCATCGATAATTCGTCAATGGCCGCTGGTACGGGCGGGGTTGGCATGGGCGCGATTGTAGAAAGGCCCGAGCCGTGCTCCGTTCCAGGTCCGCACCCAGCAGCCCCGCGCCACACATTCCAGCCCATGAACACTGCTGCAGACTCAACACCCCAACGCCCAGTGGCCCTGGTCACAGGGTCTGCGCGGCGCCTCGGGCGCGCCATCGCATTGGAATTGGCCGGGCAAGGCTGGGCCTTGGCACTGCATCACCGCCAGTCTGAAGCCGACATCCAAGCACTGGCCACCGAACTGCGAGCCCAAGGTACCCCGGTGCAGGTGCTGCAAGCCGACTTGGCCGAAGAAGCGCAAGCCCGAAACCTGGCTGCCGCAGTGGTCCGCGCCTTCGGCCGCTGGGATGCGGTGGTGAACAATGCCTCGCTCTTCGAATACGACGATGCGGGCTCCTTCAGCTACCAGACCCTCACGCGACATCTGTTGGCCAACACTGCCGCGCCGGTGGTGGTGGCCCAGCGCCTGCACGCCCACTTGCAATCACGCCCAGGCGCGCAGGGCTGCGTGGTAAATCTGATGGACCAGAAACTCTGGAACCCTAACCCCGACTACTTCTCCTACACGCTGTCCAAAGCGGCACTCGAATCGGCCAACACCCTGCTGGCGCAAGCCCTAGCCCCAACCGTGCGGGTGTGCGGCGTGGCACCAGGCGTCACCTTGGTATCAGGCCCCATGAGCGAAGCCGGTTTCAGCCAGGCCCACACCATGACCCCACTCGGGCGTTCCTCTACCCCACAAGATATTGCGCAAGCCGTGGCCTTTTTGCTGCGTGCACCCGCCATCACCGGGACCACCGTGCTCGTTGATGGAGGGCAGCATCTGCGGGCGCAGTCGCGCGATGTGCTGTTCCTCACCCCCCAAACCGGTTCCCGATAAGACGCGTCCATGCACACCCTGCTGTCCCACCCCGCACTCATGAATTGCCGGCGCCTGTTTCTGCGTAACCATGAGGTGTGGATCAACATCGGTGTGCACGACTTCGAAAAGCGCGGCGAACAACGTGTGCTGATCAACGTGGAGTTGTATGTGCCACTGGCCTTGAGCACCCCTCAGGCCGACAAGCTCGACGAGGTGGTCGACTACGACTTCATCCGCCGCTCGATCACACAGCGGGTGTCAAAGGGCCACATCCACTTGCAAGAGACCCTGGTCGACGAAGTGCTGCAATTGATGCTGGCGCATCCGCAGGTGCGCGCCGCACGGGTCAGCACCGAAAAGCCCGATGTCTACCCCGATTGCGATGCAGTGGGCGTGGAAGTCTTCGGTATGAAGGACACCAGTTGAGCAGCCCCAACGCCGCAGCAGCCAAGGCCAATTACGAGGCCAACAAGCTCAGCAAGCGCCTGCATCGGCAGGTGGGCCAGGCCATCGCCGACTTCAATATGATTGAGCCCGGTGACAAGGTCATGGTGTGCCTGTCGGGCGGCAAAGACAGCTACGCTTTGCTCGACATCTTGAGGAACCTGCACCAACGGGCGCCCATTGCGTTCGACCTGGTCGCCGTCAACCTCGACCAAAAACAGCCCGGATTTCCCGAGCATGTGTTGCCCGAGTACCTGGCCACGGTTGGCGTGCCCTTCCACATCGAAAACCAGGACACCTACTCCATCGTCAAGCGGCTGATACCCGAAGGTAAAACCCTGTGCAGCTTGTGCTCTCGGCTGCGCCGAGGCATCTTGTACCGCGTGGCCGGGGAACTCGGCTGCACCAAGATTGCCCTAGGCCACCACCGCGACGACATGGTGGTCACACTGCTGATGAACATGTTCTTCGGCAGCAAGATGAAGGGCATGCCCCCGAAATTGGTCAGTGACAACGGCCAACACATCATCATCCGCCCACTGGCCTATGTGGCCGAAACCGACCTTGAACGCTGGGCACAGGTTCAGGAGTACCCCATCATTCCCTGCAGCTTGTGCGGTAGTCAGGAGAACCTGCAACGCGCACAGATCAAGGCGATGATTCGGCTCTGGGACCGACAGTATCCCGGCCGCATCGACAATATGTTCACCGCCATGGGCAGCATCGTGCCCTCGCACATGATGGACCGAAACCTTTACCCCTTCACTTCACTCAAAGCCCATGGTCAACCCGATCCGCAGGGTGACAAAGCCTTTGATGAAGACGATGATTGCGACAGCACAAAGCCCTTGGACGGGCGTGGCGCCACCATTCGGTTGCAGCCGCGCAAATAAGGAGAGGAATCATGGATAGGCGTCAACTCAGCGCGATAGCCCTTGCCGCGGCCGTGGCCGCCCTGAGCGGCTGTGCTTCCCTGAACCAAATCAGCAGCGAGGTCAGCAGCTTCGGGCAATGGCCACCCGGCCGTCCGCCCGGCAGTTACTTTATTGAACGCCTGCCCTCCCAAGCTGCACAGACCAGTGCCAACGGTACCTTGGCGCCCCTGGAGGCGGCTGCCCATGGCGCACTGCAGGCCGCAGGCTTCCGGCAGGCACCCAGCCTTGAAAAAGCCGATGTGGTGGTGCAGATCGGCGCCCGCGTGACGCGCTATGACATATCCCCCTGGGCCGACCCCCTGTGGTGGCGCTGGGGCCCGCGCTACTGGCGTGGCCCGGCCTGGACCGGTCAGCGTTTCTATGGCATGCCCCCTGGTTGGCGCACCGCACCACCGCCCGATCGCGAAGTGGCGTTGCTCTTGCGTGACCGCGCCACCAGTGTGCCCCTGTGGGAGGCGCGCGCCGTCTCTAGCGGTAACAGCACCGACGTGACGGTCTTCCAGGCCATGTTTTCAGCCGCACTGTCCGACTTCCCAAATGCCAAGCCTCAGGTCCGCGATGTCGCGGTGACCCTGCCGACCAAGCGCTGAGGCTCTGAATCCCCATGAACCTCGCCATCGTCATCATGGCTGCTGGTAAAGGCATGCGCATGCAGTCCAGTCGCCCCAAGGTGCTGCACACCTTGGCCGGCATGCCCCTCTTGGGCCATGTGATGCAGGCCTCAGCCACGTTGCAGGCGCCACACACCATTGTGATCACCGGCCACGGAGCCGACGAGGTGGAGTCCTATGTGAACGCGCAGCACCCGCAAGTGCGCTGTGTGCGCCAAATACCGCAGCAGGGAACAGGCCATGCGGTGCAGCAGGCGGTTCCCGCCCTGCCCGATGAAGGCGTAACCCTCATACTCAACGGTGATGTACCGCTGGTTCGCGGCGACACGGTCGCAGCACTCCTTCAGGCCTGCCAAGGTCAACACCTGGCCTTGCTCACCCTGGAGCTGGGTGATGCCACCGGCTATGGTCGTATCGTGCGCCGCGCCGACGGGTGCATTCAGGGCATTGTCGAACACAAGGACACCAGCGTTGAACAGCGCCGCATCCGCGAGGTCTACACCGGGGTGATGGCCGCCCCCACGCGCTGGCTCAAGCAGGCGGTGATGGGCCTGAACAACCACAATGCCCAAGGCGAGTACTACCTCACCGACGTCGTCGCCCGTGCGGTAGCCGACGGGCTGTCGGTGGTCGGCCTACAGGCAACCGATGAAATCGAAGTGCTCGGCGTCAACAGCCCTGCCCAATTGGCAGACTTGGAGCGGCGCTACCAGGCCCGGCAAGCCTGGGCTTTGATGGAGGCGGGGGTACGGCTGCGAGACCCTGCACGCTTGGACATACGCGGCCAACTGAGCTGCGAGCCCGATGTGGAAATTGACATTAACTGCATCTTCGAGGGCCGCGTGCACTTGGGGCAAGGGGTTCGGGTCAGTGCCCACTGCTTCATCCGCGACGCCGTCATTGAAGCCGGTGCCGTCATCTACCCCTACACCCACATCGATGGTCAAGGTGAGCCCGTCCGTGTGGGCCAGCGTACCCTTGTAGGGCCCTACGCGCGGCTGCGCTCCGGCGCGGACCTGGGTGCCGAGGTGCACATCGGGAACTTCGTCGAAGTCAAGAACAGCCACTTGGATGATGGCGCCAAGGCCAACCACCTGGCCTACCTGGGCGACAGCACCATAGGCAAGCGGGTGAACTTTGGCGCTGGCGGTATCACCGCCAATTTCGATGGGGCCCACAAGCACCGCACCGTCATCGAAGACGATGCCCATGTGGGCAGCAACTGCGTGTTGGTGGCCCCGGTCACCGTTGGCGCAGGCGCCACGATCGGTGCGGGCAGCACGATCGGCAAAGACGCGCCCGCCGGTCAACTCACTGTGGCCCGGGCCAAGCAAGTCAGCCTACCCGCCTGGACACGCCCCTCGAAATCCAAGTCCAAGCTCAGGCCCTAAGGGACTCGATAGGAAAGCGACCTCGCCCTCGGCGACCCGCGCTGCTAGCCTACTGGGGCTGGCTCGCGGCGGCCATGGTGTCCAGCGCCAGGCACAGGTCGTCCCAGGCCTTAGCCTTGTCTCTGGGGTTGCGCAGCAGATAGGCCGGGTGGTAGGTCACCACGACCGGCACGCCCTGGGGACCGGCCCACGGTGCATCTGTGCTACTCAAGCGGTGCACCCGCCCGCGCAGGCGCCCAATCAGCTCGTCGCTGCGCAATAGTTGCTGCGCTGCAAATCGGCCCATGGCCAGAATCAAACGAGGCTGCACCCACGCCATCTGCTGGCGCAAGACCGGCTCGCAAGCCGCCAATTCGACGGGATCCGGATTTCGGTTTTGGGGTGGCCGACACTTGACAGTGTTGGTGATGAACACCCGCTGTGCCGCCACGTCCGAAGCCGCCTGGCCCCTAGACCCCCCACGGTCAGCAGCCACCTGCAGCTCGGCGCCGCCTCGGCTCAGCCCAATGGCCGCCAACATCCGGTCAAGTAACTGTCCGGCAGCGCCGACAAAGGGCTCGCCCTGTCGGTCCTCCTGTTCACCTGGGGCCTCGCCCACTACCATCCAATGCGCCCGCGAATGCCCCACACCAAACACCGTTTGGCGCCGGGTCTTGCATAGCCCACAACGCCGACACGAGGCCACCGCCGACTGCAGGGCTTCCCAGCTGGTCTGGACTTGCCAAGCGCTTGCGTCAGGCAAGCTCAACGGCACCGGTGCGGGCCCGGCTGCGGGCCGTGGTGTTCGCGCCGGGGTGGGCGCTTCTGCCGTATTGGGCACAGCATTGGTCGCGGCCAATTCGGGGCTATCGGGCCATGCCACGCCCATCTCGCGCAGCATCGCGCATTCACGCGGGCTGAGCTTCATCGACCCTGTCCAAAGCCTGGCGCAGGTCTAGGCGCATCACCACCGCATCTTCGCGTGAACTTCGCACATTGGGGTAGTAACCGCGCCGCAAACCCGCTTCTTCAAATCCGTAGGCCTCATACAAGTGCCGAGCCGCTTTATTGCTGGCACGCACTTCCAACCACATCCACCAAAGGACACGGGGTACGGCCCAGCGCACCAAATCATCCAGCAGCATCCGTGCGTAGCCGGCACGGCGGTGCTCAGGGTGCACGGTTAAATTCAGCAGGTGCAACTCGTCCACACCCTCCATAGCCCAGCTGTACCCCAGCAGCGGCGGCTTGGCGCCCTGTGACTCCACCGCCCGCTCTCCACTGCCCCACAAGCCCTGCGCGCGGTATCCACTGGAAAGCGAGTCCACGAAGTTGCCACGGCTCCACGGAAAGGGATAAGAACACACCTCGATGGCCATGAGCTCGTCAAGGTCGGACACCTGCAGTGGGCCCAGCTCCAGGGCCAAGCGCGTTGAAAGCGTCATACCGCCCCGCCTTGCCCTTCCAGCGGCTGCGCGGTCAGGGCGCGAGCACCGCTGTCTCGTTCAGCGGTGGTCAGGGCCACACGGTCGCGCACATAGCGCGGCATCACCTGAGCGGCGTCCCGATGCGCGACGCCAAGCCATGCTGCTGCCGCACAACGGCCCAGGGCGGCGCTGCGGTCCACTGCTTGAACAAGCCAACACAAGGCTTGTTCACGCAAGACAGCCCCGTGCGCGTCGGTCATGAAAGCCAGGCCAGAGCCAGCAAACAGCCAGCGCTCCTGCACAGCTGCACCGGCGCGCTCCGATGTCCAGGCCTGCAACACCTCTGCTGGCGAGCGCACCTGCGGCTTGGGGTCAAGCACCCAGCGTACACCGTCCCATCGCATCAAATCGTCATAGACCTGTCCCATACGGGCATCGACCGCCACCGCAACGGTGCACGCCTGTTGCGGTGGCAGCACGCCACCGGCCACGGCCTGTTGTCGTGCGTCGTCGGCCATGATCAACAGACTTGAGACCGGCACGGCGGGTAAATTTAAACCCAGGGCTAAACCTTGTACCGCCGCACAGGTGGCACGCAAGCCAGTAAAGGCCCCAGGGCCTTCCCCATAGGCCAAGCCATCGAGGTCACCCCAGCTCAAGCCATGCCGCGCCAACAAGGCCGCCGCCGCCGGCAGCAGGCGTTTCGAAACCAGCGGGCCACCGGGCTCCTCATGCCCATCAACGCCAGCAGCCCTGCACAAGGCCACGCACAGGCGGTCTGTCGAGGTATCCAGGGCCAGCAGCTTCATCTGGTCAGTGTAGAACAGGCCACTTCGGCGCTGGCCATGCGAATATCGGCAAATGAGCATGATGCCCTTGAGAACCTGCGCAGCCTTGCAGCGGCGGATTCTGGCCAGCACCGCCCTGTTCTTGATGGGCCTAAGCAGCCACGCCGCTGCCCCCAACATGGGACTGCCCACACCGGTCCTGCAGGCGCTGGAACGGGCCAAGGTGCCCCCTCAGGCAATGGCTGTGGTGGTGGAGGATCCCAGTGGCACACAAGCTCGGCTGCGCTGGAACAGCCAGCAGCCCATGAACCCTGCATCGGTGGTCAAGCTGGTCACCACCTTGGCAGCCTTGGAGAGCCTTGGCCCGTCCTGGGTCTGGCAAACACCGGTTTGGCTGGACGGGCCGATCGACAACCCAGGGCCCGAAGGCGTGCTGCAGGGGTCTGTACACCTCAAGGGCAGCGGCGACCCCAAACTCACCCTCGAACGCATTTGGGCCCTGCTGCAGCGCGTGCGCGCATTGGGTGTGCGTGAAATTCGAGGCGATATCGTGCTGGATCAATCGGCCTTTTGGGTACCGGCTGCGGACCCGGGCGACTTTGACGGCGAATCGCTGCGGCCATACAACGTGCAAGCCCGTGCGCTGATGCTCAACCAGCGCACGGTCACCTATCACTTTGTGCCAGACCCGGCGCGGGGGACGGCCCGCGTGTGGGCCGAGCCTGCCTTGCAGGGCGTACAAGTCGATGCGGCGGTGCCCTTGGTAGCGGGTTCTTGCAACGATTGGCGCAGCCAACTCAAGGGGCAGTTTCAAGACCCAGGCCGGGTGCGCTGGCTTGGGCGTTACCCGGCAGCCTGCGGCACAAAGCAGTGGCCCCTGGCCTATGCCGATCCGGCAAGCTACGACAGCCGCCTGCTGCAAGCCCTGTGGCTGGGCATGGGCGGGCAACTCAGCGGCACCGTTCGAGAAGGTCCCAGCCCCGCGCGGGCGCCAACATTCGAGTGGGCCTCGCCCCCCTTGTCAGATGTCGTGCGCGACATCAACAAGTTCAGCAACAACACCATGGCACAAATGCTGGCTCTAACGTGGACGGCACAGCAGATGGGCTCATCCGTAGCCGGGCCAGGTGTGCCTGATGCCCAACAGGTGCGCACCGCGCTTCAGCAATGGGCCCAAGGTCGGCTGGGAGGCGCGGGCCTGCGGCTCGAAAACGGCTCCGGGCTTAGCCGCGAGCAACGCTTGTCAGCCGATCAGGTGGCCACACTGCTGCGGCAGGCATGGGCCAGCCCCGTGTTACCCGAACTCATCGCATCGCTGGCGGTGGCCGGCGCGCCAGACGGCACGCTTGGGCGGCTGCAAACCTCCGCCGGGCGGGCCTACTTGAAAACCGGCTCGCTGCGCGATGTGGTGGCCGCCGCGGGCTACGTACTTGGGCGCAGCGGCCAACGGTGGGTTGTGGTGGTGCTCATCCACCACGACCAGGCGCAGGCTGCACGTCCCGCCCTGGAAGCCCTGGTTCAGTGGGCCATCCAAGACCAGACGCCTGCCAGGCTCAGATCCAACCCGCGGCGCGGATGGCCTGAATAACGGTGTTGCCCATCAGCTGATGGCCATACGGCGTGGGGTGGAAACTGTCGGAGAACAACCACGTCTTCCACCAACCCGCTGAACGCCCGGCTATTGCGTCCAAGGCCGCGTCGGTGCAGGTGGGGAGGGTGTAGCTGGGCAGTCCCTGGCTGTCACGGCCCGTGATCGGGCAGGCGGTATCAACCGAATTGCTCAGACCGAAGGACGAGGGCGAGTTCACCTGTTGAGCAAAGATGCCGTAGAAGTCGATGATGATGACGCGGGGGTCATTGGCCGCTAGCGTGCGCAAGCGGTCGTTGAAACCCGTGATCCAAGCGCGGATACCGCCCTGAATCTGCGCAGCCGCTGCCGCACCGGCACTGGCCGACACGCCTGCCAACACCGCGCGGAAACGCGGCGTGATGGTGACATCGGGCATGTTCAACACCACCACGTTGCGCGCACCACGAACCAGCACCTGGGTGCGGATGTCGTTGTAGAAGGTGTCCGCCAGGGCCACCATGTACGCGCCTGCGGCACGTTCGGCAAAGCCAGCGGTGGTAGGGCTTAGGCCACCCAGGGCCGATGCGCTAAGCTGTTGAGCCAGAAAGGCCTGATAGGCCGCTGCGCCGGCTGCACCGGAGCCTGCACCCAGGTAGGCGCCCACGAGGTCGGCCGCGTCGTTGCCGCCACCGTCGATCAAGACCAGGGCATTGTTGAAACGGCTGGCCGAAGCAGCAGCCATTTGGGTGCCTACCCGCAGCGGGCTGGCCGAGCCCCCCTGCGCAGCACCGGTTACAACGCGGCCGCCGCCGATGGCGTAGTTGGAGCAAGCAGCGTTGCTGCTGGCGGCAAAACCTGCACCCGTCGAGGTGTAGGCGTTGCACTGTGCCGAACCCGATGCACCCGCGGCATCAGCCACCAACTGGGTCCAAAGCGGATAGCCCTTGGGATCGCCCGCCTTTTGCACGGTAGCCTTGATGCCAAACGTTCCCACATCGGCCAGGCTGTCACCGAAGACCACCACCGAGTTGATCGACGGGCCGCTGGAGCCCCCACCGCAAGCCGCCAACAAAGCAGCCGTTGCCAATGCCATCAAGCCTGATTTGAAAAATCGCATGTCTTTGACTCCGGTCAAGAAAGTGTCACATTTACCGACGACTGTACGCAGGCCAGCCTGTGTACAGACTGAGGGCTTACCCGCTGACGGCAGCAGCGCGCTAGAACGGATTACGGATCGCGCGCGAAGCAGCAATCTGGCCCAAACGCGACTGCAGAGCCGGACCAAACAGCTTGTCCGTCGCATATCCCCAGGTGGTGGTGTCAGCGCCGGTGATCAGCGTGTCGGTACCGCAATTGGGCGGCTGCGCCGTGGGCAGGCACATGGCCGTGGACAGGTCGTTGAAGCCGTAAAAAGTGTTGAAAGGCGGCTGAATGTCGCGCACCATTTGGTCGGATGAGACCAAGCCAATGAGCCGACCGTCGTTGATGATGGTCACCCGCAATCCGGCGTTGAAGGCATCCGCGAGATCAGATAGGAACCTCGCACGTGTGATGGCACCGGTGGGTTCGGGCTTGGCCGTCGCCTGGGCTGCACCGAACGGAGCCAGGCCCAAATCGGGTGCGGTCACCAGAAGCACGGCTGGGCCTGCGCGGGCCACGCGGTTGACCTGTTGGCCCAGGGCTACACCCCGCTCTCGGGCCTCGGCCTTAAGCGCAGCCTGTGTGCGGGCCGGGTACTGCGCGTACAACTCCAGCATGTCGTTCAAGCCAAAGTAGATGGTCACCATTTGCTTGTCTGCAAAAGCACCGCCGGCCAGGGCGCGGTCAATCTGAGCGCCCACAGCCGCAGCCTTGGCCCCCACTTCGGCGTAGATCTGCGCAGTGGTTGAGGTCACCGCATTGGGGTTGCACTGGGTAAACGTCAGGCTGAAGACCAAGGCCACGTTTTGAATCCAAACCGGGTGGGTCGTGCAATCAAGGGTGGAAGTGCCCGGGGCGTAGGCGTTGACGCCGTACTTGCGGCCATCGGGCAGCAGCACGCTCAGCTCGTCGCCCAGAACCATCAGACGCTGGGGCTTGAAAGGCTCGATGGCCCCGGAAGCCCCGCCGCAACCCGCAACCACCAAGGCTGCGCCTGCGGCGCATATCCAGGCCAAAAAGCGCGTCCATCCGCGACACACCCCCGCCACAGCTAAAGAAATCATCCCTGCTCCATGTGCGTCGATCGGTGCCGACCCCGTTACGGTTGCGCCTCGGCCGCCCTGGAGGCCGCCGCTCGGCTCAGCCGGTCCCGCACGCCTTCCCATTCAGCGCCCCACGGCGGCTCCTCTACCCATATTTCACCACCGCCGCGCTGTACCAAGATGGCGTCGAGCTCGCGCAACACCGCAAAGAGCTCATGTGCCACTGCCTGTGGGCTGGCAGGCATGGAACGCCAAACCACGCCCCGTTCATGAGCGCTTGGCGGGCAAGCCTTTGAATATAGCGCCAGCGCCCCAGCAACCAAGCCTGGCTGCCTGGCCAGCGCAGAACCGCCAACCAGGCGCACAAGACAGGCCGGGGCGTAATGCGACTCCAAGGAGCCGGAAGCCCGCGGTGCTGCGGCGTCACGCTCGCCCAGGGCTTGCCCGCAGGCCGCTTCGAGGGCCTGACGGTCCACCGTGCCCGGCCGCAACAGCACCGGTCGCTCTCGGGTGCAGTCCACGATGGCCGATTCGATGCCCGCCTCACAAACACCGCCATCGAGCACCGGCAAGGCCAGACCGAACTCATGGCGAACATGCTCGGCACGGGTTGGGCTGACACGCCCAAAGCGGTTGGCACTGGGAGCAGCCAACCCGGGCACCCCCAGGGCCAGGGCGCGGTGCAGCAATGCCCGGGCCAGGGGGTGTGAGGGACAGCGCAGGCCAATGCTGTCTTGACCGCCGGCGCAGGCCGTTGCCAAGCCTGGGCGCCTGGGCACGATCACCGTCACAGGGCCTGGCCAAAAGGCTCGCATCAGGGCCCGGGCAACGCTGGGCAGCTCGCTTGCGAACACACGCGCGCCTTGTTCATCGAGCACATGAACAATCAGGGGGTGGTCGGCTGGTCGGCCTTTGGTCGCGAAGATGCGCGCAACGGCCTGGTCGTCATCAGCGCGGGCACCCAGCCCATAGACCGTTTCCGTCGGAAAGGCCACCAGGCCCGCCTGTGCCAAGATTTGGGCAGCAGAGGCCAGGTCCAGTGGTTCGATGTTGGCAGGCGTCATTGGCGACCGTGTGGCCTGGGGTCTCAGAAGCCGGGAATGCCCAGCAGCTCACAGGCCTGCAGGGCGACCGCCTGGGCTGCGCTTGCTGTGGCTGCGATCACCGTCAGGTGACCCATCTTGCGGCCCCGGCGCGCGCTGAGCTTGCCATACAGGTGCAGGTGCACACCCGGCAATGCCAGAACAGCCGACCAGGGCGGCGTACGCACGGCGCCGGCTTGGTCAAACCACACATCGCCCAGCAGGTTGAGCATCACTGCCGGCGCCAACAGGCTTGGCGGTACCAGCGGCAAGCCCGCCAGGGTTCTCACCTGCAGGTCGAATTGCGACACGTCACACGCATCGATGGTGTAGTGGCCCGAGTTGTGGGGCCGGGGGGCCATTTCGTTGGCCACCAGGCGCCCGTCCTGAAGCACGAAGAACTCGGCACACAAGACACCCACGTAGCCCATGGACTGCGCCAAGGCACGCGCAGCGGCCACAGCCTGGTGTTGAACCGCCTGCGGCACATTCGGCGCAGGTACCTGCGTCACTGCGAGGATGCCCTGGCGGTGTAGGTTTTCTTGTACCGGAAAGTTCACCATATCGCCCTGTGAACTGCGGGCCAGCACCACGCTGATTTCGTGTGCAAGCGGCAGCAAGGCCTCCAACACGCAGGCAGCCTGTTGCAGTTGCGACCATGCAGCGGCCAACTCCGTGCGGGTGTTCACCCTCACCTGTCCTTTTCCGTCGTAACCCAGACGCGCGGTCTTGAGGATCCCGGGCAAGAGGCTTTCGTCCACGGCCTGCAGCTGTTCGGCCGTGGCGATCACGGCATACGGCGCACACGGCACACCACTAAGCGTGAATTGCGCCTTCTCCATAGCCCGGTCTTGGCAGATAGCCACAGCATCGGCGCTGGGCGCAACGGGCCGCTGCGAGCCCAACGTCACCAAAGCGGCCGCCGGCACGTTTTCGAACTCGGTGGTGATGGCCGAACTGCGTTGCATCAGCTGCGCCAAGCCTTGCTCGTCCAAATAATCGGCCTGTATGTGATAAGGCGAGACCAATCCCGCTGGGCTGGTCGGGTCGGGGTCGAGTACCGCCGTGAGGTAACCCATGCGCTGGGCGGCCTGCACAAACATACGCCCCAATTGGCCCCCGCCCATCACCCCCAGCGTGGCGGGTCTGCCGTCGGCAGAGGTGGTGCCAGGCAGTACGGTGCGTCGGCTCACCTCAGCTGCTCCGTCATCGCCTGGGCCGCCTCGGTCTGACGCTGCCGGAAAGCCTCCAGCTTGGCCAAGAGGGCCGCGTTATCCTGCGCCAGCATGGCCACGGCAAACAGGGCGGCATTGGTTGCACCGGCCGCACCAATGGCGAAGGTGGCCACCGGGATGCCCTTGGGCATCTGCACGATGGAATGCAGGGAGTCGACGCCCTGCAGGTGGTGGCTGGCCACCGGTACGCCCAAAACCGGGACGGTGGTCTTGGCCGCCAGCATGCCTGGCAGATGGGCAGCGCCGCCGGCGCCCGCGATGATGGCGCGCAGCCCACGAGCGCGCGCCGATTCTGCATAGGCAAACATCTCGTCAGGCATGCGGTGGGCTGAGACCACACGGGCCTCAAAGGGTACGCCGAACTCGGCGAGAATAGCGGTGCTCTGCTGAAGGGTTTCCCAGTCGCTGCTGGAGCCCATCACCACGCCCACCACGGCACTGGCATTCGACACCGGCGTCTCCGAAAGATGGCTAAACAGCGATTTTAGGTGGGTACCATCCCTCGAGCAGGAACTTTGGCTGGCAAGCGGTGGCCCGTGCACCGCCCGGCGGCCGGCCTCATCCCCACTGGCGTGCACGCATGATCGACATTACTCTGCAGAATTTTGAAGCCGAGCTCATCCAAGGCTCGTCCGAGCAGCCCGTCCTGCTGGACATCTGGGCCCCGTGGTGCGGGCCCTGTCGGACCCTGGGCCCGATGCTGGAAAAGCTGGAAGTGGCCTATGCCGGGCGCTTCAAGCTGGCCAAACTCAACAGCGACGACCAGCCCCAAATTGCTGGCCAGCTCAGCCAGATGTTTGGCGTGCGCTCCATTCCTTTTTGCGTGATGTTCAGCCAGGGCCAGCCGGTAGACGGCTTCGTGGGTGCCTTGCCTGAATCGCAGATCCGAGAGTTCTTAGATAAGCATGTGCCCAGCGCCGATGAGTTGGAAGCGCTGGCCGAGGTGGAAGAAGCCGAAGCCCTGATGGAAGACGGCGATGCCGATGCCGCACTTGCGAAGTTGCAGGTCGCCGTGCAGGCCGATCCTCAGAACGACGCCGCCCGCTTTGAACTGATCAAGCTGATGCTGCAAGCCGGGGATGCGCAGGCCGCGCGCAGCGTGTTCGATCCGGTGGCGGGCCGCTATGGCCTGGACGCGCGCCTGGTGGCTGCAGGCCACTGGATCAGTGCGGTCGAAGCGGCCGCACAGGGGCGCAGCATCGCAGCGTTGCAGGCCGCCATCAAGGCCAACCGTCGCGACTTTGAAGCGCGTTTTGAACTGGCGCAACGTCACTTCGCCGCGGGCCGCCACACCGAAGCCATGGACGAGTTGCTCGAAATCATCATGCGCGACAAAGCCTGGAGTGAAGAACGCGCGCGCAAGACCTATGTGGCGATCCTGGAAATCATCACCAAGCCTCAGCCAAAGCCGACCGCAGCCGATACGGGGGCCCAAAAAGGTGGACTTGAGCTCACCGGCAAGGCAGCGGTGCCCAGCGGTGACCCGGTTGTCGACCAATACCGCCGCAAGCTGAGCATGGCCTTGTTCTGACAAACGGCCTGGGCGCCGGCGCCCGTGCGCGGTCGGACTCTCGGGCGGTCACGCGGTCAGGTGGTCAGGCGGTCACGCGGTCAGGCGGTCTAGGGCTTCGCGGTACTTCTGCGCAGTGCGCTGCACCACCTCGGCCGGCAGTGCCGGCGCCGGCACATGTTTGTTCCAAAGGGCCCCGTTCACCGTGGCCTGCTCCAACCAATCCCGCACGAACTGCTTGTCATAGCTCGGGGGGTTCTCGCCCACCGCATAGCTTTCAACCGGCCAGTAGCGGGATGAGTCGGGGGTGAGCACCTCGTCCATCAGGGTCAGGGTGCCGGCCTCGTCCAGGCCAAATTCAAACTTGGTGTCGGCAATGATGATGCCCTTGCCCAGGGCGTAGTCGGCAGCCTCCCGATACAAGCGGATCGACACGGCGCGTACCTGCTCAGCCAAGTCTGGGCCAATCATCCGCACCATACGCTCATAAGAGATGTTCTCGTCGTGCTCGCCGATCTCAGCCTTGGTGGCAGGGGTGAAGATGGGCTCGGGCAGCTTCTGCGCGTTGCGCAATCCCGCCGGCAAGGCCACGCCGCAAACAGCGTTGTTCTGCTGGTACTCCTTCCAGCCGCTGCCGGCAAGATAGCCGCGTACCACCGCTTCAAGCGGCAGGGGCTTGAGGCGTTTGACCAGCATCGAGCGGCCCATCACCTGAGGCTTTTCCTGGGCCTGCACCACCGACAGGGGGTCGTCGCCCGTCAGGTGGTTCGGTACCACATGGCCCAGCCGCGCAAACCAGAACAGCGCCATGCGGGTGAGCAGTTCACCCTTGCCTGGAATAGGCTCGCCCATCACCACGTCAAAAGCCGATAGCCGGTCGCTGGCAAGCATCAAGATGCGGTCGTCACCCACCGCGTAGTTGTCCCGAACCTTTCCGCGCGCCAAAAGAGGCAGTGACGTGATGGATGATTTCAGCAAAGCGGTGGATGCGGCCACAAGGTATCCAGTTGGGGTTCAGGCGGGCCCTGTTTCGCAGGCTCTAACCGTCGATTCACCCGAGTTTAGGGCGCCGGCGCCTGCGTAAACCGCATATGGCGCGCACAAAAGCGGGCCTTGCCCTGCTCTTCAAAAGTCCGATCGCTCCAGTCGCCAGGCCCCAAGCGGTGCGCGAACGCTGCGCGGAAGCGGTAGACCCAGGCCTGCTGCACTGAAGCCCTTGTGGAACCCACTGCGGTAAGGGCCGTCCGGGCTCCAGGGTCGGGGGCCGCCCCGGCGCCAGGGTCTTCAAGAACCACCTCCACCGAGACACGCTCATATTCTTCGCCCTCAAAGGCGTCCAGGCGCTGCAACTCCTGCGGCGTCACGCCCCTGTACAGCACCCCTTGCAAGGCGGGGGCCCCGCTTTGCGCAATCAAACCCGGATAGTCTTGCCCCAGCACGGGGTGCCGCATGTGGCCATTGAGCCAAGCCTTTGTTTGCTGCAAAGCAGCCACCTCGCGGCCGCACACCTGGGCCATGATGTCAGGCCACATCAGCGATCCATAGGTGAAGCAGGCTGTAGGTCCCATGGTCAAGCCGTCGGGCTTACCCATCTGCGCATCCCTCCGCGTATCAATGCAGCCGAGCCTCAGTGCACCACCTGGTTGAGTTCACCGCGCTGGTAGGCACCCGCCATGTCGTGCAAGCTGCGCCCAGCGATCTTGCCGGCCTGGCCTTCGCAGCCGAATTGCAGGTAGCGCGCCTTACACACCTGCAAGGCAGCTTCGCGTGCGGGTTTGAGCCACTCGCGGGCGTCGAACTTGTCGGGGTTCTCGGCCAGGAACTTGCGCACCGCGCCGGTCATGGCCAAGCGAATGTCGGTGTCGATGTTGATTTTGCGCACGCCGTGCTTGATGGCCTCCTGAATCTCCTCGATGGGCACGCCATAGGTTTCCTTCATCTTGCCGCCGTACTGGTTGATGATGGCCAAGAGCTCGGGGGGTACCGATGAAGAGCCATGCATCACCAGGTGGGTGTTGGGGATGCGCGTATGAATCTCCTTGACCCGGGAGATCGCCAAGATGTCTCCCGTAGGCTTGCGGCTGAATTTGTACGCTCCGTGGCTCGTGCCAATGGCGATGGCCAGGGCATCGAGCTGTGTGGCCTTGACGAAAATCGCCGCTTCCTCAGGGTCGGTCAGCATTTGGCTGTGGTCGAGCTTGCCTTGGGCGCCAATGCCGTCTTCTTCACCGGCGTCACCCGTTTCCAGGTTGCCCAGGCAGCCCAGCTCACCCTCGACCGTGACGCCCGCAGCATGGGCCATCTGCACCACCTTGCGGGTGACCTCAACGTTGTAGTCGAAGCTCGACGGCGTCTTGCCGTCTTCCATCAAAGAGCCGTCCATCATCACCGAGCCGAAGCCCAAGTCGATGGCTCCCTGGCACACCTTGGGGCTGGTGCCGTGGTCTTGGTGCATCACCAAGGGAATGTGCGGGTACGCCTCTACCGCAGCCTGGATGAGGTGCTTGATGAAGCTTTCGCCGGCGTACTTGCGTGCACCGGCACTGGCCTGCAGGATCACCGGCGCGCCCACCTCGGCAGCGGCCGACATCACGGCCTGCACCTGCTCCAGGTTGTTCACATTAAAGGCCGGAATCCCATAGCCGTTTGCAGCGGCGTGGTCCAGCAGTTGGCGCATGGAAACGAGTGGCATGGTGATCCCCGAGTTGAACGCAGAAAGCGTGGTGTAGTCGTGATGTAAGTCGCGGCATTTTAGGGATCACCAGGCTTCAAATCGCTGACAGGGGGCGTTCCCAAAGCCCACGCCATTCTTAGCCACCCACGCGCGCAACCTTGAGCATATTGGTACCGCCCGGGTGGCCCATGGGCTCGCCACAGGTGATGGCATAGGTGTCGCCTGGCTTCAGAACACCCCGTTTCACCAGCAACTGCTCGGCGTGCGCCAGGGCGGCATCCCGGTCAGCCAGATACGGCATCAACATGGCGCTGACGTTTCGGTACAGCGCCATACGCCGCTGGCTGACCGGCTGCGAGGTCAAACCAAAGATGGGTACATCGATCCGATGGCGGCTCATCCACAGCGCGGTCGAGCCCGATTCGGTTAAGGCGATGATGGCCTTGCAGCCCAGGTGGTGCGCGGTGAACAACGCTCCCATGGCAATGCTCTGGTCGATACGGCCAAAGCGCCGGTCGGCCAAATCGGCGTCCAGGTGCATCTCTTCAGCCTGTTCGGCGGCCATGCAGATGGCCGACATCGCCTCCACCGTTTCCACCGGGTACTTGCCCGCAGCTGTCTCGGCGCTAAGCATGACCGCGTCAGTACCATCAAGAACTGCGTTGGCCACATCACTGACCTCAGCGCGTGTGGGCACCGGGTTGCTGATCATGCTTTCCATCATCTGCGTGGCCGTGATCACCACCTTGTCCATTTCGCGGGCCAGCCGAATCATGCGTTTTTGCAAGGCTGGAACCGCCGCGTTGCCCACTTCCACAGCCAGATCGCCCCGCGCCACCATGATGCCGTCGCTGGCCTTCAGAATGGACTCAAGCAGCGGTATCGCTTCGCTGCGCTCGATCTTGGCGATCAAACCCGGCTTGTGGCGGTAGGGCTCGCCAGCAACATTGGCCAGTTGGCGTGCCATTTCCATGTCGGTGGCGCTTTTAGGGAAGCTAACCGCGATGTATTCGCACTGGAAGGACACCGCCGTTTTGATGTCCTCCATGTCCTTGGCCGTCAGCGCCGGCGCGGTCAAGCCGCCACCTTTCTTGTTGATGCCCTTGTTGTTGGAGAGCTCGCCGCCGACGCGCACCACCGTATGCACCGCTTCGCCGCGCACGCTGTCCACCTCCAAGACCAGGAGTCCGTCGTTGAGCAGCAGCACGTCACCAGGCTTCACATCACGGGGCAGCTCCTTGTAATCCAGGGCGACACGCTCGTTGGTTCCTAAGCCGGTATAGCCGCCGTCCAGAATGAAGGCCTGCCCATTGCGCAGCTCGGTCTTATTGCCCTCGAACTTGCCCACGCGAATCTTGGGGCCCTGCAAGTCGGCCATGATGGCCACCGACTTGCCGGCCCGCTGGGCCGCTTCGCGCACCATGGTGGCGCGGTCAATGTGGTCCTGCGCGAAACCGTGGGAAAAGTTCAGCCGCACCACATCCACCCCTGCGGCGATCAGCTTGTCCAGCACCTCCGGCGTGGAGGAAGCTGGGCCCAGGGTGGCCACAATCTTGGTTTGACGCAGCATGCCGACTCCACTTTTAACTCTGTTTCATTCTCACACGGGTCGTCACCCTTGCGGTTACCGCGCCGGTGCGGCGTAATCCAGCGCCGCACAGCGTATCAGCCCACGGCTCGACGCGTGAGAATTTCAAAGGCTGGTAGCGTCTTACCCTCCAGAACCTCCAGAAAAGCGCCGCCACCGGTCGAGATGTAGCCCACCTGCTGTTCAATGCCGTACTTGGCAATGGCGGCCAGCGTATCGCCTCCGCCGGCTATGCTGAAGGCCGGGCTCTGCGCAATCGCATGCGCCAGCGTTCGGGTGCCTTGCGAAAACGCATCGAATTCGAAGACGCCCACCGGACCGTTCCACACAATGGTGCCCGCAGCCTTGAGCCGGTCAGCCAAATGCGCAGCCGTCTGCGGACCAATGTCGAGGATGAGGTCGTCATCGGCCACCGCATCAGCGGCCTTCACCGTGGCTGGTGCATCGGCCGCAAATGTCTTGGCACACACCACATCCACTGGGATGGGCACTGCAGCGCCGCGCGCCTTCATGGCCTGCATCACAGCGCTTGCCTGGTCCACCAAATCAGGCTCCGCCAGGCTCTTGCCGATCTTCAGGCCTGCAGCCAGCATGAAGGTGTTGGCGATGCCGCCGCCCACGATCAGGCCATCGACCTTGTTCGACAGGCTTTGCAAAATGGTCAGCTTGGTAGACACCTTGGAGCCCGCCACAATGGCCACCAGAGGCCGCTTGGGCGCGGCCAAGGCCCGGCTGATAGCGTCCATCTCCGCAGCCAACAAAGGGCCCGCGCAGGCCACCGGCGCAAACTGTGCCACCCCATAGGTGCTGGCCTCGGCGCGGTGGGCTGTGCCGAAGGCGTCGTGAACAAAGATGTCACACAGCGCGGCCATCTGCCTTGCCAAGGCTTCGCTGTTCTTTTTCTCGCCGGGATTGAGTCGACAATTTTCCAGCAGCACCACCTGACCGGGCTGCACATCCACACCGTCCAGCCAGTCCGCGCGCAAGGGTACCTCACGGCCCAGCAATTGGCCCAGGCGCTGCGCCACCGGTGCCAAGCTGTCTTCAGGCTTGAAAGCCCCTTCGGTGGGGCGCCCCAGGTGCGAGGTCACCATCACCGCAGCGCCGGCCTGAAGCGCCATCTCGATGCAGGGAATCGAGGCCCGCACCCGGGTATCTTCGCTGATGCGCCCCTCGTTATCCTGCGGCACATTGAGGTCTGCGCGGATGAACACCCGCTTGCCGGGCACTTGGCCTCGTTGCACCAAGTCTGAAAAGCGCAGCACCTTCATCGAATCCTCTAGCCCCATCCAATCATCAAGACACTCAGTGTAGTGGGGCCAAACGCTGCTACCAGCCCAGACCCAAGCGCATCAACAGCATCACGGCCGTGCCGGCGAGGATGGTGCCCAGCAGATCGCGCCGCCACAAGAACCACATCACCGCCACCGCCACCGCCGCCAAGCGCGCGTCCTGCCAGGTTTGCAGCCACTGACCCTGTGCATCCATCAAGACCGACGGCGCGATGATGGCCATCAGCGCCGCCAACGGGGCGTGCCGCAAGCCTTCTTGTAGCCACACGGGGATAGGCCACTCGCGATCTGAGATGAAAAAGAAGCACCGGGTGAGGACCGTCACGGCCGCCAATCCGAGCATGGCCAAGACCAGTTCATCGGTGCTCATGGCGCGTTCCTCGGCCGTTCCATTGGTCCAGCAGCACCCCCAGGGCCACCCCTGCGGCAATGGCCGCCACTATGTTCAAGCGCATCGGCCAGGCGTAGGCCGCCAAAGCAGCTGAACCGGCCGCCAAGGCGGTCACCACGGTGATGCGGTCGGTGATCAGGGAACAACTCAGCGCCAAGAGTGCCAGGGTGCCGGCAAAGCCGATGCCCCAGTGGCTGGGAATTGAGTCGGCCAAGAAGATACCCACCATCGACGAGCTTTGCCACGCCAGCCAGTTCAAGACCGCGCCACCCCAGAAATACGCCACCGCCTCACGCTGTGTGGACGGGTCAGCAGGGGTCTGCACGCTGCCATAGCGCCTCATGAACAGCACATAGCCCATGTCGGTGCTGAGATAGCCGTGCCACAGTCGCTGGGGTCGGCCCAAATGCATGAAGAACGGTCGCCACTGCGCGCTGAAGATCACAAATCGCAGGTTCACACACAGGGCGGTACCCCAAATCAGCCATAGCGGAGCTCCCATGGCCAACAGCGGCAAGGCAGCCAGCTGTGCACTGCCGGCATACACCACCAGGCTCATGAACACCGACATGCCCACGCCCAAGCCGGTGTTGACCATCGCCATGCCGGTCACCATGCCCCATGCGGCCACGCCCAGCGAAACCACCGCCATGTCCCGCACGCCCTGGGCAAACGTGGGCTCACGCCACACAGGCTTGGAATTTTCGCGCCCGTTCATGGACGCATTGTCCACCGGGCGCCTCACAGGGCGCTCAGCCGCAGGGGCTTCAAGCCCTCTTCGAAGCAGCCAACTCCAACAGCCGTGCCACCCGTTCCTCGGTGGCCGGATGGGTACTGAACAGGCCGCGCAGGCCTGAGCCGGACAGCGGATTGACGATCATCATCTGCGCGGTTTCGGGGTGGCGCTCGGTTGCCTGCAGCGGTATGCCGCGGGCGTACCGGTGGATCTTGTCGAGTGCCGAAGCCAACGCTCTTGGATCACCTGAGATCTCTGCGCCCTCCCGGTCGGCTTCAAACTCCCGCGCACGGCTGATAGCCATTTGGATCAAACTGGCGGCCAGGGGTGCCAAGATCATCACCGCAATGGTGACGATGGGGTTGCTTGATCGGCCTTGGCTGCCGCGCGAACCGAACAACATCGCAAAATTAGCCAGCATCGAAATAGCACCAGCCATGGTGGCGCTGATGGTGGAAATCAAAATGTCCCGGTGCTTGACGTGCGCCAACTCATGCGCCATCACGCCGCGCAACTCGCGCTCGGACAACGCCCGCATGATTCCCGCCGTGGCCGCCACCGCCGCATGCTGGGGGTTGCGCCCGGTGGCAAAGGCGTTGGGTGCCTCCTCATCGATGATGTATACACGCGGCATGGGCAGCTCGGCCTTTTGAGCCAGATCACGAACCATGCGGTAAAAGCCCGGCGCGGTGTTTTCGTCCACCTCGCGGGCGTTGTACATCTTCAGCACCATCTTGTCGGAGAACCAGTAGCTGAAGAAGTTCATACCCAAGGCCACGAGCAAAGCCAGCACCATGCCTTGCTGACCCCCCATGGCCTGACCCACGCCCATGAACAGAGCGGTGATAGCCGCCATCAACATGGCCGTTTTCATCAGATTGAACATCGCAGACCTCACAAGAAGCGGATCGCCGCGGCGGACCGGCCTCGACGGACGCCGATTAGATGCGGCCCGTCATCGCAAGTTCAAGGTCAGCCGCATCGGCCGCTCGGCGCACCTCCGCACCTTCGCGACCACCCAGCTCTACGCCGGCTCACGCCTACTGCAGGGTGACGCCGGGTGCCCACTGCAGGGATTGCGCCACAGCAGCCGCCGGCAGCCGGCGCCCTCCCGGTCGTTGCAGTTCCTGCAACACCAAGACGCCCTGCTCGCAGGCCACTTGCACGCCGTCGGCATAAACCGCCAGTACGGTGCCCGCTGGCGCGGAACTGCCAGTCGGTGGGCTTGGCAACGGTTTAGGCTGGGCGTGTGCCCTCCAAACCTTGATCACTTCGTTGCCAAAGCGACAGGTGGCTCCCGGAAGAGGGTCAAAAGCGCGGATGTGGCGCTCCAATTCCAGCGCGCCATGATGCCAATTCATCGCCGCTTCGGACTTGTCGATTTTGCGAGCATAGCTAACCCCCTCTTGAGCTTGAGGCATCGGGCTGAGCCCACCGTGGCGCAACAGGGCCAAGGCTTGCACCATCAATTGACCACCCAAGGCTGCCAACTTGTCATGCAAGCTGGCCGTCGTCTCCTGCGGCGCCAATGCCAGGGCTTCCATCAGCAGCACCGGGCCGGTGTCCAAGCCCTCGTCCATCTGCATGATCGTCACCCCACTGCGCGCATCACCGGCCTGTACCGCTCGGTGGATGGGCGCCGCTCCGCGCCAACGCGGCAGCAAGGAGGCGTGGATATTCAAGCATCCATGGCGCGGCATTTGCAGCACCCAAGCCGGCAAGACTAGGCCATAGGCGGCCACCACCATCACGTCCGGCCCTGCGCGCTGCAGGGCCGCCTGCGCCTGTGCGGCGTCTTCGGCCCACCGGCCGTCAAGCTTCAACCCGTGCGGCTGCGCAACCGGCAAGTTGCGCTGCAGCGCCAAGCGTTTGACTGGCGAAGCCTGTAGTTTCAGACCCCGCCCCGCCGGCCGGTCCGGCTGCGTCATCACCAGGGGAACCTCAAAGCCAGCATTCAACAGGGCCATCAAGGCAGTGGCCGCGAAGTCGGGCGTACCGGCAAAGACCACCTTCATGGCCCAGCCCTTTCAGTGTGGCGCCCAGGCCAGCGGCGTGTCGACACCCACGGGCAACGGGCCATCAGCGCAATTGCGCGAGTTCCTCGCGTGTGCGCTTGATCATCTTGGACTTGATGCGGTCGCGCTTGAGCATGCTCAGGTACTCCACGAACACCTTGCCCACCAGATGGTCCATCTCGTGCTGCACGCAGACCGATGCAAGCCCCTCAGCCCGCAGGTCGAAAGGCTGACCCTGTCGGTCCAATGCGCGCACGGTCACCCAGAGGTGGCGCTCGATCTTGTCGTAGGTTTGTGGAACCGACAGACAGCCCTCTTCGCTCACTTTTAATTCAGCACTCCGCTCGATGATCTCCGGGTTGATCAGCACCACCGGTTGGTCACGCGACTCGGACGTGTCCATCACGATCAATCGCTCATGGACATCCACTTGCGTTGCGGCCAAGCCCACACCATCGGCTTCGTACATCGTCTCCAGCATGTCTCGGGCCAGCTGCCGAATGCGGTCATCGAATTGGGTAACCGGCTTGGCCACGGTGTGCAGGCGAGGGTCGGGGTAGCGAAGAATGGACAGAGTGCTCATGGTTTGGCTTGAGCGTGACTGCAAGCCCCCGCCATTGGGGACACACCAAAAGGCTGGGCACTTGAGGCGGGCCAACCCACTGCGCAGAATCGTTGAATGATGCGATTGTGCCCTGCCGAACTTGGTATCGATGAACCTTGCTCAGGATGAACTTCAGGGTTGGCTGGCACTGGCAGCTGGGGGCCTGGCGTCCCGCCAGCGCGCCCGGCGGCTGCTGACTTACTTTGGCGGGCCTCTGCAGGTCTTTGGCGCCACCGCAGCCGATTGGCGCCAGGTACTGGACGGTGAACGGTGCGATGGTCTCGATGCCTCATTCGGCACGATGCAAGGCACGGCCTTGCGCACCATGGCCTGGCTGGCCCAAAGCCCGACACACCATGTGCTGCACCTGGGGGACGCGCACTACCCGGGCATCCTGCTCGAAAGTCCAGACCCGCCACTGCTGCTGCACGCGACGGGGCAGCTCGAGAGCCTCGCTCGGCCCGCGGTAGCCCTGGTGGGCAGCCGGCACGCCACCCCTGCAGGCCAGCACTGGGCGCGCCGACTGGGCACCGAACTGAACGTCTTGGGTATTGAGGTGGTCTCGGGCCTGGCTGTGGGCATCGATGCGGCTGCACACGAGGCAGCCCTGAAAGGCAAGGGGGCTGCCTCCACGATTGCAGTGGCGGCCTGCGGCCTCGATCAGGTCTATCCCCGGCAGCACGCCGGCTTGTTCAAGGAAATCAGTGAGGCGGGACTTGTAGTGAGTGAGCACCCACTCGACACTCCAGCCCTTCCGGCCTTTTTTCCCCAGCGCAACCGCATCATCGCCGGCCTTTCTCGCGCGGTGGTGGTGATCGAGGCCGCTGAGCGCTCGGGCTCGCTCATCACTGCGCGCTTGGCTGGCGAGGCCGGGCGCGATGTGTTTGCCGTGCCAGGCCACTGGACCTCACCCCAGGCGGCTGGGTGCAACCGGCTGATCAAATCAGGAGCCGGCTTGCTGGAAAACGTAGCCGACATCATCGAGTCGCAGCCGTGGGCCTTCAGCGCGCAGGTGTGCCAGACGGTGCAGGCTAACCGGTGGCGGCGCCACAAAGGCGCCTCTTCAGGCCATGGCCCCTGTGCCGAAGGCGGCGCCGAAGACCATGGTGGCGTGTGGGTGCAAGGGGGACTTTCAGCGGCATCCTGGTCGCAACTGTGTCGGCTGTTGCGGACCAAACCCTGCGACCTTGGCGAGCTCGCTGATGCAGTGTCTGGGGACGCGCCCCAGGTGTCTCGCACCTTGCTCATGGCCGAACTGCAAGGCTTGGTAGCTCGGTTGCCGGGCGGCCTGTATCAGTGGTGCGTGAAGCCATGACCGCCCCTTTGAGTTACCCGGGTTTTCCCCTTCCATTCCCGTGCGGCTGCTGTATAGTCGTTTGGATGTTCGATGTTCTGGTCTACCTCTACGAGAACTACTGGCGCCCAGACGCCTGCCCAGATCACGACCAACTCAGCCGCAAGCTGACCGCCGTTGGCTTTGATACAGACGAGATCCAGGAGGCTTTGTCCTGGCTCGATGGCCTGACCACCACGGCTCAGGGCTATGTCGGCGAACAGGGTGAACTCAGCACCCGCCTGTATACCGAAGCTGAGCGCGAGATGTTGGGCACAGACTCCCTGGCCTTCATCAGCTTCCTGGAATCAGCCAGTGTCCTGCCACCCCCCATGCGTGAGATGGTGATCGATCGTGCCATGGCCGTGTCGGCAGAAGGCTTAGACCTCGACGACATCAAGATCATCGTACTGATGGTGTTCTGGAGCCTGGGCGAAGAGCCCGATGCGTTGATCCTCGACGAACTCGTCGTCGACCCCGAAGACCGCCTCTATCACTGACGACTGCCGCCACAGCGGTTGGCCCCACGCGTAGGCTGGCCCACCAGCGCGTGTTTGTCCACAAGTTCTGTCCCCGGAAAAAACCAAACCCCCTGCACCGTGAGGTGAGGGGGTTGTGGGGGAGGTTAGCCTGACGATGTCCTACTTTCACACGGGAATCCGCACTATCATCGGCGCAGAGGCGTTTCACGGTCCTGTTCGGGATGGGAAGGCGTGGGACCACCTCGCTATGGTCATCAGGCTTAAACTTTCGACTTGAACGCCGCTGGACGTACAAGCCAATTCAATAGAGCAAAATCAGATTATTTTGATCGCGCCACACAGGGCAGAACACGCTCTCACATCAACCAGTGATTGGTCGTGAACTTCAAAGTTATAGGGTCAAGCCTCACGGGCAATTAGTACTGGTTAGCTCAACGCATTACTGCGCTTCCACACCCAGCCTATCAACGTCGTGGTCTACAACGACCCTTCAGGGGGCTCAAGGCCCCGGCAAGACTCATCTTAAGACGAGTTTCCCGCTTAGATGCTTTCAGCGGTTATCTCTTCCGCACTTAGCTACTCGGCAATGCCATTGGCATGACAACCGATACACCAGCGGTGCGTCCACTCCGGTCCTCTCGTACTAGGAGCAGGCTCTCTCAATCTTGCAGCGCCCACGGAAGATAGGGACCAAACTGTCTCACGACGTTTTAAACCCAGCTCACGTACCTCTTTAAATGGCGAACAGCCATACCCTTGGGACCGGCTACAGCCCCAGGATGAGATGAGCCGACATCGAGGTGCCAAACACCGCCGTCGATATGAACTCTTGGGCGGTATCAGCCTGTTATCCCCAGAGTACCTTTTATCCGTTGAGCGATGGCCCTTCCATACAGAACCACCGGATCACTTAGTCCTACTTTCGTACCTGTTCGACTTGTCAGTCTCACAGTCAAGCACGCTTATGCCTATGCACTATCACCACGATTTCCGACCGTGGCTAGCGTACCTTCGAACTCCTCCGTTACGCTTTGGGAGGAGACCGCCCCAGTCAAACTGCCCACCATACACTGTCCCCATCCCGGATAACGGGACAAGGTTAGAACCTCAAACACACCAGGGTGGTATTTCAACGTCGGCTCCATGAGAACTAGCGTCCTCACTTCAAAGCCTCCCACCTATCCTACACAGATCTGTTCAAAGTCCAATGTAAAGCTACAGTAAAGGTTCATGGGGTCTTTCCGTCTTTCCGCGGGGAGATTGCATCATCACAAACATTTCAACTTCGCTGAGTCTCTGGAGGAGACAGTGTGGCCATCGTTACGCCATTCGTGCAGGTCGGAACTTACCCGACAAGGAATTTCGCTACCTTAGGACCGTTATAGTTACGGCCGCCGTTTACTGGGACTTCAATCAAGAGCTTGCACCCCATCATTTAATCTTCCAGCACCGGGCAGGCGTCACACCCTATACGTCGACTTTCGTCTTTGCAGAGTGCTGTGTTTTTAATAAACAGTCGCAGCCACCGATTCTCTGCGACCTCTTTGGGCTCCCCCTGTACAGGTTCACCTACTCAAGGCACACCTTCTTCCGAAGTTACGGTGTCAATTTGCCGAGTTCCTTCTCCAGAGTTCTCTCAAGCGCCTTAGAATACTCATCTCGCGCACCAGTGTCGGTTTGCGGTACGGTCGTCAATAGCTGAAGCTTAGTGGCTTTTCCTGGAAGCAGGGTATCACTCACTTCACGTGCAAGCACGCTCGTTATCACCCCTCATCTAAGCCCGGCGGATTTGCCTACCAGGCACGACTACAGGCTTGAACCGGGACATCCAACACCCGGCTGAGCTAACCTTCTCCGTCCCCACATCGCACTATTGATCGGTACAGGAATATTGACCTGTTTCCCATCAGCTACGCATCTCTGCCTCGCCTTAGGGGCCGACTCACCCTACGCCGATGAACGTTGCGTAGGAAACCTTGCGCTTTCGGCGAGGAGGCTTTTCACCCCCTTTAACGCTACTCATGTCAGCATTCGCACTTCCGATACCTCCAGCGTCTCTCACGAGACACCTTCACAGGCTTACGGAACGCTCTCCTACCACGCACATTGCTGTGCATCCGCAGCTTCGGTAACTGGCTTAGCCCCGTTACATCTTCCGCGCAGGACGACTCGATCAGTGAGCTATTACGCTTTCTTTAAATGATGGCTGCTTCTAAGCCAACATCCTGACTGTTTTAGCCTTCCCACTTCGTTTCCCACTTAGCCAATTTTAGGGACCTTAGCTGGCGGTCTGGGTTGTTTCCCTCTTGTGTCCGGACGTTAGCACCCGGTGCACTGTCTCCCAAGCTGTACTCAACGGTATTCGGAGTTTGCAATGGTTTGGTAAGTCGCCATGACCCCCTAGCCATAACAGTGCTCTACCCCCGTCGGTAATACTTGAGGCACTACCTAAATAGTTTTCGGAGAGAACCAGCTATCTCCAGGTTTGTTTAGCCTTTCACCCCTATCCACAGCTCATCCGCTAGTTTTGCAACACTAGTCGGTTCGGACCTCCAGTGCGTGTTACCGCACCTTCATCCTGGCCATGGATAGATCACCTGGTTTCGGGTCTACACTCAGCGACTATTCGCCCTATTCGGACTCGATTTCTCTTCGGCTTCCCTATTCGGTTAACCTTGCCACTGAATGTAAGTCGCTGACCCATTATACAAAAGGTACGCCGTCACCTCTCGGCTCCGACTTTTTGTATGCATGCGGTTTCAGGATCTATTTCACTCCCCTCCCGGGGTTCTTTTCGCCTTTCCCTCACGGTACTTGTTCACTATCGGTCAATGATGAGTATTTAGCCTTGGAGGATGGTCCCCCCATCTTCAGACAGGATTACACGTGTCCCGCCCTACTTGTCGTACGCTCAGTTCCACACCCAGGTTTTTACATACGGGGCTATCACCCGCTATGGCCGGACTTTCCATTCCGTTTTGCTAACCCAAATGCTAAATCGTACAGGCTCCTGCGATTTCGCTCGCCACTACTTTCGCAATCTCGGTTGATGTCTTTTCCTCGAGCTACTGAGATGTTTCAGTTCACCCGGTTCGCCTCGCAACCCTATGTATTCAAGTTGCGATACCCCTAAGGGTGGGTTTCCCCATTCGGATATCTCCGGATCAAAGCTTATTTGCCAGCTCCCCGAAGCTTTTCGCAGGCTACCACGTCCTTCTTCGCCTATCATTGCCAAGGCATCCACCACATGCACTTAGTCACTTGACCCTATAACTTTGTAGTTACACGGCCAACGACTGATTTCTTTGAGTATTCGCGTTCTGCCGTATCCAATCGCACCTTCAGAATCCTAAAATCCTTCCAGCTCAATTAAATATCTGTTGACGCAATCAAAATGTTGACAACAGCACGGAAGCCGCATTTAGTTCCGGCCGCTACGCTTGACTTGGCTCTGGCCAAGTAAGCCTGCACCGAAACGCCTGCGGCGTTTTCTGTTGCCAACTCTGATTCGACTCTATGAATTGTTAAAGAACGACAGCCTCAAAAAAGAGAACTGGTGCAAACCAGCCTAACTCGCTTGCACCAGCACTCGACTTCCAACGCTTACCACCCCAAGCGATCTTGGAATGGTGGAGGATGACGGGATCGAACCGACGACCCCCTGCTTGCAAAGCAGGTGCTCTCCCAGCTGAGCTAATCCCCCAGGTATTTTGGTGGGCCTGGTTGGATTCGAACCAACGACCCCCGCCTTATCAAGACGGTGCTCTAACCGACTGAGCTACAGGCCCCAAGCATCTCTTCATGCCCGGACTAGCTGCCTGCCGCTTGCCGCTGCGCGACACACGCTCGCATCGCCCCGCGCACGTTGCTGCCTCGTTCATTCATCAACAGCCGATAAGCGTGAGCGCTCAAGTGCACCCACAGTGCAATTGCTTGAACTTTTTCTTAAGTAACAGAACGCAATTCCTCAGGTTTGACCCTGAAGCTGCGCTCCTCTGGTGTATTTCCAGAAAGGAGGTGATCCAGCCGCACCTTCCGATACGGCTACCTTGTTACGACTTCACCCCAGTCACGAACCCTGCCGTGGTAATCGCCCCCCTTGCGGTTAGGCTAACTACTTCTGGCAGAACCCGCTCCCATGGTGTGACGGGCGGTGTGTACAAGACCCGGGAACGTATTCACCGCGGCAAGCTGATCCGCGATTACTAGCGATTCCGACTTCACGCAGTCGAGTTGCAGACTGCGATCCGGACTACGACCGGTTTTCTGGGATTGGCTCCCCCTTGCGGGTTGGCAGCCCTCTGTACCGGCCATTGTATGACGTGTGTAGCCCTACCCATAAGGGCCATGAGGACCTGACGTCATCCCCACCTTCCTCCGGTTTGTCACCGGCAGTCTCATCAGAGTGCCCTTTCGTAGCAACTGATGACAAGGGTTGCGCTCGTTGCGGGACTTAACCCAACATCTCACGACACGAGCTGACGACGGCCATGCAGCACCTGTGCCCAGGTTCTCTTTCGAGCACTCCCAAATCTCTTCAGGATTCCTGGCATGTCAAGGGTAGGTAAGGTTTTTCGCGTTGCATCGAATTAAACCACATCATCCACCGCTTGTGCGGGTCCCCGTCAATTCCTTTGAGTTTCAACCTTGCGGCCGTACTCCCCAGGCGGTCAACTTCACGCGTTAGCTTCGTTACTGAGAAGAAACCCTCCCAACAACCAGTTGACATCGTTTAGGGCGTGGACTACCAGGGTATCTAATCCTGTTTGCTCCCCACGCTTTCGTGCATGAGCGTCAGTACAGGTCCAGGGAGCTGCCTTCGCCATCGGTGTTCCTCCGCATATCTACGCATTTCACTGCTACACGCGGAATTCCACTCCCCTCTACCGTACTCCAGCTATACAGTCACAAATGCAGTTCCCAGGTTGAGCCCGGGGATTTCACATCTGTCTTGTATAACCGCCTGCGCACGCTTTACGCCCAGTAATTCCGATTAACGCTCGCACCCTACGTATTACCGCGGCTGCTGGCACGTAGTTAGCCGGTGCTTATTCTTCAGGTACCGTCATCCCCCCAGGGTATTAGCCCAGGACATTTCTTCCCTGACAAAAGCGGTTTACAACCCGAAGGCCTTCTTCCCGCACGCGGCATGGCTGGATCAGGGTTGCCCCCATTGTCCAAAATTCCCCACTGCTGCCTCCCGTAGGAGTCTGGGCCGTGTCTCAGTCCCAGTGTGGCTGGTCGTCCTCTCAGACCAGCTACGGATCGCAGGCTTGGTAGGCCTTTACCCCACCAACTACCTAATCCGACATCGGCCGCTCCAATCGCGCGAGGCCTTTCGGTCCCCCGCTTTCACCCTCAGGTCGTATGCGGTATTAATCCGGGTTTCCCCGGGCTATCCCCCACGACTGGGCACGTTCCGATGCATTACTCACCCGTTCGCCACTCTCAAAGGGTTGCCCCTTCTACCGTTCGACTTGCATGTGTAAGGCATGCCGCCAGCGTTCAATCTGAGCCAGGATCAAACTCTTCAGTTCGATCTCTGCAATATGTTTCGCTCATTGAATTGAAGTGAACTTCACTTCATGAGCATTCAAGCACCACACCACAAGCTGCCTTGCGGCTTCAAACCCTTCTCAGAGCTCAGCACCCGAACGCCCACACTTATCGGCTGTCAATTTTTAAAGAGCATCGCCACAAACGTTCTCTGCCAAACCACCGGACCAACCACCTACAAGAGCAATCGGCCATGAAGTCTGCCGTTTGCAGCAGAGTCCGCGAGTATGACAGGTTTTTCTAGAGCCTGTCAACCCCAGGCCAAGCCTGAGGCGTTGCCTCGGGCACCATTCAGGCCCGGGCGAGCAGTCTAGCCCACTTCAGGGGCGCTGCGCCAGCGCGATTCAACGAGCCGCGCGGAACACCCGGGCAGCAGCCTGCTCCGGGTGCTCATCAGACAGCACCGCCTGCAGGTGCTGCTCGAGGTGGCGGGTGTCAGAACGGAGCACGCGCTGCTTGACCTCAGCGATGCGTGAGGGGTGCATGGAAAAGCTGCGCAGTCCCATGGCCAGCAACACCTCAGTAAACACCGGGTCACCGGCCATCTCGCCGCACACGCTCACTGACTTGCCCAGGCGGCGCCCACAGTCGATGGTTGCAGCAACGAGCTGCAACACCGCAGGGTGCCAGGGGTCGTACAAGTGCGCCACCTGTTCGTCGGCCCGGTCGATAGCTAAGGTGTATTGAATCAAGTCGTTCGTGCCGATCGACAGGAAGTCAAAGTGCGGCGCGAACAGCGGGATCATGATGGCCGTGGCGGGAATCTCCACCATGACACCCACCTCGGCATCGGTGAAAGGTATCCCCGCATCGTTGAGCTGCCGCTTGGCCAGCGCGATCTGCGCCAGGGTTTGCCGAACCTCATTGAGATGCCCCACCATAGGCACCAGGATGCGCACCTTTCCATAGGCAGTGGCCCGAAGGATAGCGCGCAACTGCTGCAAGAACATGTCCGGCTCTGACAGGCTCCAACGAATGGCCCGCAGCCCGAGAGCAGGATTGAGCACATGCTCGTGGCGAAGCTCGTGGATGCTCATGCGGTCCAAGGGCTTGTCGGCTCCCACATCCACGGTACGGATGGTCATGGGCAGCCCCTGCATATCCTGCACAGCTGAGCGGTAGCACTCAAACTGTTCATCCTCGGAAGGCAAGTGCCCGTCACGGTTCATGAAAAGGAACTCGGTCCTGAACAGGCCCACACCGACGGCGCCAGCTTGCGTGGCCACTTGAGCATCACGGGGCATCTCAATATTGGCCTGCAATTCCACCCGCTGGCCATCCAGGGTGACAGCCGGCGTGTTGCGCAAGCGATGCAAGCGCGCACGTTCGAGCTCGCTTTGGCGTTGGCGGAATCGGTACTCCTCCAGCACGATGGGCGGCGGATTGATGATCACCACACCGGCGTCGCCGTCAATAACCACCTGATCGTCTTGCCGAATCAAGCGGCTGGCCTCACGCGCACCGACCACGGCGGGTATGTCCATGCTGCGGGCTACGATCGCCGTGTGCGAGGTTTTCCCGCCAACATCGGTCACAAATCCGGCAAACACGCTGCGCTTGAACTGCAGCATGTCGGCCGGCGCAATGTCGTTAGCCACCAGGATCAGCGGCTCTTCACCGCCAAAGCCATGCTGCACAGTGCGATCGGCAGCGGCTGTCTGCCCCGCGGCTGAACGCTGCAAGGCTCGCAAGAGCCGCTCCACAACCTGTTCAATGTCAGCCTTACGCTCGCGCAGGTACTCATCCTCCATCTCGTCGAACTGACGGGACAGCACTTCAAGCTGCGCCGAAAGTGCCCACTCGGCGTTGTAGTGTCGATCGCGTACCCACTGCTTGGTTGCCGCGATCATGGTCTCGTCGTGCAGCAGCATCAGGTGCACATCGAGCAGGGCATTGAGCTCCCCGGGCGCATCGCTGGGCATGTCACGCTGGAGGGCCTGAAGCTCGCCGGCTACTTCGTCACGCGCACGGCGCAAACGATCGACCTCCAAATCCAGTTGGGCTTCTTCCACGAAGTAGTGGGCCACATCCATGCGGCTGGACGCGATCAGCACAGCGCGGCCTATGGCGACACCCTTGGAGACCGCTAAACCAAAAACTTGGATGCTCATGGCGTGCTGTACTGGGCGCTCATTGGCCCTCGCCAAACTTGTCGTTGATCAAGGCCCCCAGAGCGTCCAGGGCCTGCTGCTCATCAGGCCCATCGCACTCGATTTCGACCTCTGCGCCCAAACCGGCAGCCAGCATCATCACACCCATGATGCTCTTGGCGTTGATCCGCCTGTCGTTGCGGCTCAAGTGGACCGAACAAGCAAAGGAGCCCGCCAGCTTGGTCAGCTTGGCCGATGCCCGCGCGTGCAGGCCCAATTGGTTACTGATCGCAATGACGGTCTTGACCATGATGGGCTCTTGAGTCCTGGTACTGCGGCGCACGGGCTTCCACCGGCATCACCCCCTGCGTGGCGCCACTCATAGCGCGCTCGGCCAAACCTTCGGCACCCTCCTGCTCGTAGCACAGCACGCGCCATAACATCGGAACATTCACGCCCGTGACGACGCGAATGCGCCGTTGATCGGTCAACCTTTGCGCCACATTGCAGGGCGTGGCGCCAAACACATCGGTCAGCACCAAGACCTCTGTCTGCGGCATTGCACCCAGCAGAGCTCTGGCCTGCTCTTCGACTTGAGCTGGCGCCATACCGGGTGCGACATCCAACGCGCTTAGGCGAGCAGCGCAGTCCGGGTAGACATGCTCGGCCACGCTGCGCAGAGCCGAAGCAAGCGGCGCGTGGGCGATCAGGAGCACGGCGGTGTTGTTCATACAGCTCAGCAGTTGGCAGTCCTATTCTGCACCCTTGGAGGCCATGCCGGACTGGCCAGAACGTTCCCGGGTTGAGCCCATCCACAGGAACCACCAATAGCAAAGGCCACAACCGGTGGCCAACACAGCAAAGGCACTTTGGAAGGCAGCCACGCGGGCCCAGCCCTGGGTCACCAGGACATCGATGACCAGCCCCAAGCCCCACTGAACGCTGAACACGCCCAAAAAGATGATCAGGTTGAAGGCCGAAAGGGCCCGCCCCACCAAGTGGGCTGCAAAGGCCTGACCAACCGTCGCTTGCGACAAGGACAACAGCACACAGGACACACACCACAGGGCCAACATCGCGGGCCCGGCCGAGGAGCCCATGGCCGCCACAGCAAACAACAAAGCTGTGCTCACCGGGCTGGCCCAGCGAATCAATCGTTCGGCCCCCCAACCCCTGGTGGACAAGCGGGGCACCAAAGCCCCAAGGCTGGCGAACGCGACCAGCATCGCCAAGTTGACCCAAAATAGGCCGCGGGCGCTGCTGGCAGCGTCCAATCCACTGACCTGGTTGAACCATGGCCCTGCCCACAAGGCCTGCACCGCCACCAAGCCACCGTAGTGCCAAAAGCCCATGGGCGCAAAGCGCAAGAAGACGGGATGGCGGCAAATATGGCCATACCCCGCGAACCCACCTGACGCCGTAGGCGGGGCGGCCGTTTGCGCGCTAGCGTCTGCGGGCACCACCCACCAAATGAAAGCCGCGCATGCGGCAATGCCGACAGCCGATAGCCAGAACAGGCCTCTCCAGCCCACCAACGGCAGCAAGGCGTGCACAGGAACGGTGGACATCAGCATGCCCAACGAACCCGTCATCAGCATCCAGGAGGACGCCCGCAATTGCATCTCTGGGCTGTAGGCATGTCGAAAGCTGGTGAGCGCAGCCATCAGGCCGGCTGACAAGCCCACGCCCGTCAAGGCACGCGCCACCAGCAAGGCTTCAAAGCTTTGCGCCATCGCAAAGGCTGCACAGGCCAACACGGCCACGGCCATCATGCACACCAGCACCCGCTTGGGGCCGAAGCGGTCCAGGGCAGCCCCCAGCGGCAGCTGGGTGCTGGCAAACCCGGCGAAAAATACGCCAGCCAGCAAACCCAGATCAGCAGCGCCCAGGCCCAACTCGACGCTGAACTGTGGGGCCAATGTGGCCGCCACCGCCCTTAGCAGGGCTGAGAAAAAATAGCCAAAAGCAAAAGGCAGGAACAACAGGACTGGCCGCTTCACCGCTGTATCCTCAGCTGCCCAAAAAAGTTCTCCAGCGCCGCTTCGTCAAGTCGGGACCCATGCGCGCTAATCTGCGCCAAGCCTTGCGGTGTGGCCACAAACAGGGCCATCGTGTGGGTGGCCGCAGCACCGGGGGCGGCGCGGATATGCCTCGTCCATTGCGCCTGTAGCCCCTGCGGCAACTTGATGCCCACCGGTGCAGCCTGCTCGCCTTCTACAGGCCCCCAACGGAGCAGCGCCGAGTGGGCCAAGTCTTGTACCCGTTGTTCGTTCAAATCCACATCCACCAACGCCGAGGCCTGGTCATCGGCAGGGTGCAAGGCTAAAGCGGCAAATGTCATGCCGCCCGCATCACAAGCGAGCAGGACAGCCGACCAGGGCTTTCCCTGCACCTCCACCGTTCGCTCTTGGCTTTGCGGCTTGCAAGGAAACAGCATCGACAGCCCTGCGCCGGGCAGGCGCGCATCACGCCAGTCCAAGGCGGGCGAACAGGCCCCTAAGGGCAGCAGCATCGCGACACAGCCGATCAGACGCCGCACGATGGGACTGAACCTGGCGAACGAGTACCCGCTGAAGAGGCTTGTCAAGCATCTGGGCATCAGTCCATTATCACGACAGACCAGCAGGGTCGGTCGCACAGCCTGCGGGCACGTGAAGCGCCGCACCGATAATTCACGCATGAAGCATGGGATCAAACATCCTTCCCGGCGCGTTTGGCTGCGATCTGGCGCGGCATTGAGCCTGAGTGCTGCAGCCAGCGCCTGCGGACTGTTGGGCGCTTGCGTGCGGCGCGACCCTGCGCCCGATGCGGCCTTCGTCCGCCTTGACGGCAGTGCATCGCGCATCGCCGCGCTTCGGGGCAAGGTGGTGCTGGTGAACTTCTGGGCCACCAGCTGCGCCAGCTGTGTGGCTGAAATGCCTAGCCTGATCGACACCCACCGGCGTTTCAACGCACGCGGCTTCGAAACCTTGGCGGTGGCCATGAGCTACGACCCACCGGCCTACGTCTCGAACTTCGCACAGCGCCGCGAACTGCCCTTCTGGGTGGCCATCGACAACACCGGCGCTATCGCCAGAGCCTTCGGTGATATTCGGCTGACACCCACCACGTTTTTGATCGACAAGCGCGGCAGCGTCGTTAAGCGTTATGTGGGCGCACCTGACTTCAAGGCGCTCAACGCCTTGGTCGAAGAGCTCTTGGCCGAGTCTTGAGCGCCTTGGCAAGGCCAGCGCCTAGGGCGCGCAGCAGGCCTCAGGCCAAACCGGCTGCATGGGCCTGTTGGTCGGCGTGGTACGAACTGCGAACCATGGCACCCACGGCAGCGTGGTTGAAGCCCATCTCATAGGCGGCCGCTTCAAAGCTTTTGAAGACATCGGGGTGCACATAGCGCCGCACCGGCAGATGGTGAGCGGAAGGCGCGAGGTACTGCCCAATGGTCAGCATGTCCACATCGTGGGCCCGCAGGTCCTTCATCACCTGCATGATTTCCTCATCGGTTTCACCCAAGCCGACCATGATGCCGCTCTTGGTGGGCACTTCCGGGTGCAGCGCCTTGAACTTCTTGAGCAGGTTCAGGCTGAATGCGTAATCGCTGCCCGGACGCGCTTGCTTATACAGACGCGGCACCGTTTCTAGGTTGTGGTTCATCACATCCGGCGGGGCTTCCTTGAGGATGCCCAGGGCGCGATCGTCTCGGCCGCGGAAATCAGGCACCAGAATCTCAATGCGCGTGGCCGGAGAGAGCTCGCGGGTGCGCAAGATGCAGTCCACAAAGTGCCCGGCTCCGCCATCGCGCAGGTCGTCACGGTCAACGCTGGTGATGACCACATAGCTCAGCTTGAGCGCCGCGATGGTCTTGGCCAGGTTCACCGGCTCGTCGGCATCCAACGGATCGGGCCGGCCGTGACCCACATCGCAGAAGGGGCAGCGGCGGGTGCACTTGTCACCCATGATCATGAAGGTCGCGGTGCCTTTACCGAAGCACTCACCGATGTTGGGGCAAGAGGCTTCCTCACACACTGTATGCAGCTTGTGCTGGCGCAGAATCTGCTTGATTTCATAGAAGCGGGTACTGGGACTGCCCGCCTTGACGCGGATCCACTCGGGCTTGCGCAGCACCTCGGCCGGCACCACCTTGATCGGGATGCGGGCAGTCTTGGCCTGCGACTTCTGCTTGGCCGTGGCGTCGTAGGTGTCGGCGGCAGCGGCTTGGCGCACAGTGTTGGGCGTGTCGGTGCGAATCATGGTCGGATTGTCGCGCGAAGGACGCCTTTGTGCCTCAGGGCTCAAGGTGGGCCTGAATGCATTCTGCCCAGCGTCGGGCTACCTGGTCCCACTTGGCCTGCACCCCGCAGAACGCCAAGTCCACAGTGCGCAGACCCTCATAGCCACAGGGGTTTATGCGGGAGTAGGGCTCCAAGTCCATGGCCACATTCAGCGCCGCCCCGTGGTATGCGCAGTGCCGTGTGACCTTGACGCCTAGGGCGGCAATCTTGCCCAGGCCTCTAAAGGGGTCGGCAGAAGGCTGCGGGCCGGTGAGGGCTGCGTGCGATGCTGGGGCATCCAGCCGCACATAGATGCCCGGCGCCCCGGCTACCCGGTGGCCCGTGATGCCCAGGTCGCCCAGCACAGCCAGGATGCTGGCTTCCAATCGAAACACATACTCCTTGACGCGCAGGCCCCTGCGGCGAAGGTCGACCAAGGGGTAGGCCACGACCTGGCCGGGACCGTGATAGGTCACCTGCCCACCCCGGTTGGTGCGCAACACCGCGATGTCACCGGCGGCCAAGACATGGTGGCTGCGGCCGGCCAGACCCTGGGTGTAGACCGGATCGTGTTCCACCAGCCACAGTTCATCGGGCGCATCAATTGATCGCGACTCGCTGTAGGCCTGCATCTCTGCCAGCACGGGTGCGCAGGGGCGGCGGCCCAGGTGGCGGATCTTCATGCGCCGGGCTGATTTACAGCACCACCTTGACCATGGGGTGGGTGGACAAGGTGCGGTAGAGCTCATCGAGCTGCTCACGGCTGGTGGCCTGGATGATGATCGTCAAACCCAGGTAGTTGCCACTGCTGCTGGCTCTTCGCTCCACCGTCGAAGGGTTGAAGCTGGGGTCGAAGTGCAGGGCCACCGCTACGATGGCCTCTTCAAACCCAGCCACCTGTGCGCCCATGACTTTGATCGGAAAGGCGCAGGGATACTCGATGAGGCTTTCTGGTCCGGGCGCTGAGTGGGGTGGGCGTTCCATTGGCTTAATCGCCTTATTGGATCCAAAGACGCAAAGCGTCCCAGGTGCGGCCTACGATCCCGGCCTCGGGCACTGCCTCCATCACCACCAGGGGCACCTCGGCCACAGCGGCACCGCCGGCAGCGATGACCTTGACCGTGCCCACACGCTGGCCCTTGCTCAGTGGGGCGACAAGGGGTTCGGTGCGCTGAAGCTCGGTACGCAACTTGTCGGCCTCGCCGCGCGGCACATTCACCACCACACCACCAACAGCGCCCAAGCGTGCCTCTTTGGCCACCCCTTTCCATACAACGGTGGTGACCACGGGCTTGTCGACTTCAAACAGGCGAACCGCATCCCAGGTGGTGTAGCCCCAGTTGAGCAGCTTTTGGCTTTCAACGGCCCTGGATTCGCGGGAAGCAGTACCCATGACCACCGACAGCAGCCGGCGTTTGCCACCGGGGAAGTTGCGCTGCGCCGAGGCCACCAGACAGTAGCCCGCTGCATCGGTGTAGCCTGTCTTCATACCGTCAACCGTAGGGTCGCGGCGCAGCAGCAGGTTGCGATTGTCCTGGCGGATCTTGTTGAAGGTGTACTCGCGCACCGAGTAGTACCGGTAAAAGTCGGGGAAGTCGCGAATGATGCGTGAGGCGATCATCGCCACATCGCGCGCGCTGCTGCGGTGGCCCGCTTCGGTCATGCCCGTAACGTTTTTGAAGATGGTGTTCGTCAGGCCGAAGGCTTGCGCCTGGCGGTTCATCATCGCCACGAAGCCCTCGAGCGACCCGCCTACCGCCTCGGCCAAGGCCACCGAGGCATCGTTTCCAGACTGAACAATCAGGCCGTGCAACAGTTCGTCCACCGTGGGTGTCATGGTGGTGTCGATAAACATGAGCGACGGGTCGCCCTTACGCTCGCCCCAGGCGCGCTTGCTTACCGACAAGCGTTGGTCTAGCGACAACTTCTTGTCCTTGATGGCCTGAAAGCTCAGATAGGCCGTCATCAATTTGGTCAAGGAAGCCGGGTCGGAAGGCGTGTCGGCATCGCGCTCGGCCAAGGTTTGGCCGGTGGTGATGTCGATCAAGATGTACTGGCGCGCGGCCACTTCGGGGGGCTGCGGGGCCTGCGCCCGCGCATCGGGGCTCATCAGACCCAAGCCTTGCGTGCTGAGCAAAACAGCCAGGGCCGGTGCCAGGCTCATGGCCAGCAGTTGTCGGCTGGATTTGAAATGCAGTGGCATGGAGTGGTTGAATTGGCTCAGCTGGAGTTGACCAAGGCTGCGGGGTCCAGGGCCCGCAGCACCACCGACTTCAGCAGGGGAAGTTGTCCGTGAAAGAAGTGGCCCACCCCGGGCAACACCGTCACGGGCAGATTTTGAGAGCCGGCCCAATCAAGGGTGGACTCAAGGGGGACCACTTCATCGGCTTGCCCGTGCACCACCAGGGTATTCGGCGCGACTGGCGGCAGGGCGAAGTTGGCCGTGGCAGGCCCCACCAAAACCAGTCGCCGAGGCGCGCGGCCATCTCGAGCCAAGCGCTGCGCCAGCTGGGCTGCAACAAAGCCCCCGAATGAAAAGCCCGCCAACAACAAGGGCTCTTGGGGCTCGGCTACGGCCAGCAGTGCCTGCTGGGCATCGTCTGTCTCACCCCGGCCTTCGTCCCAGACGCCTTCAGACTGGCCTACACCACGGTAGTTCAGGCGAAGGCTGCGCCAGCCCAACTGCACGAAGGCGCGGGCCAGGGTCTGCACAACCTTGTTGTCCAGGGTGCCCCCGTGCAGAGGGTGCGGATGGCAGACCAGCGCCAAACCCAGTGGCTTGGTGGGCAGCGCAGGCGCATCCATGGCGACTTCGAGCCGGCCACAGGGGCCGGCCAAGACGCAGCGCTCGGTGTGTGCGTTCACCCGAACCGCCCTTCAGCGGCCCACATCGGGTGCCAGCATCAGGCGTTCCACAGCCTGTCCCTTGACCAGGTGCTGGTCGACGATCTCGTCGATGTCGCTGGGATCTACGAAGCTGTACCAGGTACCCTCGGGGTACACCACGGCCACCGGCCCACCGGCGCACCGGTCCAGGCAGCCGGCCTTGTTCACCCGTACCCCGCCGGGCCCATTCAGGCCCAAGGCCTTGACACGGGCCTTGCAGTGGTCGAAGGCCTCTTGCGCGGCGTGCTGGGCGCAACAGGCTTGCCCGTGGTCGCGCTGGTTCAGGCAAAAAAACACGTGGTGCTTGTAGTAGCTCATGTGCAAATTGTAGGCAGGCAGGCCCTGGCGGCGATTCACCGTTGCAAGTGCTACGGGCTGGCCAGACGTTTCATGAGCCAGCCCATGGCCAGGTAGGGCCATAGCCAAGCCACCCACAACGCCAGGCCATGAAACCGGATGAAGCGACCCTGCTCCCACGCCTGCAAGTTCAACGCGTGATAGGCACCCATAGGCATCTGCGCGCCCAGCACCACTGCCACGGCCAAGACCAGCAAGGCCAGAGCCGCGCACCAACGCCGGGGCAGCCACACGAAGGGCAAAGCCAAGGGAATGCACAGCAAACAAGCCAGCATTGCCCCAGCGGTCAACCATGACAGCGCATGCCCAGGGCCAAAGTTGAGTGCAGTGGATAAGGTCAGCGACACCAGTGCCAGCGCGGCCATGGTCAACATGGGTACAAGTCGGCGCAGGCCCGGCGACATGGCCGTGCAACACAAGGCCAGTGGTGACAAGGCACCCAAAGCCATAGCCAAGATTTGCGCAGGGGTTGAAGGCGGCTTGTGGTTGATCGCCAAGGCCATTGGGTCCACGTCCACCTCCAGCCCCCAGGCGCTCAGTGGAAGCTGACCCAAGACCCACAGAAACAGCGTCTGAATCTCGTCCCAGCACTGGCCCAGCCCGAATGGCAGGGTCGAAGGCGCCAGCAGGGCCACCGGCCACAAGCACAACAGGACGAGCGCTCCGGCACTCTCCCCGGCAAACCAACGGTCTCGCATGGTGCGCAAACGCTGCAACCAGCCCCAATGGTGCAAAGCGCAGGCCATGACAGCGCCCGCCGCAGCACCCACGGTGTTACCCACCCAGTCCTTGAGCGACGGCACGCGCCGCGGCAGCAGCATCTGCAGCAACTCCATCGAGTACGACAACACAGCCGGCAGGGCCATGCCCAACACCAGGGCTAGCCAAGGGCTCAGGCCGCTGCGCAGCAAGGCCACGGTGACCACCAAACCCACCGGGACATAGCCCAGCAGGTTGAGCCACTCGTCAGCGCGGTCACGCCATTGCGGCCAGGGCAACTGCCAGCCTGTGGCCCAGTCCGCCCCGGCGGGCCAACGCCAACCCTCAAAGGGGTATAGGCTGGCATAGGCCACCAACAGCACCATGCACCCCGCCACCAAGATCGACAGGCTTCGCTGGCCCGGCCCCCCAGTGACAAATTGGTCCCTTTCAGCCCAAACGCGGCCGGTACGTGAAGACCGATTCAAGGGGCCACCGTCTGATCAAGGCAAAAGCTCAGCAAGATCGGGGAGGCTAGAAGGGCTTGACCACCACCAACACGACGATGGCGGCAAACATCAGCACCGAGGCTTCATTGAATACCCGAAACCAAGTGTGGGAACGGGTGTTGTGCCCCTGCAGGAAACTGCTCAACAGGCGGGCGCATACATGGTGGTAGACCCCCACCGCCAACACCAGGGCCAGCTTGGCGTGCATCCAGCCACTGCCAGGCCCACGGCCAATGCCCACCACCACCCATAACCACAAACCGGACAACAAAGCCGGCACCATCAGGATGGTGGAAAAGCGCAAGAGCTTGCGCGCCATCAGCAACAGGCGCTCGCGCTCGGCCGTGCTGTGCGGCTCCACCATGGCCAGGTTGACGAACAGACGCGGCAGGTAGAACAGGCCCGCAAACCAGCTGGCCACGAAGATGATGTGCAGGGCCTTGACCCAGAGGTAGGAGGCGCTCATATACCCATTATCGCGAGCCCTGTCGCCCAGGCATAAATTGCGCGGACTGCGCCCAGTCCTGCCTTCAGAAAGAAAAAATCCGCTAAGCGCGAACGCTTGGCAGGCTGACAGCTTCAGGCTTGATGCTGTCGCCTTGGTGGCCTAGGCTAAATCTGCAGTGCTCAACTTCTGAGGCCCAAAAAAAAGGGCCCCGACGGATCGGTGCCCTTGGCTTAACCCCCCCCCGCCAGCTTACGCCGACAGGGGTGTGTGGAGGCGGTCAGGTCGCCTGAGTGTTGATGTCTCCCGTGATCCTCGGGTAGCGCACATGCTCAATGAGCTCTTGGATCTCAGCCTTGGGAGCCGGCGTGAACAGGCTCACCAGGATAATCACCGCAAAGCCCACGGGCACGCCGAACAAACCTGCCGAGATCGGCAGCACGCCGTACCAAAGGTCCACCGGCTGGGTCACACCGAAGATGGTGCGCATCCAGGCATGGTTGGTGGCCATGTAGTACAGGGTGACGCCGAAGCCGGCGATCATGCCCAGCACCGCGCCCGCAGAGGTGGCACGCTTCCAGAAGATGCCCAAGACCAGTGCCGGGAAGAAGCCCGCAGCCGCGAACGAGAACGCCGCCGAGACCAAGAACAGGATGTCAGCCTGCTTGGTCACGTAGACGGTGTACGCGGTGTAGGCCGCTGCCAGGGCCACCACCAACAGCAGGGCCTTGGAGATGGACACGCGGCGGGCGGTGGAGGCGTTGGGGTCGATCATCTTGTAGTAAAGGTCGTGCGACAGCGCGTTGGCGATGGTCAGCAACAGGCCGTCGGCGGTCGACAGCGCGGCAGCCAGGCCACCGGCGGCCACCATGCCCGAGATTACGTAGGGCAGGCCCCCGATCTCAGGCGTGGCCAACACGATGATGTCGCCACCGATGCGAAGCTCACCCAACTGAAAGATGTTGTCCTTGTTGATATCGGCCACGGACAACAACGTCGGATCGACCTTAGCCCAGTTGCCGATCCACACCGGTAACTTATCAAACGGCAAGCCCACAAGGTTATTCAAGACCTCGTACTTGACCAGCACGGCCAGTGCAGGCGCGGTGAAGTACAGCAAGAAGATGAAGAACAGCGACCAGGTCACCGACTCTCGTGCTTCCTTCACCGATGGCGTGGTGTAGTAGCGCATCAAGATGTGCGGTAGCGCTGCCGTACCCACCATCAGGCAGAAGACCAGGGCCATGAAGTTCAGCCGAGACTCGTTGAAGGTCTTTTGTGCCTTCGCATCCCCATTGGGGTCGCCCGCGTACACCGTGGCATGGCCGGGCATGCCAGCCAAGGGCCTGGCACGTGCCTCGTTGGAGGTCTTGGCTGCGGTGTAGGCCTTCTTCGCATCAGCCTCGGTAGCCGGCAGGGCATCAAGCGCCTTCTGGGCGGCCTGGATGTCGGCCGCCGGCGCGTTGGCTTCATTCAGGTCCGCCAGCTTCTTCTCGGCGGCTTGTTTATCCGCTGACATGGCAGCCGGCACATCCTTGAGCTTCTCAGTGGCGGCATCAGCACGCGCCTTGAAAATGGCGATGACTTCCTTTTCCTTGGGGTCTTCGCGCAGCTGCTTCTCGCGCTCGGTCACCTTGGCCAACTGCTGCCCATAGATCACCTGGGGCACGGGCACACCGGTCTGCTTCACCGACAACCAGATCACGGGGATCAGGTAAGCGATGATCAGGATGATGTACTGAGCCACCTGGGTCCAGGTCACCGCACGCATGCCACCCAGGAACGAGCACACCAAGATGCCGCCCAGACCCAAGAAGATGCCCAGGCCGAAGTCCACACCGGTCAGACGCGTGGTGATCAGGCCCACGCCATAGATCTGCGCCACCACGTAAACGAAGGAGCAGACGATGGCGATGATGATGCCCACCAGGCGTGCCAGGTTACCGCCGTAGCGAGCACCCAGGAAGTCGGGAATAGTGAACTGGCCGAACTTGCGCAAGTAGGGCGCCAGGAATAGAGCCACGAGGCAGTAGCCGCCGGTCCAACCCATGATGAAGGCCAAGCCTCCGTAGCCGGTAAGGTACAGGGTGCCGGCCATACCAATAAACGACGCAGCCGACATCCAGTCGGCGCCGGTGGCCATGCCGTTATAAACGGCAGGCACACGGCGGCCGGCCACGTAGTATTCCGACGCATCGTTGGTGCGGCTCATCACGCCGATGCCCCCGTACAGCAAGATGGTGGCCAACAGGAAGATGAAGCCGATGTAGTTACGCGGCAGGCCCATCTGTTCGAGGATGGCCAGCAACACGATGAACACCAAGAAGCCCCCGGTGTACCAAGAGTACACCTTGTTGAGCTGTTGCTTGAAGGCTTTGTTGGAGCCTGCCGGGGCAGCGCCCCCGGCCTCAGGTGCGAGTCCAGCCATGTTTATTCTTCCTCCTCAGCCACGCCATGCTCAGCGTCGAGCTCGTTCATGCGCTTGGCGTAGTACCAAATGATCAGGCAGTACACGATGAGCGCGCCTTGCGCCCCTATGTAAAAGCTCAACGGCCAGCCGAAAAAATTGATTGATGCCAGATCCCTGGCAAAGAACGCCATGACGTAGGTCACCACAAACCAGATTGCCAACAGGACTGCGGTCAGCCTGAGGGTCTTCTGCCAGTAGCGCCGGTGAATTTCCGTCACTTCCATGAGCAAGACTCCTGTCTCCAACTACCCCAACGGGGGGCTCCGATTCTGTGTACACACCCAGGCCCCGAGGGGGCCACCATAACCAGCGGGGGTGTCTTCCGCTCTTCGCGGCCATCGAAGGAGATCAGCGGGTACCAACGCCCTTCGATGACCCGATTCCGGTTTCGCGCCTCAATTGTGCAGCCACCTTGGGCTCAAAGCCCTCCAAGCGACGAATCACACGCGCGGCCTCATCGAGCTGCCCCAAATCCGCATGGGCCCGGGCCAACTGATACCAACCAAAGGGGCTCATCGGCTGCATCTCGGTGTTGCGCTTGAGCGCGGCAATGGCTTCTTCCAGCCGCTGCTGCCGAATAAGCGCCAAACCAAGCCCATACCAGGCTCGGTCGATAGACGGCTCCAACTCGATGGCCTTGCGAAAGGCTTGCTCGGCTTCCTGCGCCTGTTCCTGCTGTTCCAACACGAAGGCCAGGTTGAACCAGGCGGCACCCGATGAAGGCGTCAAGGTGACCAGCCGGCGCAGGTGCTGCACCGCTCGGTGCAGCCGCCCAGCGGCAGCCTCAATATTGGCCAAACTTTGAAGCACATAGCCATCCTGAGGCCAGCGTGCCAGCATGTCCTGAAAGGTATCCAGCGCCTGCTGCTGCATGCCCAAGAACAAGAAGGCACGGCCGCGCCACTTGAGCATGAAGAAATCCAGGCTGCAGACGTTGCGTGCTGTGGTGCTCATCGGCGTGTTCATTGGCACAGGCCCTGCAAGGGATTGGCGCGGCACAGCTGCACCTTCTCAGACAAGGCGAAAAACCACACCCAACAGAGCAGGATGAAGGTCAACAGGGGAATGTGGCGGTCAACCACCAGCGCAGGCGTGACGCGGCGCACCAGGCTGGTGAAGGGGTTGGTTAGCATCGACAGGGCTTGATAGAAGAGATTTTGCTCGCGCTTTTGGCCCGCCAACAGGCCCAAGAGCCACCGCCCAGCCAAGCCGAACAGGGCAATTTCCGCTATGAGTTTAAAACAAGACGCAACGAGCAACATGATTGGCGAAATGTATGGGACATGATGCTTGCCCGGGGAACTTGCCCGAAGCCGGGTTTTTCGCACTTCTTTTTAAACCGTAGCACAGGGCTTACCCTCACCCATAACATCTTGTGCAGGGGTGTCAATTAGAAATGACACTTCGCGGCTGCTGCAACGGCCACACAATGCAGGCTCGAGCCGCCGTACCAGACGATGCTGCTGACCGCGGGTCGCTGAGCCGGCGTCCGTTGAAGGAGGTCTCATGGCCCAACACCTGCCGCCCCCCTACCCAACCTCGCGCCCCCGACGCCTGCGCCGCGATGCAGCCATCCGAGCCCTTGTGCGCGAGCACCACATCCACGCCTCCAATCTGATCCTACCGGTCTTCATCTTGGAAGGTCTTAAGCAAGTGCAAGACGTGGGCAGCATGCCTGGCGTGCAGCGCCTATCGGTGGACCAATTGCTGCCCGTGGCTGAAGATTGCGTGCGGCTGGGCATCCCGGTGCTGGCCCTGTTCCCGGTGATTGATCAGTCGCTCAAGACCCCGGACGGGCGGGAGGCCTGCAACCCGCAGGGCCTGGTGCCCCGTGCGGTGCGCGAACTCAAGGCAAGCTTCCCGCAACTCGCGGTGCTCACCGACGTGGCTCTGGACCCCTACACCAGCCATGGCCAAGACGGGCTGCTGGACGACAGCGGCTACATCCTCAACGACCCCACGGTGGCGGTGTTGCGCGAACAGGCCCTGGTGCAGGCCGCCGCGGGCGTGGACATCGTGGCGCCCAGCGACATGATGGACGGACGCATCGGCGCCATCCGCGCCGCCTTGGAATCACAAGGCCAAGTGCACACCAAGATCATGGCCTACAGCGCCAAATACGCCAGCGCGTTCTACGGTCCCTTCCGAGACGCAGTGGGTTCAGCCAAAAATCTGGGCAAGAGCGACAAAAAGGTCTACCAGATGGACCCGGCCAACACCGATGAGGCGTTGCGCGAAGTAGCCCTGGACATCGCCGAAGGAGCCGACATGGTGATGGTCAAGCCCGGCATGCCGTATCTGGACATCGTGCGCCGGGTCAAGGACGAGTTTCGGGTGCCCACCTTCGCCTACCAGGTCAGCGGTGAATACGCGATGCTCAAGGCCGCCGCGGCCAACGGCTGGCTGGACCATGACGCAGTGATGATGGAAAGCCTATTGGCCTTTCGGCGAGCTGGCGCAGACGGTGTCTTGACCTACTTTGCGCGCGACGTCGCCCGGCTGTTGAAGGCCGCCTAGCGACCTGAGTCTTTAGGCCATTCAGCCTGTGGCACCCGCGAATCAGCCGCCTGCGCGGCGCTGCGGCGCGTAGGGGTCGGGCACGCCCAGTGTGGCCAGGATAAACGCCTCCAAGACCTGCATATCGGCAGCCTCAGTGTCGTCCTCGTGATCCCAGCCCTGCGCATGCAGCGCGCCGTGCACCAGCAGGTGCGCGTAGTGGTGCTCCAGGCTCAAGTCCTGAGCCTTGGCCTCACGCTCCACCACCGGCGCACACAAAACCAAGTCGGCCAACACCGGCGTTTGGTTGGCATAGTCAAAGGTCAGCACATTGGTGGCGTAGTCTTGGCCGCGAAAGTCGAAGTTCAGCGCGCGGCCCTCATCGGTATCCACGATACGCACCGTGATCTCCGCCGGCCCGTCCAAGGCGGCGGCCAGGCAGCGGCGCACGAAGTGACGGCTCAACACCTGGCGGTGGCGCCGGTCGGCTTGCTGCAGAGACAAGCTCAGCATCTGGGCTCCAGCACTCAACACCCACCGCGGCCGGCTGCGCCACGAACCGCAGAATGCCCACGGGCCTCTTCGTAGGCCTGCACAATTTTGGTCACCAAGGGGTGGCGAACCACATCAGATGCGGTGAATTCGGTGAAAGCAATGCCCTCGACCTTGCGCAGCACCTGCCAGGCGTCAAGCAGGCCGCTGGTGATACCCCGTGGCAGGTCCACCTGGCTGGTGTCGCCGGTGATCACTGCCTTGGAGCCAAAACCGATCCGGGTAAGAAACATCTTCATCTGCTCAGGCGTGGTGTTCTGCGCCTCGTCCAAGATAACAAAAGCATGGTTGAGGGTTCGCCCGCGCATGAAGGCAAGCGGCGCAATCTCCAACAAGCCTTTTTCGAAGGCCCGGGCCACCCGGTCAAAGCCCATCAACTCATATAGGGCGTCATACAGCGGCCGCAGGTAGGGATCGACCTTCTGAGCCAGGTCGCCGGGCAAAAAGCCCAGCCGCTCGCCGGCCTCCACGGCCGGGCGGGTCAGCAGCACGCGCTGCACCTGGTGGCGCTCCAAGGCGTCCACGGCGCAGGCCACGGCCAAGAATGTTTTGCCGGTGCCGGCAGGGCCTACGCCGAGGGTGAGGTCATGCGACAGGATCTGGCGCATGTACTCCACCTGGGCGGCGGTACGGCCCTGAAGGTCCGCTCGCCGGGTGTGCACAACCGGCTGCACGCCAGCCGCAGTGTTCACCTCGGGGCCACCCCCCATACCTGCCGGACCGCAAGCCACCTGTGCTTGGCGCAGCAGCCAATTCAGGCGCTCGGCCGGCAGTTCGCCAACAGCGCACTGCGCGCCGATTTCCCGCAACAGCGCGGCAGCCCTTAGCACCGACGGCTCATCGCCTTCAATGCGCAGCTGCGATGCTCGGCGTGAAAGCCGTACGCCACACGCCCGCTCGAGCGCCCGCAGGTTTTCGTCCAGGGGCCCACAGATGCGTTGCACCACCAAGGTGTCGTTTTCGGGAAGGGTGTGTTGAAGGATCAAGGTGATGGGGGCCAATCGCGTGCAGACATTGTCGCCCGTGATGCGACCAAGGGTTGAGGGACAGTTTGGGGCTCGCGCACTTGCGGCCCGAAAATGCCAAAAAGTACCAATCAGCGCACCACTGATGCGCGCGCAATGTCCGCCACGGGATCATCATGGGCATCGTGAGCAGCACCGTATTCACCGCCCTGTTCCTGCTCGGCAGCACGCTGCTTACGGCGTTTGTCGGCGATGCACCACTGCTGCGTACACTGGCGGTGGCACTGGCCATGCTGGGTGCGGTACAGGCACTGAAGTGGAGCCACCGGGAGCAGACGCTGCAAAACGCGCACCAGCAACTGCAGCGCGCAATCGACTCAGCACGGCAAGAAATCGAAGCGCACTACAGGCAACTTGCACAAGACCAGAGCGAAGCAGCCGTGGCACAGGAGCGGCGCCGGATTGCCGCAGATTTGCACGACGACCTGGGCGCTCCGCTGCTCACCATCGTACACGCCAGCGGCGACGAGCGCATTGCAGGACTGGGGCGTCAAGCCTTGCAGGAGATGCGCTTGAGCGTGCGGGGGCTGAGCGGTCAATCGGCCGTGCTGGCGCAAGCCTGGGCCGACTGGCGCTGTGAGGCGATGACCCGGCTGTCCGCTGCGGGCATTGCACTGGATTGGCCGGCACCGCCTGAACAGCACACCGAGCGTATCGGCTCACGCACGATGGGGCACACCACACGCATCCTGCGCGAGGTCTTCAACAACCTCATTGGCCACAGCCAGGCAACGCAATGCCGCGTGCAGCTCAGCATTCAGGGCACAGGCTTGGTGATTGATATCGAAGACAACGGTGTGGGCTTTGATACCGCCGGTGCAGGCGGGACAAGCAAAGGCCTGGGCCTGCTGAACCTGCAGCAGCGCGCACATCTGTTGAGCGGCAGCTGCCGAGTTGAGTCACGTCCAGGACACGGCACCCGGGTGCGCCTCGAAGTAGCCCTGAACGTCTGAGCCCAAGGGGTTGCACCTGGCGCCAAAAACCGTGGCAAGTGCAGCATGAATTCACAGTTGGCTGCGGTTTGAAGGTCAAGGGTATATGCCCTGCACCAGCAGCTGCGTGAAGATGCTTGCTGACACAAGGGAGGCAAGACGATGTCTATTTTGTTGCTTGAAGACCTGGCTGAAATCCGTGTATGGCTGAGCCAACTGTTGGCAAGGCTGTTTCCACAAGCCCAAGTGATGGCCTGCGCCAGGTGCGACCAAGCGCTGCGGTGTATTGGTCAGCATCGCTTTGACTTGGCTTTGGTAGACCTGGGCCTTCCCGACGGCTCTGGCCTGGCAGTGGTGGAACACCTGCGCCAGGCCAACACCGTTACACAAACAGTGGTGGTCACCATCTACGATGACGATGAGCACCTGTTTCCAGCTCTACAGGCTGGTGCCTTCGGCTACATCCTCAAGGAACAAAACCGAGAGCAGATTGAGCAACAACTGCAGCGCATTCGCCAAGGCGAGCCCCCGCTGTCGCCATCGATTGCCCGCCGCTTGATCAGCCACTTCAAGCAGGCCCGAAAACCCGCATCGGCGGACTGGCCACAGATGGCCTTGACCGAGCGCGAGACCGACGTTCTGCTGCGGGTGGCCAAGGGCTTCACCTTGCCTGAAATTGCGGTGCAGCTGAGCCTGTCCCGCTACACCATCGCCGACTATGTCAAGCAGATCTACCGCAAGCTCAACATCTCATCGCGGGCCGAAGCAGCGCTGGAAGCCCAACGCTTGGGCCTGTTCCGGTCCTAAGCGCTGATCAGTGGCACGGTGGAGCCGGCTCACCGCGCCACCGGCACACGTGGGCCGCCCCGCAACACAATGGCCAGCCGCTTCCCCGCTACCATCCGGCCATGATCGGACGAGTTGCAGGCCTGCTGCTGGAGAAGGCGCCCCCACGCATCCTGGTGGACGTGCAGGGCGTGGGCTATGAGCTGGAGGTGCCCATGAGCACCTTTTACCAACTGGGCGCACTGGGCTCTCCGGTGGCCCTGCTCACGCACTTCGTGGTGCGAGAAGACGCGCAATTGCTGTTCGGCTTCCTCACCGATGGCGAGCGGCGCAGCTTCCGTGAACTCGTCAAGGTCAGCGGCGTGGGCCCGCGCACGGCCCTGGCGGTGCTCTCGGGCCTGAGCGCGGACGAACTTGCGCAGGCGGTGGCCCAACAGAGCACCGCGCGCTTGGTGAAGGTGCCTGGCATTGGCAAAAAAACCGCCGAGAGGCTGCTGCTGGAACTCAAGGGCAAGCTCCAGCCGACGGGCCAGGCGCTGCCAAGCCTGGCCTACGACAGCCAAGCCGATGTGCTGCAAGCCCTGCTGGCCCTGGGTTACAGCGAAAAGGAAGCAGCCGCAGCGCTCAAAACCATGCCGGCTGACGTGGGCGTGAGCGAGGGCATCAAGCATGCTCTCAAGGCTTTGTCATGACCATCCAGACCGACGAATTGCCCTCCCCGGGAGCCAGTCCCAGTCCGCGCGTGGTGAGCGTGGCCAGCGGCAGCCCGCGCGACGAAGCCTTGGAACGGGCCCTGCGACCCAAAGAGTTGACCGAATATGTCGGCCAGTCTAAGGCGCGTGAGCAACTGGAAATCTTCATTGGCGCGGCGCGCCAACGTACCGAAGCGCTAGACCATGTGCTGCTGTTCGGCCCGCCGGGCCTGGGCAAGACCACCCTGGCGCACATCATCGCTGCCGAGCTGGGCGTCAAGCTGCGGCAAACGTCAGGGCCGGTGCTGGAAAAGCCCAAAGACCTGGCGGCCATCCTGACCAACCTCGAGAAAAACGACGTTCTGTTCATTGATGAAATCCATCGCTTGTCTCCGTTGGTCGAGGAAATCCTCTATCCCGCACTGGAGGACTACCAGATCGACATCATGATCGGAGAAGGCCCCGCCGCGCGAAGCATCAAGCTGGACCTTCAGCCCTTCACGCTGGTGGGGGCCACCACCCGCGCGGGCATGCTGACCAATCCGCTGCGCGACCGTTTCGGCATTGTGGCGCGCTTGGAGTTCTACACACCGCAAGAACTCGCGCGCATCGTGCACCGATCGGCCGGCCTGCTGAACGTACCCATTGAAGAGGGGGGCGCTTTGGAGATCGCACGGCGTTCACGCGGGACGCCGCGCGTTGCCAATCGGCTTCTGCGCCGAGTTCGGGACTATGCCGATGTAAAGGCTCAGGGTCGCATCACCCGAGGCGTGGCCGATGCCGCTTTGCGGATGCTGGACGTGGATCCGCAAGGCTTTGATGTGATGGACCGCAAGCTCTTGGAGGCGGTGGTGCACCGCTTCGACGGCGGACCGGTGGGCTTGGACAACGTGGCTGCGGCCATCGGCGAAGAACCCGGCACGATAGAAGACGTGATTGAGCCCTATCTGATTCAACAAGGCTTTCTGCAGCGCACGCCGCGCGGCCGCGTGGCCACGCAGGCGGCCTGGCGCCATCTGGGTTTAACGCCACCGGCCACGCGGGGCGACTTGTTTGAGACGCCGGGCTCCTGAGAGCCCCCTCAACCGCCCGAAAAGCCACGGGGCGCACCGGAGCGCTGACCAGCCCCATCATTGAGTTCGTCCAGCGCAGGCTCATCGTCTAGGTGACCCACGTCGGCCCACCCCACCAGGGTCAGCACATCACCCGCGCGCAGCAGGCGGTTGATGCCGGCGTTGGCCATGGCCCAGGTGCGCGGTGCATCCAAGGCTTGTCCCGTGGCGGCGCGGTACAAGCAATCCAAGACTCCGCCATGGGCCACCATGGCCACCGTCTGGCCCTGGTGCTGCGCAGCCAGGGTGTGCACCGCTTGCACACTGCGCTCGAAGAAGTCTTGCAGGGCTTCGCCACCGGGTGGGCAAAAGCTGGGATCGCGTCGGCGCCACCGCCGCGCATGCTCGGGCCACTGACTTTCGATCTCGGCAAAGGTGCGGCCCTCAAACGTTCCGAAAGCCCGCTCGCGCAGCGTGGGGGTCACCGCAAGCGGCACCCCACTCGTGTCAGCCACGGCCTGCGCCGTGGCGCGTGCCCGCTGCAAGTCACTCGTGTACACCATCGAAAGGCCCTCGTCGGCCAAGGCCGCCGCCAGGCGTTGGGCTTGCCAACGGCCGTGGGGGTTCAGCCCTATATCGGTGTGGCCTTGAATCCGCGTCTGCGTGTTCCAGTCGGTTTCGCCGTGGCGGATCAAGATGATGCGCGTGGCTTGTTGCATCTAGACCCCCCAAACGATGTCATGGCCCTCAGCCTGGGCGCGGCGCATCATCTCGCGCATGGGCCACAGACGCTGGCGCAGACTGACCTCAGGGCGCCGGATGGTTTGCCCCTTGCCTTGCGCATCACGTTCGGCCTGCTCGAGCATGGCCTCTTCGAGCTCGATGGCCCGGTCCAGCCGCTGCATCAAGCCGTGCAAATCAGCCGCCTCGAAGATGCCCTGGCTCGAAGGCTCACGGCCCAGGACTTCCAGCAAGCGACGACCTGCAGGCTCGAGCATCACGAGATCGGCCGCGGCGCGGGACTTGAACTTGTAGAGCATGGGACCTCCTGGGCGAATTGTCGGGCCTGGCTGCAGCGCCCCATGAGCTTGTGCCCTCGTCCACAGGCGGCTAATATGTTCAATAAGCGATCAACTGTTCACGTATAGAACACTTGACCCAAGGTTAACTAACTTGCCACCAAGTGAACCCGATGATCAACAAACTGATACCCAACCTTGCGCAGGCCGTGGCCGATATGCCCGATGGCGCCACCGTCATGATTGGCGGCTTCGGTACTGCGGGTCTGCCCAATGAACTGACCGAGGCGCTGATCGACCAAGGCGCACGCGACCTCGTGATCGTCAACAACAACGCCGGCAATGGTGAAACCGGTTTGGCCGCGCTCATCAAGGCGCGCCGGGTGCGCAAGATCATCTGCAGCTTTCCGCGCCAGGTCGACAGCCACCATTTCGACGCCCACTACCGCAGCGGCAGTTTGGAATTGGAACTGGTGCCGCAGGGCAACCTGGCCGAACGCATCCGGGCCGCCGGGGCGGGCATCGGGGCCTTTTTCACCCCCACCGGCTACGGCACGCCGCTGGCCGAAGGCAAGGAAACACGGGTGATCAACGGCAAACCCTTCGTGCTGGAGTACCCCATTCACGCCGACTACGCCTTCATCAAGGCCGAACGTGGCGACCGCTGGGGCAACCTCACCTATCGCAAAACCGCCCGCAACTTCGGGCCGGTGATGGCCATGGCGGCCAAGGTCACGGTGGCCACGGTGTACGAGGTGGTGGACCTGGGTGTGCTCGACCCCGAGGCGGTGGTGACCCCGGGCCTCTTCGTGCAACGGGTGGTCTGCATCCCGCGCCAGACCACCCAAGCCGGCGGATTCAAGGAGCAACGCGTATGAGCAGCAACACACAAGCGAACCATTCCCTGCCCCGCTGGAGCCGCGACCAGATGGCCGCACGCGTGGCGCAAGATATTCCCAACGGGGCGGTGGTGAACCTGGGCATCGGCTTGCCCACCCTGGTGGCCAACCACATCCCCCGGAACCGCGAAGTAATCCTGCAAAGCGAGAACGGCGTCATTGGCATGGGGCCCGCACCAGCGGCCGGACAAGAGGACTACGACCTGATCAACGCCGGCAAGCAACCCGTCACGCTCCTGCCCGGGGGCTGTTACTTTCACCACGCCGACAGCTTTGCCATGATGCGCGGTGGCCACTTGGATGTGTGCGTGCTGGGTGCCTTTCAGGTTGCTGGCAACGGCGACCTGGCCAACTGGCACACCGGAGCGCCCGACGCCATTCCGGCGGTGGGCGGCGCCATGGACCTGGCCATCGGTGCCAAGCGCACCTTGGTGATGATGGAGCATTGCACCAAGACCGGGCAAAGCAAACTGGTGCAGCGGTGCAGCTACCCGCTGACCGGGCAGGCTTGCGTGAGCCGCGTGTACACCGACCTGGCAGTGATTGAACTGTGCGATGGACGAGGCCATGTGATCGACCAGGTCGACGGCATCGGCTTCGAGCAACTGCAAGCCGTTACCGACATTGAGTTGCTGCCGGGCTGATCGAGCGCCACAAGCCCGGCCGCTGGGCCCCGTGCCCAGGCCCATCTGACCATTGAATACACACCGCAGGAGAACTTCATGAGCCACGCCTACATCTGCGACGCTGTACGTACCCCTTTTGGCAGATACGGTGGCGCGCTGTCTTCGGTGCGCACCGATGACCTGGGGGCCGTTCCGCTCAAGGCCATGATGGCCCGTAACCCCCAGGTGGACTGGGCCGCGCTTACCGATGTGATCTATGGCTGCGCCAACCAAGCCGGGGAGGACAACCGCAACGTGGCGCGCATGAGTGCATTGTTGGCTGGACTGCCTATCGAAGTGCCCGGCGGCACGGTAAACCGCTTGTGCGGCTCCGGCCTGGACGCTTTGGGTACCGCTGCACGCGCCATTCGAGCCGGTGAAGCCGGCCTGATGATCGCCGGTGGCGTGGAAAGCATGAGCCGCGCACCCTTCGTGATGCCCAAGGCGGAGAGCGCGTTTTCGCGGGCCAATGCGGTGTACGACACCACCATCGGCTGGCGCTTCATCAACAAGCTGATGAAGGAGCGTTACGGCGTGGACTCAATGCCCGAAACGGCCGAAAACGTGGCGGTGGACTTCAAGATTGAACGCCAAGCCCAGGACCGCATGGCCCTGGCCAGCCAGCTCAAGGCCGTAGCCGCGCAGAACTCAGGCTTCTTCAATGCCGAAATCATCCCCGTCACCATTCCACAGAAAAAGGGTGATGCCCTGGTGGTCCACTGTGATGAGCACCCGCGCGCAACCTCTTTGGAGGCGCTGGCCAAGCTCAAGGGCGTGGTGCGGCCCGATGGGTCGGTGACCGCGGGCAACGCCTCGGGTGTGAACGACGGCTCCTGCGCGCTGCTGCTGGCCAGCGAGGCCGCGGCCGCCCGCCAAGGCCTTACACCGCGGGCCCGGGTGGTGGGCATGGCCACGGCCGGTGTAGCCCCACGCATCATGGGCATCGGCCCGGCACCGGCCACCCGCAAGGTGCTCGAACTCACCGGGCTGCGCTTAGACCAAATGGACGTGATCGAGCTCAACGAAGCCTTTGCCGCGCAGGGCTTGGCGGTGCTGCGCGACCTGGGTCTGGCCGATGACGACGCACGCGTGAACCCCAACGGTGGGGCTATCGCGCTGGGTCACCCCCTGGGCGCCAGCGGGGCCCGCTTGGCCACCACGGCCGTCAACCAGCTGCACCGCATCCAGGGCCGCTATGCCTTGTGCACCATGTGCATAGGCGTGGGCCAGGGGATTGCGGTCATCCTGGAGCGGGTTTAAGGCCAGGCTGCAAAGATTCCTTATTTAGACGCTGCAGCTTAAATATCGATTTTTCGCCTTATTGCCTCGTCCCACAGGTTGCAGGCATGCGATCGTTGCTTGACCCGGCGGTCCAGTTCTTTCTTTTGCAGCGGCGGGCTTGGTTTGGTCCAATCTCGAGATTGCGCAGCCGATTGCAGACTTCCTGTTGCTGTACCTGCCGATGGCCTTGGGACTTGTGGGCGGCTTTACCCCAGCCCAATCGGGGCCCAACCGCGAGGTCGAAGTGAGTTTGGCCACATGGCCGCTGCCGTGGCACTGATGGAGTCTCCTGCCACGATCATGGCCGTTTTGTTGGCCAATATGCTGCAGCGCCAACAAGCGGCGGCGCTGGCCGCAGCGGGCACCAAACCAGGCTCAGCGGAACTCGCCGGCGTCTCGGGTCTGGCCAGCGCTGGGGCCCGTCCGGTGTCGCCCTTGCCCATTGGCAAGGTCCTGCACGAGTCCTTCACCGACGGCGCGTAATTGCTGCCCTCGAAGGCTAAGCCTCCTGCAAGGCCTGCCACTGCTCGGGCGTGCCCACGTTTTCCCAAGGCCCGTCCCACACACGGCCAGCCAAACGTCCCGCATCGGCTGCCTTGTACAGGTAAGGCACCAGCGACGCACGGCGGCCCGGCGCCAGGCCTTCAACCATGCCCGGTTTGAGCAAAGCCAGACTGGCATAGGTCATGGCCTGGCCAGTTGCCGCAGCCTCTAGCCGATGCAGGCGCCGGTCCGCGCTGAGCCAGAAGTCGCCCCGTGGGTGAAAGGGCGGGTTGGCCACCATCCACAACAGGCCCAGGTCTGGGCTTTGCGCGAATTCGCGCACCACCGAGGCCTCATACGAAAAGTCCGGCATGAAGATGTCGCCCGAGACCAACCAAAACGGTTCGTCATCTTGAAGGCCTATGGCCTCCAAGGCAGTGGCCACACCGCCACCGGTCTCCAAGGCGTCGCCCCAGCGGCGAGCTTCATGCGAATAGTGGATCCGCAAGCCCCAGCGGCTGCCATCGCCCAGGGCCGCGGGGAACTGCTCTTCCAACCAGGCTGTGTTGATCACCACCTCGCGCACCCCCGCTGCGGCCAAGGCCAGCAGGTGCCACTCGATCATCGGTTTGCCCCGCAACGGAAGCAGGGGCTTGGGCGTGGTGTCGGTCAGCGGGCGCATGCGCTCGCCGCGGCCAGCGGCCAGGATCAGGGCACGGGGTGCGGGCATGTGGGCATGTGGGCCTCAGAGGGCTGCAGCAAAGGTTCAGACGCGTGCATGCCGCCAGTCTAAGGTGCGGCCTGCGCGTTGGGCTGGTGACAGCCCCAGACCGTAGAATCTCGGGTTTTCCCGGTGAGCCCTGAGCGTCGGCCACCGCGCGCAACTCCGAGCGCCCTGACGCGTACCCCCGCCCAACCGCCATGCCTGCTTCCACACCCACTCCCGCCACCAACGCCACCGTGATGGCCCACGCAATCCGAGCGCTGGCCATGGATGCGGTGCAGCAGGCCAATTCAGGCCACCCTGGCGCGCCCATGGGCATGGCCGAAATGGCTGTGGCGCTGTGGGGGCGGCACTTGCGGCACAACCCCCGAAACCCGCACTGGGCCAACCGTGACCGCTTCGTCTTGAGCAACGGGCATGGCTCGATGCTGATCTATGCCCTGCTGCACCTCACCGGCTACGACCTGCCGCTGCAAGAGCTGCGCAACTTCCGCCAGATGCACAGCAAAACCCCGGGCCATCCAGAGGTGGGCATCACCCCAGGGGTTGAAACCACAACCGGCCCGCTGGGCCAGGGCGTGACCAATGCCGTGGGCATGGCCTTGGCCGAAAAACTCTTGGCCGCCGAATTCAACCGCCCGGGCCACACCATCGCCGACCACCACACTTATGTATTTTTGGGCGACGGTTGCCTGATGGAAGGCATCAGCCACGAAGCCTGCGCCTTGGCTGGGGCTTGGAAACTCGACAAGCTGATTGGGCTGTACGACGACAACGGCATCTCCATCGACGGCAAGGTGGCGCCCTGGTTTGTGGACAACACTGCACTGCGTTTTGCGGCCTATGGCTGGAACGTGATCGGCCCAGTCGATGGCCACGACACCGACGCAGTTGACCAGGCCATTGCGCAAGCCAAAAAGGCCTCTGGTGGCAAGCCCAGCCTGATCATCTGCAGGACCAGCATCGGCAAGGGTTCCCCCAACCGCGCCGATACCGCCAAGGCCCACGGCGAGCCCTTGGGCTGCGAGGAAATCAAACTCACCCGCCAAGCACTGGGCTGGGCGCATGAGCCCTTCGTAATTCCGCAGGAAGCCTATGCCGGCTGGAATGCTCACCTGTGCGGTGCAGAAGCCGAGGCGATGTGGAACGAACGCTTCAGCGCCTACGCCAAGGCCTACCCGGCCGAGGCCGCCGAGTTTGCGCGGCGCATGGCCGGGGACTTGCCTGCGGACTTTGCTGGAATGGCCGAGGCCTTGGTGGGCGATGTGCACGACAAGGCTGAAACCGTGGCCAGCCGCAAAGCCAGCCAGATTGCGCTGGAGCACTTCACCGCGCGCCTGCCCGAGTTGTTGGGCGGCAGCGCCGACCTTACCGGGTCTAACCTGACTCAAACCAAGGCCACCCCCGCCCTGCGCGTGGACACGAAAACCGGCGCGGTGCTCATGGCCACGGTGGGCGAAGGCGATGCGGCACGCGAAGTGCTCGGCCGGCACATCAATTACGGCGTGCGCGAGTTCGGCATGGCCGCCATCATGAACGGCGTGGCCTTGCATGGTGGCTACATCCCCTACGGCGGCACCTTCCTGACCTTCAGCGACTACTCGCGCAACGCCATCCGCATGGCAGCGTTGATGAAGCAACGCGTCATCCACGTATTCACCCACGACTCGATCGGCTTGGGCGAAGACGGCCCCACCCACCAAAGCGTGGAGCACGCGGCCAGCTTGCGCCTGATCCCTGGGCTAGACGTTTGGCGCCCTTGCGACACCACCGAGACGGCGGTGGCCTGGACGATGGCGTTGATCAACCGCAACCGGCCCAGCGCCCTCTTACTGTCCCGACAGAACCTGCCTTACGCTCGGAAAAACCAGGCTGACCTGATCACGCGGGGCGCCTATGTCTTGGCCGAGCCTGAGGAAATGGGCCTGAAGAAGAAGCCCCAGGCGGTCATCATTGCCACCGGCTCGGAAGTGCAGCTGGCGCTGCATGCGCAGACCGAATTGGCGCAGCTGAAGATCGCAGTGCGCGTGGTCTCGATGCCCAGCAGCACTGTGTTCGACCGCCAAGACGCCGCCTACAAGTCCCAGGTGCTGCCGGCCGGCCTGCCGCGCGTGGCCATCGAGGCCGGTGTCACCGACTTCTGGTGGAAGTACGGCTGCGCCGCGGTGCTGGGCATCGACAGCTACGGCGAATCCGCGCCGGCTGGCGTGCTCTTCAAGCACTTTCACTTCACCACCGAGAACCTGGTGGCCACGGTGCGCAGGGTTCTGAGGCGCTGAGGCACCCGCGCGGTGGCCTGCCGCTTTTAGTTTTTCTTCAACACTTTTCTCATTGACCCTGGAGCAAGAACATGACGATCAAAGTCGGCATCAATGGCTTTGGCCGCATCGGCCGCAATGTGTTGCGGTCAGCGGTGCTGAACTTCCCCGACATTGAAGTAGTGGGTATCAACGACCTGTTGGAGCCCGACTACCTAGCCTACATGCTGAAGTATGACAGCGTGCATGGTCGCTTCAAGGGTGAGGTGGCCATTGAGGGCAATACCCTGGTCGTCAACGGCAAGAAGATTCGCCTGACCGCAGAGCGCGACCCTTCAGCCCTGAAGTGGGCTGAGGTGGGCGCTGATGTGGTGATCGAGTCCACCGGCCTGTACCTGGACAAGGCCAGTGCCGAAAAGCACCTAGCAGCCGGCGCCAAGAAGGTGATCATGTCCGCGCCTTCCAAGGACGACACGCCGATGTTTGTGTACGGCGTGAACCACGGCACCTACAAGGGCGAGGCCATCGTCTCCAACGCCTCGTGCACCACCAACTGCCTGGCGCCGATTGCCAAGGTGTTGAACGACAACTGGGGCATCAAGCGCGGCCTGATGACGACGGTGCACGCGGCCACCGCCACGCAAAAAACCGTGGACGGCCCCTCCAACAAGGATTGGCGCGGCGGGCGCGGTATTTTGGAAAACATCATCCCCTCCTCTACTGGCGCGGCCAAGGCCGTGGGCGTGGTGATTCCGGCGCTCAACAAGAAGCTCACCGGCATGAGCTTTCGCGTGCCGACCTCCGACGTGTCGGTGGTGGACCTGACGGTGGAACTGCTGCGTGATGCACCGTACAAAGATGTCTGCGCTGAGATGAAGCGCATGAGCGATCTGCCGGTGGCTCAAGGGGGCCTGCAAGGCGTGCTGGGCTACACGGAAGACAAGGTGGTGGCCACCGACTTCCGCAGCGACGCCCGCACCTCCATCTTCGACGCCGAGGCCGGCATTGCGCTGGACGGCAGCTTCCTGAAGGTGGTGTCCTGGTACGACAACGAGTGGGGCTATTCCAACAAGTGCCTGGAAATGGTGCGGGTGCTAAAGAGCTGAGCGGCTGGGCTGTTTCGGGGCTGCCGAAAGGGCTTGCATTTGGTGTTACCACAGGGCTGCGATACCCTCGATTCAGTTGTGTACCAGAAAGCGGTTGATGCGCGCGAATGCATTTGATGATCTGAGCCCGCGTGAGCGGCCCACGCGGCTTTGGGTCAGCCGGGCCGGCGGACTGAAAGAGGCCGTGACGGTCGCTGTGACCACGACCCTTGCGATGTTCTTGGTGACGGCCCCTGACAGCGCTGCAGCGGCCACTGAGCCCGGCCCCCGTTGGGCGCGCTTGGCCACCTCTGAGGTGGCTGAAGACCCTGAAGTGGCCCGCGTCATCGTCAAGTACCGCGCTGATAGCCCCTTGCGTCGGGTGCAGTCCACCCCCAGCCCTGAGGGCGCTGGCACCACGCCGGCACCGCGACATGCCACGCGGCTGTCGCAGACGCTTCGCGCGCCCTTGAGCGACGGGCGCGTGCTAGGCCCCCATACACAGGCCCTGCGCGGCCAGGGCCTGAGCAGCTCGGAACTCGCGCGGCGACTGAGCAGCCTGCCCGATGTGGAGTGGGCCGTGGTGGACGAGCGTCGGCGCATACACAACCTGCCCAACGACACCCTGTTCGCCGACAACCAGCGCACAGCCACGCCTGCCGTAGGGCAGTGGTACCTGCGTGCACCCAACGGCCAAGCGGCCTCGGCCATCAATGCGGTGGGTGCCTGGTCCACCACCATGGGCACAGCCTCGGTGGTGGTGGCGGTTTTGGATACCGGCGTGCGGCCTGAGCACCCCGACTTGCAAGGCAAGCTGCATCCGGGATATGACTTCATCAGCTTGGACCGCAGCGGGGCAGCCACCACCGCCAACGACGGCAATGGCCGGGATGCCGACCCTACCGACCCGGGTGATTGGACCATCGCAAATGAGTGCAGTCCAGGCGAACGGGCCAGCGCCAGCAGCTGGCACGGCACCCAGGTCGCAGGCCTGATTGGTGCAGCCACCAACAATGGTGCTGGCATGGCCGGTGGCGGTTGGAATGTCATGGTGCTACCGCTGCGTGTGCTGGGGCGCTGCGGTGGATACGACTCCGACATCATCGCCGCCATGCGCTGGGCCGCCGGCGTCTCACAAAATGTGGGCACTACGGCGGTGGTGAATGTTGCCAACCCCTACCCGGCTCGGGTGATCAACATGAGCTTGGGTTCGCAGGGCATCTGCACCGCGGCCTACCAAGAGGTGGTCAACGAGTTGCGCACCGCCGGAGTGACAGTGGTGGCCGCAGCGGGTAATGACACCGGGCTGAAGGTGTCGGTGCCGGCGAACTGCCCGGGCGCCTTGGCTGTCTCGGGGGTTCGCCACATCGGCAGCAAAGTAGGGTACTCCAACATCGGGCCAGAAGTGGCACTGGCGGCCCCGGCGGGAAACTGTGTGAACCTGCAGGGCACCTGTCTGTATCCCCTGCTCACCACCATCAACCTGGGCCAACGCCAGGCCGGTGCCAACGGCTACAGCGACGGAACCGACTACACCGTAGGCACCAGTTTTGCGGCGCCCCTGGTGGCAGCCAGCGTCGGCTTGATGCTATCGGTCGATCCCACACTCACACCAGGCAAGATTCGCGAGATTCTGCAGGCCACGGTGCAACCCTTCCCCACCAGCCGTCCTTTGGCCGGTGGCGAAGACCCGGTACCGGCCTGTCGCGCGCCGGATACCCGGGACCAGCTGGAGTGTTTCTGCACCACCACCACCTGCGGCGCAGGCATGCTGGATGCTGGGGCTGCGGTAGCCCGCACATTAGCCCTACGGCCTGCACCGCAGCCCGATCCCGGCGCAAGTGGTGGCGGCGGCAACACCGGTGGAGGATCCGGTGGTGGGGCTTCAGGGCTTGGGTGGCTGATTGGTCTCTTGGTCGCGACCCTGGCGCTGCACGCCTTGAACCGAAGGGGCCGCCGCCGCGGGCGCAACACCGGCCGCCTGGGTTGACGCCCCATCCGCAGCCGCGGTCGGCGGCGCTGCCGGCCCAGCCGCTGGCGCGGTGGCCGGGTCTGTAGCGGGCGCACTTGATGGCGCGACCAGCGGTGCGGCCGGTGGCGCCGGTGCCGGTGCAGCAGGCGCGACCACCACAATGGCCTCCGGGCGGCGTTGCAGTGCCCAGCGTTCGGGCTCAGGCTGTGATGGGCCAAGCGTGTCCCACAGCGCACTTTGCATGTGCGCCGGACCGAAGGCCCAAAAGGCCACGGCCACATGGGCCAGCAACAGCAAAAGGATCAAGCGACGCATCACGGGTGTGGAGTGTCGGTGAAACCGGACGCGGCCGGGCGCACCTGCACGTCCCCGGCCACCACCCGGTACACACCACCCAGTGCCTGTACCAACAGGGCTCCGTTTTCATCGATCCCCACGCACTGCCCCTGGGCCACCGGGCCGGCGGACAGCGTGACCGATTGGCCGATCAAGGCTTCGCGCGACTGCACCGCCGAATGAATGGGGCCAAACCCCTGGTCTTCAAAGTCCACCAGGGCACGGGCCACCGCTTCAGCCGCCAGGTGCCACAAGGCTGGGGCCTCGTCTTGCGCGCGCCACAGCGAGGTACCCGCCAAGCCCTGGGGCGGCAAGCCCTCGCTGGCCACGTCTTGCGCCCGAACATTAACCCCCACGCCCACCACCACCCAACGGGTTGCGGCCGACGGGCCGACGGCATCATTGGCCAGTGCCGATGCAGACAATGGCACGGTTTCGATGAGGATGCCTGCGACCTTGCGCCCGCCCAAAGCTGCGCCGGTGCCCGGTGAATCGGGCTGGGCAAGCGGCCACGAGTCGAACCACAACAGGTCGTTGGGCCACTTGAGCATGAGGCGTCCTTGCCCCGGCGGAGGCTGGCCTTGCGGCCAGGGCTGCAGGGCCTGCGCCAGCGCATGACCTACAGCCAGCGACAGCGCCCCCCAACCCTGCAGAGGCCGCAGGGGCCAGGCCAGGCTGAAGGTGAGGCTGGCCCCCGCTTGGGACATCCAGGCGCGGCCTATCCGGCCGCGGCCCCCTGTCTGTGTTTCGGCCAACAGCACCTGGGGCATGCGGTGTTGGGCGGGCAGTTCACGCACCGTTTTCATCAAGTCGGTGTTGGTGGAGCCGGTTTGCGCTACCGCGCGCACCGTGACGGCGCCAACCGATGCAGACAAGCGTCTCTGCAGGCCTGGGGCGTCCCAGGCCAACTGCATACCCGCGCCATCGGCGGGGCTGGATGCAGACGCGTTCAGGCTCACCGCTTAGGCGAGAGCATCGTGCCGCGGCAGGCCCGCGCGCCACAACGGCAGGCGAACTTCATCTTCAGCGCCGGGGTGTAGCGTTCATCAATGGTCAGGCCGTAGTTGTATGACAGCTCCTCGCCTGCCTTGATCGCGCGCAAGGCCTTGACGAACACACGGCCGTCCACCTCGTCGGCCTCGCAGTTGGGGGCGCAGGAATGGTTGATCCAGCGTGCTGCGTTGCCGCCCACATTGGCATCAATCACACGGCCATCGTCAATGTGGAAGTAGAAGGTGTGGTCAGGTTGCGCCGGGTCGTGCGGATGGCGGCGCAGCGCCTCTTCCCAATCGATCACCTCACCCACATATTCGATAAGCACCTCGCCCTTACGCAGGGCCACCATAGCGAAAACACCCTTTCCATGGACACCACTGCGGCGCACCTGGATGCGACGCCCGGGCGGTGTCGCCAACGCAGCCGAGGCCCCAGGTGCGCGGGCGCGTCCTTGGGCATGCTTGCGGCTGTGCGCCGCGGGGGTGGAGGAAGAGGAGCGGCCCTTGGCTTGCATGGCGTTGGACTTTGGGTACATTGAATTCATGGGTGCGCGCGTGCGTGTGCGCGCACGCACGCACGCGTAAGGTTCTGATTGTAGGCAGCCCGTGAGTGCCCCGACGAACGACCAAGGAAGCCGATTCGAATGAGCAAGACTCTCATCATTGCCGAAAAGCCCAGCGTGGCCCAGGACATCATGCGGGCGCTTACGCCCACGGTGGGTAAGTTCGAGAAGCACGCCGACCATTTCGAGAACGACACGCATGTGGTCACCTCGGCCGTGGGCCATCTGGTGGAAATCAAGGCACCCGAGCAATACGACATCAAGCGCGGCAAATGGAGTTTTGCGCACCTGCCGGTGGTGCCGCCGCACTTTGAGCTGGTGCCTATCGACAAGGCTAAGGCCCGGCTGAACGCGGTGATCAAGCTGGTCAAGCGCAAGGATGTGGCTCGCCTGATCAATGCCTGTGACGCGGGCCGCGAAGGCGAGTTGATCTTCCGGCTGATCGTGCAGTACGCCGGCACCGAGAAGAAGCCCATTGACAAGCCAATACAGCGCCTGTGGCTGCAGAGCATGACGCCCCAAGCCATCCGGGACGGCTTCGACCTGCTGCGCAGCGACGCACAAATGCAGGGTTTGGCCGATGCCGCGCGCAGCCGCAGCGAAGCCGACTGGCTGGTGGGTATCAACGGCACCCGTGCCATGACCGCTTTCAATTCGCGCGACGGCGGTTTCTTCCTGACCACCGTGGGTCGGGTTCAAACGCCCACGCTATCCATCGTTGTAGAACGCGAAGAGCTCATCCGCAGGCACGTGGCGCGGCCCTACTGGGAGGTGAAGGCGCAGTTCGACGCCAATGCTGGCCAATACGAAGGTAAGTGGTTCGACCCAGACTTCAAGAAGAACGATGATGCCGACCGGCGTACCGATCGTTTATGGGACGAGGTCCTGGCCCAAGCAGTGGCCAAAGCAGTGCGCGGCCAGCCCGCTGCCGTTCAAGAGGAATCCAGCCCGACCACGCAGGCTTGCCCGGCGCTATACGACCTGACCACGCTGCAGCGCGAGGCCAATTCGCGCTTTGGCTTCTCTGCCAAGACCACGCTGTCCATCGCGCAGGCACTGTATGAAAAGCACAAGGTGCTCACCTACCCCCGTACCGATTCACGCCACCTGCCCGAAGACTACCTGGGCACGGTGAAGAACACAGTGTCGATGTTGGCCGACGAAGACCTGCCTGGGCCGCTTCGGGCGCTGTCAGCCCATGCGCGGGTGGCGCTGAACCAGGGTTACATCAAGCCCATGAAGAAGGTTTTCGACAACGCCAAGGTGTCCGACCACTTCGCCATCATTCCCACCCTGCAGGCGCCCAAGAGCCTCACCGAGATTGAGGCCAAGCTCTACGACTTGGTTGTCAAGCGCTTCCTGGCGGTGTTCTTCCCCTCGGCGGAGTTCTTGGAGACCACCCGCACCAGCACCGTTGAGGTGGCGGTGGCCGGTGCCGGCACCCAACAGCATTTCCGAACCAAGGGTAAGGTGCTGGTCAACCCCGGGTGGCTGGCGGTGTACGGCAAGGAAGCACAAGACGACGACGCCACGCTGGTGGCCGTGGCCTCGGATGAAGTGGTGCGCGCCGAATCGGTGGACGTGGTCGCCCTTAAGACCAAACCCCCCGCACGCTACACCGAAGCCACGCTGCTATCGGCCATGGAGGGCGCGGGCAAGCTGGTGGACGATGATGAATTTCGCGAGGCCATGGGCGACAAGGGTTTGGGCACACCGGCCACACGCGCGGCCATCATCGAAGGCCTGCTCAACGAAAAGTACATGTTGCGCGACGGGCGCGAGCTGCTGCCCACGGCAAAGGCCTTTCAGCTGATGACCCTGCTGCGCGGCCTGGGGGTGGAAGACCTGACCAAGCCCGAGCTCACCGGCAACTGGGAACACCGGCTGGCGCAAATGGAGCACGGACAGCTTTCGCGCGCAGCCTTCATGGCTGAGATTGCACAGATGGCCGAGCGCATCGTCAAGAAGGCCAAGGAATACGACCGCGACTCCATACCCGGCGACTATGTGACCCTGTCCACGCGCTGCCCGAACTGCGCGGGTATGGTCAAGGAAAACTACCGGCGCTACGCCTGCACTGGGCGCGATGGCCAGTCCGAAGGCTGCGGTTTTTCCATCACCAAGATTCCCGCCGGTCGCGCCTTTGAGGTGGCAGAGGCCGAGGCCTTCCTGCGCGACAAGCGCATCGGTCCGCTCGAAGGCTTCCGTTCGAAGGCGGGTTGGCCCTTTACCGCTGAGTTACAACTGGTGCGCGACGAAGAGGCCGGTAACTGGAAACTCGAGTTCGACTTCGGCGAGGCCGCGCAGGCCTCTGAAGGGAAGGATGACGCAGTGGACTTCAGCGGCCACGCCAGCCTGGGCGCCTGCCCCAAGTGCAAGGGGCGCGTGGTGGAACATGGCACCTCCTATGTGTGTGAACACACCACTGGCGTGGCCACCTGCGACTTCAAGAGCGGCAAGATCATCTTGCAACAGCCCGTGCCACCCGAGGAAATGATGCGCTTGCTGAGCACCGGCAAAACCGCCTTGTTGGAGAACTTCGTATCGAACAAGACCCGGCGCAAATTCAAGGCTTTCCTGGCTTGGGACCCCAAAGCTGGAAAGGTCGGTTTTGAGTTTGAGCCCCGTGCGCTGCGCGCACCGGGCAAGAAGGCCGCTGCCAAGAAGTCGGCGTGACGCTCGACATCTTTTTCAAGCTGCTGGTGCTGATCGCGGTGGTGGGGGCCGGCTGGTACGCCGGTCGTACCTCCCTGATGGCCGGGCCAGAGCCGGTTAAGGCCTTTTCCACCCTAGCCTTCTATCTGCTGATTCCTGCGCTCCTGTTCAGGTCCATGGCCACGGTCGATCTGGATCATCTGCCCTGGGCCACCCTGGTGGCCTTCTTTGGGCCGACCATGTTGTGGGTGTTGCTGGTATACGCCGCCCACCGCTGGTGCCAGCCCAAGCCCGTGCCGGCGCAGGCCAGTGCCATCGATGACAGCCAGCGCCGAGCAGCCGCACCCGCGGCCCGCAGCATGATGTGCAGCTTTGGCAACACGGTGCAGGTGGGCTTGCCGTTGGCGGCCTCACTGTTTGACAACGCCGGGCTGGCCATCCATGTGGCCATCATCAGCTTGCATGCCCTGACGCTGCTGACCGTGGCCACCATCTTGGCCGAGGCCGACATGGCGCGTGCGCGTAACGCGGTGGTGGGCAGCAATCTGTGGGGAACGGTCAAGCAAACGCTGCGCAATACCCTGATTCACCCGGTGATCCTGCCGGTAGTAGCCGGCCTGTGCTGGGGCCTGGCGGAGCTGCCGGTTCCTCAGCCCATGGACGAAGCCTTGCGGCTTTTAGCCTCGGGCGTGGTGCCGCTGTGCCTGGTGATGATCGGCTTGTCGCTGGCGCACCATGGCATCGAAGGCTATGCGCGAGTGGCGGTGGCCTGCACCGTGGGCAAGATGTTGGTGATGCCCGCGGTGGTGTTGGTGGTGGCACATTGGGGGCTGGGGGTTTCGGGTCTACCCCTGACGGTGATCGTGCTGGCGGCCTCGCTGCCCACCGGCAGCAATGCTCTGTTGTTTGCCCAGCGCTACCAGACCCAGGTGCCCCAAGCCACGGCTACCATCGTCGTGGGCACGGTGGCCTTTGCGGCACTGGCCCCCATGTGGCTGCAGATCCTGAGCATGCTGTAGCCGCCTGCGCGACAATTGGGGCATGAATGCTCCTGCCGACATTGCCGTGTACATGACGGGTCTGGGCCGCGCGGCGCGGCAGGCTGCCACGCGCTTGGTGCAGGCACAAACCGCCGAGAAAGACGCAGCCCTGCGGGCATTGGCCCTTGGTTTGTGCGAACAGGCCTCAGCCCTCAAAGCCGCCAATGCGCTTGACGTCCAGGCTGCGCAAGCCGCCGGGCTCGCAGCGCCGATGGTTGACCGCTTGCGCCTGAGTGACGCCATCATCAACACCGTGGCCCAGGGCTGCGAGCAGTTGGCTGCTATGCCCGACCCCATTGGTGAGATCACAGGGGTCAAGCGCCGGCCATCGGGCATCAGCGTAGGTCAGATGCGGGTGCCGCTGGGTGTGTTCGGCATGATCTACGAAAGCCGACCGAATGTGACGATTGAGGCGGCCAGCCTGGCCATCAAGAGCGGCAACGCCTGCATCCTGCGTGGCGGCTCTGAGGCGATCCATTCCAATCTGGCCCTATGGCGCTGCGTGCAGACCGCCTTGCACGCCGCTGGCTTGCCGGCTGAAGCAGTGCAACTTGTGGAAACCACCGACCGTGCTGCGGTGGGCCAACTGATCGCCATGCCAGCGTTCGTCGATGTGATCATCCCGCGCGGGGGCAAAGGTCTGATTGAGCGCATCAGTGCAGAGGCCCGGGTACCGGTGATCAAGCACCTGGACGGCAACTGCCACACCTATGTTGACGAATGGGTCGACCTGGACCTGGCCGTGCAGGTCACCGACAACGCCAAGACCCAGAAGTACAGCCCCTGCAATGCCACCGAATCGCTGGTGGTGCACGCGGCACAGGCCGCGGCGTTTCTGCCCAGGATCGGAGCGGTGTTCGCAGCCAAGGGCGTAGAAATGCGCTGTGATGCTGCAGCTGCAGCCCTGCTGAGCAGCGTGCCGGGTGCGAATGTGAAGCCCGCTACCGAGCAAGATTGGAGCGAGGAATACCTGGCACCCATCGTCAGCGTGAAGGTGGTGAGCAACCTTGATGAGGCCATCGCCCATATCAACACCTACGGATCGCATCACACCGATGCGATTCTCACCACGCACCACCCGAACGCCATGCGCTTCCTGCGGGAGGTGGATTCAGCCAGCGTGATGGTCAACGCCAGCACCCGATTTGCCGACGGCTATGAGTACGGTTTGGGTGCTGAGATCGGCATATCCACCGACAAGTTCCACGCACGCGGCCCGGTGGGCCTGGAAGGCTTGACGTCTCAGAAGTGGGTGGTGCTGGGTCAGGGCAGCGTACGCGTCTGAAGCGCAGCGACCACCAACCATGCAGCCGAGCACGCCCCTGCCCAACCCCCGCTGCGCCCTGGTCCTGTTCTCTGGTGGACAGGATTCCACCGTGTGCCTGGCCTGGGCCCTTCGGCGCTACGCTCACGGACGCCCTTGATGTTCATTGACAAGGCGCAGACCAGGGACCTGAGCGCAGCCTTGGGTGGGTTAGCCTTGGAGGTCATCATCCGGGATCACGCCCACACCTGCTACCCAGGTGTGCGCGATCAGCTGCATGAGAGGAGCCGCGGATACGGTCACTGTCCAACTTATGAGCTGCGCGGGCACGGCTGGCAGCGCTACCGCGCCCTAGGTGCACAAGCCGCGGCGCGGTCCTGAGCACGCTGGTATGGATTCGGTTCAGTGGACCATGTTGGGTACCTCAGCGGTGCTGCTTTGCTGGGTACTGGGTGCCTACAACCGGCTGCAACGGCTGCGCAACGACATCGGCAAGGCCGCTCAGCAAATCGAAGAAGCGGTACAGCGGCGCGATGAATTGATCGCCGGCCTTCTCACGCTGCTGCGCCCTGTCGATCACCCCATGCTAGAGGCGGGCACCCTGCAGGCGGTGGATGAGGCCAGCAGCGCCATTCTGGCCGCTTCAGAGGTGCTCAAGAACAAACCCAGCGACATGCACAGCCCAGGGCGTGTGGCCGTAGCCGAAGTGGGCCTGCAGGCGGCGTTGTTGGCGGTGATTACCGAGGTGGAGCACGACGCGGCGCTGCGCCTGTCTCCAGGCATGCTGGAACGCTTGGCTGGCATTAGTGAAGCCGAACGCAAGATGCGTTTTGGGCGGCAGCTCTACAACGAGGCGGTCAAGGTCTACAACGCTGCACTGGTGCAGTGGCCCACGCGGCTGTTGCGCCGCCTGTTTGACCTGGGCGAAGCAGCCACGATTTGAACCGCTCTAGCGGTCGCCCACCACTGCGGCAGTAGCCAACAGTTCTTCAAACAGTGCCAGCGTCACACGGCCTGAAACCGAATATGGGTCCAATGAGGGCCGTTCGGAGTACTTTAGAAGCATGGCCGTGTTGACGCGCGCCATATTGACCTGCCCCATCATCCATCCGGCAAAGCGCCGCTGGCTGATTTCGTCGTACACCAACAGCACCACGTCGTGGTGACGCGGGTCGGCCAGGATGCGCTGGTAGAGCTGGTTGACCCCCGAGCGCCCGCCTTCGATCACTTGGATGAACAGGCCCTCGGAGAAACACAACATGCCGGTGATGCCAGCCTCGCCGTTGTGGCTGCGGCACTGGCGCAACAGCAGAGAAAGCTCTTCGCTGTCCACGCCAGTGGCTGCACGACTGCAATACATGAGTCGAACCAGCATGCGTGGTGTCCGCGCAGCCGCAATCAGCTGCGATTCTTGCTGGCCATCAGGGAAAGAAATTCCCGGCGTAAATTCGCATCGCGCAGGAAGGCTCCGCGCATCACCGAGTTCGTCATCACCGACTCGTCATCCTTGACACCGCGCCAATGCATGCAGAAGTGGTCGGCCTCCATCACGATGGCTAAGCCATCAGGTTTGACGCGGTTTTGCAGTTCCTCAGCCAGCATCGTCACCGCCTCTTCTTGAATCTGCGGGCGGCTCATCACCCAGTCGCAGATGCGGACGTACTTGCTCAGACCGATCAGGTTGGAAAACTCATTGGGCATGATGCCAATCCACACCCGGCCGATGATGGGGCACAGGTGGTGGGAACAGGCGCTGCGCACCTTTATCGGCCCCACGATCATGAGTTCGTTCAAACGGGAGAAGTTCGGGAACTCGGTGACCGAGGGCATAGGCACATAGCGCCCACGGAAAACTTCCTCCACAAACATCTTGGCCACGCGTTGAGCGGTCTCGCTAGAGTTGTGGTCGCCTTCGGTGTCGATCACCAGCGATTTCAGCACGCCTTGCATCTGCTGGGCTACCTCGGCTTTGAGCTCTTCGAGTTCACCCTCGCGAATATGGGCCGAGATGTTGTCGTTGGCGTGGTAGCGGCAATCGGCACCGATCAGTCGGTAGCGGATGCGCTCAGAGGCAGGCAGTCGGTCGAGCTCTTTCTCTGAACGGAAGAGCCCTTGGAGGGTAGCGGCAGACATGCGGATTGTGCTCCTGTGGGGCTGCGGTGCGCAGCGCACGGGCGGCAAGGCCCATGGAAGGAAGGCGCCGGTACTGCACAAGAACGACTTCCTGTCGGAATTGTGCGCCCGAATGCCAGGCCGTGCCGATGGCCCTGCAACCAACCTTGACATGGCGCACCGCAGCGGCGGCCAGCACACCCGGGCACGGGCTGGAGGCTAGACTGCCGGTATGAGCCGTACCGGCGGCGCGCACAGCCTGCACCTGCAACTCGAACATACCGCGCGCCTGCTGATACGGGTGCGCGGGGGCAGTTCCCTGCCCGAGGCGCTGCAGCAGCTGCCGGCCGCTTGGCGTGCCGGCTGCCAGGCCCTGGGCTTTCACGTGATGCGTTGGCGTGGCAGTGCCGAAGCCGCGCGCGACGCGTTGGTGGCCCGCCCCCCCGACCCCGAGGTGGACGCCCTGCTGACCTCAGCCCTGGCACTGATGTGGCCGTTGAGTTCACCCGCGTACACCCCGCACACCCTGGTCGACGAAGCGGTCAAGTGCGCGGCGCGCATGGCGCCCCACAGCAAGGGCTTTGTGAATGCGGTGCTGCGTAACGCGCTGCGCCGAGGCCCAGAACTGGATGCGGTGGTGGTCCGTACCCCGGCCGGCCGCCACAACCACCCCGCCTGGTGGGTTCAGCGCCTGCAGCTCGATTGGCCGAAACAGGCCGAGGGCATCCTGCAGGCATCACAGCAGCACCCACCGCTGACCTTGCGCGCCAACGCACGGCACGGTGGCCTGGCCACCCTATCTCCCGCGCTGCAGGCCGCCGGCTTGGCCTGGCAGCCAGTCCGGTTGCCAAGAGCTGCCCTGTGCGAAGGGCCCAGCTGGGCTCAGCCACAAGGCCAGGCGGCCGCGCGGTCCAGCACACAGCCGCAGGCCAGCGCCACGTTGGCGCAGGCTGCCGTGCTAGAGCGCGCACTGCCGGTCGAGCAGATTCCGGGGTTTGCCCAAGGCCATTGGTCGGTCCAAGATGCCGCCGCGCAGCTGGCTGCCCCGCTGTTGCTGCAGGGCTTGGCACGTGCGGGGCGCAATACGGGGCAGCGCCCTCGGGTCTTGGACGCCTGCTCGGCGCCCGGGGGAAAAACCGCCCATCTGCTGGAACTGGCCGATCTGGACCTGTGGGCCTTAGATGCCGACGCGCAGCGCCTGAGGCGGGTCCACGACAACCTGCAACGGCTGGGCTTGCCCTGGCCACAAGCTAAGGGCCAAGCCGAACTTCGGGCGGCCGACGCCCGCGCCGTTCGGACGTGGTGGGACGGCCAACCGTTTGATGCGGTGCTGCTGGACGCCCCCTGCAGTGCCTCCGGTATCGTGCGGCGCCAACCCGACGCCCGTTGGCTGCGCCGCGCCAGCGACATTCATGCGCTGGTGGCGTTGCAGGCCGAGCTCTTGGACGCCCTGTGGCCCCTGCTTCGCCCGGGTGGCTGTCTGCTTTACGCCACGTGTTCGGTGTTCAGGGTCGAAGGAGAGCAGCAAATCGATGCTTTTTTGCAACGGCATCGGCTTCCTGCTGAGGTGCTCGACCCGGCATCACCGGGGCACCTGCTGCCCCTGACCGACAATCATTCGTCTGGCCATGACCCCGCGCCGGGCAGGCCCGATCCGGCTTGCGACGGCTTCTTTTACGCCCTGCTGCACAAGCCTTGACCCGATCCAGCCCCCCTCGACCCCGCGCCGAAGCAGACGCCCCCGCGGCCGTCAGGCCTGCATACGGCATGCCCGTGCCGCGCCGGGTCGTCCTGCGCGCCACCGCGGCTGGCCTCGGGGTTTGGGCACTGGGAGCTGGGGTGTTGACGCTGACCGCCGGTGCCTTGAGCGTGACCGCAAGCGCACCGGCACATGCCCGGCCCGATGCGCCCGGCGTTGAGGTGCGGACCCTGAGCCTGCGGCGTGAAGACGGCGCGGTGCTGCTGGATTTCGACCTTCGGGTGCATCTGCCTGCGGTGGTGGAGGACGCACTGAGCCGCGGCGTGCCCCTGTATTTCCAGGCTACGGCCGCGCTGTTTCGCCCGCGCTGGTACTGGCGTGATGCGCGCGTGGCTCGGATCGAACGGCAATGGCGTTTGAGCTATCAGCCCCTGACCGGTGTGTACCGGGTCAGCCTAGGGGCCATTGCGCAAAACCATGCCCGGCTGGAAGACGCCCTGACAGCGGTGAGCCGATTGGGGCGCTGGCAGGTGGCCGACCCCGGCCAATCCGAGCTGGGTGAGCGGCACTACGCTGAGTTCACTTGGAAGCTCGACATCAACCAACTGCCCCGGCCCATGCAGTTCGGTTTGGGCTCGGGCACCGAATGGAGCCTGGGGGTGGAGCGCACCCTCAGGCTGGAGCCCTGAGGACCGCATGAGCAAGCAGGCTCGCTGGGCCTGGGCCCTGGCCGCGGTTGTGGTCACGGCGCTGGCGTTGGTGGTGTTCTTCGCGCTGGCCCTGACCAGTGACGTGTTGCGCATCTCCGAGTTACAAGTATTGTGGTTGTTCCGCGTCAATGTGGCGGTCGCGGTGGTTTTGGCCCTGGTGATCTTGATTGCTGCGGTTCGCCTGGCTGTGCGCACCCGGCGGCGTAAGTTTGGCAGCCTGTTGTTGACCAAGCTGGTCGGCATCTTTGCCTTGGTGGGGGTGGTGCCTGGGCTGTTGCTGTACTTGGTGAGCTACCAGTTCGTCTCGCGCAGCATTGAGAGCTGGTTCGACGAGCGGGTGCAGATTGCGCTGGATGCAGGCCTGTCGCTGGGCAAAAGCACGCTGAACGACACCGTCAGCGAACTGGGACGCCGCACCCGAGAGGCCGCTCTGCGACTGGCCGATCAAGACACGGCCCTGTCGGTGCGGCAGGTCGAGCGGCTGCGGGTGCAACTGGAAGCCGATGAAGTGGCCGTGTTGGGGCCCAGTGGCCAGGTGCTGTTGTCGGCCAGCAGTGGCCGAACCAGCGCCCTGATGAACGAGCGACCCGCTGCTGCCCAGCTCAAGCAGGCCCGCGTGGTCCCGTTTGTGAGCCAGCTGGAGGGGCTGGACGAGGCCGGCGCCCTGGAGGGCACACCGGCGGCGGCCTTGCAGGGTGTGCGGGTGCGCGCCATGGCGGCACTGCCGGCGCGGGAGTTGGGCCTGGTAGAAGAAGCGCGCTTCCTAATGGCCACGCAAGCGGTGCCGGCAAGCTTGGTGCGTCACGCACTGGCGGTGCAGGTGGCTTACACCGAATACCAACAGCGGGCACTGGCACGCGACGGCCTGCGCCAGATGTACATCGGCACGCTCACCCTTTCACTGATCTTGACGGTCTTGGGCGCGGTGATTCTGGCCGCCGTATTGGGCCAGCAACTGGCCAAGCCTTTGCTGCTGCTGGCTGACGGCATGCGGCAGGTGGCCGCCGGCGACCTCAGCACCAAACCGGTGTTCGCCTCAAAAGACGAAGTGGGCGGCCTGACCCGCAGCTTTGCCGACATGACCGAGCAGCTGCGCCAGGCGCGCTCGCAGCTGCAGGGCAGCTTGCTGCAGCTGGAAACCGGACGCACCCGGCTGCAAACCATCTTGGACAGCCTGAGCGCCGGCGTGATCGTATTCGATGCGCAGCGCCACATCGACACCGTCAACCCCGGGGCCACGCGCATCCTGCGGCTGCCCGTTTCGGTGTACCGAGGCCATGGGCTGGACGAGGTCCCGGGCCTGTTCGATTTTGCTGATTCCATCTGGAACCGCTTTGAGCTGCATGCACACAGCCCCGAGACAGGTGAACGCGACCATTGGCAGGATTCCTTTGAACTGCGCTTGAGCGGCAGCGAGCACGACTCGCTGACCCTGCTGGTGCGCGGCGCGCGGCTGCCCCTGGGGCAGTGGCTGATGGTGTTTGATGACATCAGCGAGGTGATCTCTGCGCAGCGCTCGGCTGCTTGGAGCGAAGTGGCGCGGCGTCTGGCCCATGAGATCAAGAACCCGCTGACGCCCATTCAGTTGTCGGCCGAGCGGCTGCAACACAAGCTGGAAGCCAAGCTTGAGGATGCCGACCAGCAGCTGCTGGCGCGCTCGGTGTCCACCATCGTGGCGCAGGTGCAGGGCATGCAGCGCCTGGTCAACGACTTTCGAGACTACGCCCGGCTGCCCTCGGCCCAACTAGCTCCTTTGGACCTCAACGCACTGGTGCTAGAGGTAACCGGCCTGTACGCCGCTCTGATGGAGCAAGGACGCCTGAGGCTGGTCCTGGCCCCAGGGCTGCCCCTGATCCTGGGGGATGCTTCACAGCTGCGCCAGGTGATCCACAACCTAACCCAAAATGCCCTGGATGCGGTGGAGGTGCAGACCGACGGTCAGGTCACCCTGCAAACCGAGGCCGCTCGCAACGAAGACAGGCAGATCCGCGCGGTGCGGCTGAAGGTGCTGGACAACGGGCCCGGCTTTGCCGACAAGGTCATGAAACGCGCCTTTGAACCCTATGTGACCACCAAGGCCAAGGGCACCGGCTTGGGCTTGGCCGTCGTGCGCAAGATCGCCGATGAGCACGCCGCCCGCATCCGGCTGGGCAACCGGCGCGACGAACCCCAGGACGGACCCGACGTTCAAGGTGCTCAGGTTTCGTTATCATTTTCAAAATTGGCGACTGCAGCGGCTGCCCCCAAGGCACCCGAGCCGACGCACTGAGGTACATGGCCACCATACTTGTCGTCGACGACGAACTCGGCATCCGCGCGCTGCTGACAGAGATCCTTTCTGATGAAGGGCATACGGTCGAGGCAGCCGAGAACGCCGCGCATGCGCGCGTGTTTCGCGAAAAGCTTAAGCCCGACCTGGTGCTGCTGGATATTTGGATGCCCGATGTGGACGGCATCACGCTGCTCAAGGAATGGAACAGCACAGGGCAGCTGACCATGCCGGTGATCATGATGTCCGGGCACGGCACCATCGACACAGCGGTGGAGGCGATGAAGTTCGGTGCTACTGCCTTTCTGGAAAAGCCCGTGACCCTGCAAAAGCTGCTGCGTGCGGTGGAAGAGGGGCTCACCCGGGGCACCGACCCACGAGGGGCCATCAGCAGCGCTGCGGCCAACCTAGGCACCGCTCCCGCTGGGGGGCCAGGCAGCCCCAGCAGTGCTGGCACCCAAAGCGTGCGCCCGGGCCTCAGCGGCCCAGATGCCAGCGGCACCCAGCACTGGGCACCCGGTAACCCCGTCGCGGGCGAGGGCGACCGCTATGGGCTCACCACCGGGCCGGCAAGCTTGCCCAGCCCGTTGGGCCCCAACAACCCGGGTGGTGCATCGGACTCCAACAGCCGGCAAAGCTTCGAGCTAGACCGCCCCTTGCGCGAAGCGCGAGATGCCTTTGAAAAGAGCTACTTCGAATACCACCTGGCCAAGGAAAACGGCAGCATGACCCGCGTGGCCGAGAAGACCGGGCTGGAGCGCACCCACCTGTACCGCAAGCTCAAACACCTTGGCGTGGACTTGAGCCGCACCAAGCGGCAAGCCAACTGAGGCATCTCGGGGGCGCCCGTGAGCACCAACACAGCAGCGGAACGCGTGGCCCTGATCGTGGGCGCCGGCAGCGGCATGGGCGCTGCTGCGGCGCGCCGCCTGGCTGCCGATGGCTTCCGTGTAGGCCTGTTGTCTGCTTCGGGCCGCGGACAAGCGTTGGCCGAAACCCTGAAGGGCTTTTGCGTCGAGGGATCGAACCAAAACGACCATGACATCCGGTCCCTGGCCGATGAAGCTGTGCGCCGCTGGGGACGTATCGACGCCCTTGTCAACAGCGCCGGACACGGCCCTCGGGCCCCCATTTTGGACCTCAGCGACGACCAGTGGCGCACCGGCATGGAGGTCTACCTGCTCAATGTGGTGCGGGCCGTTCGCATCGTGGCGCCGCAGATGCAGGCGCGGCGCAGCGGGTCGATCGTCAACATTTCGACCGCCTGGGCGTTCGAGCCCAGCCCTTTGTTTCCCACTTCGGCCGTATTCCGCGCGGGCTTGGCTGCCTACACCAAGCTCACCGCACAAGCCCTGGCCCCCGAAGGCGTCCGAATCAACAACGTGCTTCCGGGCTGGATTGATTCGCTGCCCCAGACCGACGAACGACGGGACAGCGTTCCGATGAAGCGATACGGCCAAGCCGATGAGATTGCTGCCACCATCGCCTTCTTGGTCTCCGACGGTGCGGCATACATCACGGGCCAGAACATCAAGGTCGATGGCGGCTTAATGAAGGGGATCTGAGGGGCGGCCACACCCGTTCGCGGCCCACACCCCTGGTCTTGGGCTACACTCGCCGGCTCCGGCCAAGTAGCTCAGTTGGTAGAGCAGCGGACTGAAAATCCGCGTGTCGGTGGTTCGATTCCGCCCTTGGCCACCAT